>Ga0123337_10003188_pt1 | contig 17780 bp, 16 predicted proteins | sample frozenSSSSmetaG_FD_89792 | JGI IMG/M metagenome (GOLD analysis project Ga0123337, IMG submission 89792) | Glacier valley bacterial and archeal communities from Borup Fiord, Nunavut, Canada, to study Microbial Dark Matter (Phase II) -... | ecosystem: Environmental > Aquatic > Freshwater > Ice >... | reverse complement strand
GAGAGCAGGGCGTGCGTGCCGATGAGAATATCCACCTGGCCGGCGGCGGTTTCTTGGAGGATGCGGGTGGTTTCGCCTTTGGTGCGGAAGCGGCTGACCATCTCGACGGCGATGGGGTAGCCGGCCATGCGCTCGCGAAAGGTATTGAGGTGCTGCTGCGCGAGAATCGTGGTGGGCACGAGGATGGCGACTTGCTTGCCGCCTTGCACGGCCTTGAAGGCGGCGCGGATGGCTACCTCGGTCTTGCCGAAGCCGACGTCGCCGCAGATGAGGCGATCCATGGGACGGGCGCGTTCCATGTCGGCTTTGGTTTCTTCGATGGCCTTGAGCTGGTCTTTCGTTTCGGTGAAGGGGAACGAGCCTTCGAATTCTTTCTGCCAGGTGTTGTCGGGGTCGAAGGCGTGGCCGGGCTGGGCCTCGCGCATCGCGTGGATTTTCAGGAGCTCGGCGGCAAGGTCGATGGTGGCTCGCTCGGCGGCCTGGCGGGTTTTTTCCCAGCGGCCGGAGCCGATCTTGCCGAGCTGGGGTTTGGTTTTTCCGAGGCCGACGTAACGACTGATGAGGTGCGACTCCTGGAGCGGGACGTGGAGGGTGACGCCGTCGTCGAACTCGATGGAGATGACTTCGCGGAGGCCGTCGCGCGTGTCGAGTTTGGTGAGGCCGCGGTAGAGCGCGATGCCGTGCTGGAGATGAACGACAAAATCGCCTTCGACCAATTCGGAGAAGTCGAGGAGCTGGTCCACTTGCGCGCGTTGGACGAGGGCGCGCTGAGGGGTGGAGACGCGGCGGGTGCGCTGGCGGCCGAAGAGTTCGGTTTCGGTGACGAGGACGAGTCCGCCGATTTCGCCGAGCTTGCGCTTGGGAAGTGTGGACCAGAGGAGGCAGGCGTCGGCGCGGTAGGTGCAGCGGAAGCCTTCGTTGAGGGAGCCGCGCACCCAGAGCGGTTGCAGGCCCTTGAAGCGGGAATCCTCGGCGAGGATTTCTTTGACGCGTTGTTCTTCGCCTTCCTTGGAGACGACAAAGGCGAGGCCGTAGCCGTCTTTTTTCCAGGCGACGAGTTGCTGGAGGAAGGCGCGGCGGGCTTCTTCCTCGGCGGCGAGGCGTTCCTGGGCGACGAGGTCGTCGGAGGGATAGTTGCGGTGATGGTGGAGGCTCTCGGTGTCCCAGGTGGATTCGAGCACGCCGTCGCCATCGAAGAGCGCGGAGGCTTCGTCGAGGTCGCTCAGGCCGAAGGCGGCGGCGCAGCGTGCGAGAATGGGCGTGAGGTGGTCGAAGCCTTCGCGGGCGAAGGTGCTGAACTCTTCGTCGAGCGAAGCGGGTTCGACGAGAACGAGGTGGGTCGCGGGCGAGAGGTAGTCGGCGAGGCCGGTCTTGGATGGGTCGAGTTTAAGGCGAGGTGAAGCGGAAAGGGTAATCGAATCGACGGCTTCGCCGGAGCGCTGGGTGACGGGATCGAAGGCGTGAATGTCTTCGATTTCGTCGCCGAAGAAATCGAGGCGGTAGGGCTCGTTGGCGGTGATCGGATAGACGTCGATGATGCCGCCGCGGATGGCGTAGTGTCCGGGCGATTCGCAGACGGCTTCGGAGTCGTAGTCGAGGGAGTTGAGGAGTTCCAGGAGGGCGTGAAACGGTTGGGTTTGTCCGCGCTTGAGAGTGAACTCGCGGGTGGAAAAAGCTTCGAGGGCGGGGACAGGCTGGAGGAGGGCGGCGGGGGTCGTCAGGACGACGAGTTGAGAGTTGAGGGTTGAAAGTTGAGAGATCGGCGCAGCGGTGCGGGTGGCGCGGAGTTTGGAGAGGACCGTCATGCGGTCGGCGGAGGCGGCGAAGGCCTCGCGCATGTCGCGGGAGTCGGGCATCGACTCGGGGAAGATGAGCACGTCGAGTGCGGAGGGATTTCCGCCGGCGGAGCGGTGAAAGAAGGCGATGTCTTCGGCGAGTTGTTCGGCGTGTTTCAGCTCCTCGGCAACCACGAGCCAGACGGGCGCGGGGCGGCCTCGGGCAAGCTCGGCCAGCACGGCGCCGCGCGCGGGCGGGCACACGCCGGTGAGCTTGAGGCGGGAGAGATTATTTAGGACGGACATTAATCGCGGAAACGCAGAATGACGGAAAACGCAGAAAAGATAAACAGGTAGCACATTTCGGTGCTTCCGCCATTCGCGATCAGGTTTGACTCAGGCTGGAGAGCGCGGCGCGGGCGGCGGCTTCCTCGGCTAGTTTCTTGGAGGTGCCGCGGCCAGTGCCGAGGAGGAGGTCGGCGAGAAAGACCTTCGAGGAGTATTCCTTAGCGTGTTCGGCGCCGCCGGATTGGGTGGTTTCGTAGCGAAGGGCGCCGGTGCCGTGGAGTGGTTGCACGCGTTCCTGAAGGCGACCCTTGGGGTTGGCGTCTTCGATTTTGAGGCTGGCGAGACGTTCTTCGAGGGCACCATAGCCGCGGAGAATAAAGGCTTCGGCGGCGGGCAGGCCGGCATCGAGAAAGATCGCGCCGACCACGGCTTCGTAGGCGTCGCCGGCAGCGGTGGGAGAGCCGCCGGACTTTTGCTCGGCGGTGCAGAGGCGCAGGTGGGCGGGCAGGTCGAGTTCGCGGGCGAGGCCGCTGAGGAAAACGCCGTTGGTGAGGGCGACGCGGAGACGGCTCAGTTCGCCTTCGCGTTCGTGCGGGTGGAGCTGAAAGAGAGCGGCGGTGACGACGAGTTGGATGACGGCGTCGCCGAGGAATTCGAGGCGCTGATAATGGTCGCCGTCTTCGGGGTGTTCGTTGGCGTAGCCCGGGTGCGTGAGAGCCTGGCGCAGCAACGCGGGTTTGCGGAAGACGTGGCCGAGACGGGTCTGGAATTGTGCAAGGGCGTCGCTCATGAGCTGGCGCTGGCGTAGCGGCGCAGGCCGCGGTTGAAGACGGTCACGCCAAGACCGAGCCAGACGGCGGTGGCGGCGACGAGCCAGAGGGCGTTCATCGGCTCGAAGCCGTGGAGGAGGGCGCGGGCAGGAGTGTTGCTCACGATGACGGCGGGCAGGATCCAGACGAAGATGACGTTGGCCGCGCCGCGGAAGGTTTCACGCGGCAGGCGGGAGAATTCCATCATGGTGAAGTAACTGCCCTCGATGCCTTGGGCGGCGCCGAGCCAGAAGGTCAACGATACGATCATGAGGAGCGCGCCGTAGTTGATGAGGACACCGCAGAAGACCATCAGCGCGTAGAGCGAGAGATCGATGAAAGACGGGGTGAGCCCGAGTTCGCGGATGGCGTAGGCGATCACGGCCATGGCGACGAGGGAGTTGGCTAGGCCGTCGAGGTCGAGCTTGCGCGTCGAGACCATGAAAAGCGGGTTGCCTGGCTGGGCCAGGAAGAAGTCGAAGTGGCCGCTGCGGATATTACGGGCCATCTCGAAGAGGTTACTCCAGAAAAACCCCATGATGAACCGTTGGACGAGCATGGAGGTGCCGACGAGAAGAAGCATCTGATATTTGGTCCAGCCGGCGATGTCATCGGTGTGCCGGTAGATGACGGCGATGAGCAGGAGGTTCACGGCCATCCAGCCGAACTCGACCAGCGACCACATGATGAAATCGAAGCGAAACATCATCGTGCGCACGATCGAGTAGCGGGCGCAGGCGAGCCAGATGCGCAGGTAGGACAGGAGGTTCATGGGTTCAGCCGCCCACGGCGGTGTGGCGGCGCAGGCCGCGGGTCCAGAGCAGGTGGGCGATGCCGAGCAGGGCAACGACCCAGAAGGCCTGGAGCGCGAGTCCGGAAAGCGCGGAGGCTTGGTCGATGCGTCCCGTGAAAATGGCGGTCGGGAAATACATCTGGTAATAATACGGCAACCACTGCGACAGGTGGAAGAACCACGGTGGCATCAGGTCGAGGGGAAACATTTGTCCGCCGAGCACGGTTTCGACGGCGAGCGACAGGATGATGAACGATTGGATTTCGAGGAACCAGAACGAGAGCAGGCCGAAGCAGTAGGCGATGGTAAACTGGATCATCGCGGCCATGGCCATGGCGGGGATGCCGAGGGCGAGCCGCCAGCCGTCGTGAGGGAGCACGAGATGGTCTTTCAGCAACGGGAGAGCACAGAGGATGGGAAGGAGGGCGAGGAAGCCGGAGACGGCGCGGGCAGCCACGAAGATGCTGAAGCGGTAGGCGTAGTAGTTGATCGGTTTCAGCAGGAACTGATTGATGAGGCCGTTGCGGATTTCCTCGCTGATCTGGTAGTCCTCATTGAACGCGCCGATGAAGAACTGCATCACGAGCAGGAGCACGAAATAGGTGAGCGTCTGGTCGAGGTTGAAGCCGCCGATTTCCGTCTGCCCCTTGTAGGCGGCGCCCCAGAGGATGAACACGAACGCGAGGTGGAAGAGCGAGAAGAGCGCGCGGATGGCGAAGTTCCACCGGTAAACGATGTTACTTTGGAGCCCGATGAGGAAGGCGTGCCGGTATTTTGCGAGGGCGGACATGGGCGATTTTATAAGGAACTCAGGAAATCAGGAACGGAAAGAAGACAACCATGAGGATTCTATTCCTGATTTCCTGAGTTCCCCATAATCCGGTTGGAGTTTACTTCAGGTCGAAGCGTTTGATGACTTCCTTCGCGAGGTTCGTGTAGGCGGTGGCGCCGGGGGAGAGCGGGTCGTAGGCGAAGATCGTCTTGCCGAAGCTCGGGGCCTCGCTGAGGCGGACGGTGCGGGGGATGACGGTGTCGAAGATTTTATCGGGCAAGTGCTTTTTGACCTCGTCGACGACCTGGCGGGAGAGGTTGGTTCGGATGTCGAACATCGTCATCACGATGCCGCCGAGCTTCAAGCCGCTGTTGACGCCGGCGGACTTGATGCGGTCGACGTTGCGCAGGATCTGGCCCAGGCCTTCGAGGGCCATGTATTCGCACTGGAGGGCGATGAGCAGGTAGTCGGCGGCGGCCAAGCTGTTCATCGAGAGCATCCCCATGGAGGGAGGGCAATCGATGATGATGGCGCGGTAGCCGCCGGAGGCCTTGATGGGCTCCAGCACGGCGCGGAGTTTTGAGAGATAGTTTTCGGTCTGGGCCAGTTCGATCTCGGCGGCGGCGAGGTCCTCTTCGGACGGGATCAGGGCGAGGTGCTCGATGCTGGTGGGGACGATCATTTCCAAGGCGGTGCCTTCGCCGCTGAGCGGACCGTAAAGGCTGCGGCCGACCTGTTTTTCCACGCCGACTGCGCTGGTAGCGTTGGCCTGCGGATCGAGGTCGATGAGCAGGGTGTGGATTTTTTTGGCGGCGAGGGCGGCGGCGAGGTTGACGGCCGTAGTGGTTTTACCGACGCCGCCCTTCTGGTTGGCAATGGTGAAGACGAGGGAGGACATTTTTGGAATGACCAATGACCAATGACGAATGACCAATGGGCAAGTCCGGAAGGCGTTCGGGTGGTCCTGATCGCGGAAGGGTGCGGACCGGCCAATAAAAACCGCCGGTCTGGAGGGACCGGCGGTCGGGCTGAAATTGGAGGCGCGAGCCGGAATCGAACCGGCGGTAGAGCTTTTGCAGAGCTCGGCCTTACCACTTGGCTATCGCGCCTTGAAGGGAGGCGGGACGTTGCAGAAAAAAAATCGCGTCCGCAAGACCGTAAAATCACGCGGAGGTGCCGGTGCTGTTTGCGAACGGATCGCGGCTGTCCCCGATGGTGTAATCGGCCTGAATGGCAAAGTAGAACGTGGAGCCTTCGCCGACGCGGCTCTCGACGGAGATGGCCCCGCCCATGCGCTCGCAGAGGCGTTTGGCGATGATCAGGCCTAGGCCGGTGCCGCCGCGACGACGTTTGGCTGAAGTGTCCACTTGGCTGAACGGGCGGAAGAGCTGTTCTATCTTTTCGGCGGGGATGCCGATGCCGGTGTCGCGGACGGTGAAGTGGAGGCGCACGTCGCGGTTAAGGCCGTTTGGATGAATCGTGCCAGGGCTGCACTCCACACTGACCTCGATGCCTCCGCGTTCGGTGAACTTGATGGCGTTGCCGACGAGATTGTTGAGAATCTGGCGGAGGCGTCCGTGATCGCTGTTGATGATGACGGGAACACCCGGGGCCACGCTGGTCTTGATGGTCAGGCCGGCCTCGCGAGCCCGGGGGCCGAAGAGGTGCAGCGTTTCTTCGATGGAGTCTCGCAGGGAGAAGGGTGAGTGCTCGATTTCCAGTTTCCCCGCTTCGATCTTGGAGAGATCGAGGATGTCGCTGATCAGGTTTTCCAGCGTGTGGCCGCTGCTGGTGATCATGTCCACAAACGTGCGTTGCTCCGGGGTGAGAGGGGTGTCGTGGAGGAGCTTGCCGAAGCCGATGACACCGTTGATGGGGGTGCGGATTTCGTGGCTGACGATTGCGAGGAACTCACTCTTGGCACGGTCGGCGGACTCGGCGGCCTCCTTGGCGGAGAGCAAGGCGCGTTCGGCTTCCTTGCGGGTGGTGACGTCGTGGCCGACGGCCTGGTATTCGATGATGGTGCCGGAGGAGTCTTTGATGGAGCGATGGGTCCAAGCGTGGATCACACGCTTTTTTTCCGCGTCAGACCATTCGTGTTCGAAGGTCGTGGCTTCCGGCAGGGGGCCGTCCTTGGGGGAAAGCAGGCCGGCCGTGCAAAGTGCAAAAGGCTGGCCCAGCAGTTCCTGACGTTTACGGCCGACGAAGCGGGCGTAGGCTCCGTTGACGAAACTGAGATTGCCGTCGGCATTGTAGCGACAAATGAGGTCAACCTGGTCTTCGACCACGGCGCGGTAGCTGGCTTCAAGCTTCTGGAGGGATTGCGCCATGCGTTCGATTTGGCGGGCGAGGCCGATCACCTCGTCATGAACTTCGTCGGTGTCCGCGAGCAGAGTGACCGAGCTCGACGTCTTGTTCAGATCCCGCAGGCGATTCATCAGAGAGCGGTCCCAGACGTATCCGGCCAGAACGAGCAGAATGCAGCCGATCAGGGAAAGACAAAGGACGTAATACTGCGGGCTGATCCTTTCCTGATCGGAAGTCTGCACCATGACGCCTATCACTGCGGCCAGCAGTGCGAATACCAAAGAGAAAAGAAGGGCAGCCTTTCTACGCTGGGATGAACTCATGTCGGATGTTTACTGGCTGAAGGTTAAGGACAAGTCTACGCTAAAACATGGGGTGTTTACCCTACCGTCGTGAGCGGTTAATTTTAACTTTAAGCTCAAGCTCGCCATTGCAGATTTGATTTAATCGGAAGCCGCCCGAGGACTGAAGAGGCTTTTTTAAAGGGGGTGAGTAATGAAATATTCCAACTTTACTGCGCGAAAAACGGGTTATGTTTTTTCTCAAGTGCGAGCGTGGTGAGGGGGCCGTGGCCGGGGGCAATCACGGAGTCACGAGGAAGCGTCAGAATCTTGTCGCAGTTGTTGCGCAGTTGATCGGCGTAGTGAGTTGCCGAGCCTCCCATCGAACACGAGAAGATGGCGTCTCCGACGATGGCGAGCGGCCAGCTCATCCCCGTGGCGTAAAAGGTCGTCATGCCGGGGGAGTGGCCCGAGGTAAGCAGGGTTTTGATCGAGATTTCACCGAGGTGAAAGTGGGCGTTTTCCTTGAAGGTTTTGGCGCCGGGGTAATCAACGGGTTCCAGTTCGCTGCTCCATACCTCGGCCTTGGTGGCGGCGGCGAGCGCGGGCAGGGCGGCTATGTGGTCGTCGTGGGTGTGGGTGATGAAAATATTACGCAGGGTGAGCCGCTCGGTGTGAATGATATCGAGCATCGCGGTGCAGTCGCTCCCGGTATCAAAGGCTGCCGCGAGCCGGCTGCCGGAGTCCCAGATGAGGTAGCTGTTAACCGTCATGTCCTCGTGAGGCGTGTTGAACATCGCGAAACCACGGGGGAAAATCGGGGCCACCGGGTAGAAGCGCTTGTGGGCGAGTTCCTCAAGTGCGTTGGCGCTGAGCTTGAGAGGACGTGCGACCCTGCGGATGATCGCGTCGAGAAGCTGGCCTGACTTTACCGCCGCGAGATCCTGCAACGATATCTCGGCCCGTTCGGCGAGGTGTTCATCGGACATTTTTAGGCCGCGCTGGGCTTTGCCAATGACGTCGGTGAAATTATCTTCGAGGGGAATGCGGGCCATGAGGCTTACTAACAGGGGCGCGGGGGAAGCGCGCAAGGGCGAATGCCGTCGGCCCCGCATCGGTCAACAGAGCGGGAAGGGCCATGGCTATCGGGATCGCCTGACTAATATGAAATTTGATTCAGAAAAATACCCTGTCCGTGGGAGATCGGGTGCGTTTCGATGAGCGCTATCATGACCACTCCCGATTACCTATCGTCTTTATTTTCTCTCCACGGCAAAGTGGCCGTCGTAATCGGTGGCACGGGGGAACTGTGCGGAGCGATGGCCGAAGGGCTCGCTGGCGCGGGTGCCGAGGTCGTATTGGTGGGCCGAAATGCCGAGAAGGCGCAGGTCCGTCTCGACAAGATCACGGTTGCCGGCGGCAAAGCCTACTTTATATCGGCCGAGGCGAGTGAAAAAGCCGAGCTTCAAAAGCTTCTTGATACGGTGATCGAGCGATCCGGTCGCGTTGATATTGTCGTCAACGGCGCGGGAGTGAATTCGGCCAAGCCGTTTATAGAGATCGGCGAGGATGAGTATGATCGCATCATGAAGATCAATGTTAAGAGCGTTTTTCTGGGTTGTCAGATTTTCGGCAAATACTTGGTCGAGCGCGGCGTAGGCGGTTCTATTATCAACTTGGGGTCGATGTCCGCCTTGGTGCCGCTTTCGCGGGTGTTTACCTATTCTGCAAGCAAGGCTGCGGTGCATAACCTGTCCAAGAACCTTGCGCGCGAATGGGCGCCTAAAAACGTGCGCGTCAACGTGCTTGTGCCCGGTTTCTTCCCTGCGGAGCAAAACCGCGCGGTGCTGACGCCTGACCGGGTCGCCTCCATCATGGGGCATACGCCCATGAAACGTTTTGGGGAGGCGAAGGAACTTATCGGGGCAACCTTGCTGCTGGCGGGCGCGGGCGGCAGCTTTATCACGGGTGCGGAAATCGTGGTCGATGGCGGCTATCATGCCATGACGATTTGATATTGGGTCTGTTGAAGCTGTATTACTGGATAATATAAGCTTGATAAAACATATCATAGCCTAAAGGTGGCTTTGATATGTCATTCACCGAACAAATTGCAGAACTCGAAAAAGCCAAGGCCAAGATCGTCCAAGCCGAAGCTAAACTCGCCTCCGACCGCGTGTCGGCGCTGGCCAAACTTCCGCGTGACTATGGCTACACCAGCCTAAACGAATTCATCAAAGCGCTCAAGGCCGCCGCTGGCAAAGCGGGCAAGACCAAGAAGGCCAAGAAGGGTGCAAAGACTCCCAAGGCAGCGAAAGCTCCCAAGGCCCCGAAGGCTGGCAAGCGCACCCGCGCCAAGATCACCCCGGAAATCAAGCAGCAGGTGATTGCCGCCGTTCAGGCTGGTTCTTCCGGTGCAAAGATCGCCAAAGATTTCGGTATCTCTCTGCCCAGCGTGCAGAATATCAAGAAGGAAGCCGGCCTTGTGAAGGCTCGCTCCGCTGCCGCGCCCGAGGCTCCCTCCGCTTCGTAAGCGACGACTTCCGTCAGTTTCAAAAGCCTGCGTGGTTCGCCACGCAGGCTTTTTTGTTTTGTCGCTTGGCGAGATGGTCGAGGCGTGATGAAGTTCGGTTTCGCATGTGCGCGCACTTTATACAGGCCAATACCAACGGCCGTCTGCATTCGGCCGAGGAACCATCCATCGCTCCGCTCAACCGTGGGTTTCTCTATGGAGACGCCATCTATGAGGTTTGGCGCACGTATCATGGAATCATTTTTGGCTGGGACGAACACTGGGCGCGGCTGGAGCGCTCGGCGGTCGCATTGTATATGACGTTGCCCTGGTCACAGGCGATGATGCTCGGCGAGATAAAGAAAACCACGGCGGCTTATCGCAAGGCGGCGGGTAATGAAGGTGATCTCTATATTCGCCTGCAAGTCACGCGCGGCGGAGGGGCCATCGGGCTGGATATAGCGCTGGCGGATAAGCCGGATTTCGTGCTGCTGGTGCAACCGTGCCCTGCGCTTTCATCGGCGCAGGAGCAAAACGGGATCACCTTGTCTCTGGCCCGCACGTTGCACCGGAATCATCCATCGACGCTCAACCCGGTGTGGAAAACGGGTAACTATCTCAACAACCTGCTCTGCCTGCGCGAGGCGCGTTCGCGCGGGGCGGACGAGGTGGTCATCACCAATCTGGCCGGAGAAATCACCGAGGCGGCGGTGAGCAATATCGGCTTCGTGCGCGACGGCGTGATGATATTGCCGCCCTTGGAGGCAGGGATTTTGGCGGGTATTACGCGACGGCTGCTGATCGATTATGTGGCGCCTGCCGCTGGAGTGAAGGTCGTCGAGCAAACCGTCCGCCACGAAGACATTGGTGGTATGCAGGAGTGTTTTCTCACGGCGACGACCAAGGATCTCGTGCCGGTGCGAGCGATTGACGAGACGGGGTTCACGACTGGAGCCGACACGGTGACGATGCGCGTGAAACGGGCGTTTGCCGAGTATGCCTTGGCTTATGCCAAGGCGCGTCCGCAACAGGCGGCGTGATTCTTAATACCTGCGCATGGCCGGATCGAAGGCGAGCGCCCACGCTTCGATCCCGCCGGCGACGTTGCTTACGGCGGTGAAGCCGTTAGCGCGCAGATATTGGGTCACGCGAAGGCTGCGTCCGCCATGATGACAGTGGATGAGCAGATGTTTGTCCTTGGGCAACGTGCCGACGTGCTCGGGAATCTGGCGCATGGGAATGGGTTCTGCACCCGGGATACGGCAGATTTCCAACTCGTCGGGCTCGCGCACGTCGATGAGCAGCACTTGGCCAGGCGTGGTGTCGAGCAGGTGTTTCGTTTCTTCGACGGAGAGTTCGAGCGGGTAGTTTTCAGCCATGATGAGTGTTTACGTAAGAGACGCCTATGCGGCGTGGTCGCAAATGGAAATTGCGCTGATCGCGCGGGCCGACCCAAATCAGGCGCATGTCGCATCGTTTCATCGTCATCATCGCCGGAGGCAAGGGGGAGCGTTTCTGGCCGCAGAGCCGTGCGGTCAAGCCGAAGCATTTGCTACCGGTCGTCGGTTCAAAGCCCTTGCTCACCCAGACGATCGAGCGCGTGAAGCCGCTCGCGCCGGCGAAAAACATCTTCGTCATCACCAGCGCGGTTCAGGCGAAGGCTGTGCGCGCGGTGTGCAAGGGCATTCCGGCGGCCAACATCATCGCCGAGCCGATGGGGCGCGACACCGCAGCCGCCGTGGGGCTGGCCGCCGCGCTGGTGGCGGCGCGCGATCCGCAGGGCGTGTTTGCCGTGCTGCCGGCCGATCATGTGATCCATGATAACAAGGCCTACGCGGGCGATCTTCAGGCGGCGTTTTCCGCGGCGGAAGCGGCGCCGGTCATGGTGACCATCGGCATCACGCCGACCGAGCCGGCCACGGGATTTGGCTACATTCAGGTCGGGGAGAAATGGAAGAGCTTCAATCGCCGTCAGGTTTCCCGCGTGAAGCGGTTTGTCGAAAAACCTAAACAGGAGGTCGCCGAGGGTTATCTGGCCTCGGGTGATTATCTTTGGAACGCGGGTATGTTTGTGTGGAGCGTGGCCGTGGTGGAGACGGCGCTCGCGCAACACGCACCGGGGCTCGACGCCGGCTTGAAGACGATCCGCGCGGCGCTGGCGAAAAAGCGTCCGCTCGCGGGTGTGTTGAAGAAGGTCTATCCGACGCTCGAAAAAATCTCGGTGGACTACGCGCTGCTCGAAAAAGCGACCAATGTCGTGGTGCTTCCGTCCTCGTTCGACTGGGACGATGTCGGCGCATGGCCGGCGGTCTGCAAACACTTCACGCCTGACGCGACGGGCAACGTGGCGCGCGGGCTTGCGATCATCGAGCAGGGCGGCGGCAACCTCGTGTTTTCCGAAGGCGGGCATCTGGTGACGGTGCTCGGACTCGACGATCTCATCGTGGTGCATACGGCTGACGCCACCCTGATCTGCCCGAAGTCCAAGGCGCAGGATATCAAGGCACTCATCAAGCGCGTCGAGGCGCTGCCGCGTGGCGCGAAGTGGCTCTAAATGAACGCCCAACATCCAACGTCGAACATCCAACGCCCAATGAAGAAAACCTATTTCTATTTCGGTGATTTTGGATGTCGGGCGCTGGGCGTTGGGTGTTGGATGTTGGGTGTTGGATGTTCATGAGCTCACTCATGCGTTTCCTCGGCATAGACTATGGCACGCGGCGGATCGGCCTCGCCCACGGCGACGAGCTGGGCATTGCCACGTCGCTGCCCGCGTTGACCGATGCCGAGCCGGTGAAGCGTCGTGCTGCGTTGGCGGCGGTCGTGAAGCAGCGGCGCATCGACGAGATCGTGCTGGGCTATCCGTATAACATGGATGGCAGCGCGGGCTTCAAGGCGAAGGAAGTCGATGCGTTTGCCGAAAGCCTGCGCAAGGAGTTCGGCCTGCCGGTGCATCTCGTGGACGAGCGGCTCACCTCGCACATGGCCGAGGCGGGCATGACGCAGATGGAGCTGCGCGAGATCCGTGCGCAGGGGATCATTGATTCACGGGCAGCGGCGATTGTATTGCAGGATTACCTGAATGAACGTTTCCCGCCTCCATTGCCGGAATTCTGAAAAGGCATTTTTTATATGGAAATCAGGAAATCAGGAAAAGACTCGGCAGGTTCGGATTTTGCCTTCCGGTTCGTTCCTGATTTCCTGAGTTCCCTATTCATTCCGTAATGCCTTCCGTATCGAAAATCCAGCGCTGGAAATGCGTCGTCGCTTACGACGGCACGCATTTTTCAGGCTGGCAGTCGCAGCCGGACAACAACGCAGTACAGGATTTTGTGGAGCGGCGGTTGTCGGAGGTGTTTAAGGGGACGATCAACATCCAGGGCAGCGGGCGCACCGACTCGGGCGTCCATGCGCGCGGGCAGGTTTTTCACTTTGACGCCCACTGGCCGCACGATGCGGCCAAGCTGCTGGCGGCGTTGCGCGTTGGGCTGCCGCCGACGATCCAGGTGCAGTCGGCGCGGCGCGTGCCGGCGACGTTTCATGCGCGGTTCTCGGCGAAGGGAAAAATTTACCATTACGAGATTCACCATCGCGGGTATGCGGACCCGTTTGAGCATCCGTTTTGTTGGTCGCTGCCGCAGACGCTCGACATCGCGGCGATGCGCGCGGCGGCGGCACGGTTGGTTGGGAAGAATGATTTCCGCGCCTACAGCGCGGCGGGCAGCGTGGAGAAGGAGGACACGGTCCGCACGCTTCGTGAACTCAGTGTAAACGTGCGCGGCAATCACCTGCGCATCGTCGCGGAGGGTGAAGGCTTTCTCTATAAGATGGTGCGAAGCTTGGTAGGCGCGCTGGTCGATGTGGGGCTTGGGCGACTGAAGCCCGAGGACATGACGGCGATCCTCGCGACCAAGACGCGCACGCATCGGGTGGTGACGGCGCCGCCGGAAGGGTTGTTTTTGATGAAGGTGTTCTACTGATGATGAATGAACACCTGCGTCAGCTTGGGAGAGGTTTGGCGGACGTGGTGTTTCCGCCGGTGTGCGTGCAGTGCAGCGAGGTGGTCGAGGGAGGGACGTTGCGCCATGTGTGCGTGCGGTGCGAAGCGATGATCCACCGGGTCGAGCCGCCCAATTGCACGACGTGCGGAAGTCCGTTTTTTGGGGAAGTCGAGGGCGAGCGGCTGTGTCCGCATTGCGACGGAGTGCATCCGGCCTATGCGGAAGGGAGGACGGCGACGTTGTTCAAGGGCGCGGCCCGCGCGCTCATTCATGAGCTGAAATACCACCACGGGCTGCATGTGCTGGCTGACATCGAGGCCATCGTGCGTGGATCGCCGCATGTCGCGGATTTTGTGCGGGATGCGATCATCGTTCCCGTTCCGCTGCATCCGCGCAAGGAACGGGAGCGTGGCTACAACCAGACAGCGTTGCTTGCCGAGGCGTTTGCCCGGGCCGCCGGCGGGACGACGCGCGTCGAGTCGTTGCTCAAGAGGGTGATAGACACGCCGTCGCAAACGGCTTTCGACCGTCAGGCCCGCCGGGAGAACCTGAAAAATGCCTTTGCACTCCGCTCTGGGACGACCTTAACTCCCGCCTCACCTTATATCCTCATTGATGATGTTTTCACCACAGGTTCCACCCTCAATTCTTGCGCAGGCGTTCTCCGCCGCGCGGGGGCTTTGAACCTGCGCGTCGTCACATTTGGTCACGGCTAACCCTCCGCCATGTCGCTTTTTAGCAAACCTAAGTATTCCACGGTCGTCGTCAAAAAGAAGGATATCCCCAAGGGGATGTGGACCAAGTGCCCGCTCTCTGGAGAGATCGTCTTCAACAAGGAGCTGGAGGACAACCAGATGGTTGTGCCGAAGTCCGGCTACCATTTCCCGATTGGGGCCCGCCAGCGCATCGCGGCGTTGTTGGACGAAGGCACGTTCAAGGAGATCGATGCGACCATCCGCTCGGCGGATCCACTCAAGTTTGTCGATTCCCAGAAGTATCCCGACCGTATCAAGAAATACGAAAAGGAAAGCGGTCTGACCGAGGCCGTCGTTTGCGGCACGGGTGAGATTCACGGCATCGAGGTGTCGGTGGCGGTGATGGATTTCCGTTTCTGCGGCGGCGCGATGGGTTCGGCGGCCGGCGAGAAGATCACCCGCGCCATCGAGACTGCGCTCAAGAAAAAGATTCCGTGCCTCATTTTCAGTGCTTCGGGCGGCGCGCGCATGCAGGAAGGCATTTTTTCCCTTATGCAGATGGCCAAGACCAGCGCGGCGCTGGGGCGGTTGGCTGAGGCGAAACTGCCTTATATTTCCATCCTCACGCATCCGACCATGGGCGGCGTGACCGCCAGCTTTGCGGTGCTGGGCGATATCAACATCGCCGAGCCGGGCGCGCTGATCGGCTTTGCCGGGGCGCGCGTCATCAAGGACACCGTGAAGCAGACGCTGCCGCCGGGTTTCCAGACGGCGGAGTTCCTGCAGACGCACGGCTTGATCGACCAGATCGTGAGCCGGTTGGAGTTGCGCGACCGTCTGCGCGACATCCTGCACGCGCTCTTTTTGAAGAAACTACCGGTGGAGAAGAAGTGAACGGATAAGGCGGGACCGCCGGGCCAACCATGCCTTCCGACTACGCGGCGACGCAGGAATATCTTTTTTCGCTCAAGGCCAAAGGTGTGAAATTCGGCGTTGATCGCATGCGTGCGCTCGTCGCTGAACTCGGATATCCTGAGCGGGCGGTGCCGGTGATCCACCTTGCGGGCACCAATGGCAAGGGCTCCGTCGCCGCCATGCTGGAGGCGGTTTTTTCGGCGGCGGGTTGGCGCACGGGGCTCTACACGTCTCCGCATCTCGTGAAACTCGGCGAGCGCGTGCAGGTGGGGCGAAAGATTTTAACGGAGACTGAGATCGTGGCCTACACGCGGGAACTCGGGCCGGTGGCGGATAAGATCGGGCTCGGTTGCGCGGATGATCATCCGAGTTTTTTTGAGTTTATGACGGCGATGGCGTTCCTTCAATTTTCACGGAAAGGCTGTGACATAGCGCTGATCGAGACGGGGCTGGGTGGTCGGCTGGATGCGACGAATGTGGTTACGCCCGAGGTCGCGGTGATCACGTCCATCGGGCTCGATCATTGCGAGATGCTGGGCAACACGATCGAGGCGATCGCGGCGGAGAAGGCGGGCATCATCAAGGACGGAAGTCCGGTGGTGCTGGGGCGGGTGCCGGCCGAGGCCGAGGTGGTCATCCGGCGGGTGGCGAGCGAACGCGGCGCGACGGTTTATTCGGTGCGCGAGATTTTTGGCGAGGAGTTGGCGGGTTATCCGACGACGGCGTTTGAGGGGGATTACCAACGCTGGAACGCGGCGACGGCGGTGCTGGTGGCGCGTTGCATGGGTGAGCGCTGGAAGCTGACGCCGGAGGTGATCGCGCGCGGGCTGCACGCGGCGCGCTGGCCGGGACGCTGGCAACGGACGATGATTGGCGGGCGTCCGTTGATTCTGGATGCGTCGCATAATCCCGAGGGCGCGGGCGTGCTGGAGCAGCAGTTGCGCGCGTTGGTGGCGGAGACGGGACGCAAGCCGGTGGTCGTGACGGGTGTGCTGGGTGCGGCGCGGGCGAGGCCTCTACTGGAGACGGTCAGCCGGTATGCGGCGGAGATTCATCTGGTGATGCCGCAGCAGTCGAGGGCGTCGTCGTTTGAGGAACTGGAGGCGTTGATTCCGGCTGAATTCGGCGGGGTGGTAAAACGCACGACAGTGGCGGCGGTTTTCACCGATGCGCAGACCTGCACGGTGGGCGGACCGGCGGACACGGTGGTCGTGACCGGATCGATTTACCTGCTCGGCGAAGTGATGGCGCGGATCGAGCCGGGGCGTGGGACGATCGAGAGCCGGCTGCAGGATTTCTGATTGGGGGAACCCAATCACGACGGGATTTATGGGGAACTCAGGAAATCAGGAATCGGAGTTTTCCGACTCTGAAGTTAGTTCCTGATTTCCTGAGTTCCCTATTCAATCAGGCCAACTTGATCAGATCGGCCGTTGCGGGGATGTCTTTGATGATCTGGGACGGTTCGGGGCCGACGCCGAGGTAGCGGAGGTTCGGGAGCTTGGCGGCGACGGGCAACGGCTCGCCGTGGTAGGCGACGTCAAGGAGGGACTTCACCATCGCGGCGACGTAGCGCTGGGCGTTCTTCGGGAGGCCGGCGAAGGTGCGGACCTGCGAGACGTCTTCGGTCCAGCCGGGGTGGCGCGTGTAAACGGGGCGCAGGGTTTTGCGGATGGCGTCGTTGCGCGGGACGTGGTGGTAGCGTTTGCCGGAGGCGTCCTCATAGGCGGTGCAGATGAGCAGGTCGCCGTTCCACTCGCCTCGATGGGTGAGGGCGTCGAGTTTGTTGATCATCGCGTCTTGGTAGCCGCCGTAGCGGAGGGCGTCGCCTTTTTCCACGGCGTCATACCAGCCGACCATGCGCTGGCGTCCGGTGGAGGTGCCGAATTCCAAGCGCTTCAGGAGCACGGAGAGCGGGTGGGCGTCGTCCATCTGCGTGAGGAAAACGTGGGTGCCGACCTTGGTGTCGTAGGCTTTGGCGACGCCGAAGGTGTGGATGGCCTGCACGGGGATGCCGGCGCTCTCGAAGAACTCGGGCGTGAAGGTGTGCGAGGCGGTGACGTTGGGCGAGTAGCCGTGGCGTTTGTCGAGCCAGTAGGCCTGCCCGAACTCGCCGATGATGGTGTGGCCGGCGCGGACTTCGCGGAGGATCAACTCGCGGACTTCACCGATGTTCTTGGCGAGGCGCTGACCGGCCTCCCAGTAAACGGCGGTTAGTTTTTCGAGGTTGAAACTGAAGGGCTCGGTGCCGCGGAAGGGCGTGAAGTCGAATTCGGATTTATCGAACACGCCGAGCTCGATGGCCTCGGTGTTGGCGCGGAGTTCGGCGGCGGAGAGTTTGTCGAAGAAGCCGGAGAACGTCTCGGGCGAAACGCGGCAGACGTGCTGGATGGTGCGGAGGGCGCGGTCGGCGCGCTGGGCGAGCTTGCGGGCGAAGAAATTCGGGCCGCCAAGGAAGTCGGCGTAGGTTATCTGCCACTGGCCGACTTCGTCGGCGTAGGCGGGGGTGATGCCGCGGCCGGTGGAGCCGCGAGGCTCCTCGGCGAGGACTTTTTCGCGGTAGTCCTCCCACGCGAGGTCGAGCAGGCGGTGGGTGAAATCGGAGACCATCGTGCGCTCGTCGATGAGGAGG
>Ga0123337_10003186_pt1 | contig 17793 bp, 17 predicted proteins | sample frozenSSSSmetaG_FD_89792 | JGI IMG/M metagenome (GOLD analysis project Ga0123337, IMG submission 89792) | Glacier valley bacterial and archeal communities from Borup Fiord, Nunavut, Canada, to study Microbial Dark Matter (Phase II) -... | ecosystem: Environmental > Aquatic > Freshwater > Ice >... | reverse complement strand
TCGGGAATACTCAGGGCTTCGATCACGCCTTCAGCGATGCAGCGCTTCGTCGCGGCCGCCTCGATGATGTCATCACGATCTTGTGCGATGACGATCCCCTCGGCAACCGCCCCCGGGCGATGTCCCGCGCGCCCGACGCGCTGCAGCGTCGGTGTCATCCCGCGCGCGCCGCCGAGCAAAATCACCCGGTCGATAAAGCCGATGTCGACGCCGAGTTCCAGCGACGAGCTGCACACGACCGTGCGCAGCGTGCCATCGCGCAAACCCGCCTCGACTCGGTGCCGAACGTTTTTCTCGAGCGCCGAATGGTGGACGCCGATGCGTCGATCGCGCGCCGGCTTTTCGCGCGTTTGTTCCGGCACGCTAATTTCATCGGCGGGTTCGCCCGCCAGCGTCATCTCGTGCGCGACGCGCTCGGCTTGCGAGCGAACGTTGGTGAAGACGAGCGATGAACGGACGTCTTCGCTCAGCGTATACGCGGTTCTCGCCGCGCGCGCGAGCGGCGCCATCGCACCCGCAAACGGCGCAACCACGCTAAAGCGAATCGAACGCAAGCCGCGGCAATCGACGATCGCACAGTCGCGCTCGCTCCCGACGAGAAACTGGGCAACGCGGTCGAGCGGCTCGACCGTTGCGGAAAGGCCGACACGTCGCAAGGGTTGTTTGACGATTGCTTCGAGCGATTCGAGCAAGAGCGCGAGCTGCGAGCCCCGCTTGTTGTTCGCAAGCGCGTGGACTTCATCGATAATGACCGTTTCGATGGATTTGAGCGTTTTGCGATAGCTCTCCATCGCGATCATCAGTGCGAGGGATTCGGGGGTCGTGATGAGCACGTGCGGTGGGCGCGCCATCATCAAACGTCGCTCTTCGACGGGCGTATCACCGGTACGCACGCCGGTGCGAACGAACGTCTCGCGGATCCGGCCGCGCCGCTTTTGCGCGCGTTCGGTATTCGGGCGCTCGAGAATCCCCATCTCGCGCAGCGGACGGCGCAAGTTGTGTTCGACGTCGTAGCCGAGCGCACGCAGTGGGGAAATGTACAGCGCGACCGGCCGGGGCACGAGCAAATCGGCATCCCGCAAATCGGCCAGCCGCGACATCACGGGCAAAAAAGCGGCAAGCGTCTTTCCCGTGCCCGTCGGCGAGCAAATAAGCGTGCTGCGCCCGGCGAGCGCGTACGGCAGCGCGAGAGCTTGCGGCGGAGTAGGCACACCCAGTTTTTCATCGCACCATGCAGCGACGGTCGGATGGAGCCCGGCAAAGACGTCGTCCACGGACGCTCAGGCTTCAAGCCCGAGGGCGGGTCGGACCTCTCAAAATGCGAACAGACGTTCGCGCTTCAACGTCGGGCTAGGCGAGCGCGTTGACGTTGGCGCCGAGTCCGATCGAGGAAAACAGGCGATTCACGATGTCTTTTTCGAACGAGTTTGCGCCGGCGAGAAGGCTGGTCGCGATCCCGGTCTGGGCTGTTCCGGCGGTGAGGGCGGCCGCTGCGGCCATTCCGACGGCGTCGATACCTTGCATTTGAAAAAAAACTCCCGGTTCGGTGACGTGGGTCGCTTTCAGTCATCGGCAGTTCGGTTAACGATATGAGCGGAAGACCGTCAGTCTAACGGAAAGGGTGTTCCTGTGTCCGCTACCCTCGCTGCCATGCTTCGTAAGAGCACGGGGCTTTACACGGATCGTTGGGTCGAACAGAGTAAGTCCTCGTTCAAGACCCCACCACGCCCAGAACTGATTTCCAAGCACACCCACTACTGGGATGCGATCGTGCGCGCCGTCGAGACGGCCGACTTCGAAGAGCTGATGGGCTATTCGCGGGACGCGGGCGTCTTCCAAGCGCGCTCCGGCATGGATCTCTCCGACGCGATCCGGCGCAACGTCGAGGCGACGAACATGATCGAGCTCGCGCTGCTCGAGGCCAACGACGGCCTCATCCCGCCGCTCGACATCATCAACGAGATCGCCGAGCTGCGGTCGATGATCGTCATGGCGGTCGCCGAAGGCTACAAACTCGAATCGGACCGCGAGAAGGATGTCGATCCCTCAGCAAAGATCGTCGCCAAGGAACGCTTGGCCGCGCTCTTGCGCAATAAATCCGGGGCAAAAGAAATCGCGCTACAAATCGGCGAGGAGATCACCCCGCTCTACGATTCGGGCATGCGCTTCTATTTCGTCGAGACGGGCAAGCTACGGCTCTACAACTTGCTGCCCAACGGACGCTGCATCACCCTCTCGATCCTCGGGCCGAACGACGTGTTTCTTCAATGGCGGGCCGAGTCGGCCAGCCTCTCGTGCCTATGTGCGGAGGCGATGGCCAAATCGACGGTCGTCGCCGTCAGCGATACCGAGCTTGCCGACGTGATCGCGCAGCAGCCGATGGCCGCAATCGACGTGATTACGAACTTCGCCCGGCGCATGACCGAGTCACAAGTCCTGATCGAAGACTTGCTCAACAACAGCGTCAACTTACGCCTGTACCGCACGCTGCTGGAACTGGGAAAACAGTTCGGCAAGCCGGACGGCGCAATCGACGTGCCGCTCACGCACCAGCGACTTGCCGACATGATCGGCTCGAACCGCGTGACGGTCACCCGGAAGCTGCACGAATTGCAAGATCGTGGGTTTATCGAAACCCGCAAGGGCGCGACGATCGTGATCCTCGATGCAAGCAAACTTGCCGAGCTTGCCACAAGCGGCGCTGAGAGCTAAACGAAACTCCGCCCGCAGCCCCGGAGTACGTGTGGCCGGAGGTTGTCATGTCGCTCTTCATCCGGTTCACACTCCTGGCCGCGGCCGCCATCGTCGGCCTGTTCGTGCTCGCATTTCTGCTCAAGATTTTCCTCATCGCCGGCATTCTTGCGGGTATAGCGTTCGGCGGCGTCCTCGCCTTCAAAAAATTGCGGCACAAATTCGAACCCCCCGTGGCTTTCGTCCGGCGCGGGTGATAGTCGTCACGGCAAGCGAAGTCCGCAGCAAGTAACGTAGGGGAACAGGGCGGGCACTATCTCGTCCCTTCACTGAGGTATCCCCGATGATTCAAGAGCAGCTGACCCAAACGATCGCCGCACCCGGCGTCGCAACGCCGGCCCGCAAACCACTCTTCGGGGGCGACAACGCCTCGCCGGTCGGACAAAAAGTACGCAAGTATTTCGAGACATCCGGATTTTCTCGCTGGACGGCGATCTACGGCTCGGGCGACATTCCGCCGATCTGGAAAGTCATTCGCGACGGTCACCAGCGCGCGCTCGACAAAGTCGTCGCGTGGGTGCAGAACGATTCCGCGCACACCGTGCTCGACGCCGGTTGTGGTACGGGAACGCTGTCGCTCGAACTTGCGAACCACGGCTACGACGTCGATGCATTCGATGTTTCCGCGCCGATGATCCACTACGCAAAGTATATCAATAGCGGCCGTACGCGCGGCCTCGCACCGCACTTCCAAGTCGGCGACATCAGCGCCGTGGAAGGCACCGAGAAGACGTACGACCTGGTCTGCTGCCTCGATGTCCTCTTTCACTATCCGTTGACCGAAGTGCAAGACATGCTCACGCGCCTTGCCAATCTCTCATCGAACAAAGTGGTCGCATCGTTCGCGCTGCGTACGCCGTTTAACGACTTTTGGATGAAGATGGGCACGAAATTCCACGCGAAGAACCGCATGACCAATCTCTTCATGTTCAGCTACGATGAAGTCGAACGGATCATGTATCGCGCGGGGTATAAGATCACGCGCACCGAGCGCGTCAAGTTCTTCTTCTACGACAGCTTCGTCTTCGAAGCCGTTCGGCGCTAACTCCCTTGGCGATCGCGCGAACGAAGACCGGCGCACCGGATCTGTTGAAGCCGCGTCTGTATAAGACCGATATCACGATCCTCAACGCACTCGACGTCGAGTGGTGCCGGGCCGAGTTCGTCGCGCTACGCGAAGACTTCGAAAAAGACTGGAATCGCGCCCATTTCAAGTGGGACGACGAGGTCAACAATCTGGACTACCGCCCGCTGTGGGATGAGTTCTACGAATTCCTCAATCGTTCGTCGATTGGGGAATTCTCCGGGTGTCTGCTCTACAGCGACGTGCAAAAGAAAATCACCGATCCCGATGTGGCGATGATCTATCGCCTCATGGGACGTGATGAGGGCCGCCATTCGTCGTTCCTGAGCTGGGTGATGCGCCACATGGGGCGGCCGTTCGATTTGGCCATCCTCCCGAAGATGGAAAAGCTCACCCACATGCATCCGAAGCTCATCTTCATCACGACGTATCTCTCGGAGATCATCGGTTTCTATCGCTACCAGAATATCAGCGATCACCTCAAGCTGCATCCCGAATTCGGCTTCCACCCGATCTTCAAATATTTTCACGAGTGGTGCAACGACGAACGCCGGCATAGCCGCTTCTTCGCCTTGATGCTGCGCAGCCAGCCGCAGTATACGGTTGGCTTCAAGAATCATTTTGCCATCAAGATGTTCTCGCTCGCCGTGTACGTCACGATGTATCTGCGCGACTGCGAGTCGACGATCTATTCCAAGCTCGGAATCGATTGGGAAAAATATGACCGCAAAGTCATCAACGAGACGGAGCGAGCAGCGCGCAGCGTTTGGGGCCTTGCGATCCGCACGGAATCGGACTTCTTCATCAACACGCTGCGCACGATGATGCGCAACAACTTCGCCAACAAGAAGAATCGTGGCAAAACGGGTCTTGCCAACGTGCCGGCTCTGATCATGCGCAACCTTCGCTACGCAAGCAATCTCATTCAGTTCTTCAAGTTGGTGTTTCAGCCGCACGATTTCGTCGAGCCGCTGCCACGCGAACACTGGACCGAAACCGCAGCCGATCCCGGCGAGGTCTCCGGCCTCTTCTTACCAGGTGCCGTGCCGACATCGCTGCGCGGGCCCGCCGCACCGCCGACTACTCCAACACGGGAACCCGTCCCGGCATAGCCACCCGCGTAACGCGGGTCGATCGCATCCTCAGCGGCCTTGGGTGGGTCGCAAGCGCTCTCGTCGCGTGGTCGCTTTTTGGAGCGACCTATGCGACGCTTGCGTGTCGGCCGGCAACGGCAACGTTCGATCCGGCAGTCGTGCTTGCCGCCGCGCGTGCTTGGGTTTCCGAGCCCGTCCAGCTGTATCCGTGGACGAGCGGCGTTGCCGGGCTCGTCATTTTTTTGATCGGCGCACTTTCCGCGCGATCCGGCGTTGCGCGCGCACTCGCCGTCGTCGGCTGCCTGTGGCTCGCGATGGTGATCGCCGCAGTCTTGCTCGCCCGCGCGCAAACGAACTGCACGTAGTTTCTTGCTGCGTCACGACGAGACGTGGCGCACCCGTGTGGCGCGGGTGGCCCAGCCGAGCGACGGGGCTTCTGCATTTGCAGCGCCAACGCCCGACCATGCGACAATTTCGGATACTGCATCTCGACGTCTTTACCGATCGTGCTCTCGAAGGCAATCAACTCGCCGTTTTTCCCGCCGCCGGTGATCTCGATCCCGCGTTGATGCAGCGGATCGCGCGCGAGATGAATCTCTCGGAGACCGTCTTCTTCTTTGCGCCGACGCTCGCGGGATGCGATGCGCGGCTGCGTATCTTTACACCGATGGCCGAGATTCCGTTTGCCGGACACCCGACGATCGGTGCGACCTGGGCCGCGCACCACGAAGGCATCGTCCAAAAGCGCGATTTCGTGTTCCAAGAAGAAGTCGGTCCGGTTCCGGTAAGCATTCTCTCGACCGATCCGTTTATGGCCTTTCTCACCACCCCGCCGATCGCGTTCAAAAAAGAATACGACCGCGCCGGCGCGGCTGCTGCACTCGGTCTCGACGAGCGCGACCTACTCGCTTCACCGGTCCAGTGCGTTTCCGCCGGCAGCGACTTTGTGTACGTCGCCGTGCGCGACCGGGCCACCGCCGATCGCGCGTGGCTCGACTATGCGCTCATGAAGAACGTCTGCGGCAACGATGCGGCGGGCGGCGTCTTCGTCTTCGCGCCAAACGCGGGTGGTGCGTATTCGCGCATGTTCGCCCCCGAACACGGCATCGTCGAAGATCCGGCTACGGGCTCGGCGACGGGTCCGCTTGCCGCCTACATGAATCGTTACGCTTTACTGCCCCCGCAAACGACGGCGTTCATCAGCGAACAAGGTGTCAAAATGGGTCGCCGGAGCGTGCTGCACGTGCGCATCGTCGAGGGCGGCGGCGAGCCGACATTTCAAGTCGGCGGAAGCGTCGTACCGATCATCGAGGGGACGTTCACCTTGCCGGACTAACGCGGTTTGAATTGCGCGAAGAACGTAGCACCGTTCCCGATGAGTCGGTGGACCGCGTCGAGGTCGGGATCGGGCGTGGCGACGAGCAATTCCGCGGTCGTCTCACGTGCGACGAACTCGATTTCGGCGATCGCCGCGGGGACGACGATCGTCTGGTACGGTGCGATCGTTTGGGCCACGCCGTTCGCGCGCAAGTACACTTCCCCCGCACAGGCCGTCATCGTCACCGGACGGCCACCGGTGTGGTAGATACCGATCGAACCGATCACGCGAATTTTCTCGACGAGAAATCGCGTGTCGGCGATCAAGAGAGCGCGTTCCAAGCCATCCGCCGAAATTCGGATCGGTTGAATTGCTTTGGGAAACGTCGCGCGGAAATCGAGCACGTCGCCGGCCTTGCTCACGTGCAATTCGCGCGGCTTGCCGTCGCTGCCGACGCGATTCCAATCGAAGATGCGGTACGTGAGGTCGCTGGTTTGCTGCGTTTCGAAGAGCTGGATCCCCGCGCCAATGGCGTGCAACGTTCCGGCGGGCAAATAAAACGTATCGCCCACCGCGACCGGAACCCGGCGCAGAATCTCGCCGAGCGTACCATCGGCAACCCGACGCTCGTATTCCTCGCGCGTCGTATCCCGCGTCCATCCAAGAATGATCTCGGCACCAGGCTTGGCGGCAAGAATCGACCAGCATTCGGCTTTGCCGTTGCGTTGATGTTCGACGCGCTGCGCGTATGCATCGTCCGGATGCACTTGAACCGAAAGTGCGAGGTGCGCATCGATGATTTTGGTGAGGATCGGAAACGGAAAAGCCGGATCGATCGGACCCATCAACGCCGCGCCCATAATTCCACGCGCCTGCCCGAGCGTTTGGCGGGGATGGTCGGTCGAAACGATGCGGTTGTCGTCCCAACATTCCCAAGCCTCGCCGAGCAAGGCGCCGGACGCACCGGTCTTGCCGTAGCTCGAAACGAGTGCGCCGCCGCCCCAGAGCGCGGGCGTGAGCGTCGGCTCGAGGAGCAAGGGCTGCAGAGAACTCACGGAGCGATCACTTCGCGCATCCGCGTTGGATGCGCCTGTGCTCATCCTTGGTTCGGGTCGCCTTCAGGCATCGTCGGATCCGACGGGGTCGTCGGGAACGTCGGCGCATCAGGGCCGCTCGGAACATCCGGGACTTGCTCGGGGATCTGATATTCGGCGAGGATCAACATCGTTCTGCTGAGTACCCACAAACGTGGACGTTCGAACGCAACCGACTCCCGCTCGCTCGACGATCTTTCAGCCGCAGTTCGAGCAGCTCTCCCGCATCGCGCTCGAAGCGCTGCAAGCCGAACGGCTCATCGCGCTCGTCGCGCGGCTGCGCGAATCCATGCCGCTCTATCGCGAGCGGCTCGCGGGTGCCACGCCGCGGGCGCTGGGGGATCTGGCCGGCTTGCCGTTCACCGTGAAGGCGGATTTGCGCGACGCCTACCCGCTGGGCATGCTCGCCGTGCCGCGCGATCGCCTCGCGCGCATTCACGCCTCGTCCGGCACGACCGGAAATCCGACGATCGGCGCGTACACCAAAGGCGATCTCGCGATTTTTGCCGAGGTCAACGCGCGCAGCCTCGCACTTGCAGGCGTCATGCCCGGCGAGATGTTCCAGGTCGCCTGGGGTTACGGACTCTTCACCGGTGGACTCGGCATGCACGGCGGCGGAGAAGCACTCGGTGCTTGCGTGATTCCGGCATCGAGCGGTAATACCGCGCGACAGATGCAACTGCTCGAAGCCCTGCCGATCGTCGGGATCGGCGCGACGCCGAGTTACGCGATGTTGCTCGCAGAGCGGTTTCGTTCCGAAGGTCGCACGCCGCACGCGCTGCGCGTTGCCATCTGCGGCGCCGAGGCATGGACGAGGGAAATGCGACTCGAACTCGAGACGCAGCTCGGTGTCCGTGCCACCAATATTTACGGACTGACCGAAATCATCGGACCGGGCGTTGCCTCAGAGTGCGTCGATGCGCAAGCCGGGATGCATCTGCAAGAAGATCATTTTCTTGCCGAGATCCTCGATCCCGAAACGCACGCGCCGGTCCCCGAGGGAACGCTTGGAGAGCTGGTTTTGACCACGCTGACGCGCGAGGCGATGCCCGTGCTGCGCTATCGTACCGGCGACCTCACCTCGATGACGCGCGAACCGTGCAGCTGCGGGCGTACGACGGCCCGCATCGATTGGCTCACGGGCCGCGTCGATGACATGCTCGTCATTCGCGGGGTAAACGTCTTTCCGACGGCCGTCGAGGAAGTGCTGCTCGGCTTCCCGGAGTTGTCCGCAAACTATCGCATCATCGTCGAGCGACCGGCCGGGGCGCTCGATGAAATGTTGGTCGAAGTCGAATATCACGAAGGCGTCGGCGTGGACTACACGATGCTCGCACGGCGGGTGACCGAACGGCTGCACGAGACGCTCCTCGTCTCGGTAAACGCGCGAGTCGTCGCGCCGCATACGATCGAGCGCGTCGAAGTCGGAAAAGCCAAGCGCGTCTTCGACCGCCGCGCGACCGCGAGAAAAGAATGAGCGAAACGCTGCGCATCGGCCATCCGTACGATGGCGTCGCGCTCCTAGAACTCAATCGCCCAAAACGCCTGAACGCACTCAACAACGAACTGATGCGCGCGCTTGGTGACGCACTCGAGTCTTGCGCGGCCGACGGCGCTACCCGCGCCGTGGTCATCGCCGGCGACGAGCGGGCATTTGCCGCCGGAGCCGACATCGGCGAATTCGTTACGGAGGGTCCCGATCTCGCGCAGTGGGATCGTATCTGGGCATCGCCGCTTCCACGAATCGCCGCCGTGCGCGGACTGGCGCTCGGCGGCGGGCTCGAGCTTGCGATGAGTTGCGATCTCTTCGTCGTTGCCGACGATGCGCGGCTCGGCCAGCCGGAGATCAATCTTGGCGTCATGCCCGGTGCCGGCGGGACGCAGCGATTGGTTCGCGCGGTCGGGAAGGTGCTTGCGATGGAGATGGTGCTGCTCGGGCGCGAACTGAGCGGACGCGAAGCCTACGAGCGCGGCCTTGCAAACCGCTCGGTGCCCGCAGAACAAACGCTTGCAACCGCACTCGAATTGGCGGTGACGCTCGCGGCAAAGGCACCGATCGCGATACGCACCGCAAAGCGCGCCATCGATCGGGCCTACGAACACACGCTCGCAGCGGGCCTGCTCGCCGAACGCGACGATTTCTTTTCCTTACTCACAACCGCGGATGCGCGCGAGGGAATCAGCGCGTTCGTCGAACGCCGTCCGGCACGATGGAGAAATCAATGATCCAGACCACCGTCCAGCACACGCTATCGATCGAGGGGAGCATCGCCACGATCGCGCTCGATCGACCGGCGGTGTACAACGCACTCACCGCCGATCTGCTGGAATCGTTGATCGCCACGTTCAAGCATTTGGAGGCGAACGACGCGGTCCGCGCGATCATCCTCACCGGCAACGGGAAAGGCTTCTGCGCGGGCCAGGCGCTCGATGACGAACGAACGCTCGGCGATCGCCGCGAAGGTGCGCTAGCGCGCTCGGTCACCGATCGTTTCAACCCGTTGTTGCTCGAAATTCTCACGATCGAAAAGCCCGTCGTCGCTGCGGTCAACGGCGTAGCTGCAGGCGCGGGATTTGGGATCGCGCTTGCGTGCGACTTCCGGGTCGTCAGCGAAGCGGCATCGTTCACCACGGCGTTTGCCAAAATCGGCCTCGTTCCCGATAGCGGCACTTCGTATCTCTTACCGCGCTTCGTCGGCTACGGACGAGCGGTGGAATATACGATGCTCTCCGAAAAGATCGACGCCAAAAAAGCCGACATGCTCGGTCTGGTCACCAAGCTCGTCGCGCCCGATGCACTCATGAGCGAAGCGCGCGCGCTTGCCGATGCGCTCGCACACGGTCCGAAGTCGCTTGGCTACATCAAACGCGAACTCGTGCACAACGGAATCGGCGAACTCGCCGACGCACTCGCCTTCGAAGCCGAAATGCAAGGCATCGCGGCGGCGACCAAGGATTTTGCCGAAGGTCTGGATGCCTTTCGCAACAAGCGACCGCCGATGTTCACCGGCGCGTGAGCGAGGTCGCGCTCCGGCGAGCCGAAGCAGCGGATATCGCAACGCTCGTCGCCTTTCGCGTTCGCTTACAGCGTGAAGCGCGAAGCGAAGAGTCGGATGCAGGCATTCAGAAACGGTGGCACGACTTCTTCTCCGGCGGTTTGCGCGCTGGAACGATCGTTCCATGGATCGCCGAAGATGACGGCAAAGCCGTTGCCGTCATCTTCGGCTTCATTCGACCGTACATGCCACGCGAGGGCTTCGCGAACGATTGCGAAGCCCGGGTCCACAATGTCTTCGTCGATGCCGCGTATCGTCGGCGCGGTATCGGTCGCCGCATCGTAACGGCGTTGCTCGATGATTTGCGATCGTATGGCCCGTATCGGATCGTGCTTTCGCCGACGGATGAAGCGCGGCCGCTGTATGCATCGCTTGGTTTCAAAGCAAGTACCGAGATGGTCCTCAAACTCTAGGGTCGCTCAGCCCGCCCATGCCTACATCGTGTGCGTTTCATCGCCGGGATGATCGACTGCCCATTGGGCTTTTGCGCTTTTCTCCAGCGGCCAAACGTGGACCATCCAGCCGAAGAGCTGCGGCGTCCAGCGACCACCTGCGCTTTCGCACGCCGCTTGCGAATCGATCGAACCGCCCAGTCCAAATCGCGCGTCACCTTTGCTGCCCGCCGCCGGGAAACAATAATTCACGTGTCGGTGCCACTGTGCGACGCTGAGCGGAACCATGGCATTGAGTTGATCCTCGGAGGCCGCCCGGTCGGCCGTATACATCATGCCGACGAGTTGCAAGCGCGAGCCTTTACGTGCGTAGATGAGCGAGGTTGGGTGCGCCGGGTCGAGATGACCGCTAAGCGCCTCGCGCGCATAGGTGTAGTTCGTGAAGTGCTCCATCGGCAACTCGATCGTCGGCAGAAACTTCGCATATCCATCGCGCGTCGCACGCGCGACATCGGTGTAACGCTCCATGACCGTCTTTGCTTCGGCGACGATCGCAGCCGCGCGTTCACGGTCACCGGTAACCGGGGGCCGAAGCGAGGTCATCGACATGTGGCTCATCGGCCCCGACGCCATCGACATACCGGGCATCTCGTCAGCCGGCGCCGGACTCGGTAGGACGACCCCGAGCGACAGGGCCATAACGATGACGAGGGCGGGTAACATCTTCATATCGAGTGATACGAGGGTCGCCGGAGGAACGTTGCGCCTCAAAATGAGAGTTGGATCAGAATGTATGCGGCTTAGAACCGGGCGAGCTGCGGTATTCCGATTTCCTCAGCCATTGCGTCGAGGTCTTCCCAAACTTTTTCGATCAGAGGAATGCCGTCGCGCCGGTACTCGAGCGTGCGTTCGTGCTCGATTTCACCCGCGACGTAGATGCGGTCTTGGCCGGGCGCTTTTGCACTGTCTTTGAACTGACGCAGTTCGCGGTCGAGATCCGCTTTGAATTCGGTGATGTCGCGCATGCGGTCGATACGCAGCGCACCGAACCAGTGCGAGGTGATCCCGCCGCGCGATTTCGGTCCTTCAGGAATGCTCAAGTCGAGTCCAAAGAGACCGCCGGCCAAAACGCCGGTGAGGATTTCGCTGAGCACCCCAAGACCGTAGCCTTTGTGCCCGCCGTTGTCGACCCCGATGCCGCCAAGCGGCGTGAGGGCTCCGTGAAAGCGCGCCTCGGTCGGATCGTCGGTCGCCTTACCATCGCGGTCGACGGCCCAGCCGGGCTTGAGTTTGAGACCTTTACGTTCGTAGACTTCGAGCTTTCCATACGTCACCGTCGTCGTTGCGAAATCGAGCACGAACGGCGGCTCTTTATCGGTCGGAATCGCAAACGCAAACGGATTGGTCCCTTGCATCTTGTCGCGACCGAACGTCGGCACGGCGAAATGCGCCGAATCCGTCGATGAGATGCCGATCATGTCTTCGGGCAGCGCCATCATCGCGTAGTAAGCGGCGATTCCATAATGGTTTGAATTGCGCACCGCTGAAAACGCGATACCGTTCTCGCGCGCCTTCACGATCGTCTCGCGCATGGCTTTGACCGAGGCGGGATGACCCAGGCCATTGTCCGCGTCGAGCAAGTACGACGTGGGCGTATCTTTGAGCACGATGTAATTCGGATTTGCGTTGATCGTCCCGAGTCGAATGCGATCGACGTAGAACCAGCGCAGGCGCGCGATCCCGTGCGATTCGATGCCGCGAATATCGGCGGCCAAGAGGACGTCCGCGACCTCACGCGCGTGCTCCACGCTCACCCCGATGTGGGTGAGCGCACGCTCGATGTACGCTCGTTCGTCCGCCTCGCGAACGCGGACCGTCGTCGTCATCGTCATGGGTCGCGCTTACTCGATGACGACCCAGGCGCCTTCCTCGCGGCAAACTTTCACCGAGGCGGGTTTGAGACCGTTGTGATCGGTTGCCGTGAATTTGAATTGCCCGGTGGTTCCGTTGTACGGCTTCATCGTGGTGAGCACGGCGCTCAGCGCGTCGCCGCTGAGGTCGCCTTTCGTCTTGGTCATGGCGCCGACGAGTAAGTGCGCTGCGTCCCACGCAAACGAAGCGAAATTGGACGGCTTCGCGTTGTACGATTTGCGGTACAGGTCGAGAAATGCGCGCTGCCCGGGATCGGGGTGCGTGTAGTTGAGATCGACATCCGCGTACACGCCGTATCCGTCGCGACCCGCAACCTTGAGAAAATTATCCGAGACGATTCCGGTCGAGCCGACGATATTGCCTTTGTAGCCGAACTGCTTTGCTTGACGGACGAGGATCGGAGCGGCGGGTCCGGCGGTCCATATCACGAGCGTGTCGGCTTTCGCGTTCATCGCTTTTTGCAGTTGCGCGGTCAAGTCCGTTGCCGCAATCGGAAACGATTCATCATCGACGACCTCGAGTCCGAGCGTCTTTGCAACGCCCGCGACGACCGGCGCGCCGGTCGTTCCGTAGGGAGCCTCGTCGTGCATGATCGCGATACGCGAACCATGCAGTTTATTTTTGGTGAACGTGAGGAGTTTGGTCGCTTCGATCTCGTTCCGCGGCGTCGCCTCGAAGAGATATTTCATGATCCCATTTTTCGTGTTCCAGATCGTGTCGGTCGGATTGAGATAGATTTCCACGATCTTCGCATCGTTGGTCACGCGCGTCATCGCAAGCGTGGTCGGCGTCAGCGTGCCGCCGATGATCGCCGCAACGTGTTCGCCGACGAGCTGCGTCGTGAGCTGCTGCGCGGTGTCCGCTTTGCCCTCATCATCGAGGATCTTGATCTGCAGCGGCCGTCCGCCGACGCCGCCATGCTCGTTGATTTCCGTCTCGGCAATTTTGAGCGCGTTGCGCTCGGGCTCGCCGAGCGGCGCGTAATTCCCGGTAATCGAGAGAACCGCACCGATCACGATCGGCGGTCCCGCGGGCATTTTCGATGCGGCGGTACCCGACGAGGGTGCCAGGAGGGCGAGGGCGGCGACGGCGGCAGCCGCACGGGCGAAGCGAATCATAGAAAAACTCCTCAGTCTAGACGCGTTCCTCCCGACCGGTCGACGGCGCGAACGCGACAGGAGAAACATATCTGCGTACGGATTCTAGGCCGGGCATGCTCCAACTCCTTGTGGCCGGACTAACCGTCGGGAGCGGTTACGCCCTCGTCGCGCTCGGAATTCACATCATTTTGCGGGCGACGCGAATCGTGAACTTCGCGCAAGGCGAATTCGTCATCGTCGGCGGTCTCTTTGCGCTGACGTTCGTGCAGCTGTTTCATGCGAATGCGTGGCTGGCGCTGGCCGGTGCGACGGTGCTCGGCTTTCTCCTCGGCATCGTCTACGAGCGGCTCATCTTACGACCTGCGGCCCGCTTCGGCGAGATATCGCTCACCATCGCGACGATCGGAACCGTCTTCGTTTTACTCTACGGTCACGCGCTCGTGCCGGGCTGGGGCAGCCTGCCGCAACCGCTGCCGGCCTTTACGGGCGAGGCGTCCGATGCGCTCAATATCGGCGGCGTCTCCATTCAATATCAATCGATATGGGTGCTCGCGCTGCTGCTCGCGGCGCTCGCCGCGATGTATCTCTTCTTCGAACGGACGTACTATGGGAAGGCGATCCGTGCGGCGGCCAATAATCCGCTTGGCGCGCGACTGGTCGGCATCGATATCACCACGGCGCGCGCGATTTCGGTTGGGATCGCAATCGGGCTTGCGGCCTTCGGCGGCGCGATCATCGGGCCGATCACGCTCGTCGGCGGAGCCGGCGGCGTTGCGATCTCGATCAAGGGCTTCGTCGGCGCGATCGTCGGCGGTTTGGAATCGCCCGTCGGCTGTGTGGTCGGCGGGTTGCTCGTCGGCGTTCTGGAAAAATTGCTGCAAGGCCAGTTTTCGTACGGGGTCGCCGATCCGCTGATCTACTCGCTGCTGCTCGTCGGCCTTGCGGTGCGCCCGCAAGGCATCTTCGGTGCGAAGTCCGCGGTGCGCGATTGATCGCGCGACTTCGCGCCGACGCACGCGCCCTTCCGATTCTCGCGGCGATCGTCGTCCTCTTCGGTTTGACCGCCGCGCGCAATGCGACGTACGCGCAAGCGGGCACCTACGCCGCGATCTACGCGATCGCAGCGATCGGCCTCTCGCTCTTGCTCGGGAACGTCAAACAGATTTCCATCGGTCAAGCCGGTTTTTTCGGCATCGGTGCGTATTCCGTCGCGTACCTCACGACCGCGCTGAACTGGCCGTTTTGGCCCGCCGCACTCGTCGGCGTGATCGCCGCGACCGTCGTCGGATTCGGTGTCGGATTCATCGCGCTACGATTTCGCGGCCACTACCTCGCGATGGCGACCTTGAGCTTTGGGCTGATCGTCGTCGGGCTCTTTCACGAGTCGTCGCTCTTCGGCGGCGCAAGCGGTATCAGTTCGATCCCGTACGCGCGACTCGGATCGCTCTCGCTCTCGGGATACGCCGCCTACTGGTTCGCGTGGGGCATCGCGCTACTCGCCGCACTGCTCACGCTCAATCTGCTGCGTGGGCGCTCGGGCCGCGCGTTCGAGACGATTCGTAACGACGAACTCGCTGCGGATGTGATCGGCGTTCCGACCCGTCGGTACACGATCTTCGCATTCGCGTACGCCGGCGCGCTCGCCGGACTGAGCGGAACGATTTATGCTGCATTCCTCGGACTGATCGTCCCCGAGGCCGTCGGTGTTCCGCTGTCGATCGATTTTCTTTTGATGGTCGTGCTCGGCGGTCAAGGCGGCGTGTCGGGTGCGCTGATCGGCGCGGCCCTGATCGGCTTTCTCGATATCTCCGGTCATGCATATGAAAACTGGCGCGAGGTCGCGTACGGCGTGCTGGTCATTCTCGTCGTCATCGCCGCACCCGGCGGCGTGATCGGTCTCGTGCGACGCAAGCCGCGCTCCGTGCGCAACGAAACAGCGCGGACGCCTGCGACTCCGGCACCCGCAATCATCGCGCCGACCGGCGATGCGCCGCTGACGGCGCGCGACATTACCAAACGCTTCGGCGGACTGACCGCCGTCGATGCGGTGAATTTCACGCTCGAACGCGGGTCGCTGACCTCGTTGATCGGTCCGAACGGCGCCGGGAAGACGACGCTCTTCAACGCGATTTGCGGCGTAGGAAAACTCACCGCAGGCAGCGTTTCGATCGCCGGACGCAACGTAACGGGCTGGCAGCCGCATCGGATCGCGGCGCTCGGCGTCGGCCGCACGTTCCAAAACGCGCGGCTCTTCGATGATATGACGGTGCTCGAGAATGTCGTTGCCGGTCTCATCCGCAGTGACAAAACATCTCCAATCGCCGATCTGTTCGCGTTCCCCGGCCTGCGCCGCTCCGAGCGAGAAGCAAACGATCGCGCCCGCGCGACGCTCGCACGCTTGGGCCTCGAATCGATCGCCGAGATGTACGCGCGCGATTTGCCATTCGGCGAACGACGTCGGGTCGAACTCGCACGCGCGATCGCCGCCGACCCCTGGCTGCTGCTCGTCGACGAACCGGCGGCAGGCTTGAACGCAAGCGAGCGCGCCCAACTGCACGACGATCTGCTCGCGCTGCGCGCGCGCGGTATGACGCTTCTCTTGATCGAACACGATATGAAACTGGTCATGGCGATCAGCGATCGCGTCATGGTGCTCAAGTTCGGCGTGATGATCGCCGATGGCGATCCGGCAACCGTGCGCAACGATCCCGCGGTCGTCTCGGCCTATCTCGGAACGGCCGGCTGATGCTGCTTGCAATCGACGATCTGCACGCGGGCTACGGTGAACTCGACGTGCTGCGCGGCGTGTCGATCGCTGTCGAGGCCGGTGAGATCGTCGCCGTGCTCGGTGCGAACGGCGCCGGCAAGTCGACCTTGCTGCGTACGATCTCGCGGTATGAGACGCGCGTGCGTTCGGGTTCGATCGTTTTCGACGGACACGATCTCATCCGCGCGTCGGTCGAGAGCGTCGTGCGTCTGGGGTGTTCGCACGTGCCCGAAGGTCGTCAACTCTTCACCGAATTGACCGTCGATGACAATTTGCGACTCGGTGCGTTTGCGCGCGACCGCCGCACGCTCGAAGCGGACATCACCGCGATGTACGATCGGTTTCCGGCGCTTGCCGCGCGGCGCGGCGCGACGGCCTTTTCACTCTCGGGCGGCGAGCAGCAGATGCTCGCCATCGGTCGGGCGCTCATGGCCAAGCCCAAGTTGTTGTGCCTCGATGAACCCTCGACCGGTCTTGCTCCGATCATCGTCGAGCAACTCTTCGCGCTCATCGCATCGCTCGTCGCCGATGGCACCGCCGTGCTGCTGGTCGAGCAAAACGCGTTCCTCACGCTCAAACACGCTCACCGCGCCTACGTGATGGAAAACGGCGAAATCGCGCTGGCCGGTAAGGCGCGAGAACTTGCAGACGATCCGCGCGTGCGCGCGATCTATCTTGGCGGATCGGTCGACGATTAAGGATTACAAAGGAAGTTTGCCGACAAGTCGAGGTAGTGCTTGACTATTTTCGCGGCTAAATCAAGAGGCTAACCTCGGAGTTTCGAGCATCTCGCTCTAATTCAACTACTTATTTTGGTTGGCGAAGCGTACGTTCCGCGGCTATCTCGATCATATTGAGATACCGCCTATTTAATGACCACCCAACCCATCCGATCACGCTAATGCATAGTCCAATCAGAATGCTGGTCTCCCAATTCCGCACAATCAAAGTACGAGCGGGCTCGTAAAGTGATATTTTGACGCCAAATGCTTCGGAGAACCCGAGCAGACCAGCCGCGAGAATCGGTGGCGTAAAAGTAACTTTCTTGAAAAAAGCGATCCAAGCCAGGATTTGTTTAGCAACCAGTGCAGCGTTTTCCGGATTTGCGCGATCCGCATGTTCAATCGCAATTTTTCGCAAGCTTTTAGATGTATCGTTTCTTTTAACAACCCATGTTTTGAAGCCCGCCACTAACGTCTCGGCTG
>Ga0123337_10003183_pt1 | contig 17806 bp, 13 predicted proteins | sample frozenSSSSmetaG_FD_89792 | JGI IMG/M metagenome (GOLD analysis project Ga0123337, IMG submission 89792) | Glacier valley bacterial and archeal communities from Borup Fiord, Nunavut, Canada, to study Microbial Dark Matter (Phase II) -... | ecosystem: Environmental > Aquatic > Freshwater > Ice >... | reverse complement strand
GTCGCAAGCAGCCCCCGCCCGCCGCGTGCGTACGGGGAACTCGCTAAAAACGAGGCCACTCCCAGGGCATGTGGAAACCCGTCCACGCGGAGCGTCTGCCTTCGTCGAAACGGTAAATCATCACGAGTCTTCCGGGCGAAGGCCCGGCGCTCCGCCTGCCCTTCCATATCCGCCCCGACCTCCGGCGCGGTGTGCCTCAGTGCGCGCCGGCACCGTCGGGCAGGTGTTGTTTCTCGTGCTTGCCGACGCGGGTCACCAGGGTCTGGCTGGCGGCGTTCATGCCGGTCAACACCACCTCGGCCCCCTGGCGGCGATAGCGGAACACCACCTTGTCGACCGCGGCGGCCCCGGTCAGGTCCCACAGATGGGCCTCGGTCATGTCGATCTCGACCCGGGTCGGGTGGCCGTGATGTTCGAAGGCGGCGGCGAACACATCGGCCGAGGCGAAGAACAACTGGCCACTGACGGCATAGCGCAGCTCGCCTTCGGGCGAGTCGACCTCGGTCACCACCACGGTCTTGCCGACCTTGCGCATGAAGAAGATGGCCGACAGGATCACCCCCAGCATGACGCCCTTCGACAGGTCGTGGGTCAGGACCACGGTGCCGGTGGTGGCCAGCATGACGATCGACGACTGCATCGGCGTCTCGCGCAATTTCAGCATCGAGCCCCAGTCAAAGGTGCCGATCGAGACCATGATCATCACCGCCACCAGCGCCGCCATCGGAATGACCGCGACCCAGTCCTGCAGCACCAGGATCAGGAACAGCAGGAAGATCCCGGCCCACAGGGTCGACAGCCGCCCGCGCGCGCCACTGGTTACATTGATGATCGACTGGCCGATCATGGCGCAACCGGCCATGCCGCCGAACAGCGGCGACAGGATGTTGGCGATGCCCTGGCCGCGCGTCTCGCGGTCCTTGTCCGACGGGGTGTCGGTGATGTCATCGATCAGATTGGCGGTCAGCAGGCTTTCCAGCAAGCCAACGAAGGCCAGGGTGGCGGCGACCGGGGCGATGATGCTGAACGTCTCCCAGGTCAGCGGCACGGCGGGAAGGTGGAAGACCGGCAGGGTCGAGGGCATCTCGCCCATGTCGCCGACGGTGCGCACGTCCAGCCCCATCCACACGGCGAAGCCACTCAGCACCACAATGGCCACCAGCGGCGACGGCACGGCCCTGGTGATGCGCGGCAGGCCGTAGATGATGACCAGACCGGCCGCGACCATGGCGAAGGTCTGCCAATTGGCCCCGATCAGCTCGGGCAGCTGGGCCATGAAGATCAATATGGCCAGCGAGTTGACGAAGCCGGTCATCACCGATTTCGAGACGAATTTGATGTACCGCCCCAGCCGCAACAGGCCGACGCCGACCTGGAAGATCCCGGTCAGGATCGAGGCGGCGAACAGATATTCCAGCCCGTGGTCGCGCACCAGGGTGACCATCAGCAGGGCCATGGCCCCGGTGGCGGCGCTGATCATGGCCGGCCGGCCGCCGACGAAGGCGATGGTCACGGCGATGACGAAACTGGCGTACAGGCCGACCGCCGGATCAACCCCGGCGATGATCGAGAAGGCGATCGCCTCGGGGATCAGGGCCAGGGCCACGACCGTGCCCGCGAGCATATCCTTGCGGGGATTGGCCAGCCATTGCTGGCGGGCGTTGGCGATGAGCGTCATGCAATCAGGGTCCGTCGCAGGATCGGCCGGGCGCGTCAGGCGCGCGATGTCCGGGGTCGATCCGTTTCCCGGGGGATCGGCGCCCAGGCTAGCCACCCGGTCAAGGCCGGGTCCGTGGTGTCGGCAGGCCATGCGATACTGCACTGCGAAAAGCAAGGCGTTGCCGCTCCCGAACCGGGACGTCGATCCCGGAGCAGCGATCAGTGAAGGATGCGGATGGCCTCGGCATTCATACAGATGAAGCCGGACTCGCTCCGGCCCGAACGGTTACCGGCGGGGGCCAGAGCGCCGCCGCGGGCCTGACATTCGGTGTTCAGCCGGGCCATCTCACGTTCGGAGGTTCCGTCGGGCACCGTCGTCGTGGCGCAGGCACCGAGCGCAAGCAGGGGGATCAGGTTGAAACAGGGCTGCACGAGCGTAATCCCTTCGGTTTTCATCGTGGAAGAGAATTATCGGAGGGTGTTTTACCTCCCCCTCACTCGCATAGGCACACGACCCGGAGGCCGTGCCCGGACCGACGTCAACTCCGGGCACCGAAGCGCCGCCGGTCGCTATTCTCCGGCCCAGTTGGCGGGCCGGGGTGGATCAGCGCTCGATGCGGGAAGCCGGGCCGCTGATGTGGCAGGCGAAGTCGGTCTCGGGACGGCCGGTCATGGCTCCGGTCGAGAACAGTACGCCGCCGCGATCGCTGCAGCCCTTCTCGAGGGTGGCCAGGTCGCGCTGGTATTGCGACTCACCGACCGTGCCGGTGGCACAGGCACCGAGGCTCAACAGGGCCGCAAGGGCGAGAGGAATGCGCATGGAAAAATCTCCTTCAGACACCGGGATGAAACGTCGGGCCCGGTCCCCATGTTCCGGCGGGACTCAGGCGGGGCGGGCGGCGGCGGCGATCAGGGCATCATCGATCTCCCGGGCCCGCACCGCCGCAGGCCGGGTCGAAAGACGTTCGGCATAGGCCTGGAAGGCCGGCCGTTCGGGCAGGGTCTTGAACATCAGACCCCAGATGATCTGGCTGCCGACATAGACATCGGCGGCGCTGAACCGGTCACCGAGGATATAGGGCCCCTTGGCAACGGCCGTTTCCAGCGTCGCGACGGCGTCGTCGAAACTGCCGTAGCCGGCCTGCATCGCCTTGTCGGCCGGGGCCAGCAGGCCCAGCGATTTGGCCGTGACGGCGGCTTCCAGAGGCCCGGCGGCGAAGAACAGCCAGCGCAACCAGGTGCCGCGTGCCGGATCGTCAAACGCCGGGGCCAGACCCGCCTCGGGAAAGGCGTCGGCCAGCCAGGCGCAGATGGCGGCGCATTCGGTCACCACCACCCCGCGCCAGGCCACGGCGGGGACCTTGCCCATCGGATTGATGGCCAGATAGGCGGGGGCCTTCATCGTCGTACCGTAGTCCAGAACCTCGGTCCGATACGGCTGACCCAGCTCCTCCAGCATCCAGCGCACGATCCGTCCCCGCGACATGGGATTGGTATAGAAGACGATCTCGTCACTCATGGTCGCGCTCCTCCGGTCGACCTCCTCAATCTAGACCCGGACGCCGGAATCAACTAGCCGTCTCACGCGGGGGTGACTATCGCCCGGGCCGGGCGGACGGTAAGTCAGGACCATGACCGCATCGCCCCGTCTGCGCCGCCTGATCGACCTGCCCGGGATCGCCGATCTCGAATACCAGGCCCTGCTGAAACGTGCCTGGGCCGAGCCGGACGCCCGCGCCGAATTTCCCGAGATCGACGCCTGCTCCCGTACCGTCTTCGGCCTGACCGCCGACGAGGCCGAGGCCGTCGCCCGCCCCGCCGACTGGGACGGAATCGACCAGCAGTCCCTGACCCGCCAGGTCGAGGCCTTCGAAGCCGAGGGCTGGGACGTCACCGACAATCGTCGCAAGCCGCTGCGCATGCTCGACCATTTCAGCACCCAGCTGTGGCTGGCCATTCGCGGTGTCGCCGGCGAACTGCCGTTCCAGCCCGACGACGAACAGCCCGACGCCTGGGGCGCGTCCCTGGCGGACGACGCCGCCCGCTTCCGCAAACGCTGAGCCGCCCGATGACCCATGATGACCGACAGCCCGGCTGGCGCTTCTGGATCGACCGGGGCGGCACCTTCACCGACATCGTGGCCCAGGGCCCGAACGGCCGGATCCAGACCGCGAAACTTCTGTCGGAAAATCCCGAACACTATGCCGATGCCGCCGTCGAGGGCGTGCGACGGCTACTGGGGGCCGGCCCCGGACCACTGCCGCCGGGTCGGGCTGAGACCATCCGCATGGGCACGACCGTGGCCACCAACGCCCTGCTGGAACGCAAGGGTGAACCGACCCTGCTGGCCATCACCCGCGGTTTCGGCGACGCCCTGACCATCGGCTGGCAGAGCCGACCTGACATCTTCGCCCGTCACATCGTCCTGCACCGCCAGCTCTACGACCGCGTCCTCGAAATCAATGCCCGGGTAGCGGTCAACGGCACGATGCTGGAAGCGCTTGACGAGGATGCGGCACGCGCCGGTTTCGTCGCCGCCTACGCCGCCGGTCTGCGGGCGGTAGCCATCGTCCTGCTACACGGCTGGCGCTGGACCGCCGACGAGATCCGTCTGGCCGAAATCGCCCGCGAAACCGGCTTCACCCAGGTCTCGGTCAGTCACGAGATCGGGGCCCTGATCAAACTGGTCGGCCGCGGCGACACCACCGTGGCCGATGCCTATCTGTCGCCGGTTCTGCGCGCCTACGTCGACCGGGTCGGGGCTGAACTGGGCGAAGACACGCCCCTGCTGTTCATGCAGTCCAACGGCGGCCTGACCGGGGCCCGCGCCTTCCGCGGCAAGGACGCCATCCTGTCCGGCCCGGCCGGCGGCGTGGTCGGCATGGCCGGAACCGCCGCGGCCGCCGGCTTCGACCGGGTCATCGGCTTCGACATGGGCGGCACCTCGACCGACGTCTCGCACTATTCCGGTGCGTTCGAACGCACCTCCGACAGCGTCGTCGCCGGGGTAAGGCTGCGCGCCCCGATGCTGGCCGTGCACACGGTGGCGGCGGGCGGCGGTTCGATCTGCCGTTTCGACGGCGCGCGGCTGCGGGTCGGCCCGGAATCCGCCGGGGCCGTGCCGGGGCCAGCCGCCTATCGTCGTGGCGGCCCGCTGACTGTGACCGACTGCAATGTCATGCTGGGCAAGCTGCGCCCGGAATTCTTCCCGCCCGTGTTCGGACCACGGGCGGATCAGCCGCTCGATGCCGATGCGGTGCGCGTTGGCTTCGAGAGGCTGGCGGCCGAGGTCGCAGCGGCCACCGGCCGGATGATGACGCCGGCGGAACTGGCCGAGGGCTTCCTCGCCATCGCCGTCCAGGACATGGCCGAGGCGATCAAGGCCATCTCGATCCAGCGTGGCCACGATGTCAGCGGCTATGTTCTGAACAGTTTCGGCGGGGCCGGGGGCCAGCACGCCTGTATGGTCGCCGACGCCCTGGGCATGACCCGGGTCATGGTCCATCCGCTGGCCGGCGTCCTGTCGGCCTATGGCATGGGACTGGCCGCGGTGCGCACCATCCGCGAGGAGACCGTCGCCGTGCCGCTGGAGTCCGGCCAGATCGCGGCGCTGGACCAGCGGGCCGCCGCGCTGGGGGAAACTGCTCATGCCGAACTGATCGCCCAGGACATCGCCTTCGAGTCGGTCGAGACCCTGATCCGCGCCCGCATCAAATACGACGGCACCGACACGCCGCTGACTGTGGCTTTCGGCACGGTTGACGCGATGCACGCGGCATTCGAGGCCCTGCACCGTCGGCGCTTCGGCTTTGTCGCCACCGACAAGATCCTGATTGTCGAAAGTCTCGAGGCCGAGGCCACGGGTCAGTCCGGCTCGCCCGGTGCCGGTCCGGTCGCGCCCGCCACGGCAACAGCGCCGCCGCCCATTCCCGACGCCCGCATTCGCATGGCCGGCGTGGATCAGACCGCGACGATCGTCAGGCGCGAAGGCCTGGCCGCCGGGTCGGTAATCGACGGTCCGGCCATCGTGCTGGAACAGACCGGAACCACCGTGATCGAACCCGGCTGGCGGGGGACGACCGATGCGGCCCTGAACCTGATCCTCGAGCGGGTCGCCCCGCTGGCCCAACGGCGCGCGATCGGCACCGAGGCCGATCCGATCCTGCTTGAAGTGTTCAACAGCCGCTTCATGGCCGTGGCCGAACAGATGGGCGAGGCCCTGCGCGCCACCGCCTATTCGGTGAACATCAAGGAGCGGCTCGACTTCTCCTGCGCGGTCTTTGATCGCGACGGCGCCCTGATCGCCAACGCCCCGCACATTCCCGTCCATCTCGGCTCGATGGGTGAAAGCATCGCCGCCGTCGTCCGCGCCCGGGGTGATGGCCGTGACGGTCGCGGCCTGCGCAACGGTGACGTTTATATGCTGAACGCCCCGTGGAACGGCGGCACTCATCTGCCGGACATCACCGTCATCATGCCGGTCTTCCTCGACGGTGAAGCCGGCCCGGCCTTCTTCGTGGCCGCGCGTGGCCACCATGCCGACGTCGGCGGCATCACGCCGGGCTCCATGCCGCCGGGCAGCCGCACGGTCGAGGAGGAAGGTGTCCTGATCGACGATTTCCTGCTGATCGACGAAGGCCGGCTGTGCGAGTCCGAGACCCGCGCCCTGCTGGGATCCGGCCGCTGGCCCGCCCGCAACATCGATCAAAACCTTGCGGACCTGAAAGCCCAGGTCGCCGCCTGTGCCCGCGGTGCCCAGGAGCTGGAGTCGATGGTCACCAGTTTCGGCCGCGATGCGGTCGACGCCTATATGGGCCACGTCCAGGACAATGCCGAAGAAGCCGTGCGGCAGGTCCTCGCGGTGTTGAAACCCGGCTCATTCGCGCTCGAGATGGATGACGGGGCGATCATCCGGGTGCGGATCGACGTCGATCCGGTCGCGCGCCGGGCCACGATCGATTTCACCGGCACCAGTCCCCAGCGTGACAATAATTTCAACGCGCCGCTGTCGATCACCCGGGCCGCCGTCCTCTACGTTTTCCGCACCCTGGTCGACGACGCCATTCCGCTGAATGCCGGCTGCATGAAGCCGCTCACCCTGATCGTGCCCGAGGGGTCGATGCTCAGCCCGCTCTATCCGGCCGCCGTGGTGGCGGGGAATGTCGAGACCAGCCAGGCCGTCGTTGACGCCCTTTACGGGGCGCTCGGCGTATTGGCCGCCAGCCAGGGAACGATGAACAATTTCACCTTCGGCGATGAGACCCGCCAGTATTACGAGACCATCGCCGGCGGTTCCGGCGCGGGGCCGGACTTCGACGGGGCCGATGCGGTCCAGACCCATATGACCAACAGCCGTCTGACCGATCCCGAGGTGCTGGAATCGCGCTTTCCCGTGCGGCTGGATGAATTCTCCATCCGGCGCGGGTCCGGCGGGGCCGGGCTCCACCATGGCGGGGACGGCGTGATCCGGCGTGTGCGCTTCCTCGAACCGATGACCGCGGCCATCCTGTCGAACCGCAGACGGGTCCCGCCCTTCGGCGTCGCGGGTGGTCTGCCCGGCGCGGTGGGGCGCAACAGCGTCGAACGCGCCGACGGCACCCGCGAGGCCCTGGGCTCAACCGCCGAGGTGCAGATGCAACCGGGCGACGTCTTCGTCATCGAGACCCCGGGCGGCGGCGGATTCGGCACACCGCCCAGGAGCTAGGAACAGGCGTTCACGGGGGCTTTCATCGGCCCCCGTTCCAAGTCACCATCACGGACGGTCGGGGAAATTCAATATGCTGGTGCTTCTGGGAATCGCGGTGGTGGTGGCGGGCTTCGTCGCGCGCATCAATCCGTTGCTGGTCATTCTGGCGGCGGCGATCGTCACCGGGGTCATGGCCGCCGTCGTCCCGGGGGTCGAGCCACGGGCCCTGCTGCAGGCCGGCGTCGACACCCTGTCGGCGTTCGGCAAGGCCTTTAACGACAACCGATATTTCCACATCACCTGGCTGGTTCTGCCAGTCATCGGCCTGCTGGAGCGAAAGGGCCTTCAGGAGCGGGCGCGAATGCTGGTCGGCAAGGTAAGGGCCGCGACCGCCGGGCGGTTGCTGGTCAGCTACATGCTGGTGCGCCAGTTGACCGCCGCCCTCGGCCTGACCTCGCTGGGCGGCCATCCGCAGATGGTGCGACCGCTGATTGCGCCGATGGCCGAGGGCGCAGCCGAGGTCGATGCCGGTGTGGTTCTGCCCGACAAGGTCCGCTTCCGGATCCGCGGCATGGCGGCCGCGACCGACAACATCGGCCTGTTCTTCGGCGAGGACATCTTCATCGCCATCGGTTCAATCGTTCTGATCGTCGGCTTCCTCGAACAGTCAGGCCTGATCGTCGAGCCGCTGCAGATCTCTGTCTGGGCCATCCCTACCGCCATCGCCGCCTTCGCCGTCCACGGGGCCCGGCTGCTCCTGTTCGACCGGTCGATCCACCGGGAGATTGAGGCCGGACGGACGGAAACGGCCGTCGATGCGGAGGCGGGCCGATGATCACCCTCGAACACGCCTATCTGGTGGTGGGGCTGATGTTCCTCGCCTTCGCCATCCTGACCCTGGGCGATCGCGAACATCCGACACGTATCCGCAGCGCCCTGTTCTGGGGCCTGATCGCCGCCTCCATGCTGTTCGGCTCCTGGCTCGGCGGGCTGGGCAACGGCATACTCGTTCTGGCTCTGGTGGCCATCGGCGGTCTGAAGCGACTGGGAGTCGCCAGGCCGGCCACGACGGGTCCCGAGGTCCGAATGGCCAGCGCGGCGCGGCGCGGTAACGCCCTGTTCCTGCCGGCCCTGATCGTGCCGATCGTCGCGGTGGGGGGAACCCTGGCCGCCAAACATTCCGCCGCCGGTGCCTGGTTGATCGCCCCGGTCCAGACCACGCTGATCGCGCTCGGACTGGGCTGCGTCATCGCCCTGATCGCCGCGATGGCCTGGTTGCGACCACCGCTTCTGGCTCCGGTACAGGAGGGACGACGGCTGATGGATTCCATCGGCTGGGCCGCCCTGCTGCCGCAGATGCTGGCCTCGCTCGGGGCGGTTTTCCTGGCTACCAACGTCGGCGGCGTGGTCGGTGAACTGGTGACCCAGGCGGTGCCGATGACCTCGGCCCTGGTCGCGGTGATCGCCTACTGTCTGGGCATGGCCCTGTTCACAGTCATCATGGGCAATGCCTTCGCCGCCTTCCCGGTGATGACGGCAGCCATCGGCCTGCCCTTCGTCGTGCACCAGTTCGGTGGCAATCCCGCCATCGTCTGCGCCATCGGCATGCTGGCCGGATTCTGCGGCACACTGATGACGCCGATGGCCGCCAACTTCAATGTGGTGCCGGCCAATCTGCTGGAACTGCCCGATCGCAACTCGCCGCTGAACGGGGTGATCCGGGCCCAGATGCCGACCGCCCTGATCATGCTCGGGATCAATATCGTGCTGATGTACCTTCTGGCCTTCCGCTTCTGATGGCCCGCCTCACCGCCGACATCGCCGCCCTCTATGCCCGCACGGCCCTGGGTCATGTGACGCGAGAGTATCCCAACAAGCTGGACCACGTGCTGGAGTCCGCCGCCGATGCGCAGGGCCCCCGCGACCTGCACCCGGTCTTCTTCGGCAGTTTCGACTGGCACTCCTGCGTGCACGGATGGTGGACCCTGTTCACCGTCTATCGTCTGTATCCGGATGGTCCCGAAGCCGCGGCGATCCGAACCCTAGCCGACACCCTGTTCACCCCCGACACCATCGCTGCCGAAGTCGACTATCTGGCCCGCCCGTCCAGCCGCGGGTTTGAGCGCCCCTACGGATGGGCCTGGTGCCTGATGCTGGCGGCCGAGCTGGCCCGGCATAAGACGGACGAGGGACAGCGCTGGGCCGCCACGCTCCAACCCCTGGCCGACGCCTTCGTGGAGCGGTTCACGACCTTCCTGCCGCTGGCCACCTATCCGGTGCGGGTCGGCACCCATTACAACACCGCCTTCGCCCTCAGACTGGTGCTGGATTATGCGCAAGGCAGCGGAAACGCGGACCTCGCCGCCCTGTGCCGCGAACGGGCCCTGGCCTGGCATGGCATCGATCAGGACTGTCAGGCCTGGGAACCGTCGCAGGATGAATTCCTGTCTCCGGCCCTGATGGAGGCGGAACTGATGCGCCGGGTCCTGCCCGCCGCCGCCTACGTCGACTGGCTGGACCGGTTCCTGCCGCGCCTGGCCGCGCAGCAGCCCCAGACCCTGTTCACCCCGGCCTCGGTCAGCGACCGCAGCGACGGCAAGATCGCCCATCTGGACGGACTCAATCTCAGCCGGGCCTGGTGCTGGCGCGGCATCGCCTCGGCCCTGCCGGCGGATGACCCCCGTCGGAGCGTGGCCCTTTCAGCAGCCGCACGTCATCTTGACGTCGCCCTGCCGCAGGTGACCGGCGACTATATGGGCGAACACTGGCTGGCTAGTTTCGCCCTGCTGGCGCTTCTGGCCGCAGAAGACTAGCCCGGCAGCAGGTCGAGCAGGGTCCCGACCGGGCGGCACAATCTGACGCCCTTCGGGGTCTTCACGATCGGCCGGTTCACCAGAATCGGGTGCTGGACCATGGCGTCGAGAATGGTGGCATCGGAGACGGACGGATCAAGCAGGCCGAGGTCGGACACAAGGTCACCGGTGCGCCGCATCACGTCGCGCGGGGTCACGCTCATCTCCGCGAACAGGGCGGTCAGCTGGTCCCGGGTCCAGCCGGCCTTCACGTACTCGATCACCTCGGGCTTCAGTCCCGCGGTTTCGATTGCCGCCAGTACCTTGCGCGAGGTGCCGCAGGCCGGGTTGTGAAAGACGGTGACGGGGAAGGCGGCGTCGGCCATGGACGGCTCCTGCGGTAAGGGGCGGACGATGAGGGATACAGCCTACTAGCAGGCCAGCCGTGTTCGTTCACCCCGTGCCACAGCCGGGCGATTTCATCGTCGCGTGGTTGCGGCCCCGAACCTTAGCGCGCACATGCGGCTCATGATCGAGAACGCCGCCGCCGCAGTCCGCCCCAAAGGCCCGGGATTTCCCGAGTTTGTCGCCCTGATCGCGATGATGATGGCGCTGAACGCGCTGGCCATCGACGCCATGCTGCCCGCGCTTCCGGCCATCGGCACCGCCCTTGGCGTGGTCACCGAGAACAGTCGCCAGTGGGTCATCACCGCCTATCTGCTGGGCTTCGGGGTGGCCCAGATCATCTACGGTCCGCTGGCCGACCGCTATGGCCGCAAGCCGGTCCTGATGATCGGTCTGGCTCTCTATGTGCTGTTCAGCGTCCTCGCCGCCTTTTCTCCCACCTTCGAGACCCTGATCCTGGCCCGGATCGGCAGCGGTATCGGCGCGGCGGCGCTGCGGGTGCTGGCCGTGTCGATCGTGCGTGATCGCTACAGCGGTCGCACCATGGCCCGGGTCATGTCGCTGAGCTTTCTGGTCTTCCTCGGTGTCCCCATCCTGGCCCCGACCCTCGGTCAGCTGATCCTGAACGTCGCCCCTTGGCGCTGGATTTTCGGCGTCCTGGCCGTGGCCGGCGGAGCCTTCACCCTGTGGGCCGCGATCCGCCTGCCCGAAACCCTGCGCCGCGAGGACCGCCTGCCGATCCAGGTCGATCGGATCGCCGCAGCCTTCCGCGAAGCCCTGACCAATCGTCGCTCGATGGGCTACACCCTGGCCATGACGGCGATCACCGGCTCCCTGTTCGGCTTCATCAATTCCTCGCAACAGATATTCTTCGACGTGTTCGAAGAGCCGGCCCTGTTCACAATCTTCTTCGGCCTGATGGCGGGCGGGGTCGCCATCGCCTCCCTGCTCAACGCCCGACTGGTCGAACGGCTCGGCTCGCGGCTGATCTCGCACACCGCTCTGATGGGGTTCATCACCATGGGCGTGATTCATTCCGTCGTGACCCTGAGTGGTCACGAGACGATCTGGGCCTTCGCCGTCCTGCAGGGCCTGACCATGTTCTGCTTCGGCCTGATCGCCGGCAATTTTGGCGCAATGGCGATGGAGCCCATGGGTCATATCGCCGGCACGGCATCGTCGGCCCAGGGCTTCATCTCGACGACCGCCGGCTCGACGCTCGGTTTTCTGATCGGCCAGCAGTTCAACGGAACGGTGACCCCATTGGCCCTGGGCATTACCGCCTGCGGCGTTCTGGCCCTGATTGCCGTCCTGTTCGCCGAGCAGGGGCGGCTGTTCACGGCCCGTCATCCGACTCCGGTCGTGCCGACATGAACACACCCCCTTGATCTTTGGCGGCTGAGGGGGCTGTCTCCGGGGCAACACGTCAACGGAGCGTTCAATGAACCGCAAACTGACCGGACTGGTGTCCGCCCTTGCCCTTTCTGCTGTCCTCGCCGCCTGCGGACAGCCCGGCATCAAGTCCGACATGCCGCCGCTGCCGGCCTCGGCCACGGCCCCGATCCAGTATGTTCGCGACGTCCATTCCTTCGCCCGGCCCGAGATCGCCCGCGTTCGTAATGTCGACCTCGACCTGACCGCCGATTTCGCGGCCAAGACCCTGTCCGGCACGGCCACCCTCGATGTCACCGCCGAGCCCGGGGCCACCCAGATCATCCTCGATGTGCGCAACCTCGACATCCGCGCCGTCACCGATGCGGACGGGACAGCCCTGCCGTTCGTGCTGGGCGACAGCGATCCGATCATGGGTCAGCCGCTGACTGTAACCTTCCCCGCCTTCAAGGCCGGCGAGCAGCGCAAGATCGTCATCACCTATGCCACCCGGCCCGATGCGGCGGCTTTGCAATGGCTGACACCGGCCCAGACCGCCGGAGGCCAGCAGCCCTATCTGTTCAGCCAAGGCCAGGCCATCCTGACCCGCACCTGGATCCCGACCCAGGACAGCCCCGGCATCCGCCAGACCTATTCCGCCAAAATCACTGTGCCGGACGCCCTCAAGGCAGTGATGAGCGCCGAAATGCTGACCCCGGACGGCAAGGCCGCCGGCACGGGTCAACATAGCTTCACCTTCCGGATGACCAATCCGGTTCCGCCCTATCTGATCGCCCTGGCAGTCGGCGACCTGGCCTTCGCCAGCGAGGGCACGCGCACCGGGGTCTGGACCGAGCCCAGCCGTCTCGACGCCGCCAAGGCCGAATTCTCGGAGGTCGGCCAGATGGTCGATGCGGCCGAGGCCCTGTACGGCCCCTATCGCTGGGGTCGCTACGACCTGCTGATTCTGCCGCCGTCCTTCCCGTTCGGCGGGATGGAGAACCCGCGTCTGACCTTCGCCACCCCGACGGTCGTCGCCGGTGACAAGTCGCTGGTCTCGTTGGTCGCGCATGAGCTGGCGCACAGCTGGTCCGGCAATCTGGTGACCAACTCCACCTGGTCCGACATCTGGCTCAACGAGGGATTCACCACCTATTTCGAGAACCGCATCATGGAAGCGGTCTACGGCCGTGACCGGGCGCTGATGCTCCAGGTACTGGGCTGGAACGACCTGCAGTCCAATCTGAAGGAGATGCCCGCCGCCGACACCAAATTGCACGTCGACCTGACCGGACGCGACCCCGACGACGGCCTCAATGACATCCCCTACGAGAAGGGAGCCGCCTTCTTGCGCACGATCGAACGCATCGTCGGCCGCGAGACCTTCGACGTCTGGCTGAAGGGCTATTTCGAACGCAACGCCTTCCGCCCGATGTCCTCGGCGCAATTCCTGACCGACATCCGCACCCATCTGGTCAAGGGCGACGCCGCCCTCGAGGCCCGGCTGCAACTCGACAACTGGGTCTATCAGCCCGGCCTGCCGTCGAACGCCGTGGCCCCGGTCTCGACCGCCCTGACCAGCGTCGACACGGCCGCCAAGGCCTTCTTCGCCGACAAGGGACCGGCCTCGGCCATTCCGTGGTCCGGCTGGTCGACCCAGGAGCGCCAGCATTTCCTCGCCTGGCGTCCGGACGGGCTGCGCGCCGGTACCGACTGGATGACCAACCAGCAACTGGCTGATCTGGAGTCGACCCTGAAGCTGCGCGACGAAGGTAATGCCGAGGTCCTGTTCGGCTGGCTGCAGATCGCCGTCGCCCATCGCTACCAGCCGGCGGTGCCGACGCTGGAGCATTTCCTGACCAGCCAGGGCCGGCGCAAATTCGTCATGCCCCTGTTCACCAGCCTGTGGGCCGAGGGGGACTGGGGCCGGCCGATCGCCACCCGCATCTACGCCAAGGCTCGCCCGGGCTACCATCCCGTGACCACGGGTTCGGTTGACGCCCTGGTCGGCGTGCCGGCAGGCCAATAGGTTCAGTCAGGTGGCGGGTCGGGACGCATCTTCGGCGTGCCGGTCCGCCACCGGCCGTTTGAACGAAGGACTCGTCCCATGCTGCGACTGACCGCTCTTGCCATGCTCCTCGCCGGTGCAGCCCTGCCAGCCATGGCGCAGAATCTGCAGATCCACGGCGGACCGATTTATACCGGGGTCGAGGCCGCGCCTCGCGCGGAGCTGGTCCAGGTTCGCGACGGCCGGATCGTCTTCGCCGGCCGGGCCGCCGACGCGCCGGACGCCACCGGCCTGACCGACATCGACCTGACCGGGGCAACCCTGTTTCCGGGATTCACCGACGGCCACGCCCACCTGGACGGCATCGGCGCGCGCGAGATGAACCTGAACCTTGAGGGCGCGGCCTCGGTGGTCGAGGCCATGGCGCGGCTGAAGGCGTGGGCCGGGGCGCATCCCGAGGGCCCGATCATCGGCCGGGGCTGGATCGAGACCCGCTGGCCCGAAGGCCGGTTCCTGACGGCGGCTGATCTGGATGCCGCGGCACCCGGGCGGCTGGTGGTGCTGAGCCGCGCCGATGGCCATGCGACGGTGATCTCATCGTCCGTGCTGGAAGCGGCGGGGATCGATGCCTCGACCGCCGCGCCCTCGGGCGGCGAGATTCTGAAGGACGCAGACGGCCAACCCACCGGCCTGCTGGTCGATGCCGCCATGGACCTGCTGGGCGGTTTCTGGCGCCAGCTGGGCGACAATCCCGTGTCCCGGCGGGACGTGTACCGTGCCGGCTTCGCGGTCGAGGCCAGCTATGGCTGGACCGGCGTCCATTTCATGAGCGCGCCCTGGGAAGACGTGCCGCTGCTGGAGGCCATGGCTGAGGCCGGCGAGGCCCCGATCCGGGTCTACAACAGCGTCACCCCTGACGGGGCAGCGGCCCTGTTCGCCTCGGGCCCGCGCTCGGTCGCCGACGGGCGGGTCATTACGCGGGCCATCAAGATGTATGTCGACGGGGCGCTCGGATCGCGCGGGGCGGCGTTGTTCGAACCCTATTCCGACCGGCCCGACACCTCGGGTCTGATGCAGATGACCGGCGCGGAGGCTGTGCCGGTCTATGAGGCGGCGCTGCGGGCGGGCATCCAGGTCGCCACCCATGCCATCGGCGACCGGGGCAATGCCTCTGTGGCGGAATGGTATGGCGAGGCCCTGGCCGCCGTGCCGCCGTCGGAGCGTCCGAATGGAGCCGATGTTCGCCTGCGGATCGAGCACGCCCAGATCCTGCGGCCGCAGGACTACCACTGGTTCGTCGACCTGCCGATCATCGCCTCCATGCAGCCCAGCCATGCGATCGGAGACTTCCATTTCGCCGCCGCCCGTCTCGGCGATGCGCGGCTGGACGGGGCCTATGCCTGGAAGAGCCTGGTCGACATGGGGGTGATCGTCGTCGGCGGCTCCGACGCCCCGGTCGAGCGCGGCGACCCGCTGATCGAATTCTACGCGGCCGTGGCGCGCCGCGATCTGGACGGATTCCAGGGCCCCGACTGGCGTCCCCAGGAGGCGGTGTCGCGCGAAACGGCGCTGAAGATGTTCACCTTGTGGCCGGCCTGGGCCTCGTTCCGCGAAGACGAATTGGGCACGATCGAGATCGGCAAGCGCGCCGACTTCACCGCCTTCGACATTGATCTGATGACGGTTCCCGAGGCCGAAATTCCGCACGGCCACGCGGTACTGACGATTGTCGACGGCGTGGTGGTCTGGTCGCACGACTGAGCCTTTACCGGCGAGCCGATCAGCCCGCCAGGACCGTCGGTTCCGCCGCGCCCTCGCGCTGTCGGCTGATTACCCGGCATCAGGACGGTCGGGCCCTGAAACAGAAAGGTCCGGCACCCCCTTGGAGATGCCGGACCGATCCGGGTGACCGGAAGCGTCAGGGCGACGCTGCCGAAGGGTAGTGTCGGCCTAGACTTGGGGCTGCGGCGCGTCTTCAGCCGCCAGGTTCAGTTCCTGCTCATACTCTTCGCCACCGTCGATCTGGACGATGATGGCGGTGTAGCCGAGGCGCAGCAGTTCGCCGAGACGCTCGATGGAGTTGACCAGGATCGGCCGGCGCACCGTGCCACTGCCGTCACCGGCAGGGGCGATCAGGGCCAGGGCGAAATTCACCGGCAGCTGGATCTGGCCGGTCGAGCCCACCACGCCGCCGGCCGGGGCCAGGAAGCTGTCGACCAGGATCTGGCGATCCGCGGCGGTACCGTCGCCGACGACCACCTCACCATTGACGTTGAAAGTCCCGCCGGCACCCGTCGATATGGTGCCGAAGGTCCCGCTGATCGTGCCGCCCGGAGCCGTGAGACTGAGCGAGCTGGCCTGAACATTGACCGTGACCGTTCCATCCGAGGTGATGCTGACCGCACCGGGCGTGGTGACCGAGGAAACGATCGGTCCGGTCGCCGTCAGGATGACGGGGCCACTGCTCACCACCGAGCCGCCGATCGTGCCCTGGGATACCACCGTAGTGGCACCGCCCGAGGTAATCACGCGGTTGGAGTTGCCGGTCGAGGTGACGTTGACCGGGCCACCTGCCGTCAGACTGCCGGTCGTGGAGCCACCCGAGACGATGGTGACCGAACCGCCGGCGATGATCGGGCCAGCGTCATTGCCGGCCACGCGGATATTGGCATTGCCCCGCGTGTCCAGTGTCTGGGTGCTGAAGGTCTGGTTACCCGACAGAACCGAACTGTAGTCGCCGGCCAGTTTGACCGTCTGCGCCGTCAGGTCGCTGCCGGTGACCGACATCGCGCCGAGCCGGAGGGCGTCGCTACCCAGATTGCCCAGGGTGACGTCACCGTTGGCACTGTCTGCCCCGGTGCCGGAGCCGGCGACGAAGGCCACGCTCTGGGCCCCTGCCGCCGTGCCGATCAGGTTCGGGCCGACCGAGATATTTCCGGCCGTCGACCCGCTCGTGCTGTTGAAGGTCGTCAGGGCTCGGGTCAGACGCACATTGGCGTTGGTCCCGATGCCTTCGAAGGCCAGGCTGTTGCCGGCATAGGTCGCGCCGTTCAGCACCGTCGTATTGGCGCGGATCAGCACGGCCCCGAGCCGGACGTTGGAGCCGAGCGCCCCGAGAGCGGCCGAGCCCGTGCCCGCATCAACGCTGAGCGACTGGGCCCCGGCAACGGTGCCGTTGACGTCGCCTGTCGTGACCGTGCCGCCCTGGGTGGAGACTGCTGTGGCTCCGTCCAGCGTGGTCGATCCGGCCAGGGTGTAGGCCCCGCCTGCCGTCGTATACTGACCCGAGGCGATGATCGCGGCCCCGGTGTAGGTCTGGGCTCCGGTGGTACGGGCCCCATTGATGTCCAGGGTTCCGCCCGACAGATCGGCCGAGGCCAGGGCGGTGGTCGATCCCAGCGCACCCACACGGACAATGCCGGTTCCGCCGTTGATCGTCAGGGCCTGGGCCCCGTCGACCGTGCCCAGGGTAACCGCCGTGCCGTCGACGGTGGTGTCACCGCCGAGAGTGGTGGCCCCGGCGACGGTGAAGCCGGTGCCGGTATAGGCCCCGTTCAGCGTGGTGGCCCCGGTGTAGCTCTGGGCCCCGGTGGTGGTGACCCCGGCCGTGGCGATGGTCGCGCCGGAGGCCGTAAGGCTGGCCAGATCGGCCGCGCCGAGGACGACGGCCCCCGTGCCGGCCAGGCCGAGGCTGTGGGCCCCGTTGACCGAACCCAGGGTGATGGTCGAGCCGTCGACGGTGGTGTCACCGCCGAGAGTGGTGGCCCCGGTGACGATGAAGCCGGTGCCGGTATAGGCCCCGTTCAGCGTGGTGGCCCCGGTGTAGCTCTGGGCCCCGGTGGTGGTGACCCCGGCCGTGGCGATGGTCGCGCCGGAGGCCGTAAG
>Ga0123337_10003181_pt1 | contig 17815 bp, 15 predicted proteins | sample frozenSSSSmetaG_FD_89792 | JGI IMG/M metagenome (GOLD analysis project Ga0123337, IMG submission 89792) | Glacier valley bacterial and archeal communities from Borup Fiord, Nunavut, Canada, to study Microbial Dark Matter (Phase II) -... | ecosystem: Environmental > Aquatic > Freshwater > Ice >... | reverse complement strand
TCACACAAAAACTATCTGGCAGCAGGCGGGGTAGGATTCCTGCTCGGCGATGGCAAATTGACTTATGGTTCCGAACAGATACTGGAGACCTACTATTCATGGCAGGTAGCGAAGCCGCTGTCCGTCGCACTCGACTATCAGCTGATCAACAATCCCGGCTACAATCAAGACCGGGGTCCGGTTTCCGTACTGTCGCTGCGTGTCCATCTCGAATATTAGCTATGAGTGCGCTGTGCTGCCTCCCGCTCCCTGACGAGGAACGAAACGGAGGACTAAGGATGAACGATACATGTTCATGAATTGTCCCCCCCTCTCCCTAACGAAGAACGAGTGGTAGGGAGAGGGGGCGGGGGGTGAGGGCTCAAAATGCAGCGATCCAAATCAAGCAGACCCAAAAAGTACGCATGGCGCTGGCAGCGTCTCTATAAACTATCGACTGCTTTGCTTTTAGTAATGGTTTTAGGACTGCTAGTTCCGCGATTCTTTGATAACGCAAGCACTGTCCTCACTGACAGCATTATGGCAATTTGCTGTCTTACAATGTTGCCTTCTCTATCCATGATCTTCGTAAGACTTCGAGCGATAAAGCATTGCCTGATATCTCCGACACCGCGTGATATTCCTGTTTTGATTGAGCTATGGGATGATAACTATAAACAAACTCAAAACGAAATTCAGAAAGCGATCGCTGCGTTATTGGTAAAAGCGGAGTCGGACGATTTTGCTCTGCTGAATACCGCTCATCGACTGTTTCTCAACAAGGCATTGCTCGGTTATGATACCGAACTGGTTACAGCAGTTTTGACCGCCTGGGCACGCGCGGGCGACAGCCGCGCAATTCCTTTTGTCGCGAAGCTGGCGGAAGGTCGATCGAGCGCTGCCACGAACCCCGGCATACAGCGGCAGGCACAGGAATGTCTTGTCATTTTGCAGGAACGTGCCGCGGTGGAACAGAATGCAGATACTTTGCTCCGCGCCTCAACTGCTGCGACAACTCCGGGCATTTTGCTTAGACCCGCCTACACTGCGCCGCAGAGCGCCGAAGCGGAGGCGCAACTGCTGCGGGCAACGATCGGAAAAGAACAACCTCCTCTACTATAGCTGATCTCAGGCATCGAGTTCTCATCACCTATTTTCAAGCAGGAAAACAGAGGTGATTTCATGAATTAACCCCTGCCATGTTCGACACACGCCTGCGGAAAAATCTCGATATCCCGCTGATCGCGCTCACCTACGGGCTCGCGCTGCTCGGGCTGCTGATCATTTACAGCGCCACGCACGGCGACGCCACAGCGTTCCACAAAAAACAGTTCATTTTCATGCTGATCGGCACGGTTGCGCTGATCGCGGCGGCGAGTATCGACTACCACGTCTATGCCCGCTTCGCGAAACATTTCTACCTGCTCAATCTGGTGCTGCTGGGACTCGTACTGCTGCCCCGCTTCCATAACCGAGTCAATGGCGCCGCACGCTGGATCAAAATCGCGGGCTTCCTTTTTCAGCCTTCAGAACTTGCCAAACTGATCGTGATCATCACGCTCGGCGTCTTCCTGACGCAGCGCGCCGCAACGATTCGCGAGCCGAAAACCTTCCTGCAGTCGTTCCTCTATGTCGTGCTGCCGATCCTGATGATCTTCAAGCAGCCCGACCTCGGCACCGCACTCGTCGTTCTGTCGATCTGGGTCGGAATGGTCTTTATCGCCGGTGCGCGTCTCAAACACATCGCCGCATTCTTCGGCTGCGGAATACTGCTTTTCGCTGCAATCTGGTTCTCCGGTAAGGGTATCAGCAACTACCAACGTCAGAGACTGATCACGGTCTTCAATCCGCAGGCCACCTCCCAGAAGGGCGGCTATCAGGTCACTCAGGCGCGTATCGCGATCGGTTCCGGCGGGCTGTGGGGCAAAGGCTACCTGCATGGAACGCAGGTGCAGGGCGGCTATATGCCGGAAAAGCAGACCGATTTCATCTTCACGAATATTGGGGAAGAACTCGGCTTCGTCGGTTCCGTTTTCATTACAGTAATGTATGGGCTGTTGTTGCTGCGCGCCTCGCAGGTGATCACGACTGCCGATGAAGACCAGCTCGGCAAACTCATCGCGACCGGAATCGTCACGATGCTGACTTTTCACGTGTTCGTCAACATCGGAATGAACGTGGGAATCATGCCCGTTGCGGGAGTTCCATTACCCCTGATCTCGTATGGCGGCACCAACCTGATCATGGTGCTGACCTGCATCGGGTTGCTGCTGAGCATATCGCGGCATAGACACCAACTGCTGTTCTGAGCGGTGCTGTAAATGCGTGAATCGCGGGGCACAGTCCCTTCTGACACGGGGCTAAAGCACCGGTCTGGAATTGCGAAGCTCGCCATATCCGATTGAAGAGGGGGCTGATACCGGCTATGCACGATCTCACAACTGCATTCGAAAGGCACCCATTTGGCAACGCATCCGCAACCTTCTGACAGTACCGACACAGAAAGCACAAATTCACTCTCGACACAGGTCAAACCGAAACGCCTGCGCGGCGAGGGAATCACACGTCGCGCTCTCATCATCGGCTGCCTGCTGATACCGGTGATGTGCCTCTGGAACGAGTACACGGAGATCGTCGCGCAGGCGACCGATCTCGCCGCGATGTCGCTGATCATCGCCGTCGTGTTCGTGCTGTTCGTGCTGGTGATGATTAACCTGTTCCTCAAACGGTTCCTGCCGAAGTACGCCTTCACACAGGCGGAGTTGATGTACATTTACATCATGCAGACCGTCTCGATCGGGATTTCAGGTATCGGCATGATGCAGTTCTTGAACACATTCACCGGCAATATTTTCTACTACGGGACGCCGGAAAACAAATGGAAAGAAACCTTACTCCCCGCTGTCCGCCCCTGGCTGCTGCCTAAAGAGTCGGTCACGAAAGCCTACTACACCGGCCAAAGCACCTTCTGGACTTCGGAACATATACTCGGCTGGCTCTCGCCGATCCTCGTCTGGTCGGCGTTCATCGTCGTACTGCTCTGGGTAATGGTCTGCATCAACGTGCTGATCCGCCGTCAATGGATGGATCAGGAGCGGCTCAGTTTTCCGATCACGCAGCTTCCGCTCGAAATCAGCAAAGACGGCGGCGCAAACTCGATATTCACGGCGCGGCAGATGTGGATCGGGTTCATGATTCCCGTCGTGCTGGAGACGCTGGCAAGCCTCAACTACCTCTACCCGAGCGTCCCGTTCTTCCCGATCAAGCCGAGCGACCCGCGCCTCGACCTCACCTCTGTCTTCGCCAATACACCTCCACTCAGCGGCATCGGCACGCTGCAATTATCGTTCTATCCGCTCGTGATCGGCTTGATCTACTTTCTGCCGCTCGATGTCGCTTTCTCGTTATGGTTCTTTTATCTTTTCGGGAAGTTCCAGAACGTCGTTGCCACTGGTCTCGGTTACCACGACGCGGGCGCGAGCCAGGCGGCAGCGAGACTACCCTATGTCGGGGAGCAGTCGGCGGGAGCGTTCATCGGGGTCGCCGTTTTCGCGCTTTACGCGATGCGAAAACATCTGAAAGCAGCATTCCTCAGCGCGATACGCTTCTCGAAACACAGTGAAATGGACGACGGCAACGAGCCGATGCCCTACCGTCTCGCGGTGCTGGGCGGTCTGGCGGGCTTCGCGGCGCTCGTCGGTTTTGGGATGCTGATCGGCATGAGCTGGGTCGTGCCGTTCGTGTTCTTCGCGCTCTACTACCTCTATGTGATCACGTTCACGCGTATCCGCGCCGAGGCGGGACTGCCCTGGGGATTCGGTCCCGATATGAACGTGCATCAACTGATGCAGTCGGGTGTCGGCTCGCGCGCCTTCACGTTCCCCAATCAGGTCGGGCTGCATATGCTGCTCTGGCACGACCTCGATATGCGCTGTACGGAGATGCCCAACCAGCTCGAAGCGATGAAAATAGGCGAGTCGTCGCGTATGAACCTGCGTCATGTGGCGGCTGTGATCGTGCTCGCAACGATCATCGGCGCGCTGGCTTCGTGGGGTTCGGTGCTGACCTGCTACTACCAGTACGGGGCAGCGACCGCGAAGGTGAATGGCTGGCGCACGGACATGGGCAGCGTACCCTGGCGCGGGCTCAAAGATATTATCGATAATCCTACCAAACCCGATTTCCCGCGTATGCAGGGCGTAGGCGTCGGCTTTGTAATGACGGCGGTGCTGACCGCGCTCCGATCGCGCTTCACCTGGTGGCCGTTTCACCCGATCGGCTACGCGATCGCCGGAACGTTTACGATGTCATGGCTCTGGTGCGCGACCCTGATCGGGTGGGGGATCAAATCGATCATTATCCGCTATGGCGGCATGAAATCTTTCAAACGTTTCATCCCGTTCTTTATCGGGCTGATACTCGGCGACTATATAACAGGGAGTGTCTGGGCGATTTATGGGTCGGTGCTGGGCATCCAAACCTACCGCGCTTTCCCGATCTGACAAACAGGACTGAAGTCATGGTCTGGAATGACCATCGTCTATAGATATGTCCTCCTGCGCGGACTGAGACGGGTCTCTCTAACCCGCGAAGGTGGGTTTTGCATCTCCCGACGGGGGCTTCAGCCCCATGTCATATTAGTACGATCAGCGGTGTGAGAGGCATACATGAGTTTTCGTCGGCTCGACGAAAAGGAATACCGGCAGGCAGTCGATCTCTGGGCACAGTCGTTCGAACACGGCAGTCGCGAGATCGATTTCTGGGACGAGTGGAACGAAGGAAACCGAGAGCATACAACGCCGCTCGGCATTTTCGATGCGTCTGATACGCTTCAGGCGGCGCTGTTAATGGTGCGGTACCGTATCCATCTCGGATCGGAAGTAGTTGTGCCGTTGATGGGCATCAACGCTGTCGGCAGCCTGCCCGCCGCGCGCGGCAAGGGCATTGCGAAGCAGGGCATGCAGTACGCATTTGAGCAGATGCGGGAAGCGGGCCATTTTCTATCGATGCTGGAGCCATTCAGTTTCGATTTCTATGGCGAACTGGGTTATGGCTGGCTCGGCGTCAAGCGTCGGTACAGTGTCCCGTCTCGGCTGCTGCGCGTCGATGCAGAGACCGCGAATGTTCGCGCTGCAACCGCCGTCGATCGTCCAGCGCTTCACGAACTCTATACGCGCTTCGCGAAGCGCTATCGCGGCGCGGTCGAGCGGCGTGACTGGGACTGGCAGGATATGCTGGACGATAAGAAAAAGGCGTTCACTTACACCTACGTTCACGAGCGAAACGGGAGAATCGAAGGCTATTTGACGATGCACGGCGGCGAGCCGGAAGGCTGGCAGGAGAATCGGGGCATCCGCAAAAAAGAGGCGAGGCTTCGGGAATTCATTTGTCTGACGCCAGAGGCGCAAAGAGGTCTGCTCGGACTGCTCAAGCGTCATGATATGCAGATCGACTCGTTCGTCTGGCACGCGCCGATCGACGACATGTTCTGGTCGCAGTTCTGCCATCGCGAAATGCGAACGAACCTCCGTCCGCTGGTCATGGGGCGCATCGTGGACGTGCCCGCCGCACTTACTGCCTGGCGTGATCCGCAGCGTGGAAAGGGCGGACTGGCGCTCGCCGTCACGGACAAATACGCTCCCTGGAACGAGGGCACGTGGCATATCGAGTACGACGGCGCGAACGTATCTGTCGAAAAAACCAATTCTGTGGCGCAGGTCACGCTCGGTATCGCCGCACTGACACAAGCCTACTTCGGCACACCGTCGCTGGTGGATCTCCGTGCGGCAGACCAACTCACTATTCATAACGAAGCGGGATATTCTGTCCTGCGCGATTTCCTCACCGGACCTCCGATGTGGATCAACGATGGATTTTGACAGTCTGCCTTCCGACGTTTTGCTCCTGCTTGCTATCGCTTCTAAACCACTCTCGTGACAACCCCTGGTCGATGCGAAACGGTCTACTTATCATATCAGCACAGCCGATGAAAATTCGATGGTGCGTGTATTACTCCCACTCCTTACCAATGAGTGGGTTGGGGAGGTTAACCTCCTCATCTCGATTATAAGCTGGCTGCAAAATCATGGAACCTGATGAAAGTTTTCCTCGTCTGCACGGTATCTTTCGCCATTGAAATGCTGAAGCGGTGCAAAAGATATTCAGAAACATAAAACAGACCGCCGTTAAGCGGTCGCTCAGTCGGCTCCCGTTATCGGCCGAAAACACTCACAGAGGAGAAGCGCGATGAAAACAGTTGTCGGATTGTTCGATGATTTTGGACAGGCAAAAAGCGCCGCAGTCGAAGTGGAGCGCATGGGCGTTGCACACAGCGACATCAGCGTGCTGGCGAATAATGAAAACGGCGCGCATGGCGTCAACGATGTCAACGCAGACAAAGGCATGGGACACGCGATCACCAAGGACGCAGGGGTGGGCGCGGAGATCGGCGGCGTACTCGGAGCTCTCGCGGGACTCAGCCTCTTCGTGATTCCAGGTCTCGGCTTCATCGCAGGCGCTGGCTGGCTTGCCGGAGCGCTGACCGGCGCCGGCATCGGCGCAGTGACAGGCGGGCTGGTCGGCGTACTTGCAAGCGTTGGCATTCCGCATGCGGACGCCGCCTACTACAATGAGGGTGTGCGCCGTGGTGGAACACTGGTTGCGGTCCGCGCCGAAGATGCGAACGCGGACAGCGTCGGAAGTGTACTTAGCCGATACGGCGCGATCAACATCGAAGAGCGCTCAGCTCAGTACCGCAGCGAAGGTCTTGTCGTCTGATGTTCAGAGTTTGCTGACCTCTGGCAGCACTCGTCGAAGCATAAATCTCCTCCTCGTGTGACGAGGAGAAGATTTATGCTTCGACATTTTGGGTGATTACCCGCCCTTTGGGTGATTACCAGCCCTCATACATCATAGGAGCAGGTATTCGGTTTTCAGGGCGTCATGTGGCTCGTTTTGGACGAAACTGGCAGCCCATTTGAGAGGGGACGAGCGAGTTTTCCGGCAAATACATACCCCCGAAGACCAGCCTCCCCTCCCTAAGGTTCGGGAGACGGGGAGTCGATGCAGCGCCTCTTTCAGGAGAAGGAGGGCGCTGCTTGCGGCGCCCCTACGAATTCGCCGAATCTTGTCCCCTTGCAGGACTCGCGTCGGACGTTCTTACTTGCGTTGTTACTTGACGATCGCGATCGGGAAGTCGGGCACCGAAGGCGGTTTAGTTGTCGTTGGATGCTGAGCGCCGCCCGTCAGTTCCTTCACCCGCTCGGATAGGAAGTAGTCGAGGCTCGTCACCGTGACGCGTCCATCGCCCTTTAAGTCCGCTTTCCCCGCCAGCCCCTCCAGCAGCGCTTTTGTGAAGGCGCCGTGTCCCCACTTCATATCTTCCAGCGCATACTCTTTGCCCGTCGATGCCGCGAACACGATCGCGCCGTTCTCCGCACTCGAAAGCTCGTTGACGATCGAAACGATGTCCGGTTCGATGCCCCTCGTTTTGCCGCCCGCGCCTCCGGAATGACAGGTATCGACGAAGAACAGCACCTTACCTGCGATGTCTTTGATCGTTTTCTCGACTTCGTAAAACAGCACACCGGTACTGCGCTTCTTCTCCATGTCAAAATTGAACGGGACATAATAGTAGTCGCCGCTGCTGTCGCGCACACCATGACCGGATAAGAAGATCATCGCAACATCTCGCGATGTAGTCTGCTTCTGAATCCACTCCAGCCCATCCAGAACGGCGTCTTTGCCCGCCTGGTCGTCGGTCAGCAGTTTGACCTCGACTCCGCGATAGAGTTTACCACTCTGCATCTGTAGTGCAGCAGCGAAGTCGGCGGCGTCTTTAGCGGCGAAATCGAGCGTGTATGCCGGATTCTTATATTTGCTCACGCCTACCGCCAGGACATACAGTTTTGGTTTGGTGATGTCGACAGGCGCTTGGCCCTTCCAGCGCACCTTGATCATTGCGGGCGCGCTCGCGCCATTTTTGTTCTGTGCGATGATCGACAGCTCGCAGTCACGGTCCGGCAGTGTCACATCGAGCGTCTGAACAGTCTCTGTGGCTGTGCCGCTTGCGACCTCCTGAATGCGTCTTTCGGTCCCGAGGGGGCGTCCATCGATCAGGGCGCGTACTGCCGTTACCGGCGCATCAGCCGGAGTTCGAAGTGCGAACTGCACTTTGACGGCGGCAGCAGACTGTTCTGCATTGTTCTCCGGCGAGGTGATCGTCACTATTGGAGGGAGGGTTTTGTCGACGTCCACGACCTGTGTTTTATGTCCACGATCGGCGTCGGCAAGGCGCACTGCCTCTGCCTCGCCCCGCGCTTTGAGTACACGTCCGACGACATCGGGGCGATAAAACTGCGCGCGGAATCGGGAGGCCGGAAAGAAGTCGGCGGCATGATCCTTGCCGCGATTGATGTGCCAGCCGATCAGGTCTTCGCTGCCTGCCGACGCGTCATAGTAGCCGCCGGGAGACCAGGCGACCCACTGCTTCTGGTCGGTGAGAGGGAAGAGCGACAGCATCAGCATCCCGTCTTTGATTTTTAGCCAGCGCACTGTCCCATCGTTCATCAAGATCACAGCTGTTTCACCGTCTGTGCTGACGTTGATCTGCCAGGCGATGCCAGGCGTTGGCAGCACCCACTCCTGTTTGCCTTCGGCAGTCACCAGTCGCAGTGTGAAATCGCAGCCGAGCAGGAATCGCTTATGATCGGGCAGGATCGCCAGACTGCGCACCGATTCATTGGGCACGAGCTCGATCGGGTGGCTGTTGACCTTAGGATGCATACTGCCTTCCCAGTCCTTCAGATCGAGACCGGGTACGCCGATAATCGTCGGATGCAGTCCTGCGGTTTTGCCTTTGCTCTCCGCTTCTGCAGTGGTTGTGCCGATGCCGGACTCCAGTTTGCGCTGTTCGGCGTTGAATCGCACGGTGGCCTGGTCATTCGGAAGCGCCGAGAATTGGATTACCGAAGCATCGTCGGAAATGAGAAATGTGGTAGTACGCATATCGACTGTCGGCGCCTCGAACAGCCGCGCTTTATCGCCTTCCAGGACTCCCCACAGTGGATCGCCCGCGCAGTAAAGGGTCGGTCCCAGCTTCAGAGGGCGCAGAGCGGTGATGATATCGCCCGCCGCAGCAATATCGGTGTGTTTGCCCTGACCGCCATTTTCGTAGCGGCGTATGATACGGGTCGCAGTGTTGTTCGATACCACACCCGCTCGTCCGGCAGCGAACAACTGCTTGCCATCCTTTGACCATGCTACTGAATCGAACGCGGAGCCAGCCAGTTTCACATCGCTCGTGTCGGGCGTGTAGAGCAGCGAGAGGTCCTTGAAAGCGAGCACACTGATGTTTTTCGTGTCGCCGAATCCGACAGCGATTTTCTCACCGTCCGGCGAAAATGCAGCCGCGTGTGGATGTGTTCCGCCGGCCAGCTTACGGCGCAACTGGAGTTTGAAGTCGGGCGAGTAGATGCGTGCCAGTCCATCGAGACCGGTTGTGACGAGGAATCCGTCCGAATAGAAATCCATGCCGAAGCAGTCGGCATCGTACTCTTTGTCGGACGCCGCCACGGTTCCGTCGGACACGCGCAGGATCACCAGACCGTTTTTGCCGCCGAGACCGGCTGCCAGATATTTGCCGTCCGGCGAGTAGCGCAGTATTTGGACCGCTTCGGCAATTCCCGCAATCCGCTTCGTCATCTCCCCGCTGGCGCGGTCGAAAATATAGATCGAGATCGACTTGTCCCAGGCATAGCCCGTCAGCCCGCTCGTCGCGATCTGCTTGCCATCGGGAGAGATAGTGACGGTGTAGAGCATTCCGTCTGCCGGAGCATAGGGCACACGCAGCGTTTTCTGCAGATTTCCTGTGGCGAGATCCCAGATGCGGAGTGTACCGTCCTGCGAACAGGTCGCGAAATAGGTCTCCTGTGCGTCGACCGCCATGTCTTTGATTGAGCCATTGTGCGTACCTGTCTCGACACGCAGAAGGGGCTTGGTGGGCGGCTCGTCGGCACGCAGTGGACGCGCGATTGAGGATAGCATGATCAGTAGGGCGCAAAGCAGCGTTCGCCGAACCGGACAATGAACGGCAAACGCATTAGTAGTGAAAGGATGCAGCATTACGAACGCCTCCCGGAAGGAACAAAATAAACGGGGGCGGAGCCCCCCGACAAGAATGAATCGACGCAGCTGTTCATCTCTCTCCACTGCGTCACCTGATGCATCGGGACATTGGAAATGGTCGACAATCGAGACGGAGTAAACAACATACCGACCTATTTGTGACCCGCAACACGAAACCGAACTACTGACCATCGAGAGGGATCGCGCAAAACTTCATCGAGCAGACTGTCTGAGGGAGGGTCCGGTGTAGAGCTCTTCTTCCTGACACCGTTGAGGACGAGGACAGGCGACTCATCGATGATCCCACTGGTACGCGATATTTCAGCGATCGTTGAGGAAGAGCCGCGCTGCAAACCATCCCTGTCTGTCGGAGATAGTGCCTGCCTGCCCTCTCTTACAGCCGCTTCGGTATCGGTTTGGTTCGGCAGCCGACAGACTGCCCAAAGCTCTATGGTGCTGCTCGGCATCTTGATCGGCAGAGAAATGACTTGCTTTTTGCCGACCTCGCTCAAAAGCCAATTCCCGTCCGCAGACAAAAGCGCCAGACTCACCGCTCCGCTTGCGCTGAAAAGGACCAGACAGGCGCAAACAGGAGCCGTGGTGCGGAGGCGCAGACGAAACGCACCGTCAATCGGTACCTGCCGCAGGACGTTTTCACGCTCATCCGCTGAAACGATCTCACATATCGGACTGTGCGCTGTCATCTGTGGCAGCAACAAATGCAGGCGTTGTGCCGAATCTGTCTGCTCTGCCGTGAGCGCAGCGATAATGCGAACGCCGAGCTCGCCGATCAATCCACGCAGGTGAAAGCGTGGATCATGGCGCAGATTGACAGTGAGACAGCGCAGCGAGTCTGCGCTTCCTGCCCATTGCCCGATCAGAGCTCTTTGCGTATCCTCCCTGTAAAGCCGTATCACGATCAGATAGCGAACACTGTCTTCACTACGCCCTGTCACACACGAAACTTCGCCTTCGAGCGTATAGCGCGTATTCGCCGGAGCTGCACCGTTCGTCCCAATCCGAATTGCAGGCGTATTCTGCTCGCTCAGGAAGTGTGTCAGCGCCATCGTCAGACGCGTATTCAGACCGCGCTCTACGCCTCCTGCATCGCGGAGGGGTTTGACCGTCAGCACGAATTCCGGCAGCAGGGGGACAGCCGCTGTCGAAGCAGACGATGGCTGAGGCGTTGTTTTCGCCACATTGTCTTTGCCGTGCTGCGCCGTCTGCGCCCGAACTGGAAGACCGATCGGACAGAATGCCAGAAACAGCAAGCTGCCTACTCGTGCTCGCGAAACAGTCCACTCGATGCTGCGCATCATTCTACTCCGAAGGTCAGCCCGAAGGTGTAGAAGCTCTGGCGGGGCTCCGACTCCATTTCAACGATGCGACGCATCTTGTGCGGCTCGACACCTTCTGCCGGGAACGCCGCGATCAGCGCTGTAGCGCTTGCTTCGTCCGTGAATAGCAGCGCTTTTATGCGCTCGACGCCAGCGGTATCTGCGGCATAGGCGCGACCCGGAGCCAACGGTAAGCGGACAAGACTGTTCGCTCCGACGTGAGCGGTCTTCGTCGTGCGGTCGGCAGGAAAGATCAGATAGACTTTGCCGTCGGTATCTTTCTCCAGCAGCACCATCCAGCCATCCTGCGCCCCGATCTTTACATCGAATGCGAATTTCTGTTTCACTTTGAGCGTCGTCTGGCTCGGCTTCATCGCGAGCTGGAGAAACGAAGTATCGGTATGGTCTTCGTTGAAATCGTCCCAGAGTGTGCGCTGCGGAACTGGTTTAGGGTCCGGGGTAGGTTTTGGATCGGGCTTGGGCTCCGGTTTTGGATCGGGTTTGGGTTCCGGAGCGGGATCGTGAATGCCCTCGAAAATTGGACGCACGGCATAGTCAGTGGGACTCAGTTTTGGCGTCTGCGTCTGCTCCATATAGTCTGCGACTTCGCCGGTGACGTCTTTCTGTACCTCGTTCCAGAGCGTCTGTTTCGTCGCTTTTTCAAGACGCGCCGTCAGAAAATGTGTAAATACGCCTCCTCGAACAGTGTCGAAATCGTCCTCGCCCGAAGTCTGATTGGCGAGTGAAGCGGTGAAATAGACGATCTCTTTTCCGCCTGCGACATGGTCGTTGTTATCGGCCCCCGCCACATCTAGAATCCTGCGTTGGTTCGTGCCGCCTGCCCGTCTGTAATATCGGGTTTTCTTGACTTTGTGTCCCAGACCCTTTCGGCTCAAACCGCCGGAGAAGCAGGAGTCCAGCAGCATCGTACGGCTGCGGGCCGGAACCGACATCACGGCATTGTAGAGTTCGTCACGCGTCAAATCACTTGCTTCGTTCTTTTCGCTCGCATCGCCGGGAAGAAGCGTGGAGGAGCCATCGGACGCGATCGAACCATGTCCGGCGAAATAGAAAACGAAGCGTTCACCAGCCTGTGAGACAGATTTGAGTTTCATCAGCGCGTCCAGAATATTCTGTTTCGCCGCGCCGTCATCGGTCAGCGTGGTGACCTCGAAGCCGAGCGCAGTCAGCGATTTTTGGATATTGTGCGCGTCGTTGACGCAGCCCTCGAGATTGCTGCCGCTCGCCAGTTTCGGATATTCGTTCACGCCGACGACGAGGGCTTTGTCTGCGCGGGCGGAGACTATGGATCCCAAAACCAGCCCGATCAGTGCCGAAGAAGTGAAGAGCGTCCAGTTGGGTCTAATTATCATTTCTGTTTCTCCACCGGCTCGAAGGTAATGCTGTGGGTAAGCTGAATCGGTCCCGAACCGCGTGCGATCGGGCCGCCCGGGCGCTGACCCCAGCCCTCGATTGCGTTCTGCGTCAGGAAGTCTTCGTCCAGCCAGATCAAGCCTTTGTTTGCCCATGCATCAGACCAGGAGTTGACCATCTGAAAAGCGTGTTTATCCTCATCGTAGCCAACGATGCAGACGGCGTGCCCCCCACGCAGCACCCCTTTTTTGTCGGTGGGCTTATATACGAAATCGGCGTCATGCGAGACAAACGAGAATTCTTCATAGACGGGAATACCTACTACGAATGGCTGTTTCGCTTCCCAGAGCCAGTTCCGAAGTTTTTCCGTATTGGCTTCCTGACCGGTGACGCCTTTTCGGAAAAGCATCACGGTCTGCCGCGCCCGATACCGCTTCGCATGAGCCTTCATCGCCTCGTCGGGCTGCGTGTCGATGTGTTTTTCGTCCCAGGGCATATCGGTGAGCGTCGCGCATCCCTGCTTCGACAGCACATCGAATCCCTGGTAAATACCCATCCCCTGCTCGGGATCGCCCTTGTTGAACGGATGCCAGATGAAGGAGGGACTGAATAGAAATCGCGGGTCTTTGCGCTGTTCGGGCGTCAACTGCCGCTGTCGCGCAATGGCAGTCGAATAGCAATAGTAGGCGGTCGACCAGCCGACACAGGAGCCGGTATGACCCTGATCCATGATTGCGGGCAGATCGGAGGCGAGACTGAACTGCTTTGGTCGATCGATGCCGCGTCGTGTCGCAATACTCACATGGGCATGGTTTGCGAATGCTTCGGGCGGTGCGGGGACAAAGCCCATCCCCTGTCCGATTGCGGGCAGGCGGACGAAACAAAGCCCTGCTGCGAGACTAAGCATAGCGAAGAAGCGTCTTCGAGCGGGAGAAGTTAGCGACATGCGTTCGGCGTCCTTATTGATCATTTATGCTGGAAGTGTCATGCAGGCGTAGTGAAACGAACAAAAGACGAAATCGAAGATACGGCTAAATTGCGCAGGCATCTATACGCATTTGAATTTACCGTCTATCAGATATTATTGCCGGGGCGGTGTTCGCTCGTTAGGGCACAGAGGATTATAATGACACGATATAACCTTGCGATGCGCAGGAGATGCGATCTGGAGCAAAAATCCGTCGATAAAACGAAATTTACGGTGTCGGTGTCCATTTCCAGTATCGCTGTCGCAGCGAGGAGCACAACCCTCCAGTCGCCTCTCGCACGTATGAGCCTTACCCCCAATCTCCTTCTTCGCACGCAGGGGAGCAATACTCATCCTGTCGGCATTTGCTTCACCCATAAATTCAGGTTTCATCGGGGTTTGGCTGGTGAGTCAGTGCAGTCAGATCGTAACGGTTTTCGGAGGCGGCTTCCCGTGCCATTTGTTGCTGCTGTATGACTCCCGTCGCCTCGGTATACATTTCTGCCGCGAGTTCGAGCGCAAGCCGATGACGTTCTTTGACAGCCGCTGACATTATTTCTGCAGCCTTGATACGAACGCGCTCAGCGAAATCTTCCAGTTCCATATAATCCGTCATCGTACGAATTTCCTCAGACCGCACAGGCGGGACTGCGCGCATTCTGCTGGCAGCCGTTGTGTCTACGCGGTCACAGCGCTTGGAGCGAGGCGATAGCGAAGATAGAGTTCGTTGGCGTCTCCATAGAGCGAGAGCAGAGTCAATGGAAGATAGTGCCCTGCGGGGAGTCCCTCACCATCAATGACTGTCGGCAGATGGGAACCGCCTTTGAGTTTCGGCGCGAGCGTGAGAAAGAGTTCGTCCGCAAGACCAGCGCGTATCAGATCGTCGTTCAGAGTGGCGCCGCCCTCGCAGAGCAGAATCCGAACGCTGTGCACCTGCCGCAGCAGCTTCATCGCGGCGGTCAGATCGACGCTGCCCTCTCCGATCATAATTAGATTGGTGCCCTTTTCAAGCCGGGTTTTGATTTCATCGGGCAGATTGTGCGGCGCGAGCACGAAAGCCCGCTCGGGCGCATCGGTGAAGAATCGGTTCTCGAGTGGTATATCCCCGGTGCGTGTTACGACGAACCGCAGCTTGTCCATCGGATAGATAACGTTGCTTGCCCTGAGGGTTGCGCTGCCGATCAAACAGGCATCGCAGCAGTGCTGAAGGCGACGAAAGAGCACTTGATCGGTCGGTCCCCCGACACCTTTCGCCGTGCCGCCCGCCTCCCCGATGACGATTTTGCCGTCCACCGTCGACGCCATGTTGATGTATATGTAAGGTCGATCGTCGGGCGGTGTCGGAAAAGCGATCTGTTGGTAGAGCGCGTCTGGCAGCGGCGTGTCCTGCGTGCTGTCGAACAACTTTTCGAGCGGCATTATAGCTCTATCTTCTCTTCCATGCCAATCTGCTGCAGGGGGAATATCTCGACATCGACACCGGACGCATAATGGACGATAGGGGGCACAGCCGGAGGGCGGATGCCTGATGCGAAGACCAGCGTTTCTGTCAGAGAATGGATTTCTGCGGTCTGAAGCGGGTAGGGCAGATGATGAACCTGCCCGCAAAAGAGCCGTTCGCTGCGTGCAGCATAGAGCAGGTAGCGTTCCGCCAAAAAGTGCTCGAGTGTGCCGACCGGTGCGGGAAGTGGTGTGCCGATCGTTGTGTAGTCGATCGCGCAGACAGCAGGAACCGGCTGCGGAAACCTGCGGTGCGAGTTATATTGTATCTGCGACTGTCCGGCTTCAGAAGCAGATTTCGTCAGCTCAATACTTGCGAAGTAGTAGGGCAGTCTCCAAAGTATGCGCGCGATTTGAACTGCGATGCGGTTGGCGGCATCAAGGCTGAAAAACCAGACTCCGGGGTTACACCCTCGGTGATAAACATAAGTGCGGACGTTGACCTCGTGAAAATTGGACAACAGCGGAAACGGCGGCGACCAGACAGGGCGCACATTCCGCATCGTGAACGGCACCAGTCCGATATACGCCTCCCCCTCGAAAGTGTCGATTTCGAGCGCGGCGGGCACCAGCGGACGAAGCATCGCGACCGGAACTTTCCAGTGCAGAAACAGCAGATCACGCCACTGCTGGCGCATCACCGGGCGTCCATTCGGGCGGCGAGTCGGCGCAACACGGTCTATGTTGTCTGCTGTCCTGCCCGCCTGATCGAGCAGAATTTGATTTTCATAGAGTATTTGATCAGAGGGCATTTGGATCGGCTCGCTCTTCCCGTGTAAAAAAGAAATTCGCGAAGAAATCACGGTGTGAGGCTACAATTTTGTAAATGTTTTCCAGTAACCATAGCACTGGCGGCAGACGAAGCAGGCGTACCTGCCACGCCCAGCCTAACTGCTCCAGCACGAAAAGACAGGCGCGGGCGGCTCGCAGTATCTTGCCATCCGCAGTCACGACATGGACGGCGTATTCGCAGGCGGCAAAAAGTTTCGGCGTCATCGGCGGCGAAGGCGCGTTCTGGTAGGCGACACAGTGCAGACGATTTTGCTTGTCTTGCCGCGCCGCCCAACCGACTGCGCGGCTGCAAAATGCGCAGTCGCCATCCCACAAAACCCAGTGCCGTCCATCCATACTACTCTCCTAAATCACTACTTTCCTGAATAGAGTCGCCTGTACCGCAGCTCTGTACTTATACAGACGTACAGATCGTCCGACAGGTTGCCGGACGGTCTGCTCGATAAAAATGCGCTTTCAATCTGCTACTTTTTGACAGCGTGTTCTCGTGAGGCGGTAAGCTGACCGGCGGAGCCGAGCAGTTCGTTACGAGACGCAATGAACTTCGCGTACTCCGCCATGAAGATTTTGCCGGGCGGACGCAGGTCGAACTCGGTCGGCTTGTCACGAAAGAATTCGCGATGAACGCGCGTCCAGACGAGACGACCGTCGGTATCGATGTTTACCTTGCAGACGCCGAGTTTGGCGGCAGGCAGATATTGAGCGGGATCGACGCCTTTTGCGCCTTTCAAGTCGCCGCCAGCGGCATTGATACGCGCCACCTCATCCTGCGGTACAGAAGAGGAGCCGTGCATCACGAGCGGGTAATTCGGCAGTTTTTCCTGTATCGCGCGGACACGGTCGAAGTGGATTCCCTGTCCGCCAGCAAACTTATAGGCGCCATGACTGGTTCCGATCGCGCAGGCAAGCGAGTCGCATCCAGTCTCTTTCACGAATTCATACGCCTCTTCCGGATCGGTCAGCATCGAATTCTTCTCATCGACCTTGATGTCTTCCTCGACGCCGCCAAGCATTCCGAGTTCCGCCTCGACCGAAATGCCGCGTGCGTGTGCCGCCTGAACGACACGCTTCGTGATCGCGACATTTTCCTCGAACGGTTCGTGGGAAGCATCGATCATTACCGAAGAATAAAAACCGCTTTCGATGCATTCGAGCGCTGTCTGCTCGTCGCCATGATCGAGGTGAACGGCGAAAAGCGCCTCGGGGAAAATCTCGTTGGCGGTGCGAATGATCGCTTCGAGCATTCTTTTGTCTGTGTAGCCGCGCGCGCCTTTGGACAACTGAATGATGAAGGGAGCCTGTGAAGCGATTGCACCTTGAAACAGACCCATGGTCTGCTCAAGATTGTTGATATTATACGCGCCGAGGGCATAGTTGCCGTAGGCGTGTTCAAACAGGACGCGTGTCGGGACAATCATAATCTCTCTCCTAAGCGGGTGTCCGGTCACCGATGACCGTGCGGACATGATAGTATGGATACGAATGCTCGCCGACACGCCCTTGTGCGGGAGCGGCAGAGTCCGCCAAAATGCAAGTGAAACGCAAATAAAAAAGCCGGACATGCCGAAACGCCTGTGCGCTATAGTATAGCTCTATTCCGCCCCGCGTTACAACCCTTGCGGAGGCGCAGGGCGATCTCGTGAGAAATGAATGCGCGATTAGAGCAGAACTGCACACTCTCGCAGTGCCCGCACACCCTGTCAAAGATATCCACGTCGAAGAAAGCTGTATCGAGGGCAGC
>Ga0123337_10003180_pt1 | contig 17819 bp, 15 predicted proteins | sample frozenSSSSmetaG_FD_89792 | JGI IMG/M metagenome (GOLD analysis project Ga0123337, IMG submission 89792) | Glacier valley bacterial and archeal communities from Borup Fiord, Nunavut, Canada, to study Microbial Dark Matter (Phase II) -... | ecosystem: Environmental > Aquatic > Freshwater > Ice >... | reverse complement strand
AGGCCGATGGCCGCCAGCCGCTCCGCTTCGGCGCTGGCGCCAACAGCGTTCAGCTGTTCGATCAGCTTGGTTTCGGCCGGGCCGAGACGAACGGGAACGATGCTCACGCCGCCTTCTCCCCGTCGAACCCGGCATAGCCCTTGGCTTCGAGTTCGAGCGCCAGTTCCTTGCCGCCCGACTCGACGACCTTGCCGTCCGAGAACACGTGCACCACGTCAGGCACGATGTGGTTCAGCAGCCGCTGGTAGTGGGTGATGACCAGCATCGCGCGGGTACCGTCGCGCAGCGCGTTGACGCCCTTCGACACCACCTGCAGCGCATCGATGTCGAGTCCGGAATCGGTCTCGTCGAGCACGGCCATCTTGGGCTTCAGCAGCGCCATCTGCAGGATTTCGGCCCGCTTCTTCTCGCCGCCCGAAAAGCCGACGTTCAGCGCCCGCTTCAGCATGTCGGCATCGATGTTGAGCTGCGACCCGGCTTCCTTCACCGCGCGCATGAAGTCCGGCGTCGAGATTTCGCCCTCGCCCTTCGCCTTGCGGGTGGCGTTCAGCGCCGCCTTGAGGAAGGTCATGGTGGCAACGCCCGGAATCTCGATCGGGTACTGGAAGGCGAGGAACAGCCCGGCGACGGCGCGTTCTGAGGGGTCCATGTCGAGGATGTTCTGCCCATCGAGCAGCACTTCGCCGGAGGTGACCTCGTAGTCTTCCTTGCCGGCCAGCACGTAGCTGAGCGTCGACTTGCCCGAGCCGTTGCGGCCCATGATGGCATGCACCTCACCCTTGGGCACCACGAGGTTCACGCCTTTGAGGATTTCGCGTTCCTCGATGCGGACGTGCAGGTCGCGGATTTCGAGCATGGGTGTGGTCATTCGTCTTCTCCTATTCGCGCACGGCCGTTCAAGGCGGCGTGCGCAGCAAAATCTCGCCGGTCAGCTGTTGGTGACGCGGCCCTGTCGATAGTCTTCGGCCGTGTGTTTGGGGTCGCCGCGCTGCTTCGACAGCATCAGCAGCGCCGTCATGCTAAGCGAACTCAGCACCAGCAGGATAATGAAGCCGATCAGCGGCCTCTGGAACGCCAGGGTAAACACCAGCAGCGCCAGGAACCCTGCCACCAGCGCGGCAGCAAAGCTCCAGACCACCATCCAGCCCTCACGGCTGATCGGGTCCATCCGGTCGCCCGGCTGGCCAACCGGGAAACGACGCGCAAACCAGTAGCGATTGCTCATTCGGCGGCATCCACCAGGTCAAGCCTGCGTTCGATGCGGTCGAGACGGCTCTTTACGCCGGCGATATCCTCAAGAGATTGCTGAAGCAGCGTCGAATGCGCATTGAGCGTCTGCTGCATCGCCAGCTGCAACGCGTACATGGTCTTCTGGTCGTCGCGAACCTTGGCCAACTCGCCCTGAATACGCTTCAGGTGCTCTAGCACCAGATCGGTCGTTTCATCGGTCATCCCACGCTCCCCTCAAGCGAGATCGAGATCAGCTTCTGCGTTTCGACCATGAACTCCATCGGCAGGTGCTGCAGCACGTCGCGGACGAAGCCGTTGACGATCAGCGCCACCGCCTGCTCCTCGGAAAGCCCGCGCTGCATGCAGTAGAACATCTGGTCGTCGGAGATCTTCGACGTCGTCGCCTCGTGCTCGAACACCGCCGAGGCGTTGCGGCTCTCGATATAGGGCACGGTGTGCGCGCCGCACTTGTCGCCGATCAGGAGCGAGTCGCACTGCGTGAAGTTGCGCGCGCCCTTGGCCTTGGCATGGGCCGAGACCTGGCCGCGATAGGTGTTGTCGGAAAAGCCCGCCGCGATGCCCTTCGAGATGATCCGGCTCGTGGTGTTCTTGCCCAGATGCAGCATTTTCGTGCCGCTATCGACCTGCTGGTAGCCGTTCGAAATCGCGATCGAGTAGAACTCGCCGCGCGAGTTGTCACCGCGCAGGATGCAGCTGGGGTACTTCCAGGTGATGGCCGAGCCGGTCTCGACCTGGGTCCAGCTGATCTTGGAGTTGTCGCCCCGGCAATCGCCGCGCTTGGTGACGAAGTTGTAGACCCCGCCCTTGCCGTTCTTGTCGCCCGGGTACCAGTTCTGCACCGTCGAGTACTTGATCTCGGCGTGCTTCATGGCGACCAGTTCGACCACCGCCGCATGCAGCTGGTGCTCGGCCCGCGCCGGCGCCGTGCAGCCTTCGAGATAGCTCACATAGGCACCCTCATCGGCGATCAGCAGCGTGCGCTCGAACTGGCCGGTCTTGGCCTCGTTGATGCGGAAATAGGTTGATAGCTCCATCGGGCAGCGCACGCCCTTCGGAATGTAGCAGAACGAGCCGTCGGTGAAGACCGCCGAGTTGAGCGTGGCGTAGTAGTTGTCGGAAACCGGCACCACCGTGCCGAGGTACTGCCTGACCAGATCCGGGTACTCTCGGATCGCTTCGGAGATCGAGCAGAAGATGATGCCCATCTTGTTGAGCTCGGCGCGGAACGTCGTCGCCACCGACACCGAGTCGATCACTGCGTCGACCGCCACCCTCGGCTGCTCGATGCCGGCCAGCAGCTCGCGCTCCTTCAGCGGAACGCCCAGCTTCTCGTACATTTCGAGGAGCGCCGGGTCGACCTCGTCGAGCGACTTGGGCCGATTCGAGCTCTTCGGCGCCGCGTAATAGTACATGTCCTGGAAGTCGATCTGGGGGTAGTGCACCTTGGCCCACGTCGGCTCGGTCATGGTGAGCCAGCGCTTGTAGGCCTCGAGCCGCCACTCCAGCATCCACTCCGGCTCGTCCTTCTTGGCCGAAATGAAGCGAATCGTGTCCTCGCTCAGCCCTTTTGGCGCGCGGTCGACCTCGAAGGTGCTCTCGAACCCGTACTTGTATTTCTCGACGTCGAGCGCGAGCACCTGTTCTACGGTGTCGTTCTCGATCTCTTCCTTCAGAGTCGGGATGTCGTAACGGGCCATGGTCTGTTTCCTACGCTGCGACGCGGCGGGCCTTGTGCCGGCCGACCACTTCGCCAAATGCCTTGAGGTAAGCCTCGACGTCCTCGATGGAAGAGGACCAGCCGAAACTGATGCGGAGAGCGCACTCGCTCAGGTCAGCGCTGACGCCCATCGCCGCAAGCACGTGGGACGGCCCCACCTTGCCGGACGAGCATGCCGAGCCGGAGCTAGCCGAGATGCCTGCGAGGTCGAGCCCCATCATCGCCACCGAATTTCGGACGCCGGGCACGGCGAAATTGCTGACATTACCGATGCGATCGGAGTTCTGGCCGAACACGATGAGGTCGGGGGCAATCAAGCGCATGCCGTCCTCGGCGGTCCGCACCAGTTCGCTGACATTGGCCAGGTAGAAGCGGTCGGGGAACGCTACCGCCGCCGCGCCAAAACCAGCGATCGCCGGGGCGTTCTCGGTGCCGCCGCGCCGGCCGCTTTCCTGCCCGCCCCCGGGGATCAGCCGAACCTGGTCGGCGTGCCCCTTCATCAGCAGCGCCGCTGCGCCGACGCCGCCGCCGATCTTGTGGGCGGAGATTGCCATCAGGTCGGGTGGTCGCGCGGCGAACTCGAGCTGCATCTTGCCGTAGGCCTGCACGGCATCAACGAACAGAAAGTGCGGGCTCGGGCCTACCAGCAGCTCGATCTGATCGACCGGCTGGACCACACCCGTCTCGTTGTTGACGAGGTGAACTGCCACCAGCAACCGCATTCCCACCATGTCGGCGTCCGCGATAGCGCCGGCGATCTGTTCGACCTTGATCAGCCCATCGGCATCGAGGCCGACGCGCTTGACCGGCAGGCCGGTGGCCTCGCCTGCCTTCAGCACCGCCGTATGCTCGCCCTCGGACACCACGATCGCATCGACATTGAACGCCCTGGCCCCCGCAACGATCGCCTGGGTGATCGCCTCGGTCGCCGAACCCGTGAACACCACCTGCTCGCGCTCCGCCCCCGCGAGCTTCGCCACCTGCGCCCGCGCCTTGTCGATCAGCCCGCGCAGGGCGCGACCGTGGGAGTGCACGGACGAGGGGTTGCCGGTGAGGTCGAGCGCAGCCAGATGCGCCTCGCGCGCCTCCGGCAAAAGCGGGGACGAGGCATTGTGATCCATGTAGAACGTCTGTCGTGGCGTCGTCACAATGAACCAACCTCGGTCTCGAATGCTCCCTGCGACGCCGAGGCGTTCGCAATTGCCCGAAACAATTCTTGAAATAGGGCGCTCACTTTCTCTAGAAGGAGCGCTCACCAGCAACCGTCAGCGGTTGGAACCCAATCGCCGCTACGAAAACTCAGTTTAGAATAATTCGAAACTGGACTTTTCGGCCCATGTTTTAGGGAGCGGCGCACCATTCGTCAAGCCGAGAGACCGGCCCGCGCGTGAGCCATGAGCCTCACGCATGCAACCGGCGGGGCCCAAGGAGACGCGTAATGCCAGAAGTCATCTTCAATGGCCCCGAAGGCCGCCTCGAAGGGCGTTACCAGCAGGGCAAGGAGCCGAACGCTCCCATCGCCATCGTGCTGCATCCACACCCGCAGTTCGGCGGGACGATGAACAACCAGATCGTCTACAACCTGTTCTACATGTTCGCCGAGCGCGGCTTCTCGGTGCTGCGCTTCAATTCGCGCGGCGTCGGCCGCTCTCAGGGCCTGTTCGACCACGGCATCGGCGAACTCTCGGACGCGGCAGCGGCGCTCGACTGGCTGCAGTCGCTGAACCGCGAATCGCGCGGCTGCTGGATCGGCGGCTTCTCGTTTGGCGCCTGGATCGGCATGCAGTTGCTGATGCGCCGCCCCGAGGTCGAGGGTTTCATCTCGGTGAGCCCACCGGAAAACCTCTACGACTTTTCCTTCCTCGCCCCCTGCCCTTCGTCGGGCTTAATCATCCACGGCGACAAGGACCGGGTGGCGCCGCCGCAGTCGGTGCAGAAGCTGGTGGACAAGCTGAAGACGCAGAAGGGCATTACCATCGAGCAGCAGATCGTCGATGGCGCCAACCACTTCTATGAAGGCAAGATCGACGAGCTGACCGTGCGCTGCGCCGACTATCTCGACCGGCGCCGCGCGGAAATCGCGGCGGGCAAGGGGCGATAGCCAGACGCCCCGGACCTCATCCTTCGCAAGGCTCGGGGTGAGGTCCTCATGAGGGTCGGATAACCTTCATGACGAGCCGGTCGATTCAAGGGGCAAGCCGATGGCAGCCAGGTACAAGTCCGATTTCCTCAACGTCCTCGAGCAGCGCGGGTTCATCCACCAGATCTCTGATCCGGACGGGCTGGACGCCCTTGCCACCAAGGGCACAATCACCGGCTATGTCGGCTATGACGCCACGGCGACCTCGATCCATATCGGGAACCTGATCACCGTCACGCTGCTCTACTGGCTGCAGGAAACCGGCCACCGCCCGATCAGCCTGATGGGCGGCGGCACCTCGATGGTGGGCGATCCGACCGGCCGTGAGGCCGAGCGGCAGGTGCTGACAGTCGAAAAGATCAACGCGAACATCGAGAGCATCAGAAAGGTCTACAGCCGCATCCTGCGCTACGGCGACGGCCCGACCGATGCGATAATGGTCAACAATGCCGACTGGCTGCTGAAGCTCAACTATGTCGAGTTCCTGCGTGAGGTTGGCCGCTATTTCTCGGTCAACCGCATGCTGAGCTTCGACTCGGTGAAGACGCGGCTCGAGCGCGAGCAGTCGCTGACCTTCCTCGAATTCAACTACATGATCATGCAGGGCTACGACTTCACCGTACTCAGCAAGGAGTACGGTGCGGTGCTGCAGATGGGCGGCTCGGACCAGTGGGGCAACATCATCAACGGCGTCGAGCTCAGCCACAAAATGGGCGGTCCGCAACTCTACGCCGTCACGACGCCGCTGCTTACCAAATCCTCCGGCGAGAAGATGGGCAAGTCGGCCTCCGGCGCCGTATGGCTCAATGGCGACCTCTTCAGCCCATATGACTTCTGGCAGTATTTTCGGAACACCGAAGATGCCGACGTGGTGAAGTGGCTCAAGATCTTCACTCGGCTGCCGCTCGATGAAATTGCCAGGATCGGCGCGCTGGGCGGCTCTGAAATCAATGAGGCGAAGAAAATCCTCGCCACCGAGGTCACCGCCATCGTCCACGGCCGGGACGCCGCCGACCAGGCCGCGGCCACGGCCTCGGCGACGTTTGAGGTCGGTGCCCTCGATCTGTCGCTGCCGACCACCGAGGTCGCGAAGGGCGACCTGGCGGCTGGCCTCGGCCTGCTGAACGCCCTGGTACTGGTCGGCCTTGCCGGCTCGAACGGCGAGGCGCGCCGCCACATCCAGTCTGGCGCCGTTCGCGTTAACGACGAGCTGGTCTCCGACGACCGCCTGAGCCTTGGCACCGGCGCCCTGCTCCCTGAAGGTGTGATCAAGCTGTCGGTGGGCAAGAAGAAACACGCGCTGCTGAAGCCGGTCTGATCAACCGGCGTTGGGGTCGTCGTTTCGAAGCGAGCGCTGCCAATCCTGACCGCCGTAGAAGACCCGCGTCACGATGATGCGGGTCTTTTCCACCCGGTAAGCGATCATGATGCGCCGCTCGAAACCAATCACGCGCAACTCCGATCCATCGGCGTCAAAGGCTCGTCCGGTCCTGGCGGCATCCGCAAGGCCGGCCAGTCTGGTCTTGATCCGCAGAACGTAGCGCCGGGGCGGTTTGTGGGGCGCCGGCTTCGCCGATCCAGCGGCCAATCTTGGACAGGTCGGTCAGGGCCGTACGGGAAAGAACGACTCGGCGGTTCATGCCGATCGCTTCTCAAGCGCATCCATCTCTGCCAGAATCTCATCGAACGCCTCGTCGAGGTCGATCAGTTCTTCATTGCCGGCGTCGATACGCTGTAGTGTTGGCACCACATCTTCGCGTATCCAGCGTTCGATGGCGTCGTCCTCTTCCTGCAGTCCGCGCAAACCTTCACGGATCACTTCGCTGCCCGAGACATAGCCGCCCGACGCCACCTTCGCGTCGATGAAGGCGGCCTGCTCTTCGGTGAGACTGAACGTGCGCTTGACGACCTTGGACATGGCTAACCTCCGTGCAGGAGGTCACCCTAGCATCCGGTATGACGAATTCATACCGTCAACGGGTGACCAGCACCGGCAGCTTGGTGTGGGCAAGAACGTTGTTGGTCTGGCTACCGAGCAACAGGCGATTGAGACCGCGCCGGCCATGCGAGCCCATGACAACCAGCTCGGCGCCGGTTTCGTTGGCTGTGGCGACGATGCCCTCAGCGGCGAAGCTGTTGTCGACCAGCACGGTCTTGACGGCTACACCCCGATCCGTCGCCTTTTTGGCGGCGCGCTGGAGCAGTTCGCGGGCCGCGTTTTCCTGGGCCTCGATCAGTTCGGGCATCGGATCGATAACCCCGCCGACGACCGTGGCGTAGCCCCCGCCAACGAGCGTCACCGGCTCGGTCACAGTGACGATGATCACCTCGGAGCCGGCAAGCTTGGCCAGTTGGAGCGCATGATCAAGCGCCCGGTCGGCCAGTTCAGAACCATCAGTCGCAACCAGAATTCGTGCATACATGGCGCACCTCCGCAACAAGATGTGGGGGTTCTCGCCCGGGGCGCCAACCCCGACCTTGATCGAGGTCAATCCTAAGCTCTTATTCCACCCGCGGAATTTCCTTTGAGCGATACTCGAACATCCGCCGGAACGCCCCAGGTACCAGGGCCGACATCGGGTTGATCTTGAAGTCCGGCTTGTCGAGCGGCCCCTTGATAGCGAAGGTCACGCCGAACAGCCCCTCGCCGTCCCGCCCGGCAAATGGCCCGAGCAGCTTTGAGAAGGCGTTGTTGAGGCCGAACAGCGGCACGTAGGTGCCCGTCAGGTCGTATTGCCGCTTGTCGGTGTAGATGAAGCCCCGCGCCGTGCCGCCAACCGTATCGCCGGCGAGCACCGCGTCGGTGATCTCCACCCGGTCCTTGCGCCGGATGAATTCGACTTCGCCCGAGCGGAACTCCAGCTTGCCTGAGCGTGCCACGGTCGGATCGGCCTCCCGGTGGTTGCCCATGATCTTGCTGACATTCTGCTCGTTGACGAAGGCGAAGTTCCTGAGCACGAACTGTCCGCTGTCGAGCTTCTGGTCGTCGATCGTCTGCACCACCAGGCTGCCCTCGCCGCCCTCGACATTGGGATAGATATTCATCAGCCGCAGCAGCGTGCCGAGGTCATTGAACGCCACCGACATCACCTTGCCGTCGGGCGTCTGATTGGTGGTGACGGACACGCTGCGGTTACCGCCGAGATTGGCCTGCAGGTTCACCTTCCTCAGGTCGGCTCCCCGGAGCGCCAGATCGAGGTTCACGTTGAAGGCCGTGGTCTTGTAGAACCCTAGCGCCCGCTTGAGCTCGATATCGGCGACGATGCTGGTGTTCACCGCGGTGGCCGTCGGCCCGCCGGTCGAATCGCCCGACAGGCTGAAGAAGCGCTGCAGCATCGGCTTCAGGTCGAGCTGGTCGCCGCGCAGCGTCACCTGGTAGCCACCATCGATGGGCTTAAGGTTGAGCTGCGCGCTGTCGCCTTGCGAGAGCGCGAAGTGCGTGAACTGGGCCTCCTGCAGCCCCTTCTTCAGGTCTGCCGTGACGCTTCCTTGCAGCGCGACGCTGCCGAATCCGACGTCGATCTGGGTCACTTGAGCCGCTTCGCCGTCGAGCTTGATCACCGCCTTGGCCGAACCATTGACCCCTTTGGCCTTGGTAATTCCGAGGTCCTTGATAGTGATCGCCGCGTTGTCGAGGTCGGCCGCCACCTGGATGCTGCCATCCGGCATCGGCCGCGCCACCACCTTCACCGAACCCGAGAAGAACTGCGAGGCATCAAAGCCCATCTTCTTGAGGTCGCCGGCACTGAACGTGGCGCTCACCAGCATACTTGGCGGCGGCGCATCCTTCTCGAGCTTGCCGTCGATGGCCACGTCGGCGCTGACCCCGTCGATTGCCGCCTGTCCGGTCACCTTGTAGCCCGCCTGCGACGCCACGAAGCTGAGTTGGCCATCGCCGATGGTGTGCCCCTGCAGCGGTTCCGTGGAGCCGAAATCCTGCACGATCCCGTTGATCGCGTAGTCCAGCCGCTTGTTGGCGCCCGTCACCTTGTCGTTGACAATCGTCGCCACCAGCGAGAGCGAGACGTTGCCGGCCAGCCCGTTGATGTCGATGGGCAGAGTATCGGCCTTCAGCATGTCCGGCTGCTGGGTCTTCGCAAGATCGATCAGCGCCGGGATGCCGCTCGCGAGGTCGCCCGAAATCTCATAGATCACGTCACCGGGCGATGCCGGGTCGGAGCTGCTAACGAAGGCTACATTGGCAAGCCCGATCGCCCCCTTGGCGGTGGGCACGGAAGCACCGGTTGCCGACATAACGACGTCCGCATCGCGCAGCGTCAGCCGCGTCTCGCCGTCGAGCGTGATGGGTTCCATCGTCTCGGTCGGCTTGATCTTCACGCCCTCGCCAACGATGTCGATCAGCATCGAGCCGGGTGGCAACGCCTTGCTCTCCCCGCCTGCGGCATCGATCGCGCCAACCGGAAAATTGTACCGCATCGTCGATTTCTTGAGCTTACCGGCGAGCACGTTCTTGACGAACCAGTTTCGGGCATCGGCGGCCATCATTGGCGGCCACACGCGCTTCAGGTCGTCGGCGCTGATGCCATCGCCGACGATATCCATCTTGAAACCGACGCCGTCGAGCAGCATGTCGATCCGGCCCTTGGCGGCGATGACGCTGCCGTCGGGCTTCTTGATCTGGAAATCGTCGATGCCGGTCGCCCCGTAGAGTGGTGCCGACCATGCCGCGAGACTCATCTCGCTGAACGGCTGATCGGGCGGACCGAGGTCGGACGCGAGGGAAATGTCGTGCCCGGTTATGGCGATGCTGACGATCGGCCCATATTGCGGATCGAGCCCGAGGACGAAGGTGCCGCTGACCACTGCGGTGTTGGTGCCGACGCTGACGGTGGTGTCGCCCATGGTGAACTGGCCCGCGACCGGGTCCCACCTCACCTCAGCAATCGAGGTCGCGATGGGCACGAAGGTGTTGTCGGGCAACTTCACGTCCATACCAGTCATGTCCATGTTGAACAGACCATCGGTGACCTTCTTGGCCACGGTATCGAAGCCGATGTTCATCGACACCGCCATGGTGCCGAGCACTGTCGCAGGCGCCGACTTGTCGCCAACCATCGGCGAGAACGCGCCGGGATCGAAGTTGGTGATGCCGGCCTTGATCCGCGCCACCGGGCTGCTCTCGTCACTCACCCAGTCGACGGTGCCGTTCATCACGGTGCCGTTGAAGTCGGCCGAGAAATTGCCCGAGGCCGACTTGGCGTCGGCGCTCGGCGCGATCTCGAGATTGATTCCCCTGAAGGTGCGGAAGACGCCGTAGAGCGCGTCGTTCATGTCGAGCACGCCGTCGCGTACCACGAGCTTGGAGAAGTTGCCGGCCTTGGCCTGGGCGATGATGCCGGCAATACCGTTGCCGGCCGCCTCCATGTTGTAGACCAACCAGTCATTGTCCGAGCGGATGCCGAGCTTGGGGTCGGGGACTATGCCGCGCACATCCATGCCGGTCGATGAGATGTCGAGCTCGGGGAACTGATCTTCCCCCTCGATCACCCGCACGGTGCGGCTGCCGTCGGGCTCGTCGACGAGTTCGAACTTGGCGAGTCGCGGCCCGAACAGATCCTGGTTCACCTGCAGGTGCGGCCCGACGATGGTAACGGTGGCACCCGGCTGCCCGACAACGGCGCGGATTGGCGAAAAGCCGACCTCCAGCGCCTCCATGCTCACCGTGCCGCCGGTCTTCACGTCGGTGTATGTCACCGGCGAGAACCGGATCACCGGCCAGACGTATCCCTCGAGCGCCAGCGCCATGTCGCCGAGCTCGAGCTGGCTGCCCTCTGGCATCGAGCTCAGCACGATGTTGCGAACCTGCGAGGAGACGAAGGGCAATGGGATCGGCGTGACGATCAACACCGCGTAGAGCAACGCCAGCAGCATGACCGGGGCGGCCACCACTGCTGCTGCTATCCTACCCAGGATGCGCCATGCCGAGCGCTTGCGGAGCTTGAGGCCAGGAGCTGGTGTAGGTTTCACTGCTTTCCGACTTGAGACGGCCCGGTTTGCCACCCTATTCTAGAATCATCCCGAGCGGCGCTTCACCTGCCCGATGATACCGGCTGCAATGTGGCACTAACACCCCTCGGACTCGCAGTTTCCCGCCCTTTCCGCCCCGGAATTCAAGATGCCCGTTCCCGCCATCGGTACGCCAGCGCCAGACTTCGAACTGACCACCGACGCCTACGAGAAGTTTCGGCTGAGCCGCCACGTGGGCCGCAAGGTGGTGCTCTACTTCTATCCGCAGGACGACACCGAAGGCTGCACGCTCGAAAACATCGAGTTCACCGACCTGATGCCCGAGTTCAGGAAGCTGAAGGCGGTGGTGGTCGGCATCTCGCCCGACACGGTCGAGAAGCACTGCACCTTTCGCGACAAGTACGACCTCGGCGTCCCGCTTGCGTCCGACCCCGAGCACGCCGTGATCGAGGCCTACGGGCTGTGGCAGCTCAAGAAGCTGTGGGGGGTGGAGTTCATGGGCATGAAACGCGCCACGGTGGTCATCGATTCCGAGGCCAAGGTGGCCGAAGTGATCTACGCCACCAGGATCAAGGGCCACGCGGCCAAGGTACTCGAGGCGGTTCGTGCGGTCGGCCCCGCACCAGCCAGGCTCGCCAAGAGCCGCCCTACAGGTCGCACCAAACCCTGATTCTCCGGGGCTTTGCCGCTTGTTAACCTTAACTGATCATCATCGGTACCCAGTTGAGTGTGGTGTACCGGAGTTGCGGTCGTGCGTTTCAAGGCGAGTGCCCGGAGGCCCCCGGCAAAGGTGTTCAGTCGTGCCGGCAAGCCGGCGCCAGTTGCGCCCAAACGCAAGGGCGCGGGCATTCGCCCCGCGCTCTTTTATAGCCTGTTCGGCGGCTTGCTCGCCACCAATGTCCTCACCTTCGTCGCTTTCCTGATGGCACCCGATATCTCGGGCCTGATGAACGGCCAGACCGATACCGTCGCCGCCGCCTATGAGGACCGGATCGCGCAACTCCGCATCGAAGTGGATCGCCTGCACTCCCGGCATTTCGCCCAGGCCGGCGACATCAACCTGCAGTTGCAGGAGCTGAGCCAGCAGCAGGAACTGCTGCTCGAACAGCACCAACTGGTGAAGCAACTCGCCGACAAGGCCGCGGAGCTTGGCATCGACACCGCCTCGCTCCCCGGGCCGGACGCCGTCGGGGACGACACCGGTGACGTCGCCACGAAACCAGCGGCTCTCACCGGCACGCCCGAAACCGACCAGATCGCCGCGGTCAGCATCGACATGACCAGGATGATGGACGAGAGCCGCCTCGCCCTCGCCGGCCTCGCCGAGACGGCCAGCGAGTCGACCGACACCATCCTGGGCGAGCTTCACGGCATCGGCATCAAGCCGAAGATGCCGGACGGGCTCGACGACGGCATCGGCGGCCCGTTCATCGCGGCGGTCGAGGGTGCGGACGCCGACTCGATCGTCGATGACGCCAACGACGTCTACCTCGCGCTGGCGCGCTTCCAGGCGGCGAGGGCCGCAGTCGACCTCGCGCCGATCCACAAACCCATGGACGCGCCGACCCGGATCAGCTCGCGTTTCGGCAACCGGACGGACCCCTTCACCGGCGGCCGGGCCTTCCATGCCGGCATCGATTTTCCCGCCCCCCGGGGCACCATCGTGATGAGCGCCGGCTACGGCAAGGTGACGTTCGTTGGGCAGAGGTCGGGCTACGGCAACCTCGTCGAGGTGACGCACGCCGCCGGTCTCGTGACGCGCTACGGCCACCTCAGCGCCTTCCTTGTCAAAGAAGGCCAGGTCGTGAACGCCGGCACCCCCATCGCCAAGGTCGGCTCCACCGGCCGCTCCACCGGCCCGCACCTCCACTTCGAGGTGCGCAGCAAGGACCAGGCAGTCGACCCCTCAAAGTACCTCACCGCCGGCCGTCGCCTCGCCGAGTTCGTTGGCGCCTGACCTTTCGGAGCAGGGACACGACCAGTGTGGCAAATCAGCCATGCATCGGGGCTGTTGCGGATAGTTGTTCTGGTTTTTCGCCGAGCGCGGGTCTAGCTTGCGGCCGCCATGCTGATGACTTCAGACATCCCCACCATGCTGCGGCTCCACCGCGCGATGTTTCTTGCCCGCGAGATCGATCGCCTTGAGCAGGACCTCGTGAAACAGGGCCTGGCCCACTTCCACGTCTCCGGCGCCGGGCACGAATCGACGGCTCTGCTGGCCGATTACCTTGGTTCGCAGGACTGGCTGCACCTTCATTACCGAGACAAGGCGCTGCTTCTGGCGCGCGGCCTGCCGGTGGTCGAGTTCTTCCGCGGCCTGCTGGCGACCGGCCCGTCGCACTCGGCCGGCCGGCAGATGAGCGCGCACTTCTCGGCCCGCAATCTCAACGTCGCCTCCATGGTCGGCCCGGTCGGCAACAACGCGCTGCATGCTGTGGGCAACGCCCAGGCGGTGAAGTTCCACCCCGATGCGCCGGTGGTGATCTGCTGCGTCGGAGATGGCACGACCCAGCAGGGCGAGTTCCTCGAGGCCGTCGCGGAAGCCGCGCGCACCGGGGCGCCGGTGGTGTTCGTGATCGAGAACAACCGCTGGTCGATCTCCACCAAGACCTCGGGGCAGACCTTCTTCGACCTGCCCAACGGGCCCGCCGACAGCTTCTTCGGCCTGCCGATCCGCCGCGTCGACGGCGTCGACCTGGGCGCCACCCGCGCTGCTTTCGAGGCCGCGGTGACCGAGACACGCGCCAGCCGGGCGCCGACCCTGCTGCTCATGAACCTCGAGCGGCTTTCCGACCACACCAACGCCGACGACCAGTCGATCTACCGCACCGCCGACGACATTCGCTCCGGCAGCGGCCGCGATCCGCTGCAGGCCATCCGCCAGGCGCTGCGCGAATCGCAGATGGGCGACACGGCGCTGACACAGCTTGAGACCCAGCTCATCGCCGAGGTGGCCGCGGCGGCCAACGAGGCGCGCGGTGAACCGGGGCCGACGACCGCTGGGACCGCCAAGGCCCCCTACCCCGCCGGGTTCGCCACCCGCCGCGAGTATCGCGGCGATGCGGCGGCGCCCAGCCTGACCATGCGCGAGGCGCTGAACCGGGTGCTGCGCGACCAGCTCGCCGCCAACCGCGACGTGACGCTGCTCGGTCAGGACATCGAGGACCCCAAGGGTGACGTTTTCGGCGTAACCCGCGGACTCTCCACGGCTTTCCCCGGCCGCGTGCGCAATGCGCCACTGTCGGAATCGACGATTGTCGGCACCTCGATCGGCCGCGCGCTGGCCGGTCAGCGGCCGGTTGCCTTCCTGCAATTCGCCGATTTCCTGCCGCTCGCCTTCAACCAGATCGTCTCCGAACTGGGCTCGATGTACTGGCGCACCGACGGCGCTTGGCAGACCCCGGTGATTCTGATGATCAGCTGTGGCGGCTACAAGGCCGGCCTCGGCCCGTTCCACGCCCAGACCTTCGAGTCGGTGCTGGCGCATGTGCCGGGCATCGACGTGGTGATGCCGTCCTCGGCCGGCGACGCGGCGGGGCTGCTGAACGCCGCGTTCCAGTCGCAGCGGCCGACGGTGTTCCTCTACCCCAAGAGCCTGCTCAATACCGGCGACCGCCGGACCTCCGATGATACCGCCGAGCAGTTCGTGGCGCCCGGTCGCGCCCGCATCGCGGTCGGCGGCAACGAGCTGACGCTGGTCACCTGGGGTAACCCGCTGACGCAGAGCCTGCTCGCCAACGACACGCTGACCAAGGCCGGCGCCTCGCTCGACGTGATCGACCTCCGCTCGATCTCGCCCTGGGACGAGGAGGCGGTGCTCCGCTCGGCGCGCCGGACCGGAAAACTGCTGGTGGTACATGAGGATAACCATACCGCCGGGTTCGGCGCGGAGGTCATGGCGACGGTGATGGAGAAGGCCGGCGTGCCGGTGCTCGCGAAGCGCATCACCCGCGACGACATCCACGTGCCGTTCCACTTCGAGCGCCAGATCGAGACCCTCCCCTCCTACCGCCGCATCATGGAAGCGGCGGCGGAACTGCTCGGCTTCGACCTCGAGTGGGAGGTTGAGACGGCGTCGGACGGCCCGGTGGCGATTGCCGCCATCGGCTCCGGCCCGGCGGACGACGAGGTCGAGATCGTCGAGTTGCTGGTGCAGCCCGGCGACATGGTCAAGACCGGCGACCTGGTTGCCGTCGTCGAGGCGACCAAGGCGGCGGTGGACGTGCAGGCGACCGTAACCGGCAAGGTGCTGTCGATCGCCGTGGCGCTGCGGGACAAGGTGCCCGTGGGCGCGCCGCTCATCTATGTGGAGGCCGATCCGGCTTCCGCCAGGCGGCAGACCACAATCACCGCCGAGCGCATCGACAAGGCAATTCTGAAGCGCCGCCAGGTACTTGCGACCCCGTCCATCGGCGGTCGGGCAGCGGTTTCGGTGGGTGTCGCGGGCATAACCGGGGTGTCTGGCGGGCGGAAGATCAACAACGCCGACCTCAAGGGCAACTGGCAGACGCGGGAGGCGGCGGACATCGTCAAGCTGACCGGCATCGAGAGCCGGCGCTGGGTGGTGCCGGGCGAGACGGTGTTCACCCTGGCGGCAAGTGCAACGCGTAAGTTGTTGGACGAACAGCAGCTTTCGATCTACGACATCGACCTGGTGATTGCCGCGACCGGTACGCCGGACGTAATCACGCCCTCGCTCGCCTCGCGTGTTGCCGACGCCATGACCAATGGCACCCGTGCGAACCTGCCCACCTACGACATCAACGCCGCCTGCTCGGGCTACCTCTATGCCCTTGCGAACGCTCGCGATTTTATCACCAACAACCCGCACGCCCGGGTGCTGGTGGTGACCTCGGAAGTGCTGAGCCCGCTGCTCGACCAGAACGATTTCAACACCGCCGTGCTGTTCGCCGATGCGGCGACGGCCTCGCTGGTGCAGGCCGCCAATGGCGACCGGCAGCCGCTCTTCACCTATGCGCAGCCGACAATTGCCGGCGCGCCCGAGCCGGGCGAGCTGCTGAGCGTGCCGCGGGCGGGCGAAGGCTATATCAAGATGAACGGCCGCGAGGTGTTTGCCGACGCCGTGCGAGCGATGACCGCGACGCTTACAAGTGCTTGTGCCGCCGAGGGAATTTCGATGGATGACATCGACCTGATGGTGCCGCACCAGGCCAACCAGCGGATCATCGACGCCATCGCCCGGCGCTCCGGCCGGCCGGCGCACTCGATCATCCGGACGATGGGCAATACCAGCTCCTCGACCATCCCGATGGCGCTGATGGATGCGCTGCCGACGACCAAGCCGGGGCAGCGGCTGGGACTGGTGGCATTCGGTGGCGGCATCACCTACGCGGCAGCCATCGCCACCGTCGCCGGAAAATAGACCCGAAATCGCCCCGTGAATGAACGAGGGATGACCGGCGGATGAACGCCTGATCGGCGTTTCTGAACGCCGATGAACACATGCCGGTATTCATCCGGATGAACGGATCCTGACGGCATCCTGAATGCGAAAGGGCGCCCGAGGCGCCCCTTTTGAATGTAAATGAACGTTAGCTTTACGGCTCGCCGTCGTCGCCTTCGCTGCCGTCAGGACCGGTGAGCAGGGCCTCGGAGAGGATGCCGGAACTCTCGCGCACCCCCTTCTCGATGATGTCGGCGATGTGCGGGTTGTCCTTGAGGAACTGGCGGGAGTTCTCGCGGCCCTGGCCGAGGCGCTGGCTGTCGAACGAGAACCAGGCGCCGGATTTCTCGACGATGCCGGACTTGACGCCCAGATCGAGCAGTTCGCCGGTCTTGGAGATGCCTTCGCCATACATGATGTCGAACTCGACCTGGCGGAACGGCGGGGCGAGCTTGTTCTTGACCACCTTGACGCGGGTCTGGTTGCCGATGACTTCCTCGCGCTCCTTGATCGAGCCGATGCGGCGGATATCGAGGCGGACCGAGGCGTAGAACTTCAGCGCATTGCCGCCCGTGGTGGTTTCGGGCGAGCCGTACATGACGCCGATCTTCATGCGGATCTGGTTGATGAAGATCACCATGGCCTTCGACTTGGAGATCGAGCCGGTGAGCTTGCGCATCGCCTGGCTCATCAGTCGGGCCTGCAGGCCGGGCATGGAATCGCCCATCTCGCCCTCGAGCTCGGCCTTGGGGGTGAGCGCCGCGACCGAGTCGATCACCAGCACGTCGATGGCGCCGGAACGCACCAGCGTGTCGGCGATCTCGAGCGCCTGCTCGCCGGTATCGGGCTGCGAGATCAGCAGCTCATCGACCTTTACGCCAAGCTTGCGGGCATAGTTCGGATCGAGCGCATGCTCGGCATCGATGAAGGCGGCGATGCCGCCATTCTTCTGCGCCTCGGCCAGAACGTGCAGCGCCAGCGTGGTCTTGCCCGAGCTTTCCGGCCCGAAGATCTCGACGATACGGCCGCGCGGCAGGCCACCGATGCCCAGTGCGATGTCGAGACCGAGCGATCCGGTGGAAATGGATTCGACCTGGGCGATAGCACCCGCGCCGAACTTCATGATCGAGCCCTTGCCGAAATTCCGCTCGATCTGGCTCAACGCCGCGGCGAGAGCTTTTTCCTTGTCCATCGATCCCTCAATCACACGCAGCGGCGCAGCAGCAGCCATATCGAGTCTCCCTTATTCCATTTCGGCATGCCCCGTGCAAACCGAACCGATGTGCATTCAATGTACCTATTCTGTTCTCATTTTGTTT
>Ga0123337_10003179_pt1 | contig 17821 bp, 16 predicted proteins | sample frozenSSSSmetaG_FD_89792 | JGI IMG/M metagenome (GOLD analysis project Ga0123337, IMG submission 89792) | Glacier valley bacterial and archeal communities from Borup Fiord, Nunavut, Canada, to study Microbial Dark Matter (Phase II) -... | ecosystem: Environmental > Aquatic > Freshwater > Ice >... | reverse complement strand
TGTGAGCAACTACGATTGCGACATGATCTTTCCGCTGCGGCAGTACTTGCACGCCACGCAACTATTGCGCTGGGATGCAGCAGATTTCGTTTTTCCCTACGACGGCTGCTTTTACGATGTGTCCGAAAGCTCGGTCGAGCCTTTGATGGCTGCGCTTTCGCAATCGCGATTGCAAGTCTTGCTGGAGCCGGAAACAGCAGCGGTAATTGAAAGTGAGTTTCAACTCACCGACCGCATACCCGAGAGAAAACCATTGGTGGGCGGCGCTTTTTTCGCGCGCACTTCGGCCTACCGGAATAGCGGGATGGAAAACGAACACTGCATCGGCTGGGGCGCAGAGGATTATGAGCGCGTGGCGCGCTTTCAAACTCTGGGCTATCGCGTGACGCGCGTGCCGGGACACTGCTATCACCTCGATCATCCGCGCGGCGAAAACGGGCCGCACGATCACGGGCACTTTAACGCCAACGTCGAGGAATGCACCCGCATTTCCGCCATGAAGCCAAGCGCTTTGCGCCGCGAAATCGCGTCCTGGCCGTGGATGAAAGATGAGTGCGGAGCTATGGAAATTGAGGCAAACACTGAACGACCTCGCGGCACTTTTGAATAAATAATGCTCTTGCTGCATTATTCAACCGACTTTGAAAGGCATGATAAATACCGTCCTTGTAAGTCGTTCCGATGCCGAACATTTTGCCGTTGCTCAACTCCCATTTCGGTTCTTCGACATGAACGACGTCGAGAAAAAACACGGGGATGTTTTTTTCGTGCGCGCAATAAGTGAGTTCGCCGCCGACATCCGACCGGCTGGTGGTGCAAAAGGAAGGCTTGCCCATGCGTTCAAAGATTGCTTTGTTCAATATCAAGAATGCAGGCGAAACATAATCTATCGAATCGGGAATATGGGCCGCATGTTGAATCGCGCCGGTTAAGCCGAAATGACCGAGGATCAGGTAATTCTTAATCACATCGCGATTGAGCGGAATGCAATCAATATCGAAAAGGACGATGTTTGTCCAAGATTCATTCGAAATAAAATGGTCAATTGCATCGGCAACATAGAGTTGAGTTTCGATTTGCTCTAAGGAAATTCCAAAATGATCGAACACCGATTTTTGAGCCTGGATAATTTCGGGTGGAATGTTGTCGTTGTGGAAGGAAATGATTCTGTTCATGGGAAACAAGCTCCGGCCAACGTTTCGATTTTAGCGGACGCGCACGCGGCGAGATGGGAACGGCAGCAAGGGTAAGCATGTAGTAACATTTTGGCAGACAGTATTTTAAGACCTGACACCGGGCTTTGGGCCTGAGTGAGGAACCAACGATGAAATCCCGCAAAAACCAGCTGCCTCAGGCGCGACGCGACGATTTGATGATCCAGGATGTATTGGATGAAACCCTGATTTACGATACGCGCACCCATCAGGCGCATTGTCTGAACGCGAGCGCGGCCAAAATCTGGAAAGCCTGCGACGGCAAAACCTCACTCAGCGAATTGGCGCTTTTGGCCAGTTCCAACGCCGGGGGCGATGACGGAAGTACTCTGCTTGCGCACGCTTTGCAGGACTTGGAGCAAAACAATCTGCTGGTGCCGAGTACTCCGCTTCCCGTTCCAACGATTTCGCGCCGCGAACTGATCGCCAAAATGGGACTGGCCGCGATTGCCTTACCTTTGATTACTTCCATCGCGGCACCCACGCCGGCGATGGCCCAATCGGGCAATGGCGGTAATACCGGAAGTACAGTTATTGGAGACCCCGGGGCAAGCGGGCCAACTGGTGCAAGCGGCCCAACCGGAGAAACGGGACCCACTGGCGCAACTGGTTTTACCGGCCCGAGTGGTCCAAGCGGTTCAAGTGGCCCAACGGGAATCACTGGCCCGAGTGGTCCGAGCGGTTCAAGTGGCCCAACTGGTATTACCGGCCCAACTGGAATTACCGGAGCAACTGGCAGCACTGGAGCGACAGGGTCAACTGGTCCGAGCGGGCCACCAGGATAAATAATCGCGCCGTGGTGCGATCTTTCAAACACCCCGGCGATGATTTTTTAAGGATAAGCCTTACAAAGCCATGCAAGCTGATCGCGGTTTGGACGCTCTTCGTACCATCCGTCGCGCTTGAGATCGAGCAGGCTTTGAAAATATTCCTCGTACATCGGCGCAATGTGTTCGAGTGAATAGTTGCCCACAGCCCATTTCCGGCAGGTCGCGGGATCAATGCGATGGGTGTTCTTCACCGCCCACACGAACTGCTCCATCGTGCGGCAGCGGTAGCCGGTCACGCCGTGCAGGACGGTTTCGGTAAAGCCGCCCCAATCGGTGGAGATAACGGGCGTGCCGCTGGCTTGAGCTTCCACGGCCACACTTCCATAAGGCTCGACGTATTGAGTCGGGCAAATAAAGGCCGCCGCTTCAGCCATCAATTTTCGCCTTCCCTCCACGCCCACCGGCGGCACGTAGGTGACATGCGCATTTCCCTTGAGAAAACGCGATGGGTCGCCTTGCCCACAGATTTTGATCGGCAAACCGGCTCGCCGCGCGACATCAATCGCGATGGCCACTCCCTTATCGTCGTTAAGTCGCCCCATGAACAAAAGATACTCCTTCTTATCTTGCGGGCGGAAATCGAATTGCGCGGGATCGACGGGCGAGGAAATCGCCACATCATACCAGCGGTTGCCGTCGAATCGCTGTTCCAGACCCAGATGAAAATGCATCCAGGCATACGTTTCAAAAACGCGGTACTGCGCCCAGGTGTGGCGGTATCCGATGCCCGCTTCCACCACGAATTGGTTCAGATTATCCGTCGCCGCCCGCTGCGCGCCGCCCCAGGTACAACAAACAATTGATTCCCACGGCTGCGTCGATCTCTGCTCAAGAGCCGCGCGGCAATTGGCCGCATACAGCTCATGATACGGCGCGAACTCGCCATCGGTACGCGTGTTGTACTGCTCCGCGCCAGGATGCCCGTAAAGAGACGCCCAAAGTTCTTGCGGGATGATCGATACGTTTTCGGAACACGGCGGATTTGAGCCTTCGACACCCAGATGAATTACTTCATGCCCGCGCTCAAAAAACATTCGGCACAGGTTCAATGCCCGCGTCGTAAACGGACAGCTACTGAACTCTTGCGTCGTTTGCGTGTGCGGCACGCCTAAAATAAAAATCTTCATGATGCGACCTGCGCTTCCCCGAAAAGCCTGGTATCGAGCTGAAACTTAGGATCATCAGGCACCATCGCGCGGCACTCGCGCCAATGGGATTTCGCTGCTTCCCGCTCGCCCATCCAAAACAAACTCCAATAAAGCAGCGCGTGCGGCAGATGCGCAAAGTTCTCGTCGGCTTCGGCGAATGCGCCGCGAGCGCCAATTTCCAAAGCCGCGCGACAATCTTCGACGCAGCGTTCAAACTCGCCGCGCCGCGAATGCAAGCGCGCCAATCGCAGCCAAGGTTCGCGCCGCGAATTGTCTATCTCATGCGCACGCGAGTACTCCCGCGCGGCGGATTCATCCGCCCCCAATACTTCAAAACATTGCCCGGCCAAACACAAACTTTCGTTGCGCTCGGCGCTCCAGGCGGATGGGTTTTCGGCGTGCCTCAATAAAAGCGCCAGCGCCGAGCGCCATTTCCCACAATAAAAAAGTTCGCGTCCGAGGTAATGTTGAAAGCGTGGATTGTTCGGCTGTTCCAGTGCATCCAAAGCCAGCCCGGCCAGATATGGACGCGCTTTTTCAGCTTTGTGATGGCGCAGCCAAAGTCTTTCTTTTTCGCAATCCAAAATCGGCGGTGCATCCGCGCGGAGTACTCCCGCTGGCTCTCCGTCTCGCTGAAACAATCCTTCATGTACGCGCCCGCGCCACTGCTGCAAGCGCCGGTCGTAAAAGCGCGTTTGAATCAGTTGCGCTGTTCCATATTGCAGCCAATATCGAAAACCCGCGGCTGCGCCGTTTTTTAATTTTTCGTCCAGCCAATCGCCATCGAAATGCAAAAGCTCATCGCCCGCATCCGGCATGAAAACGAAATCGCGTTCGGCCTGCCAACCGGCAAACTCGCGCGCGGCTGAAAAATTGAATAATCGCTGTTCGGCTTCAATGGGAAGTGTTTCCTCTCCGCGCGAGAACGTGTCACAGATTTCCTGTTTTTGGTGTTCACTGAGCATGGAGCAAAAACGCGATTCCGCCTCAACGACACGAGCGCCACACGATTGCACAAGCGCCACTGTGTCGTCCTCGCTGCCAGTATCAACAATCACGATCTCGCCGCCACGCGCGGAGTACTCCTGCAACGAAGCGAACAAGCGCGGCAAGTTTTGCGCTTCGTTGCGCGCGATCAAAGCAATAGAAAACGAGAATGGATTGGTTTGCGAATTCGATTTTTTCATTCCAGCCACACTTTCCAGAAATCGTCCCAGCGCGAGAGCCAATCGCAGCGCGTCGCGCCCGCAAGGGAAAGGCGCGAGTACTCTTCCCACACTTGGCGGTCGCGGCAGAGTGCGACAATCGCGGTTTCAAACTGACGTTGCGTTTCTATTGAATTCGCATCGCCGGAAACCTGCAGGCCCGCCGCTCCCACTGTGGTTTCCAGAGCGCCAAAATTGGAGCAGACAATCGGCGTCGCTGAAGCCTGCGCTTCTTTGGCGGTGAGGCAGTAGGTTTCCCAAAACTGCGTCGGATAGCACCACAAATAAGAGCGCCGCCACGCGTGCGCCAATTCGCCTTGCGAAACGCGGTCGTGAAAAACAACGCCCGGCTGCGCGGCGATTTGCGCGCGCAGTTCGTCCATCGCTCGCAACGAATTGCTATCATTGTGGTGGCGCGCAAGCCACTCCCAGAAACGAAAACCGTGAAAAACCTCGACGTGCAATTCGGGGATTTTCTGCTGCATGCGCGGCAGCATCGCCAGCAGAGTACTCAGCCCCCGGTTGGGATTCGACGACCACATCAAGCGCCCAAATACTTTTTGCGAAAGATCGGGCGGTTGCAGAAACTCTGCGCCCAATCCGTTGGGAATAACGGCGATTTCATTTTCGCTTAAGCCATGATAATCGGCGAAATAGTGCGCATGCCAGGGCGAAAGGCAAATGAATTTGTCCACGCGAGCGCGCTGCTCGTTGTCGATCTCTTTTCCTGAAAGCAAACAAACATCGTGCGCCCACACCAGGATTTTTCCCGCGCGCAAATCTGCCGTGACGGGCTGGAGCGAACGGCTGGCGATGAAAAGATCGAAGTACTCGGCCTGGGGCTCGAACTCTTGATGGGGAATCAGCTCGATACCGTCTTCTTTGCTGCGCAAATGCTCGCCGAACATTTGGACTTCATATCCACGCGAAGCCGCCACGCGTGCCAGCTGAACCGCGCAGGTTTCGCTGCCGCCCAAACCGGTTGTGGCGGGCGAATCTAAATTCCACGTTTCCCAGGCTGGCCCCGTCCAAATGCCGATGCGTTTCGTTTTCATGGGCGCTTCAATTTTTCACCGGACGAAAACCGCCCTTGTCGCCAGTCAATTTGTCCCGGCGTGTGCGCCAAACCCCAACAGTAACGGGCTTTATCGCGCCATCGCTCGCGCGAACGCAAATGATACCAGTCCATTTTTTTCGCGCTTTCCAGAGTACTTTGCTCGGCGAAAAACGAGTTGAGGATGAGCCGGGAAAGACGATGAACTGCTTTATCGTTGGCCAAGTACTCTTGAGCAATTTCCGGCAGCGGCGTTTGAAAAAGTTCCCGCGATAAAGACAACGCCAGCAACAGCACGCGCCGACTGCCGCTTTGGGAAGCCTTTTCCAGCAAGCGCGGCCAGTCGCCCGTTTCATTTTGGCAGGCCAATGCAGAAAATGCCGCCAACCATTCCAATACCGCCCAGCGATGTTTGTAGCCGTGCCACGCGAGCAGCAAAAACAAGTCGTCGCGCGCCGGCGCGAGTACTCGGGAGTCGCTGATTTCAACGGCCATCGGCGCGTCCCACAAACGTTTTAATTTAAGCGGCAATGCCAGATGGCGCGCTGCGATATTCCAGTGCAACTCCACCACAACTTCACTTTCAATCGCATCGCTTTTCGCGCGAGTCCATTGTTGCGCATAATCGTTGCGCGCTTCACCTGCGTGCGTATTTTGGACAAAGCCTTTTTGCGCCAGGAGTACTCCGGCACGCGCTATATCTTCGGGATGAAGCAATAAATCCAGATCGCAAAACGGGCGCAGTAAAATATTGCCGTAAGCGACCATGCCCAGAGCCGGGCCTTTGTACGCTAAAGATACAATTCCTTGCGCCTCAAATCCCGCCGTGATTTCCAGCAATTGAGCGGTCAGAAAAAAGTTACGCGCCGCGTTGGCGTTGAAAGCGACATGCAATCGCTGCCTGATTTCAGGGGAAATTTCAGAGTTGGCTTGTTGCAAATTCCAAAACAAAAGCGGCGTCAGATTATGCGTCGCCGCCGAATGTAAAACCAAATCCCAATCGAGCGGTGCGCTCAACAAGCCCTGAATACGCTGCTCATTTTGCGGCAGCACTGGCGCACTCGCGCAGCTCAGTAGTAATTGCGATTCCGCTCTCAGTTCCTTGAAGAACATGACTTAAAGCGCCATCCATTTGCGCGGCTTGGGCGCATGGCTCAATATCTCCGCGCCGGTTTTAGTGATGAGCAGTAAGTCTTCGATGCGCACGCCGCCCCAATCGGGAATGTAAATGCCCGGTTCGCAGGAAACCACGTTGCCGACTTGCAGCTTGCCTTTTCCCAACGGCGAAACGCGCGGCGGTTCATGAATTTGAATGCCCACGCCGTGGCCCAAACCGTGGCCGAAATTTTCTTTGTAACCAGCTTCTTCGATAATATCCCGCGCGAAGGTATCGGCGGCTTTGCAACTGATGCCCGCGCGGAATTTCGCAGAGGATTCGGTTTGCGCGCGCCACACGATTTCGTAAATTTTTTGCTGCTGGCGCGTGGGTTTTCCCAGACAAACCGTGCGCGTTAAATCCGAGCAATAACCGTCCACAATCGCGCCCATGTCGATGGTCACCATTTCGCCGGACTGGAGTACTTTGTCGCTCGCGACGCCGTGCGGCAACGCGCCGCGCACGCCGGATGCGACGATGAAATCGAAAGATGGCCCGCTCGCGCCGCGACTTTTGATTTGGTTCAGTAATTCATCCGCGACTTCGCGCTCGGTGAGTCCGGGCTGGAGTACTCCGAAGATATATTCCATCGCTTCGTCCGCGACGCGAATCGCGCGACGCATGATTTCCAGTTCGTCGTCATCTTTTTGCATCCGCAAGTTTTCAATTGCGCGCGAAGTGGCAACGAGTTCGGAAGGCGCGAACAATTTCTTGTTTTCTTCCCACGCCGCGACGGAAGTGTGTTCGGCTTCAAAGCCGATCTTCGGCGATTTCTTCAATATCTTCGCGGCTTCGGGCCACAAACCTTTTTTCGCCACAACCACGGAGTACTCCGCCGGCACTTGCGAAGCGGCCTGCTGCTGGTAGCGAAAATCGGTAATGAAAAACGCCTTGTCTTTAGCGATAACAACCATGCCCGCGCTGCCGGTAAAGCCGCACAGATAACGGACATTCGTCAGATTAGCGATGACAACGGCGTCGCAATTCAATTCGGAAAAAGCAGCGCGCAAAAGCGCAAGGCGAGAGGAATAATTCATAACGAGTTTCTATTTTAAGCGAGCTTTCAAAATTCTGCGCGAATTCGTTATAGTTTGTGCATGAATTCTTCCGCTCCGTTTCGACTTTGGCCCCAAGCCGCGCCCGGCGCATTGGGCGATGCCGCTCACGATATTCCAACTCTCACGCCGTATTTCCCTACGAGTACTCCGGCGACGGGCGCGACAATCTTGATTTTTCCCGGCGGCGGTTACGGCGGTTTGGCGGCGCACGAAGGCGAAGATTACGCCTTGTTTTTGAACACGCTGGGCATCGCGGCTTTTGTGCTGCAATATCGTTTGGGAAGCAACGGTTATCGCCATCCGGTTATGCTGCAAGACGCGTCGCGCGCGATGCGAGTACTCCGCTCGCGCGCGAATGAATGGAATCTCGATCCTTCAAAAATTGGCGTGATGGGTTCTTCGGCGGGCGGACATTTAGCCGCCACGCTTTTGACGCATTACGATTCCGGCGATAAAAACTCAGAAGATTCAATCGAGCGCGAAAGCTCGCGGCCCGATTTGGGAGTACTCTGCTACGCCGTGATTTCAATGGGCGAGCACACGCATGAAGGCTCGAAGGAAAACTTGTTGGGCAAAAACCCTGCGCCGGATTTGGTGGATTTGCTTTCCAACGAATTGCACGTTACGCCGCAAACGCCGCCGTGTTTTGTGTGGCACACGTGGGAAGACAAAGGCGTGAAAATCGAGAACAGTTTGCAGTTCATTTCGGCTTTGCAAAACAACGATGTGCCGTTCGATTTTCACGTTTACCAGCAAGGCAACCACGGAATTGGTTTGGCCGATGCGCCGCCGTTTGATAACGCGCATCCGTGGTCGCGCGATTTGGCGTTCTGGCTACGGGTGCAGAAGTTTGTGGAATGAATCAGCCACCAGCGAACCCTGAGCGTGAGCGACGGGCTTTGCATTACGTGAGGAAAAGCCCGTCGCTTACGCTCAGGGTTCGTCGAGATGAGTTAATGAAAATCGAAGTCGCCGTATAAAGTCTGGATGTAATTGATCTGAGCCATGCGTGAAACGAAAGTGCGATACGCCAGCATCGTCCACGCGGCGAGCGGCATGGTGATGGCTTCGTGCATCGTCATCGTAATATCTTTTGCCAAATCTTCTTCGCTCAGTCCTTCGATAGAAGCCAGCAAGTCGCGTGTGGCGCTTTCCAATTTTTCGAGCGCGATTTCCCGCGTCCATTGCGCGCGTTCTGGTTTCCAGTTTTGAAAGATTTGCGGCGTCATTTCCATTTCACCGCGCGAGCGCGAGAAATCGGCGGCAAAAGTCGCCGTCTGCGCGGCTTCGCCCAGCATGTCGAGTACATCGCGGCCATTGTCCAGCGGCTTCCATCGCAGCTTATCTTCGGGGACAGCGCGCGCAGTTTTTGTTAATTCATCCGCGCCGCTTTGCAGCAAAATCGTCAAAGTCTTCTTGTTCATAAATTTTCCTCAATTCTGGTTTATTTGTTTTGACATAAATTCAAAGCCGCGCGCAAACCGAGTTCGTAACTCAACGGCCCGAACCCGAAAATACTGCCGGCGCAAACTTCGGAAATCACGCTTTTGTGACGCCATGCTTCCGATCTTGCAGCGGTATTGGAGAGATGAACTTCGACGACGGGAATTGAAATCGCGGCAATCGCATCGCGTAACGCATACGAATAATGCGTGAACGCGCCCGCATTCAAGACCACGCCGCAGGCGGGAGTACTATGGAGCGCGTCCAGTAATTCGCCTTCGTGATTGCTTTGGCGCGTGAAGACTTCCACCCCGAGTTCTTCGCCCAATCGAATCAAATCGTTGTCGATAGTTTCAAGAGTTTGGTTGCCGTAAATGCCCGGCTCGCGCTGGCCGAGCAAGTTCAAATTCGGGCCGTGCAAAACTAAAATTGTCATGCCAGTTCTCCTTGCGGCGGTTTGCTTGTGGATTGCAGTTCGCTTGTGGGTTGTAACTTCAAAATAATCATCATTAAACCGTAGCAAACCAGTACGCAGGTCGCTTTGAACCACCACGGCTGCGACATTTTTACGACGCCTAAAATCATGTTGAGGGCGTTGCGGCCATCGGAGCCAATCGCCGCCAGGCATAACAGCGCCACAACTGCCAAGGCGAGGTGAAAATAACGCGCACTGGAGTACTCCCGATGCGCGCGCAGGCTTTGCCACCAGGCGCTTATTCCTAAAAACAACGCCGGCAATAGCAACACGCCGTCGTAGCTGCGGTGGTAAAACATAATCAGCCCCAACAATAACATCGCCGACACCGCTGCGCCGAATTGCATTTGATTTTCGCGTCCCAGCCAGCGCCGCGAAGCCCACCAAAACGCGCCGATCAGCAAAAATACGATGGCGTATTTAGCGGTTTTCGGCGCGACGAGAGAAAGATTCGTCAGCAGTACTTCGACATCTAAGCGAATCACGCCGATGTTAAGCGGATTATTCAAGCCGCCGCCGCCAAATGATAGGTTCAAGGCCTGACGATAGCTTTCGGCAAACGAAATACCTTGCATCTGCAAACGCGCGATACCTAACAAATTGAGAAATCCATAAGCCGCGCCCGCGCCCAGCAAGGCTAATCGCTCGCGCGGCTTGCCGACAACAAAAAGATAGGCCAGCAAAGGAATGCAAAGTGTCGGTTTGACCATCGCTAAAAGCGCAAACAACGCGATACCTTTAGGCTGGCGGCGCAAAACAAAGTGCGCCGCCAAAAGAGCGCTGGCCAGCATCGGCAACGCGATTTGTCCGAGCTTAACCGCCTGCCAGACGGAAGGCAACAAGGCGATAAAAACCGACGACGCCCACAACGCCAAAAAGGAAGGTCGCTGATAAAAACGCAAACATAAAAAAGCGATGACAGGAATCGAGCCAACGTTGATCGCCAGTAAAACCAGCCGAAAAACACTCCAGGGTAACAAGCTCAAGGGCGCGAAAATAACCGGCGTAATCGGTGGATGAGTTAGGGAATGCGCAAACAAATGCGCGTTTTTGCCGTCGGGTGCAAAGCGCTCGGACAGCAATTTTTCGTGCTCGATATCATAAAAATCGCCGCCGACAATCATCGCTTTTCCGGCCAGGTAAAATGTTTTGCCGTCAATGGAAAAATCCAGCGAATGACGCAACGCAAAAGTGTAGCCGCCCAGTAAAACCAACGCGATGACAAGCAGCTTTGTCGGAGTACTGCCGTAAAGACTGCGCGCCGATTCGCTCGCACCGCGCTGCACTGACATCTGGTTTTTCAAGAATTTTCCCTTTTTGATGAAGCACCTACAGATGGCGAAAGCTGCGCTCGCAATTTCTTCAACTGCTCTTCGAGTTCATCCATCGTTTGCTCGCGCGATTCGTCCACTCCGCCTTGCGCAGCTTGTTCCATTTCGCGTCGCTGCGTTTCCCATTTGCGGCCTTCGGCGATGACTTTCAGCCCAGCTTCTACCAAAGATTTTTTGTAAGCCTTGTCTTCTACAAAATCACTTTGAGCCAATGATAGATAAGCTCGCGCGAAGTTCAAATCTACCATTTCTGGTGTTGCCGGATATTTTCCGAATGGCTTTTGGGCCGAGCCCACAACCTTTCGAAAATCTCTCCATCCATCTTTTCCAAGCCAATTCCCACGCGATATGCGAATTTCCGTATCGTTGGGATCAAGTCGAATCGCTTCCTCATACAAATGTCCGATTCGATCTTTGCTACCTTTTCTTTCAATCAAATACTCCGCGTAGTGCAAATAATTTAAAGCGCGCGTTGGTTGCATTTCGATAATTTTTTGATACATCCAATCATCATTGGAACTTGGTATCTGTTTCGATGCAACTCTTTTTGCTTGGGCGAAATTGTCTAACAAACGCGCGCTGAAAAGATCAGCGATTCTGGCTTCCCGCGCTTTTTTTAGCGCAGTACTCGCCGCGCCGCGTCCCATCAATTCACGCGATTCCAGTCGCAAATCTTCCCCTGTTTGCGCGCGCTGCGAAACCCATGAACCAAGCGCCAGCGGCAAAGTCGCTAAAAGCCAGCGCCAGTTGATTTGACTTTTGGGCGCGGAAACTTCCGTTGAGATTTCGGATGTCTGCGCGTTCGCCGTTTCCAGCAACGCGAGTACTGCCATCAGGAGTACTCCAATGGAAACGATGTTCCAGCCGGAATCGGTCAGGCCGTGAACGCAAAACGCGACGAGCGCGCCCAAACTCCCAGCAGCAATCGGCCACGCATTTCCGCGCAGCGCTTTCCAACCGTTGGCAAAAGCGACAACGCACGCGGCTAATAAAAACAACATCGCGGGAAAGCCGCATTCAGCCGCGATTTGCAGCCAGCTTTGATGAGCCGAACGCGTGTATCCGGTTTCGGCGAACTGCGGATAAGCCGAAGGAAAACTGCCCGCGCCCCAACCGAAAAGCGGGCGATCAATCGCCATGCGCCAGGTTCCGGCCCAAGTGTAAACGCGAAACATTGTCGAATGATCGTTTTGGATATTGCTGGAAAGTCGCGGCAAAATCATTTGCGAAAAAACGAGTGCGCCAATGCCTAAAATCAGCAAAACGCTGACTGCAAAGGCGATTTTGTTGGCGCGGAGTACCCCGCGCACGCGTTCACCTTTGGCACGAAAAATTGCGAGGACAAAAATTAAACTGCCGCACAAGGCCGCTAAAAATCCGCCTTTGCTGGAAGTCACGACCAAACCTAATGCAATAATTGCCAGTACAACGATGCCGGAGATCATTGGCGCTTTTCCGCGCGCGTTTCTCCGCAGCAAGAGTACTCCGGCTGCCGCGAGCGGAATCGCCATCGCGCAATAATTGGCGAAAAGATTGGGATTGTAAAAAGTACCGAATTGGCGCGGATTGCGGGTTTGCAGAAAATCGAGAATAGAGGGAACACACACGAGTACTCCGCCCGCGAGAAACGCCGCTAAAATCCACGCAGCGCGAGAAGGAAATGTTTCGTGCTGCAACAAAAAACTGCGCGCTAAAAAGAAGCACGCGAGTACTCCGACCACGCGCGAGAATTCCAAAAGTGAATCGTGCAGATAAACCGTGCCGGAAAACGAAATTGCGCAGCACGCCAGAAAAAGCGCCAGCAAAACGCCGACTTTGGATTTCGATTTTCCAATTTGCGAATTTGCAATTTGAGATTCTTCAGCCAGCGCCCACAAAACGCAGACGCAGGAAATGAGCGCGAGAAACATCGCTTGCGGCCAGTACTCGTAACTCGACGGCCAGAAGCCGGAAAACAAATACGGCGCGATGAAAAGCACAATCGCAAATAATGCGAACGCGCAAAATCCCGGCAGCGAAGAAAAACCGAGCGGTAAAACACGAGAAGGAGTACTCTCGCGCGCAGAACTGGGAGTTGTCGCGATTTTCGCAACCGAAGATTTCGAGGTTTGTTTTTTACTCACAGGAAAAGTTTACAATCGCGCTTCAAAAGTCCGTCAAAAATCAAAATTCAAAGATCGAAATTCGCCGTTCAAAACCAACCTTTGCGCTTGAAGTTGGCGGACAAAGCCAGCACCAAAGTTGCCATCACGCCCAGCAAAATATAATAGCCATTACGCGAGTGAAGTTCGGGCATATTGTCGAAGTTCATGCCGTAAACGGCGGCCAGAAGATTCGGCACCAACAAAATAATCGAAGTCGCGGTGAGCGTTTTCATAATCGCGTTCATGCGATTGCTTTCGACCGCGAGATACGCATCGAGCGCGCCGCCTAAAACGTCGCGAAAAGTGTCGGTCATGTCCACGATGCGCACAGCGTGATCGTATAAATCCTGGAAGTACGCGAAGTTCTTGCCACCGCGTTCGGCGTCGCGGCGCAGCAGAATATTGACGACATCGCGCGTCGGCCCGGCGATGCGGCGGATTTGCAGCAAGTCGCGCTTGAGCGAGAAAATATCCGCACTAATTTTATTGTCGCCTTCTCGGTCTTCATCGAAAAGCTTGGCTTCCAATTCGTCGATGCGCTCGTCCAAGACATCGAGCGTGGGAAAGTAATCGTCCAGTACTTCGTCCATCAATTCATACAGCAAATACGCCGGGCCGAGCCGCATCATGTTCGGGTGTGCTTTCCATCTCGTGTGCAAATCTTCCAGCGGCTGCAATTTGCGGTCGTGAATCGTAACCACGAAATCTGGCCCGACCAGGCAGTCTATTTCGTGCAGTTTGGGCGCTTTTTCTTCGGTCGTGATAGCGTGAAAAACGAGATATAAGTACTCCTCATAATCGTGCAGTTTCGGCCTGTCTTCGCGATTTTGAATGTCTTCCAAAATCATCGGATGCAAATGAAAGCGCGAAGCCAGCAACTGATAATCTTCGGCATCGGGAGCCGTGACATCGACCCACATGAATTCCTGCGCGCGGCACTGCGGCCTGCCTGCGTGCAGAGTACTCTGGTCGGCGTCATCGCGCTCCGGTTCATCTTCAGCGGGCGCGCTGGCCAATAATTCTTCGCGCTCCAGTGGCCGCAATTCGTTGGTCTGGCGATGGTAAAGTAAAGCGCGCAGCATGATGAAAATTCCCGATGCGAAAAGTAAGGGCGACGCACAAATTATATGCGAACTTGATAACGGCGTTGCGCGTCGATGCGGACGTTGTGAAAACATTCACGAAATCGGTAAACTGCTCGTGAAATAAGAGCGAACTGAATTGGCAACTGCCGGGAGGCGAAGCGATGGCGACACTCGAACTGCAAGGCGATTTAAAAACCACATTTAACAAGCTGCATCAATCTGATTCCGGCGCGTGGGTGGGCCACATCACCGAAGCGACCGGCGCACTTTTGCAGCCGCCTTTGCCGCAGCGCTATCTCGATATGAGCCAGGATGAACTGGCTATCGCCATCGCGCGCGCCAAGGAAATTCTCGGCTCGAAGATGGTAGTTTTAGGCCATCATTATCAGCGCGAAGAAGTGATTCGCTGGGCCGATTTTCGCGGCGATTCCTTCAAACTTTGCAAAGACGCGGCGGCCAGCCCGGAAGCCGAATGGATTATTTTCTGCGGCGTGCATTTCATGGCCGAAAGCGCGGATATTTTGAGCGCACCACATCAGAAAGTAATTTTGCCCGACTTACACGCTGGCTGCTCCATGGCCGACATGGCCGATATCGATCAGGTCGAAGAAGCGTGGGATTCACTTCTTGAAGTTTGCGAAGGCCAGAAAATTATCCCGATTACGTACATGAACTCGGCGGCGAACTTAAAAGCGTTCGTCGGCAGAAACGGCGGCGCGGTTTGCACTTCGAGCAACGCCAAAAAAATCATGCAATGGGCGCTCACGCCAATAGAAAAAGGTGGCGCGGGCGGAACGAAACTGTTATTTTTCCCCGACCAGCATTTGGGTCGCAACACGGCAGTTCTCGAAATGGGATTCTCGCTCGACGATTGCGTCGTTTGGGACCCGGCTGAAGACTTGGGCGGCAACGACGAGAGTACTCTGCGCGCGTCTTCGATGCTTTTATGGAAAGGCCATTGTTCGGTTCACGGCACGTTCTTGCCGATTCACGTTGAAAACGTGCGCGCTCGTTATCCGGGAGTTCAAGTCATCGTGCATCCCGAATGCATTTACGAAGTCGTGAAAATCAGCGACGCGTATGGATCGACTGAAAAAATCCGCAATCTGGTGGAAGCCGCGCCCACTGGTGCGACTATCGCGATTGGAACGGAAATCAATTTAGTCAGCCGCTTGGCTTTGGAGTATCCCGACAAAAATATCATTTCTCTGAACCCCAATGTTTGCGTGTGCTCCACAATGTACCGTGTGGATGCGCCGCATTTGCTGTGGGTGATGGAGAATTTGATGAATGGCAAAGTCGTCAATCAAATCGTGGTTCCCGAACCCGTGGCCAGCGAAGCAAATTTAGCGTTGCAACGAATGTTGGAAATCGGCTGACGGAGTACTCTCAGAATGAAAAGGCCGCTTCATTTTTGAAGCGGCCTTCTTCATGTCAGGAAACTGCGCGATAATTGAATTGTGAAAGCACTTGTTAAACGCCATGACGCGCTTGGACTCACGCTCGAAGATGCGCCGATTCCCGTTGTTCAGCAAAACGATGTTTTAATTCGCGTTTGGAAAACCGGCATTTGCGGCACCGATCTCCACATTTACAAATGGGACGACTGGGCGCGCAAAACCATTCCTTTTCCGATGATTGTCGGCCACGAATTTGTGGGCGAAATTGTCGAAGTTGGTTCCAACGTCAAAGACTTTTTTCCGGGTGAAATCGTTTCCGCCGAAGGCCACGTCGTGTGCGGCCATTGCCGCAATTGCCTCGCGGGACGGCGGCATTTGTGCCCACACACCGTCAGCATCGGCGTCAATCGGCCCGGCGCGTTTGCGGAATTTATTTCGGTTCCGCAAACCAATGTCTGGCATCACCGACCTGAAATCAATCGCGAAGTCGCCTCCATTTTCGACCCGTTCGGCAACGCCGTTCACACCGCGCTTTCCTTCGATGTTTTGGGCGAAGATGTACTCATTACCGGCGCGGGGCCGATTGGCTGCATGGCGGCGGCAGTTGTGAAACACGCCGGAGCGCGCTTCGTGGTTGTCACGGACGTGAACGATTATCGTTTGAATTTGGCCAAAAAAATGGGCGCGGATGTCGCTTTGAATGTCCAGCATAACGACCTCGCGCAAACGCAAAAAGAACTGGGAATGCAGGAAGGTTTCGATGTCGGATTGGAAATGTCCGGCTCGCCAGTGGCGTTTGCTTCAATGATCGACGCGATGTGTCACGGTGGCAAAATCGCCATGCTGGGAATTCCTTCTTCGCCGATGCAAATCGACTGGAACAAAGTCGTGTTCAACATGCTGACAATCAAAGGCATTTATGGCCGCGAGATGTACGAGACGTGGTACAAAATGACCGTCATGCTGCAAAGCGGGCTGGATATTTCGCCCGTCATCACACATCGTTTTCATTATTCAGAATTTGAAAAAGGATTTGAAGCGATGCTTTCGGGCCAGTCGGGCAAAGTGATTTTGGAGTGGAGCGAATAATGTACGACTCAATGCGCGATCATCTCAATTCGCAATTGGAAGAAATTCAAGCCGCCGGTTTGTGGAAAGGCGAACGAGTACTCGCGTCCTCGCAAAACGCGCATATCGAAGTGAACGGCAAGCGCGTTTTGAATATGTGCGCCAACAACTATTTGGGTTTGGCGGATGATCCCGGAGTACTCCAAGCCGCCCGCGATGCACTTGACGAATGGGGTTACGGCCTCGCCAGCGTTCGTTTTATTTGCGGCACGCAGGAATTGCATAAGCAGCTCGAAGCAAAAATTTCCTCGTTTCTGGGAACTGAAGACACAATTCTTTACGGTTCGTGTTTCGACGCCAACGGCGGTTTATTTGAAACGCTGTTGACGGCTGAAGATGCGATTATTTCCGACGAACTCAATCACGCCTCTATCATCGACGGCGTGCGTTTGTGCAAGGCGCAACGCTTCCGCTACAAAAACAACGACATGGCCGATTTGAAAACGCAGCTTCAAGCCGCGCAAAATTCGCGTTTCAAAATGATCGCGACCGACGGCGTGTTTTCGATGGACGGCACCATCGCCGACATTAAAGGCATCTGCGATTTGGCTGACAAATACAACGCGCTGGTGATGATGGACGATTCGCACGCCGTGGGATTTTTAGGCGCGCGCGGACGTGGCACGCATGAGTACTCCGGCGTCATGGATCGCGTGGATATTATCACCGGAACTCTAGGCAAAGCTTTGGGCGGCGCGTCCGGCGGCTACACTTCGGGCCGCAAAGAAATTATCGCCTTGCTGCGCCAGCGTTCGCGGCCTTATTTGTTTTCCAATTCGCTCGCGCCCGTTATCGCGGCGGCTTCGATCAGAGTACTCCAGATGCTGGAATCGTCCACCGAACTGCGCGATAAACTCGAAGAAAATACGCAATTTTTCCGCGAAGGAATTTCCAATCTCGGCTACACAATTTTGCCCGGCACGCATCCGATTGTTCCGATTATGATCGGCGACGCGCGGGAAGCCGGGGAATTATCTGAGAAATTGCTGGAGCGCGGCGTGTATGTGATCGGGTTTTCGTACCCGGTCGTGCCGCAGGGAAAAGCGCGCATTCGCACACAGATTTCTGCGGCTCATTCGCGCGAGGATTTAGAATTCGCTTTGGAAGCGTTCGCTGCTGCGCGGAACTAAGCGCGAAATTAAACCGTAGG
>Ga0123337_10003176_pt1 | contig 17825 bp, 13 predicted proteins | sample frozenSSSSmetaG_FD_89792 | JGI IMG/M metagenome (GOLD analysis project Ga0123337, IMG submission 89792) | Glacier valley bacterial and archeal communities from Borup Fiord, Nunavut, Canada, to study Microbial Dark Matter (Phase II) -... | ecosystem: Environmental > Aquatic > Freshwater > Ice >... | reverse complement strand
GGCCGAGGAGCCCGGCGTCTTGCCGACCACCTAGACGCCCTGGCGGCACAGTGGTCGCCGTGACGTCTGCCGCTCCGGCCGTGGCCGTGCTCACCATCGCCCGCGGACGGCACCACCACCTGGCGGCGCAGCTGCTCGCCCTGCGCGACAGCGACCTGCGGCCCGATCTCTATGTCGCCGCGGCCATGGACGACCCGCAGATCCGCGAGGTGGTGACGAACGCCGACCTGGTGGCCACGCGCACGGTCGTCGTCGACGTGCCCGCCCACCGGTCCGGGCTCCCCCTGGCCGCCGCCCGCAACACCGCCGCAGCGGCAGCGATCGCCGCGGGCGCCGAGGTGCTCGTGGTCCTCGACGTCGACTGCCTTCCCGCGGTCGACCTGGTGCGCACCTACCGCGACGCGCTCACCCACGTCGACGCCGCCGACACCCCGGCGGTCGTGTCCGGTCCCGTGCACCACCTGCCTCCCCGCCCCCCGGGCGGGTACACCAGCGCTGACCTCGCGTCGTCCGCACCACACCCGGCGCGGCCGAGCGTCGCGCCGGGCGACCCCGTACGGGCGGACGACGTGCTGCTCTTCTGGTCGCTGTCCTTCGCGATGACGACGGCCGGGTGGGAGCGCGTCGGCGGGTTCGACGAGGGCTACACGGGCTACGGCGGCGAGGACACCGACTTCGCGATGCTGCTGAAGCAGGCCGGTGGAGCCCTCTGGTGGGTGGCGGGCGGCGCCGCCTTCCACCAGCACCACCCCGTCGAGAGCCCCCCGGTGCGCCACCTCGCCGACATCGTGCGTAACAGCGACCGCTTCGAGGGGCGCTGGGGCTTCTACCCCATGGGCGGCTGGCTCCACGCCTTCGCCGACGGCGGCCTCGTCAGGCGAGCAGGGACTCCGGAGCGATGGACCCTGACAGCAGACGGCGATAGAGCTGCTCGTACGCAGTGACCATGGCCGACCGCGACAGGCGGGTCTCGGCGGAGGCACGTACGAGCCCACGGTCGAGGTGCACCACCCGGTCGACGGCGTCACCCATCGCCCGCGGGTCACCAGGGGTCACCAGCTCGCCCAGCAGGGGTGACGACAGCACCTCGGGGACGCCGCCGCGGCGGAAGGCGACCACCGGCGTACCGCAGGCCAGGGCCTCGGCCACCACGAGCCCGAAGGGCTCGTCCCACATCGGGGTGACCAGGGCGGCTGCGCTGGAGCCGACGAGGGCCGACAGCTCGGGCGAGGTGAGGTGCCCTGCATACGCGATGTCGCACCCGAGGGCGGGGCGTACGCAGTCGTCGAAGTAGGCGGTGTCCTGCACCGGTCCGGCGAGCACCAGCCGCCGCCCTGCCCGGTGCGCGGCCTCGATGGCCAGGTGCGGAGCCTTCTCGGGCACGATCCGACCCGACCAGGCGAGGTCGTCGCCCCCCGGCCCGGGACGCCACACGCGACAGTCCACCCCGTTGGCGACGACCGGCACGGGCCCGAGCAGCCCGGCCCACTGGCGGGCCAGGAACCCGCTCACCGCACTGAAGGAGATGTCGCCGAAGGAGATGTTGCCGAAGGAGGTAGTGCCGAACGGGACGGAGTCGAAGGAGCCCGCCCGCGCCCCGGCGGTGACCGCCGACTCCAGCCACGGCGTGGGTGGGGTGTGCAGCGTGGTGAGCACGGGCTGCGGCAACGTCGGTGCCATCGCCAACGGCAGGTAGTGGAGCGAGTGGTTGTGCACGACGTCGAAGCGGTCGGCGAGCCGCCCCCCGAGGGCGAGCATCAGCCGCAGGTGGGAGTGGTGGTCGCTCATGAACTCGGGTGCCGGCATCGACACGTCACCGGCCGCGGTGGTGCTGGGGTGCCAGCCCGCCGCAGGGAAGGCCAGCTCGGGGTCGCCACCGTCGGACCCCTCGGCGGCGAAGAGGGTCACGTGGTGACCTCTGGTGCGCAGCCCGTGGACGAGGTGCCAGACCAGCGACTCGAGACCACCGGCGAACGGCTGCGACACGGGGTACCGCGACGGGCCGATGACGGCGATCCGCAGCGGGGACCGATGACCGTTCACCACCACCTGCCCACTGCCGCCCCTGCGTACCTCTGCGCTCACGTCACGCACCCGGCCTCCTTCTCCCTCCACCCGAATCACGCTTGTCGAACCAGCCGACTCTCCCACCCTGTTCTCAGGCGCATACCCCGGCGGGGTGTCCACCAACCTCAGTGCCCGCTGGGCGCCGCCTGCCGCGCACGTCGCGCCCGCGCGGCTCCAGGGGGACGACCGGAGCCCATCTGGGTATGGAGCCCCCATGACCGCCTCCTCCACGCTCTCCCTGCCGCACCCCGGGGGAGTCCCCCACCCGGTGCGCCTGCTGAGCGTGCCGGCCCGCCACCCCTACGTGGACGCGGTGCGCCCACCGACCGTGACGCGCGTCGGCGCCGGGCGCACGGTCGGGTGGGAACCCGACCCCGCGCTGGATCCGGCGACGGTCGCGGGCTGGGTGCGTGACGCCGACGTGGTGCACGTGCACTTCGGCTACGACCACCTCACACCGGTGACGGTTCGCGCCTGGCTGAGGGCGCTGCGTAGCACCGGTGTGCCCTTCGTGCTCACGGTCCACGACCTGCGCAACCCGCACCACCAGGACCGAGGCCGGCACGACGCCGTCCTGGTCGAGCTCGTCAGGGCTGCCGCCGCCGTCCTCACCCTGACCCCCGGCGCCGCCGCCGAACTGCGCTCCCGTCACGGCCGCGACGCCCGGGTGGTGAGGCATCCCACCCTGGTCGACCCTCAGCGCACCGACGACGTCGGCACCGAGCCGGGGCTGGTCACGCTGCACCTCAAGTCGTTGCGCACCAACCTGGTCGAGCCGCTACGACTCGTGCGCGACTCGGCTCTCGGCGCCTCGCTCAGCGGCGGGCGGCTGCGGGTCGACGTGCACCCCGACGTGGTTGCCGACCCCCGTCTCGCTGGCCTCGACGCCGTCGCCGGGGTGGAGGTGGTGGTCCACGAGCGCTACGACGACCTCGAGCTCGAGCGCTACCTGCGGCGCAGCCACGCGACCGTGATCCCCCACCGCTGGGGCACCCACTCCGGCTGGCTGGAGCTGGCCCGCGACCTCGGCACGACCGTGGTCGCCCCCTCGTGCGGTCACTACACCGGGCAGTGGGACGCCGTCGTCACCTACTCCCACGACGAGCGGCGCGGCCTCGACGACGTCTCCCTGATCTCCGCGGTCGCGCGAGCGGTGAGCGAGCCGGTGCCCCTGCCCGCCGAGCGGGGGATGCGGCTGCGCGACCTCGAGGACGCCCGCCGCACCCACGCCGAGGTGTATGCGCACGTGTCGGCCCACCGGGCGGTGCAGTGACCTCGCACGGGCCGACGGCCCACGACCAGAGGGCCCGGTCCGGTGAAGTCCTGCACGTCGTCGTCGGTCCCGACGAGCACGGCGTCGTGCGGCACGGCCAGGCGGTCGCGACGGCCTGCGGCGACCGCCTGCTGCGCCTGCCGGAGCCGCGACCGCTGACCACGGCCGAGGTCGGCGACGCCCGCGTCCTGCACGTGCCGTGGACCGACCGGCTCTTCGGACGCCGGGCGGAGGAGTCGCTGGTCGGGTTCCTCGCCCTCACCGCCCCGTGGGTCGACCGGGGGCTGTCGCTGTCGGTGACCCTGCACGACCTGCCGGTGGGGGACTCAGCGCTCGAGGAGCGACGCCGGGCCGCCTACCGGGGAGTCGTCGCCGGGGCCACCGGCGTCGTGGTCAGCAGCTGGCGCGAGCTCGAGCTGGTGCAGGAGCTGCACCTGACGGCCCGCAGCCTGCGCTGCATCCCGCTGCCCGTGGCCCTGCCCGAGCTGCCGACAGCACACGAGTCATCCACCGGGACAACGGCCGAGGTCCAACAGATCGGGCGGACGTCGGCCCAGGTCGACCGCTTCGAGGGTCCCCCGGACGTGGGGCCTTCGCAGGTCGTGGTGCTCGGCTTCGTCTTCCCCGACCGCGGCTACGAGCACACCATCGCCGAGCTGCCGCCGAGGGTCGACCTCCTCGCGCTCGGGCGACCCTCCGCCGGTCACGACGACCTCCCTGAGCAGCTCGCCGCCCTCGCCGCCCGGTCCGGGCACAGGATGCAGACCACGGGCTTCGTTCCTGACGCCGACCTCCCCGCGGCGCTCCACGCCGCCGGGGTGCCCGTCGCGCCCAACCGGCGGGTGGCCGCCTCGGGGTCCATCGCCACCTGGGTCGGCCACGGCCGACGGCCGCTGGTGGCCGACTCGCCGTACGGTCGAGAGCTGGCGACCCGCTGGCCGGGCGCTCTGCGCCTCTATGACGCGGACGCGCCGGGGGCCCTGCGACGCGAGATCGAGCTGGCCCTGTCCGACCCCGCCCTCACCTGGCTGCCTCCGGGCACCCGTCCGGGGCCCGACCTCGCCGCGGTGGCCCGCGACTACACCACCCACCTGACGGCCTGCCTGCCCGCGGTCGCCCTGCCGGTCGGCGACGACCGGTGGGTCGTGCCCGACAACCGGTGGGACCTGCTCGACGGTCGGTGGCCGACCCAGCCCCCCGCGGTCACCGTCGTGGTGCCGCACCACGAGGGGCAGGCCGACCTCGACCTCGTGCTCACCGCTCTGACGCTGCAGGACCACCCGGCGACGCGGCTGCAGGTCGTCGTCGCCGACGACGGGTCACTGCGGCCGCCCGACACGTCGGCGGCCCTAGACCTCGACGTGCGGGTCGTGCGCCAGGAGCGGAACGGCTTCCGGGCCGCGGCAGCGCGCAACCTCGGGGCCGAGGCCGCCGAGGGCGAGGTCATCGCCTTCCTCGACGGTGACACCGTGCCCGAGCCGGGGTACCTGCGCCACCTGACGCGGCTGCCGGCCCTGGTGCCGGACGCGCTCACCGTGGGTCGTCGTCGGCACGCCGACCTGAGCGGGTGGACGCCGGCTCAGCTGCGGGTCTGGCTGGGTGACGGTGGGCCGCCCCCGCCCGAGCTCACGCAGCCCGCGTGGCTGTGCGAGGCCTACGCGGCCAGCCGCGACCTGCTCGACGTCGACAGCCGCAGCCACCGCTACGTCATCTCCGCCGTCCTGGCCCTGCACCGCGACCTGCTCGGCGAGCTGCGCGGCTTCGACGAGCGCTTCACCGCCTACGGCGGCGAGGACTGGCAGCTGGCCCACCGGGCCTACGCCGCCGGAGCCGTCCTCGCGCACGTGCCCGAGGCGGTGGCCTGGCACGACGGGCCCGACTGGGGCGCGCGCGAGCTCGACCCGACCGCCGCCCGGGAGGCGAAGAACCGGGAGACACTGGCCCTGGCCTCGTTGCTGCCCGACCCGCAGGCGCGCGGGGGCGGGCAGTGGGATCGGCCCGCGCTCGTCGTCGTGCTCGGGTTCGCCGACCCCGTGGAGGTGCTCGCCACGAGCCGGGCGGCGCTCTCGGGCGACACCGACTGCGGCATCTGGGTCGACCACCCTGACGCCGCGGGCACGGTCGCCCGGCTCGGCGACCGGCGGATCGTCGCGGGCCGACCGCCGTACGACGTCCTGGCCGGTGCCCTGGCCGTGCTGCACCTCGACGCCCCCGCCCGGGTCACCGGGCTCCGCGAGCTGCTGGCGCACGGCGGGTCGTACGGGCGGGTCTCCCTGCCCACCGGGCGTCTCGAGCCGCGACGGGCCACCCGCCGCAGCCACCGGTGGTCAGCACGGCTCGGCGTCCCCGAAGCGGTCCTGTCGGCACGCCTCTTCGGCGCGCTCGACCGGCCGACCCCGCGCCCGAGCCGCCCGGTGGACCTGGCTCACGAGCTGTCGGAGGTCTCCCGGGCCAGCACGAGGCCGACCTGAGCGGAAGCGTCGAACCACCAGCAATCTCGATGCGCAGCAGCCGATCTCACCCCAGCAGGGAGCTGCGCGTGAAGTCGGCGGCCGCGGCCTCGAACTGGGCGCCGTGACGCAGCATCGCGTGCTTCCCCCCGCTGACGGTGACGACCTCGACCTCCGTCCGACGCCGCAGCCGCCGGGCGACCGCGAGCGCCCGCCTCGGGGAGGCGATCCGGTCGTCGGAGCCGACGACCACGAGCACCCGCCGCCCCGTGAGGTCGGCGTCGTCGTCGTCGTAGACCCACGGGTTGAGGGCGACGACGCTTCGCACCCCGGGCGAGCCGCCGGCGAGCAACGCCGCCCGGCCCCCCAGGGAGTGGCCCACGAGGCCCACCGGCAGGTCGCCGTACCGCTGGCGGGTCTGCTCCAGCGCCCAGCCGACGTCGACGACGGGGCTGTGACGGGGGTCCCACCCCCGGTGGGAGTTGAGCAGCCGCAGCACGGCAAGGCGTCCCTCACCGGCGCGGGCGAGGCGTCGTGCCACTGGGATCATCCGCAGGACCGACAGCTGGGTCGGACTCACCGACGACCCGTCATGGCGGGAGGCGCCACCGTGCAGCACGAGCACGGCCCCCTCGGGGGCGCTCGGCGCGCGGACGTCCACGAGGCGGGGCCGGGGGGCAGGTGGTGGGCGGGTGTCGGTCGGTGTCTGTCCCATAGGGCACTATTTTGACGTGCCCCTCCGACGACTCGCCCGAGAGGACGACCAGCGACCGGACGCGGCCACCGAGCCCGAGCCCGTCCTCGCGGATCGCCTCTTCGGCGACCCCGAAGCTGCTGACGGCTCTCGAGCCGGCGGCCCCGCACCGGACGGCGACCCCGCCTCCGAGGCCTGGCTGGCCCGCGTCGCCCGGGTGCAGGCACGCACGAGCGGCAGGAAGCAGCTCGCGCTGATCGTCGGCGCCGTGGTGGTGGTCGACCTCGTGCTGGCCCTGGTGATCCCGCGGCTGCTGCCGTTCCTCGTGTTCCAGCGCTCGACGGCCGTCGCGGCACCGGCGCCGGCGCCGGCCGACCGGAAGCAGACGGCCGCACTCCCCGGCTCTGCCGCCGACCGGGTCCTCACGCAGGTCGTCGCCGACCCCGCCCTGCTGCCCACGGGCTGGGCCCGGGTGGGTGCCGCGGCCACCGCCTACGGCTCGCCGTACGCGAGGGCCTGCCCCAGCGCGCTCCCGGCGGGCACCACGGGAGTCGCGACGCGGTTCGTCAGCGGCCGGGTGGGTGGGACGGCCGGCTCGCTCGGCGACCTCGGGGTGGGCCTGTCGCTCACAGCCCTCCCGGCCGGTCAGGGCCCCCTCGCCGTCGACCGGATCCGCACCTGGGTGCTCGCCTGTCCCGGGGCCGACGGTCTCGACCCGAGGGTGGTCGACGGACCCTCGGTCGCCGCGCTCGCGGGAGCAAACACCCTGGTGGCGCAAGGCGGCAGCGGTCCGGTGGTCACCTGGGTTGTGTGGGCCCGTGGCGACCTGCTCGTGGCCGCTTCGGTCACCGGCCTCACGTCGACCTCGGGTGCGTGGCCGGGCCTCGTGTCGGCGGTCGACGCCGTGGTGCAGCGCCACGTGCGGCCGGTCTGCGCCGACCTGTCACCCACGGCCGACGACGCGCACCGCAACCCGTCACTGCCCGGATACCGGCCGTGGGCCCCGGCGCAGACGATCGCCGTCCCCCCGGTCGACGTGATCCCCGACCCACCGCCCGTCGACCTGCCGGCCGTGACGCTGCCGGATGCCGTGCCCCACCCCGACCTCGCGCCGGTCGTCGTCCCCGACCGCTCGACCTGGGCCGACAGCAACGGCGACGGGGTCGGCGACACCCCTCCGCCAGTGAGCTCGGCCCCTCGGGGCAACGTGCCGGTCTTCCGAGACCCCGGGGCGATCGCGGTGCCGGGCTCCCGGGTGACGGTTGCCCCGGTGGAGCCGGCGCGCCCCACCGTGCCACCGCCGTCGCTGACGGTGCCCGTTCCGGCGGTCGACGCGAGGGGACCCGGGTGCGGATGGGCCTTCTCCGGGGGCGCGGTGCCGAGCTTCGACGAGGCCGAGATCGCGAGTGCCGGGCAGAAAGCCAGGGGGGGCGCGCTCGCCACGGCGGCAGCCGCCGCCGACACCTACCGGTCGCAGGGGGAAGCCTGGCAGCCGGCAGAGCAGAGCTACCTCGAGGACCTCGCCTCCTTCACGACGTGGTCACGCTACAGCTCGGCGCTGACGCAGGCGCGCCAGCAGCTCGCGCAGGCCCAGTCGGCGTACGACGACTCCCTGCTCGCCTACGCGGCGGTCGTGGCCTCGGCGACGCCGGTCACCCCCACCACCCCTGCGACCGCCACCCCGACGAGCACCCCCTCGAGCACCCCCTCGACCACCCCATCGACCACCCCATCGACGCCCAGCGCCACGACGACGTCCACGCCGCCGAACCCGGGGGGCTGACCTCATGGCCGCCACACCCTCCCGCCCACGCACCGTCGCCGCCCTCGTCGGGATGTCGATGACCACGGGGGCGCTGCTCGGCGCCGCGACGTTGCCCTTCACCGTCCCCGCAGGCGCGAGCGTCAACGCGGCGACCCAGTACTGGGATGCCCTGCCGTCGACCCTGGCCGAGCCACCACTACCCCAGGGCTCGACCATCCTGGCCGCCGACGGCCGCACGGTGCTCGGCACCGTCTACCTCTACAACCGCAAGGTGGTCCCCCTGGCCCAGGTCGCGCCCATCATGCGCAAGGCGATCGTCGACATCGAGGACTCGCGGTTCTACTCCCACGGTGGGGTCGACTACGCCGCCGTCGCCCGGGTGCTGCGCAACGGCTCGTCCGGCAACCTCAGCCAGGGCGGCTCGGGTCTGGCCCAGCAGTACGTCAAGAACACGCTGCTCATCACCTCCCAGACGGCCGACGACGTCGAGGGGGCCAAGGCGGCGACGGCCCGCTCGCTCGAACGCAAGCTGCGCGAGGCCAAGCTGGCCATCGGGGTCGAGCAGAAGTACACCAAGGACCAGATCCTCGAGAAGTACCTCAACATCGCCTACTTCGGCGACGGTGCGTACGGCGTGGAGGCTGCCGCGCAACGCCTCTTCGGGGTGCCGGCGTCGAAGCTGGGCTACCTGCAGTCGGCCACCATCGCCGGGCTGGTGCAGAGCCCGACGGAGTACGCCCCGCTCGAGCACCCGAAAGCCGCGACGACCCGCCGCAACATCGTCCTCGCCCGGATGGCCCAGCTGGGCACCATCACCGCCGCCCAGGCCGCTGCGGGACGCAAGGCCTCACTGGGGCTGCATCCCACCGAGCCACCCCAGGGCTGCCGGGCCGGGCCCTACCCGTTCTACTGCGACTGGGTCACCTCGGTGCTGACCAACGACCCGTCCATGGGGCGTACGGCGGCGCAGCGGCGCACCCGCCTGCTGCAGGGAGGGCTCGTCGTACGCACCGCGCTCGACCCGCCGGTGCAGGCCAAGGCGCAGGCGGCCGTCGACGCGGTCATGCCGCACGACGACCGGGTCGCGGCGGTCGACGTCTCCGTGCAGCCGGGCACGGGCCGGGTGCAGGCCATCGCGATCAACCGCGACTACGGCACCGGGCCCGGGCAGACCGTCTTTCCGCTGGCCTCCACCGCCTCCGCCCAGGTCGGCTCGACCTTCAAGGCCTTCACCCTCGCCGCCGCGCTCGAGGCCGGTGTCCCCCTCTCGACCCGGTTGCCCGGCGGTGACAGCTACCACTCCGAGGTCTTCGACAACCCGGCGTCCGGGGCGTTCCGCAACGACGCCGACGGCTTCGGGTCGAACCTCACCCTCACCGCGGCCACGGCCAGCTCCGTGAACACGGCCTTCGTGCAGCTGGAGGAGAAGGTCGGGGTGCTCGCCGTCGCCGACCTCGCCCGCCGGGCTGGCGTCACCTCGCTGCCGTCGACAGGACCGGCTGCCGTGGGGCCCCGCGAGGGATCACTGACCCTCGGGGTGCGCGAGGTGTCACCGATCGACATGGCCAACGCCTACGCCACGTTCGCCGCCCACGGCAACGCCTGCCCGGCCGTGGCGGTCATCTCGCTCACGAGGGTCGGTGGCCGAACCCCGCAGCAGGGTCCGTCGACCACCTGCCGCCAGACCATCGCCCCGGCCGTCGCCGACACCGTCACCTCGGTGCTGGAGTCGGTCATCGCCCCCGGCGGCACCGGGGCGCGCCAGCAGATCGGCCGGCCGGCAGCGGGCAAGACCGGCACGACCGAGAACGAGGCTGCGGCCTGGTTCGTGGGCTACACCCCCCAGGAGTCGGCCGCAGTATGGCTCGGCGACCCCCGTGGCGGTCAGGCCTACCCGCTGCTGAACGTGCACGGCTACGCAAAGGTCTTCGGCGGCACGCTGCCCGGTCAGATCTGGCGGGACACGATGATGGCGCTGCTCGAGGGGGTGCCGGTCGTCGGCTTCCCCGGGCCCGACCCGTCGTACGGCGACACCTCCTCCGGGCCGCTGCTGCCGACGGTCGTCGGGCTGCCCCTCGACCGAGCCAAGGCCGTGCTCGCCAGGGCGGGGGTCGTCGTCCGCACGGCGCTCGACACGCGCCCCGGGCCGGCGGGGGCGACGCTGCCCCCGGACACCGTCGTGGCGCAGACCCCGGCCGCAGGCGTCGGCCTGCCGGTGGCAGGGCCGGTGACCCTCACCCTCAGCCCCTGATTGCGGGCCCCCCCCCGCCGGTCCTCCGTTGGGTAGTCAAAGAATCACCACAAGTGGCCGTGGTTGAGGTGATTCTCTGGCCACCCAAGGGCACCGGCTCCCACGAAGGCTCCGCCGACAGCCTCGGCGACGGCTTCGGTGAACGATCACCCAGGAGTGGCATCCGGTCGCCCGGGTCACATCCCAGGAAGGCAAAGGGAAGAGGGCTGCCGGCGAGGGGGTGCAGGTGCGGCCCGTCGACGTCGCTCTGCTGCCGATCCACGGCTGAGGCCCCACGCCTCTCGCCCGGCCACCTCGGCCCAGCCGGGGCAGCCGACGTCTGCCGCCGCCTGGGCGTGGCCTACGTCGTCCCCATTCACCACGCCACCCTCCACCCGCTCGGCTTCCACCTCGCCCCCCTCGACTGGGTGCGTCGGCCCATCCGGACCTTCCGCGCAGAGATGGCCGCGCGCTCCCCCGGCACGACCCTCGTCGAGCTCACCCCGACACCCCCCCGCGACCGTGGACCCGCATCGCGGAGGGTGAGTGCCCACCCCCAGGCCGACGCCCAGCGGTGAGCCCGGCAGTGCCTCGGCCTCCCACCGCCCGGCGAGCTTCCATGGGGTCTCCCGAAGGGGATGAAGCTGCTCGGCCCAAGCGAGCGGGAGGCTGCGGTGGACGGGAGGCGTCGCGTCTGGTCGGGTGGGCACATGGCTCCATCACCCGACCCCTCGCTGACGCGCGTCACCGACGACTTCGTCCGCACCCTCGGGCCGCACTCGCTGCTGGAGTTCCCGATCACCGCCCTGGACCACGTGGGGGTCCCGGTGTGGTCGACGTGGTGGAGCGAGCCCTCCGGCAGCGGCACCGGCGGGATCGGCTACGGGAGCACCGAGCAGCGGGCCCGGGTGGGCGCACTCGGCGAGTGCGTCGAGCACGTTTGTGCGGCTCGGGCTCTGACCGGTGCTCCATACGAGACGGGGTCGTTGCAGTCGTTGCGCGCTCGCTACGGCGTCGGCGGGGTCGTCGACCCCCGGCTGCTCGGCCTGCCGGCGGGCGTGCCCTTCGACGACGACACCGAGCTGGTCTGGCTGCCGATGCGGCGGTTGGAGGACGACGGGCCGGTGTGGGTGCCGGCCGAGCTCGTCGCAAGCGCCGGCCCCGAGCTGCCGCCCGTGACCCCTCCGGGTGGCTGGCTGACCACCCCCGTCTCCAACGGTCTGGGGGCCGGTTCGAGCCTGGCCCAGGCCATCGCGCACGCCGTCCTCGAGGTCGTGCAGCGTGACGGCAACGGCCTCACCTTCCGGGCCCTCGACACCGGGCGGGTCATCGACCTCGACGCAGTGACCGACGTCGAGACCCGAGCGGCACTCGCCCGTCTCGAGGCCGCGGGGGTCGAGGTCATCGCCAAGCTCGCCTCCGTCGACTTCGGCATGGCCAACATCCACGTCGTGGGGGCAGCGGCCGACGACGACATCCTCTCCGCGACCGCCTGCGGCGAGGCCGTCCACCCCGACCGTGAGATCGCGCTGCGCAAGGCCCTGCTCGAGTTCGCCAACGCCCGGCCGCGCAAGCAGCTCATGCACGGGCCGCTCGACGCCGTACGGGCCGTCGCGCCGTCCTCCTACGAGCGGGTCATCGCCTCGATGGACCCGGCCGCCGAGGAGCAGCGGGTGCTCACGGCCATGACCGACTGGCTCGTCCTCCCCGAGACCGTATGGCGCCCCCTCCTGGCCTCGAGCGTCCTACGCCGCAGCGAGACCGTCGCCTTCGGCGACCTGCCGACCGCCCCCACTCCCGGCACGAGCGAGGCGCACCTGCACGACGTCGTCGGGCGGCTGGCGGCGGAGGGCTTCGACGTGCTCTACCGCGACCTGTCGCCCGAGGACGAGGGGGTCCACGCGGTCAAGGTGCTGGTGCCGGGCCTCGAGGTCGAGACGGTCTCCTACCACCGCCTCGGGGAGCGCAACACCCGACGGCTGCTCGCCGACGAGCGCTTCGACCTCGTGCGCGTCGGTGATGCCCCGTCCAGGTGGTCGCTCATCCACCTGACCTCGCCGGCGTGCGACCGTCTGGGCGGCGACGCCTGGCTCGACACCGAGGCCCTTGACGCCCTCATCACGGGCCTGCTGCCGCTCTACCGCGAGCCGAGTCGTCATACTGCGCAGCAGACCCTCGCCGCGCAGTCGTCGAGGCCCGGCAGTGGTTGAGCTCGGAGTCAACGCCCGGCCGAGGTCGAGGTCCCAGTCGGCACCCGGCCGAGGTCGAGGTCCCAGTCGGCACCCGGCCGAGGTCGAGGTCCCGGTCGGCACCCGGCCGAGGTCGAGGTCGAGGTCCGCACCCGGCCGAGGTCGAGGTCCCAGTCGGCACCCGGCAGGGGTTGACTCAGAGTCGGTGCACTCGACTGCTGTTCTAACCACGGCCGACCCCAGCGACTCTGATCCGAAAATCAAGGTGAGTGGGCGTGGGGTATGGCATGTGTCGCTGGGGGCCTTGAGAGGCTGTGGTCAGGCGGTGGCGTCGAGGGTGACGCGGTAGCCGAGCTTGTGGAGCTCGCGGACGTGGTTGCGCATGCGGCGGTCGTGGGTCATGCGGGTGTCGTACCAGTCGGGTCCGAGGTCGTGGAAGGTGGCGTCCTCATCGTTGAGCAGGTGCCAGATGATGACGAGGATGGAGCGGCCGACCGCGACGACGGCGCGTGGGCGGCCTCGTCGTCGGGCGAGGCGGCGGTAGCGTTCACCGAGGAAGGTGGGGGTGTGGCTGGCTGCGACCGCGGCCTCACCCAGGGCCCGGGCGAGGTACTTGTTCCCGTGCCCGGTGCCGCCGTTGCCCGTGGCGCGTCCAGCGGATTCCTTGACACCGGGCGCGAACCGGGCCCACGAGGTGAGGTGGGTCGGGAACCGGGTCATGTCGACACCGATCTCGGCGATGATCGCGTACGCGGTGACCGCGCCGATGCCGGGGATCTCATCGAGTCGGGCCACCGCTGCTGCGAAAGGGGCGATCTGCTCCTGGGTGCGGGCCTCGACCTGGTCGATGTCCGCGGTGAGCCGGTCGATGCGTTCGAGCATCTTGGTCAGCAAGAACGCGTGGTGCTCGGTGAACCGGCCGGTGAACGCCTCCTGCAGCGCGGCGTTCTTGGCCCGCATCGACCCGCGGGCCAGGGCCGCGAGCCGGGCCGGGTCGCGTTCCCCGGCGATCAGCGCCGCCATCATGTCCCGCCCCGAGACCCCGAAGATGTCCGAGGCCACGACCGAGACCTTGATCAGCGCGTCCTCGAGGAGCTTCTCGACCCGCTGCTTCTCCGCGGTCCGCGCCACGATCAGGTCGACCCGGTACCGGGTCAGGTCCCGCACGACCCGGATCGGTGGGGGCGGCACGAAGCTGGGCCGCAGCATCTCACGTTCGGCGACCTTGCACAGCCACGCCGCGTCCAACCGGTCGGTCTTGGGCCGACCCGGCAGGTGCTTGACGTCCTTGGCGTTGACCAGCCACGTCTGAAACGACCCCTCGAGCAGGTAGAACGGCGGCTTCCAGTAGTCGCTCGTCGCCTCCATCACCACCCGCTTCACCCCGAGCTCGGTCAACCAGTCCGCCATCACCAACAGGGACCGGGTCATCGTCGAGAACGTGCGGACCTCCTGCAACCGGCGCTTACCCGGGCCCGGGAGCCGGACACAACACACCAGCTCAGCCTTGCCGATATCCAACGCGGCCACCCGCTCGATGACCGCATCCTCATCCCGTGCGACCTCCATCGTCGCCACCTCCTCAGCCCTCCGTAGGGAACTAGCCGGAAACCACCATGAGCGGCTGCCCGGGGAACCGTGAGGGACACAACGACTCTGATCCTCGTGCTCGCAGCAACATGGAAAGGCCCACACCACTGTTCCCGGCGCCCTACTGAGTCACGGCCTCAAAACCGACCACAGAGTCACGACGTCAACGGGCAGCCAACCCCAATTTTCAGCCCGGAACAGGCTCCCCCGCTAGGGGTACCCGCTACTGAGTCAACCTCGCCCCTAACCGCAGCCGAGTCCAGCGACTCTGAGTCAACCTCGAAGGAGACGGGTGGAGGCGGAGGTCGGGGGGTCGTGTCGCGGGTCGCGGTGCTGCGTCGAGCGGCCGGCAGCTCAGTCAGCGACGCGCACGAGGGCCGTGTTGGTCATCGCGTAGCGCACCCCGCTGGTGAGTACGGCGTCACCGGCGGGGGTGCCCGGCACGGGTGGCGTGCCGTAGAGGAAGGCGAAGGCCGGTGGCACGCGACCGGTGAGCTGTGTGAGCTGCCGCACTGGTCGCACGATCTCTCGCTCCACGTCGTCGAGGGTGCGGATTTCCTTCGCCGCCGCGTGGGTCGCGGTGTGGGCGGCGACGACGTGCCGTCTCGAAACCTGCGCGAGCTCGTCGCACGTCATCCACCAGGGTGGGTGCGGCTCCTCGTCGAGCAGGGTGACGTCGTGCGCGGCGGCGAAGGCGCGTTGCTCCTGCGGCGGCACGTCTAGCAGGCCGGTGGGCGGGAAGAACCACGCGCTGATGCCGAGCTCCTCGCAGACCGGTGCCGCGACGGTGACGTTGTTGCGGTAGCCGTCGTAGAAGGCCGGGATGAAGCCGGGGCGGTCGAGGGGCCAGCGGCCGGTCTCGAAGAACCGGTCGAGGTCGTCGGGCTGCACGGGGTCGTAGCGGGCCAGGTAACCCGTCAGCTGCGCCCGCAGGTCGCCCCGGCGGGCCTGGGGCGTGTTGTGCCAGTTGACGACGCGCAGGAAGGCTCCGGCTCCGAATGCCCTGCGCTGGAACGGCGCTCGCAGGATGTCGGAGTCACCCACCGTCCTGCCCCCCACCGTCCTCCCTTCCGTCCCCCGATCCGCCGCCGAGCGTGCGCCTGAGGCTGAGGTGCCGGTCGCTGAGCACGACGAGCACGTCGATGAGCTCACGGGCTCCGGTCTCGTCGGGTTCGTCGGACTCGTCGGCCGGCCGAGGGAAGCCGGCCTCTTCGAGGGCCCGCCCATAGTGGTCGAAGAGGGGCTCCAGGAGCTCGGCCTCCGCCCGGGCGAGGTCGTCGTCGACGACGAGCTCGCGGCCGGGCCGGGCGTCGTGCAGGGCGAGGAACATGGCGATCCCCTCCCGCTCCAGCTCGAGGGTCCGGTAGTCGGCGAGGGCAGCGAGCACGTCGGGGGCGCGCGGCGCCCCGAGGCCCAGCTCGCCCGGGTCGGCGGCCGTCACTTGAGGCCCGTGCGCGCCACACCCTGCACGAAGTACTTCTGGAAGACCGCGAAGACCGCGAGCATCGGCAGGATCGACAGGAACGACATCGCGAGCAGGGGACCGAAGTTCGAGCTGAACTGACTGATGAGGAACTGCAGGCCGACGGGCAGCGTGTAGGAGCCAGGGTCGGTGAGCACGATGAGCGGCCAGACGAACTCGTTCCACCGCCACATGAAGGTGAAGATGACCAGGGCAGCGATGAGCGGCTTCGACAGGGGCAGCACGATTGCCCAGAACGTGCGCAGGTGCCCTGCGCCGTCGACGCGGGCCGCCTCCAGCAGCTCGTCGGGGACCCCGAGGAAGAACTGTCGCGCCATGAAGAGACCGAAGGCCTCCGCGAGCCGGGGCAGGACCACTCCCCAGGTGCTGTTGAGCAGGTTGAGGTCGATGACGATCTGGAACTGCGGGATCATGATGACCTGCACCGGGACCATCAGTGTGCTGACGATCATCAGGAAGAGCAGGTTGCGCAGCGGGAAGCGCAGCTTGGCGAACGCATAACCCGCGCAGAGGTTGATGGCCAGCGTCAACACCACCGAGAGCACCGCGATGACGACCGAGTTGGTCAGCCACCGTGCGAAGGGGAACTGCGACCACGGCTCGACGTAGTTTCTCCAGAGCCACTCGGTGGGCCACAGGGACACCGGAAGCCGGCTGAGCTCGTCGGTGCTGGCGAGCGACGTGCGCAGCATCCAGCACATCGGGAACATGAGCAGGACGACGGCAACCACCGCCAGCACCACCCGAAGCAGGACGACCCGACGCGGCTGCGGCGGCTCCTGCCGGTCGGTGCCGACGACCTCGTCATGGGCCGCCTCGGTCGCCGCGACCGCAGACAGGGCAGCACTCATGCCTCGTCCCTTCCCTTGTCGAGCCGCCACTGCAGCACCGTGAACGCGAGGACGATGACGTAGAGGATGGTGCCGATGGCGGCGGCATATCCTTGGCGGCGCTGGTTGAAGCCCTGGTCGTAGGCGTACTGCACGAGGAAGGTCGTCGACGTGCCCGGCCCGCCCCGGGTGAGCACGTAGACGACGTCGAAGACCTGGAAGCTGCCGATGACGGAGTAGACCACGAGGAAGAACGTCGTCGGACGCAGCAGCGGCCAGGTGATGTGCCAGAACCGCAGCCAGCCCACCGCCCCGTCAACCGCGCCGGCCTCGTACAGCTCGCCCGGGATGCCCTGCAGGCCCGCGAGGTAGACGACCATACCGAAGCCGATACCTTGCCACGTCGTGACGATGACGATAGACGCCATGGCGGCGAGGCCGTTGCCCTGCCAGTCGATCTCGGTCAGCCCGACCGAGCCGAGCAGCTGGTTGAACAGGCCGATCAGCGGGTCGAAGAGACGCAGCCAGATGATGCCGGCGGCGACCCCCGAGATGACGACGGGCACGTAGACCAGAGCGCGGAAGAGCGCCCTGGCCGGCATCGCCTTGTTGAGCAGCAGCGCCGCGCCGAGTCCCGTGACGATGCCGAGGGGCACGGTGACGACGGTGAGGACGACCGTGTTGAGCAGGGCCTGCCAGAAGGTCGGGTCACCGGCGATCGTGCGGTAGTTGTCCAGCCCGAGGAACCGCATGCGACCGAAGCCGGAGTAGCGGTTGAGGGAGTACCACACGGTCATGACGAGTGGCACGAACATGAAGACGGTGAAGACGAGCAGCGCGGGAGTGGCCAGCACCAGGCCCGCCCACGCCTCCGCCCGCCGCGCCCCGCTGGACACCCGACCGCGTACGGGGGGCTCGCGCCGCACCCTCGTCGCTCGCTCCTGCGTGGTCGTCATGGGGGCGCTACGCCTTCAGGGCCTTGGTGATACCCGACGTCAAGGACGACACCACCGAGTCGACCCCAGCCGAGGGGTTCGACAGGAACTGGTCCATGTTGTCGACCAGGGCCTGGTTGATCCCCGGGAAAGCAGCGACGGTCGAGGTCTTGACCAGGGCGTCCGGCATGGTCGTCGCCTGCTTCTGGAAGACCGGCATGAGGTCAGGACGGGTGGCGTAGGACAGCGTCTTGTCGACGAGGTCCTTGCGCACGGGCAGCACGGTCGTCTGCTCGCAGAAGAGCTTCATGTTCTCCGC
>Ga0123337_10003175_pt1 | contig 17844 bp, 14 predicted proteins | sample frozenSSSSmetaG_FD_89792 | JGI IMG/M metagenome (GOLD analysis project Ga0123337, IMG submission 89792) | Glacier valley bacterial and archeal communities from Borup Fiord, Nunavut, Canada, to study Microbial Dark Matter (Phase II) -... | ecosystem: Environmental > Aquatic > Freshwater > Ice >... | reverse complement strand
TTCGCCGCATCGCCACACATAACCTGCTGCATCTGCGTCTGCATGATTGGTTGCAATAACGCTCCTTGCTCCTCCAGAAAGGTGATGCTTCGCGCGAGTACACCATCGAGCCGCTCAAGCGGAGACGTTCGCGCCTGGTGCGCTAAAAACGTCGTGATCTCCGTGACAAACACCTCATGATGCTCGCCCATAAGTGCCATGCAAAGCTCGCCTTTGTGGGCGTAATGGCGATAGAGCGTCCCTTGTCCAATGCTTGCCGCCTTCGCGATCTGATGCATACTGACGGCCTCGACTCCTTGTTGCGCGAAAAGAGCTTGCGCCACCTGCAAGATACGTTGCCGATGCTCCACTGCATCACGGCGCTCACGCCGCACCTGCAACCCACACGGTTTGGGCAGGTTGACAGGCGGCATATGCTTCCACGTTTCTTCTGTCACAACTCTCTCCTCTTGACAAACGGACACTTGTCCGTTACAATGCATTATATGGACACATGTCCGCATAACGTATTGTATCATATCGTGCCATGCTGGTCAATATTCCACCATGCACGTTTGCTTGTTTGGCTCCCATCGCTGGACGCGTTAAGGATAGGCGGTGGTTTTACGAGAGGAAGTACACCATGTCGAATAGACCGGCCATTTTAGCCGAGGGACTGCAAAAACACTATGGGAAAACGCACGCCCTGGACGGGCTTGATTTAGTTGCCGAGGAGGGAACCGTTCTCGGTGTTCTCGGCCCCAATGGTGCGGGCAAGACAACCGCCGTTCGCATCCTGACCACGCTGCTAAAGCCCGACGCGGGCCATGCCGAGGTTGCCGGACTCGACGTTGTGAAGGACGCCAACGCCCTCCGCGCCCGCATCGGTCTCGCCGGCCAATACGCCGCCGTTGACGAATACCTCACAGGCTACGAAAATCTCAAAATGTTCGGGCAGTTGTACCACCTGTCCGGTGCTATTGCCAAACGCCGCGCCACCGAGCTACTCGAACGCTTCGATCTGGTCGAGGCCGCCGGACGACCTGTCAAAACTTATTCGGGCGGAATGCGCCGCCGCCTCGATCTCGCGGCGAGTCTGATTGTCACGCCGCCCGTAATCTTTCTCGATGAGCCGACAACGGGCCTTGACCCACGAGGCCGCCTGGCGATGTGGGATGTCATCAGCAGCCTTGTTTCCGAAGGCACAACGGTGCTGCTGACGACCCAGTACCTGGAAGAGGCCGACCAACTGGCGAAGCAGATTATGGTTATTGACCACGGACGCGTGATCGCGAAAGGCACAGCCGACCAACTCAAAGAGCAGGTTGGAGGCGAACGCCTGGAATTGACTATCGGGCAAGGGGGCAACCTGGAGGCCGCGCTACAAGCCGTGCGTCCCTACAGCATCGGCGAGGTACAGGTAGACAAGCAGACCCGCCGCCTGGTGATACCGGTGGCACGGGGCGCGCAGCAGTTGGCGACGGTTATCCGTGACCTTGCCGCAGCGCAGATTCCCCTGGATGATCTGGCACTTCGCCGCCCAACCCTGGATGATGTTTTTCTTACACTCACAGGCCGCGCCGCCACAGAAGAGGGCGAGCCGACAGACACAAAGGCCGAACCGTCTTTGGCAAGGAGTTCACGATGAGCCGCGACGTACGTATAGATGAGCCACTCGTACCACAAACACGGTCTGCGCTGTATTGGACATTCGCCGACGCGCTTGTCCTGGCGAAGCGCAACCTGACACAGATTCCGCGCATTCCCGAAGAGCTGATCTTCTCGACCATTCAGCCGATCATCTTTGTACTGCTCTTCCGCTACGTGTTTGGCGGCGCAATCGCGATACAGGGCACAACTTATGTCAACTACCTGATGGCCGGCATCTTTGCCCAGACCGTCATCTTTGGCTCGACAACCACCGGCATTGGTCTGGCAAACGATATCCAAAAGGGCCTGGTTGATCGCTTCCGCTCGTTGCCAATGGCAAAATCCGCGGTGCTGACGGGCCGCACTCTTTCCGACCTGGTTCGCAACGTCTTTGTGGTTGCTGTGATGTGGATTGTCGGTCTGCTCGTTGGCTTCCGACCAGCGGGTGGTTTTCTGTACCTCGCGGGGGCCGTAGGGCTGCTGCTACTGGTCAGCTTCGCCTTTTCGTGGATATCCGCGACAATCGGCCTGGCGGTTAGCAGCGTCGAGGCGGCCCAATCGGCAGGCTTCATCTGGCTCTTCCCGTTGACATTCGCCAGTAGCGCGTTTGTGCAAACAAAAACGATGCCCAGTTGGTTACGTGCCTTTGCGGAACACCAGCCGGTCACGCTTGTCGTAGATGCCGTGCGCGGGCTTCTGCTCGATCAGCCGGACGCGACAAAAATCTGGCAAGCACTCGCGTGGTGTATCGGCATTTTGATCGTCTTTGTGCCGCTCGCCGTCCTCGCATATGGACGCCGTACTGCACGCTAAACACATAGATTATGCAAGGGTCTGGTGTATTACGCATCACACAAGTTGAGCGTGCTACATCAGGCCCATACACGCCTCCACCTAATGTTCCCCCATGATTTACACTCTCTTAATATCTCCGTGCTACAATCTTACTAGAAACACAAAGGAGAATAGTAGCATGACAAGAACAATTTTAGACGCGCAACTTCTGGCGATTACAACAAACATCACACAAATGGGTCAACTGGTTGAGCATACGCTTGAACAAGCATTACAAGCGGTGGAGACGGGCGATCAAGCCCTATGTGGCCTGGTGATTGCAACCGATGCCAGTATCGACGATCTCAAGGTAGAGATAGACAGACAAACCTTCGCCGCCCTGACACTACAACAACCACTTGGAGGGCGCGACCTCCGTCTACTTTCATCAGCACCATCAATCACAACGGACCTGTTGAAGACTGGCGATAACGCGGTGGGCATCGCAAAGCTACTGTTACGTATGGCGCCACTTCGCAAAACAGGTGTGAGCCAGCTCCAGATTACCTCTTCTACCGCGACGGACGACGGACTGGAGGGAGCATCCGACCATCCCGTTACAGAAGCGTCCATTATCGCCGGTATGCTCTCCCTCGGACAGGAGGCACTGCGTGTACTTCATGCAACAACGCAGGCACTTGCTACAAACGATGCGCCGGCTGCACACGCAATTTTGGAGGCTGATGGTGTTGTTGACGCACACTACCACACGGTGCGCCAGGATTTGATGACGATGTTGTCTGGCATTCACGCGATTCCCGCACTGCAACAGGATGGACTTGCGATGCAACGCATGACCTACTGGCTCTGGATCGCCCACAACCTGGAACGTGTCGGCGATCATTGCACGAATGTGTGCGAACGGATCGTCTTTTTCCTCGAAGGAGACAGAAAAACGCGCTAACACGGGCAAAGAGAAAGAGAGGGCGTGATAATAGATAACTTTTATGACGCCCTCTCGCCCACCTGGACGAAGGCCATCACCCTTCACAAATTTTGCAGTATTTCGACATTTATACAAATATATGTTATACTGTCAGTAGGACATCTATTCAGAATTAGCAGAAACACCACAGAAGTTGTCGCTTGCTCTTCTCGCCCGCTTGCAATTCTTAGCTATATCACGCCACCACTTTTTGTTCGTATGTCCTCGTAACGCCTGGATAGCGAAAGATACTCATTGTTGGTACTCCCATATCGCGGCTGTATATGGCCTTTTTATGACGCCTGTACCAATCTAGTGTTAAAGGAGACCTATGAAAATCGCACATATTGCCCCGCCCTGGATTACTATTCCCCCGAAAAATTATGGAGGGACGGAGGTTGTGCTGTACAATCTAGTAGAAGAGCAAGTGGCACAAGGACATGACGTTACCCTATTCGCCGCCGGCGACGCGAAGACTTCCGCGAAACTTGTTTCATTTTTTCCACATTCGCTGCTCGACTCCGGCGTTCCCTGGCAAGGACACCTCAAAGCTTACTATCATCTACACAAAACCGTCGAGTATATCAAAGATCATGATTTCGATGTCGTTCACACCCATCTGTCCTCTAGCTCGGACATGTACCTTTTTCCGCTGCTAGCCTATGTTGACGTACCACACGTCATGACGCTACATAGCCACTTCCCCTTTGACCGTGTACAGGGTTGGACGGGGGACGCCGACGCTTACTATATGGAATGGGCCGCGACTGTGCCAATGGTGCTTATCAGCGAACAGGCCCGCGCAAATACAACGCTGCCACTTGAGATTGTAGATGTAGTACATCATGGTTTACCCATGCAGCACTTCCAGGCCACAAGCGAGCAACCGGAGAATTACGCAGTCTGGCTGGGCCGCTTCGTGCCTGAAAAAGGCCCACACCTGGCGATTGAGGCCGCGCGAAAAGCGGGCCTTCCGATTGTATTGGCTGGCACGATTGACAAGCATATCGAGGAGTCGGTCAACTACTTTGACCAGGAAATCAAACCGTTGCTTGACAACACCCATGTGAAATACGTAGGGCCTGTCAATATGGCGCAAAAGGTTGACCTCTTGAGCCGTGCCCGTGTCATGCTCAACCCTATTCAGTGGGAGGAGCCATTCGGGATGGTGATGATCGAGGCAATGGCGGTTGGCTGTCCTGTTATCGCGTTTGATCGCGGGGCCGCGTCCGAGATTATCGCGCATGGCACAAGTGGCTTTCTGGTGGATACACTAGACGAGATGGTGCAGCACATTGCGCGCGTTGACGAGCTTGCGCGGGTGGCCGTTCATGCCCATGTCGAGCGCAACTTCACGGCTCGCGTCATGGCCGAAAAGTATGTTAAGGTCTACAAAAAGGTTGCCGCCTCCGCGCGCAAACGGGCCAACAGAAGCAATCATCCCTACAATATCGCGCTAACGCTTCCCGCCCCTGTAGCGAATAAGGGAATTAAGAAATTTGATATAGGGGTGTAATCTGTTATATCCAATACGGGCCTAAGAAAAGGGAGACCGCAAGGGTGCAGGGAGACCGCAAGGGTCTCCCCTACACGTAGAACAATGTGATGAAATGTAGGGGGAGACCTTTGCGCCCAATGCTCTCAGTCCTCGCGTCTGTCATACCAAAGAGACGCGTAATATGCTATACTTTAGGCAAGACTTGCGGTTAGCACCTCTCTTTTCTCTCTTGCCTCTCTTAACTATGTGCCTTGCATTGCGGAAAGCGGTTGCTCTTGAAAATTGATAGACAAACAAGGACGTTCGCAAAACAAGTTCAGGTGGACCTGCTTGGACTCACGGACGCGGACCTCTTCCAGACTATCCAGCTTTGGGTAGGGAATGGAACGGTATACACTGTTTCTGAAGAGGTACATATGGCACTGGGGTATACCCCCAACCCAGATGGACAACACGCTGTGTCCTCGACAACAGGACAAGCTGGCGACCCACTGTGGCTTGCGCCCACACCGCAACAGCTCCGCGCTTTCCTGGCGGATATGGCGATGCCGTTTTTCGCGCAGCATATTCTCCCACTCGCCTTCGAGTCGCTCCATACGCTCCATCCTGATTGGGGCGAGGGCGCAACCTTCAACGCTCATCTCGCTAATTCTTTACGTGGCAACAACCAGACCAGAAACGATATCTCCACCTCATACAGGCTATTGCAGTAGAGTACAGATGCGGCTACGTGTTAGGAATAGTGCAATACTCCAGTTTGTATATCCTCTTGAAAACGGCGTATGATAGATAGCGGTGAGTCCCTGCTACCTAGACGCCTATCAATTCGACACACCCACTATCGCTTCCATTCAAAAGGAGAAGTTTTTTATGGCAAACGTCGATCAAACACGTCTTGAACTGATGCACCGTTACTGGAGTGCCGCGAACTACATCACTATTGGTCAAATTTATTTGAAGGACAATCCCCTGCTGCGGGAGCCACTACAGGCGTCGAACATTAAGCCACGCTTGCTTGGACACTGGGGTACATCACCCGGCCTGAGCTTCATCTACGTCCACGTCAACCGACTCATTCAAGACCATGATGTGAACGCGATTTATCTGGCGGGGCCGGGACACGGCGGGCCAGCACTTATCGCCAATGTCTACCTCGAAGGGACTTACTCGGAGATTTACCCGAATATTACGCAAGACACCGATGGTATGTATCGACTATTCCGCCAGTTCTCAACCCCTGGCGGTGTGCCGAGCCACGTCAGCGTTCCAACGCCAGGGTCCATTCACGAGGGCGGCGAGTTGGGCTATGTGCTTTCCCATGCCTATGGTGCTGTTTTCGATAACCCAAGTCTGATCGCAATCGCGGTTGTGGGCGACGGTGAGGCCGAGACCGCACCCCTCGAAGGAGCGTGGAAAAGCCTCAAGTTCCTGAATCCAGCGCGTGATGGCGCGGTTTTGCCGATCCTCCATTTGAATGGTTACAAGATTTCTGGCCCCACCGTGCTGGGACGCGAAGCAAATGAAGATGTTCACAATCTCATCGAGAGTCACGGGTACGACGTGCACTTCGTCGAGGGTAGCGACCCCATGACGATGCACAAGGCCTTTGCCGAGACGCTTGACGTATGCTATGCGAAGATTCGCGCCTATCAGGAGGACGCGCGCGCCAACGGTTTCTCTAAAGTACCGCGCTGGCCCGCGATCATCCTGCGTACCCCGAAAGGCTGGACCGGCCCAAAGGTCGTCGATGGTTTACAGATTGAAGGTACGTTCCGCGCCCACCAAGTCCCAGTCGCGGACGTGATAAATAAGCCTGCCCATCTGCAAATTCTCGATGAGTGGATGCGAAGCTACCATCCCGAAGAACTCTTTGATGAGCATGGTCGCCTCATCCCCGAACTCGCCGCGCTCGCACCAAAGGGGGAGCTTCGCATGGGAGCCAACCCGAACGCGAACGGCGGCAAACTGCTTGTAGACCTGGACATACCAGCATTCACCGAGTACGCGATTGACGTACCAAAGCCCGCAACGGTACACGCGGAATCAACACGGCAATTCGGTAAGCTGATGCGTGACATCTTTACACGCAACGCCAAACAACAAAACTTCCGCCTCTTCTGTCCTGATGAAACCAACTCGAATCGCCTCGGCAATGTGTTCGAGGTCGAGAACCGCACCTCGATGGAGAAGGTTATCTCCACGGACGATAACGTCTCACCAGACGGACGCGTCATGGAGGTACTGAGTGAGCATCTGTGTCAAGGTTGGCTTGAGGGCTACCTGCTCACGGGACGACACGGCGTGTTCGCAACCTATGAGGCGTTCGCGATGGTCTCCGACTCTATGACCGTCCAGCATACAAAATGGCTACAAGAAGGAAACAAGCTCCCCTGGCGTGAGAAGATTGCGTCGCTAAATATTCTGCTCACCTCCACCTGTTGGCGCAACGACCACAACGGCTTTAGCCATCAGGGGCCGGGACTGCTTGATACGATGCTTTCCAAAAAGGGCGCCATCGCCCGCATCTACCTGCCACCCGATGCCAATTGTCTGCTCTCGGTAGCCGATCACTGTTTGCGAAGTCGCAGCTATGTCAACCTGATTGTGATCGACAAGCAGCCGCAGTTGCAGTGGCTGAACATGAAGGACGCCATCGCGCATTGCGCCAATGGTCTCTCAATCTGGGAGTGGGCCAGCAACGATGAGCATGTCGTTCCCGATGTGGTGCTGGCCTGCGCGGGCGATATTCCCACGCTCGAAACCGTCGCGGCGGCGCACTGGCTACGCAAACATATCCCGGAGCTACGGGTTCGCGTCGTCAATGTCGTAGATTTGATGTCACTTTTCTCGCCGTTCCTGCACCCACATGGCATGAGTGAGAATAAGTTTATCGAGCATTTCACAGAGGCACAACCCGTTGTCTTTGCGTTTCACGGCTACCCACGCGCCATTCACGAACTGGTGCATGGTCGCGCCAACGCGCCACGCTTCCACGTGCGCGGCTTCAACGAGGAGGGGACAACAACCACCCCATTCGACATGGTTGTTCTCAATAGCATCAGTCGCTACCACCTGTGTATCGAGGCCATGCGTCGCGCCACCCGCGTCAAAGACCTCACCGCTCCCCTCATCGCCGAGTGCAACGCGATATTGAGCAAGCACCACGACTATGTGCGCGCAAATCTGCAAGACATACCGGAAATCACCAACTGGGTATGGTCTGATTAACGGTGTGATTGATTAAGAGAATTTAATGGTGCAGGGGCATAACAGGGGTGGGGGGGACAGCATAGGGGCAAGCCCTGTGCTGTCCCCCCCACCCCTGTTATGCCCCTTCGCCCCTCCAACCACCGCCATGTCTCTCTCTCACCCCTTTTTCCGCAACTAGTAACAAATATCCCCCTTCTCCCTTGACAAAACCCTTCATAATACGCTATTATTTTGCTATATGGAATTCCATTTTCCACACAAAGAAAAGATAGTGTGTATGAAGGGAAAATCATGCTCAAGTTTGACCTGAATATTTCCATTCTTTTGAAGGAAGTCCCTTTTATCGAACGCTTCGCGCTGGCGGCACAGCTCGGCTTTGGCGCGGTTGAGTTCTGGTGGCCCGGCGTCGAACTGCTCCCAGCGGTTGCGGAACAGTTACAGAAAACCAGGCTCAAGGTCGCGCTTATGAATTTTGACGCGGGCAACATGGGTGCTGGTGAGCGGGGCTTTCTCAATGACCCCACGCAACGAGACCGTTTCCGCGCCAACGTTTCTGTCGCAATCGACTTCGCACAGCGCGTCGGTATTCCCCAGCTCAACGCGCTGGTCGGCAACATGCTCCCCGACAGCACCCGTGAGCAGCAACTAGAGCTTGTGCGCGCAAATCTCGCGTGGGCGGCTGACCGCGCCGCAGAAGCGGGGATAGGTGTGGTTGTGGAGTCGCTCAATACCTTTGAAAACGCCAGGTATCTGCTCACCAATACGCGCGATACACTCGCGTTGCTGGCCGAGGTTGGGCGGCCAAATCTCAAGTATCAGTACGACATCTACCATATGCAGCGCATGGAGGGGAACATTATTGCGACATTGCGGCAGCATATCGCGCATATTGGTCACATTCAGGTTGCGGACTCACCAGACCGGCACGAGCCGGGGACGGGCGAACTGCATTACCCTCACATTCTGATGGCCCTTGAAACGTTCGCATATCAGGGGTATATTGGTCTTGAATACAATCCGGCCAGCGGTTCAGAGTCGAGCTTTGCCTGGTTGCCTCAAAACAAACAAAATGCCCTCGCGGTCTCGGCTCTACATTTGTAACGTGTTCTTTGTAAATTTGCACCTACCCTGACACAACAACGGCCAAATGTAGGGGCCTAATTTATCACGCCCTACATTCTCGCCTTGAGAGCAAGGAGACGCTCATGCTAAAATCGGGCATTGTCGCAGAGCTGCGAACAATTGTTGGTTATGAAAGCGTACTGGAAAAGTACGAGCAGCTACGTACCTATGAGTCGGATGGCCTCACCAGCTTTCGCGTGACGCCGGCGTTAGTAGTGCTACCCGCCACCACCGAAGAGGTACAGGGCGTGGTTCGCATCTGTTATCGCGAACATATCGCATTTGTCCCGCGCGGTTCGGGAACGGGGCTTTCGGGCGGCGCGTTGCCCATCGAGGGCGGCATCGTTATCTCGCTTGCCCGTATGAACCGCATCCTTGATGTTGACCTCGCCAATCAGCGCATCGTCCTTCAACCCGGCGTCATCAATTTATGGGTGACACAGCGCGTCGCCCCGCACGGCTATTATTATGCCCCCGACCCCTCCAGTCAACAGGTATGTTCGATTGGGGGCAATGTCGCCGAAAATTCGGGTGGGGCGCACTGTCTAAAATATGGCTTCACGGTCAATCATGTACTTGGCATGAAACTGGTCTTGCCGAACGGCGATATGGTCGAGGTTGGCGGGCCGACGCTCGACCCACCAGGGTATGACCTATCGGGTATCATCGTCGGCTCCGAAGGCACGTTGGGTATCGCGACGGAGGTTACGGTACGCATCGTGCGGAAAGCGGAAGCGATACAGACGGTACTGGCGGCCTTCACGCATCCCGACGCGGCTGGCGAAACGGTTTCGGGTATCATCGCCGCCGGTATTGTTCCCGCCGCCGTTGAGATGATGGACAAACTGGCGGTTGAGGCGTGTGAGGCGGCGGTTCATGCCGGCTTCCCGCTCGACGCCGGCGCGATTCTACTGATTGAGCTTGATGGCCCCCATGCGGAGGTGGCCCAGCAGTTCGCGCAGATCGAGGAGATTTGCCGCGCGGCGGGTGCGACGGAGTATCGCGTTGCCACCACCGACGAAGAACGCATGAAGATGTGGAAGGGTCGCAAGGCTGCCTTTGCCGCGATGGGTCGCATCAGCCCCAACTATATCGTGCAAGATGGGGTACTGCCACGCACTGCGCTACCGGAGGTGCTACGCGAAATTGAGGCATTGAGTACCCACTACGGCTTGCGTGTGGCGAACGTCTTTCACGCGGGTGACGGCAACCTGCATCCGCTGGTGCTGTATGATCAACGGAACGAGGGGGCGGAGCATCACGCCGAGGAGCTAGCGGGGCAAATACTGCGTATCTGTGTCGAGCATGGTGGGAGCATCACGGGCGAACATGGCGTCGGTACCACAAAAAAGCCTATATGCAGTTTATGTTTACCGAGGCGGACATGGCGACCCACCAACTTATCCGGTGCGCGATTGACCCAAGCAACATCTCTAATCCCAACAAGGTGTATCCCACCCCACGTCTGTGTGGGGAAGTCCCCGGCCCATACAAGCAGCATCCGCTAGAGGCGGCGGGCATCATCGAACGCTTTTAGTGCGTGGAAAGGATGAGAAATATGAACATTTCAACGCAATCGCTACACTCCACGCTGGCGTCGCTTGTCGGTGCGGGAGTACGGCCCGCCGCGGATACGGACAGCGTGGCGGGTGTACGCCCGCAGGTGGTTGTGGAGCCAGCGAACGAGGAAGAGGTCGCGGCGGTGCTTGCCTTCGCAAACACAGAAGGGCTACATGTGCTGGTACGTGGCGGGGGAACCCAGCTCGCCCTCGGCTTTCCCCCAACGGGCGGCGACATTCTGTTGAGTACGGCACGGCTAAATGGGATTGTTGAACACGTTCCGCACGACCTGGTGGTGACGGCCCAGGCAGGGTTACGCCTTACCGAGTTACAGGCAACGCTCGCGAAAAGCAAGCAGTGGCTCGCGCTTGACCCTACCTTGCCAGTAGAGGCGACGATTGGCGGGATCGTCGCCACGAACGCGACGGGGCCACGCCGTTTACGCTACGGTGGAGTACGTGACCAGATCATCGGGGTACGGGTCGTGCTTGCCGATGGCACAATCGCCAAAGGCGGCGGCAAGGTCGTTAAAAATGTCGCGGGCTACGATCTTCCAAAGCTGTTCACGGGTGCGTTGGGGACGCTCGGCGTGATCGTCGCCGCCACCTTTCGCCTCTATCCCCTACCCGTCACGTCGCGCACGGTACAGATTACCACATCCACGCTGGCTCCCCTGGGCGATCTGGCCGTGCGGATACTTGGCTCAACACTTGTGCCAACCGTTATAGATATACAGGGAGACACAACGCACAGGACGTATACAATGGGCGTCCGTTTTGAAATGGGGCAAGAAGCGGTAGCGGCCCAGACGGATACGTTGCTGGCGATGGGTGCGGAGCTTGGCGAGGGAACAGCGCAGACCCTCGAAGGCGAGGCGGAAACACAATTCTGGGCCGCTCTAGCTCACGAAACAACAACCTCACACACTCAAACTATGCTTACACTCAAAGCAAACCTTCTGCCAACAGACGTTACACACTGGTTGACCCATGTCGAACGGCTCTGTGAGCAGCAGCACATACGCGCGACATGGTACGCACACGCGGGTCATGGCCTCGTCACGGTACGATTGGCGGGCGATGATACCGCGTTGCTATCAGCAACCAGTACGCTGCGCCACATCGCGGGTGAGCAGCAAGGGAGCGTTGTTGTCACGGAAGCACCATTGGGGCTAGACCTCGATGTGTGGGGGCCAGTACCGGCGTTGGCGGTAATGCGAAACTTGAAGATGCGCTTCGACCCGAAAAATACGCTAAATCCGGGCCGCTTCGTGGGCGGTTTGTAGTGTAGAGAATGTGGTAGCTACCAAATACCATACAAAGAAGTACAGGGTAGAAAGGAGCGTGGACTATTTCCCCTCGTGAGGGGAAATAGTCCACAGCACAGAATATGAGTATAGTAAATAGGCACAATGACAATGACGCGCCACTTGAAGAAGCGGGGCCACACGGCTTGACCGAACTCAGGACAGTTTTACCTATTAAGCAGGGCTTCTCGGCTTTTGACATGCATCACGCGCCGGACCCTGAGCTACTCGCGGATTGCGTCCATTGCGGCTTCTGCCTCTCGACGTGTCCAACATATCTGCTGTGGGGCGAGGAGATGGACTCGCCGCGAGGTCGCATCCACCTGATGAAGATGGCTTCCGAGGGCGAAATTGGGATTACCGATACATTCTCAACCCACATGGATCGCTGTCTTGGTTGTATGGCATGTGTTACCGCGTGTCCATCAGGGGTGCAATACGACAAACTGATCGAGGCGACACGGCCACAGGTTGAGCGTAATCACCCACGTGGCCTGTGGGATCGTCTGTTTCGCACAATGATTTTTAGCCTGTTCCCCTACCCCAACCGCTTGCGTCTGATGACGCCGTTGCTCTGGCTCTACCAGAAAAGCGGAGCCAAACGTTTGCTAGAGACGCCCACCGCGAAACGACTGATCCCCGCGCGACTGCTGGGTATGGAGGCGATTCTGCCAACCATTCGGCTGAACTCGCTGCTCTCGCGTCCAAAGGCGTTCAACAGGGCAAAGAGTACCAAGCGGCGGCGCGTGGGATTGCTCATCGGTTGTATTCAACGTGTGTTTTTCGATGATGTCAACGCGGCAACCATTCGCGTTCTCACGGCTGAGGGGTGCGATGTTGTCATTCCCCCAACGCAGGGCTGTTGCGGTGCGCTGAGTATCCACTCTGGCCGCGAGGTCGAGGGGCTGAACTATGCGCGTGGCCTGATCGACACGTTTGAGGTGTACGCGCTCGATACGATTGTGGTCAATGTCGCGGGCTGTGGCTCTAGCCTCAAAGAGTACGGGCATCTACTGCGTGACGATCCAGAGTATGCGGAACGGGCAAAGGCGTTTTCGGCCTCGGTGCGCGATATCACGGAGCTGCTGGCAGAGCTGACGCCAGTCGCGCCGCGTCATCCCATCAACCTGCGCGTGGCCTATCACGACGCCTGTCATCTCGCCCACGCGCAGGGCGTTCGCCGCCAACCCCGTGATGTACTCCGCGCGATCCCAGGCATTGAGCTAACCGACATACCAGAGGCCGACGTGTGCTGTGGGAGCGCGGGAACATACAATCTGTTGGAACCCGCAACCGCGAACCAACTCGGCGAGCGCAAGGCCCAGAACATCCTCAGCATGAAGCCCGACATGATCGCCACCGCAAACCCTGGTTGCCTGCTGCAAATCACGGCAGCACTGCAACGGCTCGATCAACCACTTCCCGCGCTCCACCCCGTCCAGTTGGTTGACGCATCTATTCGAGGAGTGTTACCGCCAGGGGTGTAACGGGTTAATTCCTGGGGCGTGGTCACGTGGTAGAAGGAGGCCGAGAGCTTATCCATTTAGAATAAGCTCTCGGCCTCCTTCTACCACGTGTTGAGAGATATACTCACGCGGCATATCTCTCGCGACCCACTATTCTTACGAATTCCTGCTTGCGCGTGAGATGAGGTCGCTGGCGGCGGGACGTACCCCTTCTTCAAAGAAGGCATTGATCTCTGCCCCTAAGAGGGTAATCAGGGCGAAGAGGTAGAAAAAGGCGACGACGGCCAGCACGAGACCCACCTGTCCAACATAGCCTTTGGTGAAGTATTGCGTGTAGAGTGGGAAGAACGCCAGCATCAAGGGGAGGATGATGGCGGCGACGACGGCCCCTTTCCAACTTGTGCCGAAGCGATGCATGATGCTCTGGACGTTCTCCGTTCTATTGGGAATGAACACGTAGAAGATCTCGAAGAGCAGGAACGCGACAAGCACACTGCTAATAAAACCAACTATATTGGTGACGGTTGTATTGCCCCCAATAGCGGTATTTTGCAGAACGGACAGTACCAGGCCTGGAACCGTCGAGGCCAAAATCAGGAACGGCGTCAGGATCATGAACAGAACAAGCATCCCAATGGCGATCAGGTTTTTGGGTACGAACGAACGTGGCTGTAGACGATAGATAACATCGAAGCACATCTCCATCAACACGAAGAGACGTGACCCAAAAATGAGCGCGACAATAATCGCAATGAAGATTAGCAGCCCCGAAGAACTTGACAATTTGCTTGCCGCTGATGTGAGGAAATCTTGCGAGGAGAGCGGGCCGCCTTGAAACGCTTTTGCGAGATTGCCCAAGAGCTTCGTTGAAGCACTCTTGCTCAATGAGCCGATAAATAAACCGAGGATACCGAACAGCAGGACCGCGATAGGAATGAGGGCCGTTACCAGGCTAAACGCGAGTGCTTGAGCAAGGTGAGTCATCCAATCGTTCTGAATTTTTTTCACAAAATCTTTCCCTGAACCTGCGCTTCTTGTTGCCGTACGGGCCGCTTGTGACGCGCCCCGTTGCGCGGCGTTTTGTCTCTTTGTTGCCATTGATGTGTTCCCTCACAGACGTTTTATGATGATACGGTATAGATATTACTATCTAGGGTACGGGATAGTTCAGCAAAACGTTTCAGGGAAGCCTTTTCATTCTGCTCACCGCACGTTATAATGGGGACAACCATTCTATCGTATTTGGCTGGGCAGGAGTTATGGGCTATGTCGATTCAGCAGCGTTTCCTTGTTCGTTTCTGGGGTGTGCGCGGGAGCTATCCCACGCCGGGGGCCGAGACCATGCGTCACGGCGGCAATACGTCGTGTGTTGAAATGCAGGTGGGGAACGGGAAAGGTGATACGCTCATTTTTGACGCGGGAAGTGGGATTATTCGGCTCGGTGAGGATGTGATGCAGCGCGAAGAGCCGAACGCGCCGCTCGACATCGCGCTTTTTATCACGCATGGACACGGCGACCACCTGATTGGCTTTCCCTTTTTCGCCCCACTCTTCGATCCACGAACGACGCTTCACATCTTTGGGCCGCACCTTGTGGATTACAATATCGAGCAGCTCGTAACCCAACTCATGTCTCCACCGTATTTCCCAGTAGACGTACATGATTTGCCTTCGCGTCGTATCTTTCACACCATCACTAATGAGCAGTGTATCGTATGGCAAGGCGGGCAACCACATATCAGTCGCTTGCCCCACACGGTAAGAGACGACGAGGTATGTGTATCGGCACTGTTTACGCAAAGTCATCCCAAAGATGGCGCGGTTATCTACCGCATAGAATACGCGGGGCGGCGTGTGGTGTATGCAACCGATGTAGAATGGGAGCAGGGCTGTGATGCCGATTTCTTGGCGTTTATCGAAGGCACGGATTTGCTCATTCACGATGCACAATACACACGTCACGATTATCAGCGGATGAAGCACGGCTTTGGACACAGCACGATAGAGATGGCGATAGAGGCCGCCCGTGCCGCCCACGTTCATGAATTGATACTTTTTCACCATGAACCAACCTATAATGATAAACAATTAGATCGTATGGAGGCGGAGGCGCGAACTCAGTTTGCCCGTACCCGTTCCGCGTATGAAGGTATGAAAATTGATCTTCTCACTAGCAAAAGGACCGAGTGAAAATAGCTATGCATGATCCAAATACGATAAATGTGTTACTGGCCTTTATGATTGTCGCCTCATTTCTCCTGGCGATTGCCCTACACGAATGTGGACATGCACTCATGGCCCGTTGGCTTGGTGATCGCACTCCACAAGCCGAGGGGCGTCAATCTCTGAGCCTACGCTCACATATCGACCCAATGGGACTCTTGATGTGTGTCATTCTTGCCTTTCAACCAATCGGTGTGCTTCCTATCGGCTTTGGCTGGGGCAAGCCGGTGAAGGCCGATCCATGGAAAATGCGCGTGGGGGCTAACCTCGGTTTGTTTACCGTCGCAATCGCTGGCCCCATTTTTAGCCTGCTGATAGGTGTACTTGTTGCTGTTATTGTGCGCTTCACATATCCCTATCTAACCCTCAATCCTTTCGCAATACGCCTCTTACAATTGCTTGTCGTCTTCGCGGGTGTCAATATCTGTTTGACGCTTTTCAATTTGATCCCGCTCTACCCTCTCGATGGCTATCAAATTGTCTATACTTTGCTTCCCAGCAAGCAAGCGGTGCAGTTCGCAAAATCTGGCCCCTATGGGCCGTTTATCATTCTGGCCCTCTTTTTCTTTATCCCTTTTCTCGCTCGGATCTCCGGGCTTGGCAGCTTCCCACTCTTCCAATTGACACACTACATCACGCTCGGCGCACTCAACATCCTCTCGCTGGTTGTTGGCCCTTTGCCCGCGAGCTTTGATTTTATTCAGTATGTCTATATGCTCTGATGAACAAAAATAGAACCATAGCATGGTTTGAGGCCATACGCTATCGCCTGGGCCAGGCACAACAACAACTCGGCTTTGTCGCGCCACTTTCGCAGGAAGATCGGCACGAGGTACAGAGTTGGTTGTCGGCTCCAGCCCAATCGCTTTTCTTTACAATGTCAACCGCCGACCAACAGCATAGCCTGCGCGTCTGTCGCGGCCTGCAAACGCGTGGCTGTGTCGAGACGGACATGCTCGCGGCGGCGTTGTTGCACGATGTTGGCAAGGCGCGGGGGCGTGTTCCCTTCTGGACACGGCCCGCGCTTGTGTTGGGCAAACTGTGCGCGCCGCGTCTGCTCGCACGGCTGATTGTCGCCCCCGATGTACTGGAACACGCTCTGTTGCCAGCGTGGAGACGCGCCTTGAGCTACGCATGGTGGCACGCTGAGGTTGGGGCAAATCTCGCAGCTACGGCTGGCCTCTCCGCCCAGACTGTCCTTTATATTCGCACCCATCACCAACCAGACGGCCCTGCGGCTGCGCTGCATCTCGTGGATGAGGTTTCGTAATAAATAGCAAGCAAGCAGTATTGACTTTTCACCCAATTCATGGTACGCTTTCCCTTGTAATCACCACTCCTCGATTACATGACACACTCCCCGTTTTCCTCCTCTACGAAAGGACGCTTCGTTCATGAATGACACTACTCACATTCCCGCGTTGATGACAGGCCGGTGGGTCTGGTTTGGACTGCAACGCTTCACACGTGAGCAATGGGAACAGGTTTGTATTCAGGCGGTGGCCTGGAATGTGCAGGGCTTGCATCCAAAAGTTGCCGATGGCACGAACCGTTGGTATGATGACGCGAGTCTTGTAATGTTCAAACAGGTCGCGGCACAGCATGGTCTGCGCGTCGTCCCCTATCATTATTGCTACGGCCCACGCTTCGGCGCGGCACAGATTACAGCGGAGGCCCACATCTCAGCGGAGATCGGCAGCATCTTCGGCGCGGTAATCCCCGATATCGAAGATGAGTACATGGGTCAATACACAAGTGCCGAAAGCTTTGGACAGCAGGTGCGCGCCCTCTACAAGGGGTTATGGTTGCCCACCCTGTACGCCAATCCCTTGAACCATCCCGTTCCCTTACTATCGCTCAACCCCTATATGGATGCATGGTTGCCACAGGTCTACTTCGCCGAGTGGAACGGGTTGGCCCAATCGGCGATTGACTACGTGTACCCACAGTGGCAATACTTTGAGCAACAGGCTCAGAAGCAGGGACAGGGCGGCCTGAAACCGATTCTTCCGGTCATCTCACTGGAACGCGATGTTGCATCCGCGCAGGTTGCAGAGTTCATCGATAAGAT
>Ga0123337_10003174_pt1 | contig 17845 bp, 15 predicted proteins | sample frozenSSSSmetaG_FD_89792 | JGI IMG/M metagenome (GOLD analysis project Ga0123337, IMG submission 89792) | Glacier valley bacterial and archeal communities from Borup Fiord, Nunavut, Canada, to study Microbial Dark Matter (Phase II) -... | ecosystem: Environmental > Aquatic > Freshwater > Ice >... | reverse complement strand
TTTCTTGAATTCATCTTTGATCTGATCAGGACGGCAGAAAAGATGCGCATCATCCTGAGTAAATCCACGCACACGGGTCAATCCATGTAATTCTCCACTTTGTTCATAACGGTAAACTGTACCGAATTCGGCAAATCGAACTGGAAGATCTTTGTACGAACGTGGTTTGAATTTATATAACTCACAGTGGTGCGGACAGTTCATGGGTTTAAGCATGTATTCCTCTCCTTCAGCGGGAGTTTTGATAGTCTGGAATGAATCGGCTCCATATTTTGCATAATGGCCCGAAGTCTTATATAAGTTAATATCCCCAATATGGGGAGTAATTACCTGTTCGTATCCAAATTTTTTCTGCACCCGTTTCAGGAAAGTTTCCAATTGCTCGCGCAGAATAGCGCCTTTGGGCAACCACATCGGCAATCCTTGTCCCACATTCGCCGAAAAGGTGAAAAGTTCCATTTCCTTGCCAATCTTACGATGGTCACGTTTTTTGGCTTCTTCGATCAGCACAAGGTATTCTTCCAGCAATTTTTGCTTCGGAAATGTAATTCCGTAAACACGGGTGAGCATCTTGTTCTTTTCGTTTCCACGCCAATATGCACCCGCAATTGAAGTCAATTTTACAGCTTTGATAAAACCGGTATTGGGTAAATGTGGACCGCGGCACAAATCAGTAAAACCTCCCTGATTATATACTGTGATGGTTCCATCTACCAATTCGCTAATTAACTCTTGCTTCAACAAATCGCCTTTTTCAGAAAACAATTTAAGGGCATCAGCCTTCGAAATATCACTTCTAACAATAGCATGTTTTTCCCTGGCCAGTTCAATAATTTTCTTTTCAATAGCTTCCAGTTCTTTTTCAGCCAACTGGTGACCTTGTGGAAGATCAATATCATAATAGAAACCGTTATCAACCGTAGGCCCAATGCCGAATTGGGTTCCCGGATAGATCGATTCAATTGCTTCAGCCATCAGGTGGGCCGATGAATGCCAGAAAGTTTCTTTCCCTTCACGGTCATCCCACAATAACAATTTAATATGGGCATCTTTGTTAATTTTTCGGCCAATGTCCCACACTTCGCCTTCAACTGAAATAGAAAGTACATCTTTTGCAAGCCTGCTGCTGATTGATTCAGCAATATCGAAACCGGTAATTCCACTTTCGAATTCCCTGACGCTATTATCGGGTAATGTAATTTTAATCATTAATTCCTAATTGTATAAAAACAGAGGGCAAAGATAAATATAAATAGCTGATAATAATTACAGAATAACAGATTTCACGCATAGATTATGGATTAAATGAAGTTTTATAAAGGATAAAAGCGAAAGATGTTAAAATTAGTTTATAAAACTTACTTCTTATAATTTCATGTCTCAAAGAGTTTATTTTGTAAATTCTCAATCATTACACAACTATTTTACTTTTTTTAGATAATCGTCAAAATCATCGCACTTAATAGTATTGCCCTCATTGGCTTATCTGATAGCATTTATGGTAATATCGTTGAGGATATTATCCGATTTCAACCTGTTATCAATGATTTCACCCACTCCAATTTCCCGGATTAAATCAAGGACAAGACGTCCTATTTTTGTTTCTTCATTGATAATGATGGTTGTCATAGTGAATATATTTAACGTGAGTTCGACCAAAAGGGATGCCGGGCATGCACTATAAATATATTTAATCTGTTATTTTGTCCTTTGGTTTTACCAAAGGTAAGGATTTTTAAACTTATAACCTAAATAATTGTGTTTTTTATCTTTATAAAAGGTAGTTTAAATAGTTGGATATTAAAAGGATTGAGGCCACTTCAAAAATTCAAGAAAATAATAAATGCCACAAAGCCTTGACAACACGACGCTAGTACTGGATCTCATGACATTATTGTGGGGACGTGTTTTCAAAACCAATATTCAGTTATATTTTTTTGGAAAAATCTTACATTTTTTTTATAAAATCTTAGTAACTTAGATCAGCTCCCCGAACCTTAATCTTATCTATCTTATGAAAATAGAATTCAATAATTCGGTACACTCATTTTGTTTTCATCACTGAATTTAAGACAACTCGGTGATCCAAATCCTTCCTTGAATCAAAATCGGCAACTACTGAGGAAGTTCGCCCCCTGTAATTGCCGGTTTTATATTTTTCAGAAAAATAAAGATTATCTAAATCCCAAGCTCAACCCTACATTATAGGCTGTATATTCTGATTTACTAATGGATGCGAACAAACTTAACAGTGTAATTTTAACCCTCAGACCAGCCTCAACATTTATGTTAGAGGTCTTAAATTCCAAGGCTATTGGATCGACCAAGGCACCTTTCTGCGTTACTTCAAAACCTCCACCAAGATCAGCAGTAGCAACTACAGGGTATATTCCAAGCAGATCGACATTTGATTCGCTGGTACTATGTCCAATCGCTCCAAACACAGTTAGGATAGTGAATGTTTTGGATACCACCAATCCAATTTTACTGGTTTTGGTCTTTAATTTAAGCATCTGACCTTCAGTATTGAAATTTTCTATCCTAATATTTGGATTTGAACTATAATCACTCGTTGGAAAAGTCAATCCGCTCTCTCCATTTACTTCAGAGTAACTTCCAAAAAGTGAAGCGTCGAATGGAAGTTTATTCAGAACTGGAATCCATTCCATAAAATTATGCTTCGCGCCAAATCCCCACAAGCCAATTTTCATTTCGTCGCCATTATTATTATATTTGATGTCAGGTACAAAACGCGCCAGCAAATCAGTATGCGGAAGAAGTCCAAAACCTATTTGCACCATAGGAACCGGAACTATATCCATTCCTGTTCCCTGGGGACTGTTAAAATTGACGATTTCTCTTCCCTTGCTGTCATTAACTCCTATTACTGGGCCCGGAGTATTATTTCCTGCTACTGTGGGAGCAATACTTACCCCACCTTTAACTACCATGTTGGTTAAATTTAAACTTTTGAGATCAAACGTTTTTGAATCATTCGGTACCTGAACGAAACTTGCCCCGATACTCAGATCAAATCCGAATAGACTATGGGTTTTTGCTGTACTGTACCACCCATTGTTCAAGCCATCACCTAGTGCAAAAGCATAAGGCTCCATATAAGCCTGAATGAGTTTATTAGCATCTGATTGCCCTCCCTTCAGAAATTGTGCAACATCATTTTGTGAAAAAGCCATCATGCTGAATAGGCTTAAACATACAAGCAAAGATCCTTTTTTCATATTTGTCAACTTTTAGTTTGTAATTCAATTTTTGGGGATAATGATTTAGAGTAACAAAGATATTACTTTTAGGGTTTAAATAACATACACTCATTTAATAATGTGTGAACTATTTTTTTATATCGAATACTTTTCAAAGTTTTGAGTACTTTTGAAACAAATTAAAATCGGCATCATGAATTTCAGGCAAACATTACTTTTATTCCTCATAAGCACTTCAATTACTGCTTTTTCGCAAAAGAAAATTGAGTTGAAAGATGTGATCAGCAACCCAATTTTTTCTTCAAAAACAGTTTCAGGGCTTACTTCGATGAACGATGGGCTGAATTATTCTACCCTGGAGGATGGAAATAAAATCGTCAAATACAGTTATAAAACCGGTGAGAAGGGAGAAACATTGTTTGATTTAACTAAAATTGAAAACTCTGGATTTACTACCTTCAGCGATTACATTTTCAACAGTGACGAAACGAAAATTCTCTTCACTACCAAAAAGCAGCCCCTCTATCGTCATTCATTTTCAGCCGAGTATTATATATGGAACCTGACGACCAAAGAAATGGCACCGTTATCAGCCAATGGGCCTCAGGAACTGGCAACTTTTTCGCCCGATGGTGAACGTGTGGCATTTGCCCGGAACAATAATTTATTCATTAAAAGCCTGAAATTCGGTACTGAAAGCCAGGTCACCCGCGATGGTAAAAAGAATGAAATTATCAATGGCACCCCTGACTGGGTCTACGAAGAAGAATTCAGCTTTAGCCGGGCTTTTGAATGGTCGCCCGACAGTAAATTTCTGGCTTTTGTAAAGTTCAACGAAACCCATGTTCCGATGTTTAACATTCCGATGTACGAGGGTCAAAATCCTGAACTTAAGGAAAATAAGCTGTATCCGGGAATTTACAGTTATAAATATCCCAAAGCAGGAGAAAATAACTCGGTGGTGAATGTTATGATTTATGATTTAAAATCGAAAAGCAGCGTGACTGCTGAAATAGGTAAAGATACGGCACTTTATATTCCACGCATCAAATGGACAGCTGACGCGAACGATTTGGCTATCATGAAATTAAACCGGCTTCAAAATAAACTGGACATCGTTTTGACCAATCCTTTTACAGGCGATACCCGGAACTTTTTTACTGAAAAAAACAAACGGTACATTGCTGAAGACTTTTATGATGATTTTATTTTCTTGCCCGACAATAAATACATTGTTCTGAACAGTGAACGAAACGGGTATTCGCATCTTTACCTTTATGATCGCCAGGGATCTCAAATTAAGCAACTCACTGATGGCAAATTCGATGTAACTACATTCTACGGTTTCGATCCCTTGAAAAAAGTATTCTATTACCAGGCTGCCAAAGAATCACCTACGCGTCGCGAAGTATATTTTGTGAGCCTCGACGGTAAAAAATCAGGTAAATTATCCACCCGGCCTGGAACTAACCGCGCTGATTTCAGTACCGGACAAAAATACTACATCAATTATTTCAGCAATGCCGAAACCCCTAACATGGTTACTCTTCACGATCAGGCTGGCAAACTCATCCGTACAATGGAAGACAATAATAATTTAAAAAAACTTCTGAAAGAATATGCCATCGGTAAAAAAGAGTTCTTCAGCTTTAAAACTTCAGAAGGCGTTGAATTGAATGGCTGGTTGCTTAAACCCTTTAATTTCGATCCATCGAAAAAATATCCGGTAGTAATGGCCCAGTACAGTGGGCCCAATTCTCAAGATGTAATTGATTCATTGACAATAGGATGGAATGAATACCTAGCTCAGGAAGGTTTTGTAGTAGCTTGTATTGACCCCCGAGGAACAGGAGCCCGTGGTGAAGAGTTCAGAAAAATGACCTATCAGCAATTGGGAAAATTTGAATCTGACGACCAGATTGAAGCTGCGCGTTACCTGGGTGCTCTTCCTTATGTTGATAAAAACAACATAGCTATATGGGGCTGGAGTTATGGCGGATTTATTACTGCCCTGTGTATGGAAAAAGGCGCCGATGTTTTTAAAGCCGGAATTTCAGTTGCCCCCGTTACTAACTGGCGCTTTTATGACAGTGTGTATACCGAAAGGTACATGCGCACGCCCCATGAAAATCCAGATGGATATGATGATAACTCTCCCCTTTTACATGTTGAAAAAATTAAAGGAAAATACCTTTTGATACACGGTTCGGCTGATGACAATGTGCATTTGCAGAATACCATGGAATTTGCAGAACGTATGGTACAGGCTGGTGTACAGTTCGATATGGCGACCTATACCAACCGCAACCATAACATCAAAGGCGGTAATACCCGGATGCATTTGTTCACCAAAATGACTGACTTTTTGGTGAAGAACTTAAAGTAACCAACCGCAACTATTCAGGGGACCCGATGAATCTTTAATTCATCGGGTCCTTTTTTTTTAGCAAACATACAAGCAACTCTCAAGTTTCAATTAAACAAGGGATTTGGCCCATTTAGGCCCCTCCATTAAAGTCCTGTTCGTCTTATAAAAATTCATGTTGTGATTTTTGTTTGAATGAGTCAAATATTATAACATTTCAAGGATAGTAATATCTGCCAGAAAGCCCGCCTGGACTATATGTAATTAACTAAATCGTATTCCTAATTACCCTACAGTTTAAATCAAGCCTACCTGAAAAATACTTCATCTTTCATTTATTTCTTATTTCCCTGCTTTGAAAATGGGTCCAGCCATTAACATAACTGCTGTTTTAGTAAGTCTTCTGTAACATACCTGTAAGCTAACTGTAATTCAGTATACAGATAACTTACAGGTATGTTACAGAAGACTTACTAAAGCAGCAGTTATGTCAGTGGCTGAAAGGTATTCCCAAAGCAGTAGACAAATAGAAAAGGCATTTTAGGGGGATAAAAAAAAAAGAAAATTTTGTGTATAGGCCCAGTAATCCAAAGCCTTTAAAGGAGTTTGTTCAGGGAATCAATTCATTAATTTTGGAAGGTTGAATTTAATTTAACAACTCATAATTTTTTACTCCCAACCCTTTTATTATTCCCAAAAAATGTCTATATTTACTTTCAGGGGGTTGCTATATCTCCCAGAATATTTCATTGTCAGGCATGGTATTGAACAATGATTCAAGTAATTAATCAATTCAAAATAAAATCAAAATGGAAACGAAACAAAGAACAATCATTTCGGTGGAGGCAACTGTTAAAGCACCGATTTATCAGGTTTGGGAAATGTGGACTACTCCTGAACACATCAGTCAATGGAACTTTGCTTCTGAGGATTGGCAAACAACTTTTGCGCAAAATGATCTACGAAAAGGAGGAAAATTTCTTTCACGTATGGAGGCAAAAGACAGAAGTGCGGGTTTTGACTTTGATGGGATTTATGATGAAGTAAAGACCAATCAACTGATTGAATATACCCTTTCGGATGGAAGAAAAGTAAGGATAATTTTTACTGATAAAGATGATGAAACCAAAATAGTTGAATCCTTTGATACTGAAGATACTAACTCCGTCGAAATGCAACGGGATGGCTGGCAAGCTATTTTAGATAATTTCAAAAAGTACGTTGAGAGAAAGCTTTAAGAAAAAGCAAGGCTTATTTAATTCATGAACGAATTAAATAATTGAGAAGGATTATTTTAAACTAAAAACGGGATAAATTTATACATTTCCATTGTGGCATTTTTTTTTAAAACTTAATACCTGTTATGCAAGTTCCATCTTGAAAATTGTTTTAGATTGTGCACTTTATTATTTAGGGCTTGTTGAAAACGCTGAGACACAAATTTTCCGTAGGGAATTTATATCAATAAAGGAAGAAGGATGAATAAGAACCACTTTTATAGTAGTAAATTGACAGTCAATTAATTATACATTCCATACGGGAAAACATGGCTCCCCCTTTGATGCTTTTTATGGATATAAATTCTCTACGGGAAATGGGTCTCACCTGGTTATTTGCTTTATGGATATAAATTCCCTACGGGAAATGGGTCTCACCTGGTTATTTGCTTTATGGATATAAATTCTCTACGGAAAATTGATCTTATGATCATTTATTTTTATCGAAATAACCAAGGGGAATGTTTACTGAGAGTTTCGGCAGAGCTTATGTTATTATATGTTCAGTTTCCTTGCATTTTATATCAATTTGGTTCATACAATATACTAAGAACGCGAATTCTGCAATTTACTTGACCTAAATATTTTGGTCACTTGTGTAGTGTCAAGGCTAATAAGTCGCAGAGTCATTGAAAGTAGTCAGGTAACATCCTCGAAGCGTGATTGCGAGGCACGAAGCAATCCCACATTACGATACAGAATTTACAGATTGCTTCGTTCCTACCAATGACAGATTTTCGTAAGATGTTGAACAATAATAAGACAGATTACCTTATTTAACGCATTTATTATTAGAAATAACTTAAGGAATTATCATCTTTTGATGATCATTGGTTTGACCCATAAAAATGGAACGCGGATAAAACAAGATTTAGCGGATAAAAAAAACGAATAAAAATATTGCATATTTTAAGCGGCTTGTCCCTCGTAAAGGAGGCTGAATCCTTTCCAATTTATTGGAAGTTAATCCGCTTTTGAACCGCTAAACCCGTTTAATTTGCGTTCTATTTTTTCCCTTTCATTACCACATGGTGGCTATTTTAAAAATAGCTTTACACTTGCAATAACGCTCCGGGGATGTGTTATGCTATATTGGAAAATTGCTGACGCACGTTGCAACATTTTAAGCTTTACACAACACTTGTATTGTATTCCATGATCAGCGCATCATTGCCTTATTATACCTTCAATTGATAAAAGATGAAGAAATAACATAGGCTTAGCATTTGGGATTATTAAATGTATAATTTTGCCGCTCATAAATAAAAAGTGGGGAATGGTTCCCTAACTCTGTTAATTATACGGTAACAGGAAATTAAGAAAAGAAATACCTATGAAGCGGATCAATGAATACAAGAAATTGTTCAATGTTGAAGAAGGCACAGATCTTAAAAAATTAAAAACTACTTATAGAAGTTTGGTAAAAGAATGGCATCCTGATAATTTCCAGGAAGGCGATACTTTAATTGCTGAGGCTGAAGTGAAAAGTCGCCAGATTATTGATGCCTATCATTTTCTGGTAAGTATTGCACCTGAAACCATTGCCGCCAACTTAGAAGAATACAACACCACTACTTCTGAATCGAATATTTCGGATTTCCACCACAAAGGACTTTTGATGGAAGTTACATTTTTAGATGGCACAACGTATGAATACTTTGGAGTTACAAAAACTGTATTTCAAAAATTTCTCAATTCAGACAAGCAAATGCGGTTTGCTAAAAGGAACATTTTTAATTCCTACGTGTACCGCAAAACAAAGAAAAGCCTGGAGGTAGCATAACCTAAGTGGGGTTAAGCCCTTACCCAATTAGCGTTAGTTCGAAATAAGAAACGTGTTTTTCAATCGCAAGTATCAAATTAACAGAGTACCAAAAATTTAAGCATTTTACCCCGTTTTAGGTATAATCCTTACTGTAATATTACAAAGTTAAGCCTATTTTTGCTTTTGTACTTTGTCTCTTTGATACTTTATTTACATTTATTTAATTAGGTCGAAATCAGGTTCTTAATCTCTCTGCATGCTGACCTATAATAACAAGTGCTGGCATTGGAGGTTTTTCGGTTTCAATAACTTTGGCAATGGTGCTAAGCGTACCCTCAAAAGTACAGGCATTGGGTTGCGATACCTTGCTTAGAATATGCACTTTTGTTTCAGAAGAAATTCCTTTATCAACAAGGCGCGCGGCCAGCTTGACAAGTTTAGTAAGCCCCATAAAAAAGATAACGGGTGAACCTGATTTCAGTACTGATACAAAGGATTGAAGATCGCAGAAATCACCTTCACAATAAGTACCTGTTCCAAAAAGCACCATGCTGTTTTTTCCCCGTTCGGTAAGTGGAATTCCATATTGGGATGCGGCCCCCAAGGCAGAAGTAATTCCGGGAATCACTTCATAGTTCAGCTTGTTTTCAATGCAAAACCTTATTTCTTCGGCACCTCGTCCAAATATCATAGGGTCACCTGACTTGAGCCGAACGATCTTTAGTCCTCTCACAGACAAGTCGATGATCATTTGGTTAATGGATTCCTGCCGGTCGGTTTGATCCTGTCCATCCTGGTAAATTTTACCCACATACACCCGTTGTGATCCAGGCTTTGCGAGATTGAGAATTTCGTTGCTTACCAGTGCATCATGTAAGATACAATCGGCTTCCTGAATACGTTTTAGCGCTTTGACCGTCAGCAATTCCGGATCACCGGGTCCGGCGCCGACTATAGAAATCAGAAAGCTCATGTATAGAATAATTGGTGAAAAAGTTTCAAGTTCAAGGTTTAAAGTTGCGTGCCGATCAAAGGCCACTCATCCTATAATTTTAATATTTGAAGTTGCATCCAAATCCGGCATGCAACTTAATTTCGAGTCCTCGGGAGAAACGTGGAACTTTAAACCCTCATGATTTATGTTTGGAAAAGAGCGTCCAGATAATCCATCGGACTTGGGTAAATGAATTGGTAGTCGAGTAAGCCGATTAATTTACTGCTGTCAACGATTTTAAAACGGGCATTTTGTTCAGAAACCACTATAGCCGAGTATCCGGATTGAAGGGCAGCCTTTCCGTAAAAGTCTTTCTTCATTGGGTGTTCCGGGCAACAGGCATTGAGCGTTTCGCCCCACAGTTCATGGTTTATGATAGATGAAATAATTTCAATGCAATCATCTTGATGAATCAGGTTAACCGGTGCATCTTCTATGGGTTTAGTGGATCTCTGCAGAAAACGTGCAGGGTTTCTGTCAACTCCAATCAATCCACCAAAGCGAATGATGGTAGTTTTAAATTCAGCCTGTTCTGTTAACAGCTCTTCAGCCTCTAACAATGCCCGTCCGTTGGCTTTATCAGGAACCAGAAAGTCGTCTTCCCTTGCCAGTTGATTTTTTTCAGGATAAACAGACGTAGAAGAAATGAAAATCACTTTTTGAATGCCAGACTTCTGGATAAATGGGATCAATCGCCTGATCTGGGACGGAAAAACCTGATCAATGGTTTCGATCCTCTTTGGTGGAATGGAGATAATCAATACATTGGCATTGAAGAATTCAGGATCATCCATAATCACTTCAGTATCAGATACCAAAACTCTAAATGGTTCAATACGAGCATCGGTGAGCAATCCAAATTTCTCATCCGAAGTAACAGAACCTTTTACTGAGAATCCTTTTTGGATCAAATGCTTTGCAAGGGGCACACCCAGCCATCCACATCCAAGAATTGATATTGATTTATTTTCTGCATCCATAGCAACAAATTTTATAACCCTTATTTACTGGTCGTGCTCTTGCTTCCAACGATTAATAGCATACTGAACAAACGATAATTCTTCCTTTTCAGGTGAAAGATACACTTTATTTGTGAATAGCCGCCAAGCTTCGCGCGCGGTAGAGTTTTCGTTTGCCAACACTACGGACAAAGGATTGGGAAAGTTACCTGAAGCTCTAAAACTATCTATTGCCGCGGGGCTAAAGAACAGGTAGGCATCAAACATTCCATTTACAAACTGCTCGATGGGCGTGTTCTTATATACTTCTATCTCGGAAAAGGGAATAAAGAATCTTGAAAAAACAGTGTTCATCTCATTGTGTAACTTATCGCCATGCAAAAGCAAAACAGACTCGCCCTGATTTTGTTCAATCACTCGTGTGGTTAAATCAGTATTATTTGAATAAGACGAAATAGAAACCGGTAAATTAAGTTTATTTAATATATCAGCCTGTCTGTCAGACCAGCAGTATAGACGATCAGTGGACTTTAATCCAATTTTTGATCCAAATCTGACCAGCCAATGAGCAGCGTACACACTTGTAACGATCCATTGTTTAGGGCTGTTGGCCATTGTTTCGAAGAATTTCAGATTGGGCTTTTTGTACTCAATTCTAAAAAAAGGTTGTTCGATATATTGAATTTGTTGCTTTTGTAACCATTGACGCGTAACGTGCGACAACTTTTCAGCAATAAAAAATACAGGAGTTTTCATGATGTTATTATTTAATTTGTTTATTTTTCTCTAATGTCTAAAATCTGATCCTTTCAGTGTTTCTTTTACATATTGCTTGCGGATCACAAAATCGCCCAGCTTTTCCCCCAACTCACGGTTCCGGGCATAATCGGCAATGATAGGTTGTAATTCAGATAGAATTTCAGGTTCGGTAAGCGTTTCTTTATAGAGGGTATTGAGACGGGTTCCGATAAAATTGCCGCCCAGATAGAGGTTATAATGACCTTCAGATTTGCCCACAAATCCAATTTCAGCCAAATACGGCCTTGCGCAGCCATTGGGGCATCCAGTCATGCGAATAACAATTTCTGCTTTCAGTAATTTATGCTCAGCAAGAATTGTTTCAATTTTGGTAACCAGCGAAGGCAAATATCTTTCTGCTTCGGCATTGGCCAATCCGCAGGTAGGGAGGGCCACGCAGGCAATGGAATTTTGACGCAGGCCAGATATGTCACCGGGTAATACGCCATGCTGATTTAGAATCAGGCTTATATTTTTCTTTTCTTCGGAAGTCACATTGGCAATAATCACATTTTGATTGCCGGTGAGGATAAATTGCCCGGTTATGTTTTTAGCCACTTCACGAAGAGCTGATTTTAGTTTAAAATTATCTTTATCGGCCACCCGTCCACCTTCAACAAAAAGGGTAAGGCTCCATTTTGAATCTACACCTTTTTTCCATCCCAGGCGGTCGCCATTGCGAGTAAAAGCATACGGTTTTGCTTCCTGAAAAGCATAACCAAGGTACTTCTCAACTTCATTTTTGAACCATTCAATGCCATGATCGTCGATGGTATACTTCATTCTCGAACGCTTACGATCTTGCCGGTTTCCGTTGTCGCGCTGAACCATTAATATTTTTTCAGCAATATCAACCACCTGATCCGGCAGACAATAGCCAATCACTTCGGCCAACCGGGGATATGCTTCAGGTAGACCAAAAGTCGATCCCATACCTCCCCCAACAGCAATATTATAACCTTTGATCTGATTATTCTCAACAATAGCAATAAAACCCAGATCCTGAGAGAAAACATCGCAATCATTGTAAGGAGGAAGCACCACTGCTATTTTAAATTTACGAGGCAGATAGCGATTTCCATAAAGAGGTTCAACCTCTTTTTTACTATGGGCAATCAATTTTTGATCAAGCCATATCTCGTGGTAAGCTGTCGTTGAAGGAAGCAAATGTTGACTGATCCGGCGCGCTAAGTCAGCCATTTCAGCGTGTAAAAGTGATTCAGCAGGATTCGGATGACTCATTACATTGCGGTTCACATCGCCGCAGGCAGCAATGGTATCCATTAATCCAACATTGATTTGCTGTATGGTTTTTTTAAGATTCGATTTAATCACACCATGCAATTGAAAAGTCTGCCGGGTAGTTAATTTTAAGGTATGGTTGGCATATTGTTCCGAAATGACATCCATCTGCAACCATTGGGCAGCGGTCACTACCCCACCGGGAATTCGCACCCTGATAAGAAAAGAGAACGCTGGTTCCAGCTTTTGACGTTTTCTCTCTTTATCAAGGTCACGGTCAGTCTGTTGATACATTCCATGAAACTTGGAAATCTGTGTATCTGCAAACGACAATGAACCTGTAATAGGATCGGCCAAACTTTCCACTAGAGTACCATGCAAATAATGACTGTCGTACTTTATACGTTCAAGTTCTGATAACTCCTTCCAATTGATTGTATCATCCATTTCTTTCAGATTTAATAAAAATTTGTCTGTAAGTATTGTGACCTTCAAGATACGTATTTATACTTACTTATACACTCTATTTTAAATTTTGTTCGCTTAATTTTAATATAAATTACAGCCATCAATAAACATCAGTTTGAAAACGCTTTTCCTTTTTTAATTTCTTCAGATATTCTAAGGCTTTTTCTTCACTCATTCCGCCCTGAGTTTCAAAAATTTGCAGCAAAGCTTTCTGTACATCCCGCGCCATCTGTTTCATATCTCCACACAAATAAATGCTTGCTCCTTGCGTGAGCCAGGCAAATATTTCTATTTGCTTTTGCAGAAGCCTGTGTTGCACGTAAATTTTTTCTTCCTGATCCCGGGAGAAGGCTACATCAATTTTTTCCAATACACCATCCTTCAGCAACTTTTGCCACTCAATCTGGTATAAAAAGTCGGAGTGGAAACGGCGTTCTCCAAAGAAAAGCCAAGTTTTTCCTTTTTGATTATTGGCTTCACGGTGCTGTAAAAATGACCGGAAAGGAGCCACTCCCGTACCTGCACCTACCAGAATAACAGGGGTTTGTTCATCTTCTGGAAGTTTAAATGCAGGGTTTTTCTCAATAAATACCGACACCAGGGAATCGATCTCAATCTGGTCGGCAAGGTAATTTGAACAAGCGCCAGAACGCTCACGCCCGCTGTGCGAATAGCGAACCCTGCTCACTGTAATGTGCACTTCGTTGCCGACTGATGTTTGGCTCGATGAAATAGAATACAGGCGTGCAGGGAAACTACGCAAAATATCAGCCAAACTTTGTACCGTCAAGTCGGAGGGAAATTCCTCCAATAAATCAAGTACATCGTGTCCGTATAAATAGTGGTCTAACTGTTCTTCATTTTCAATTACTTCCTGAAGCCTGGCATTTCCCGTTTTATCAAAGTACAGTTGAATGACTTGGCGGTTTAAAACTGTAATTTCAAGATAATTAGACAGCGATTCCCTGATCGAAAACTTGCCTTCTTTGATGGTCACAATTTCTGAACCAGCCAATCCTAAATTTTTCAGAATGGCATCGACCAATGATGGCGGATTGAAAGCCAAAATGCCCACTGAATCACCCGGTTCATAAGTTATGCCGGAACCTTCGAGCGATAACTCAACATGATATACCTCTTTATCTGAATTGCGTCCCGTGATTTTCACTTTATCAAGTACTATTGCCTGAAAAGGATTTTTCCTTGAATATTCCTGCACTTTTACATCGGTGTTTACTGTGTGGCCATTCAAGTGAGTGCTCACCGGAATGTCAATGAAAGTAGTGGTGAATTGATTGATCCAATGTTCTGCGTCATCTTCAAAATCAACATCCAGTTTTAATACTGGCAGAATGGCTTTTGCTCCTGCATGGATCAAAGCATTGTCAATGTCAATGCCTGTCTGGCAAAACAGCTTGTAACTTTTGTCGCCAAGCGCCACCACCGAGTAATTCAGTTGGTGTAATTCAGGAGAACGTTTACCGGTAATAAATGCATGAAAGTCTTCAGCCATGGCAGGTGGTTCACCTTCGCCATGCGTACTTACAATAAAAACAACATGCGTTTCAGCCGTTAGTTGTCGTGTTTTATATTCATCCAAAGCGATGGCTTTTACTTCAACGCCATGAAAGGTAAGCTTTTCAGCCAACTTTGCGGCAATGGCTTTACTTCGCCCGGTATGTGTTCCATAAAGAATGGTCAATTGTTTATTGCTTTTTGCCTGTATAACTGCACCTGCCGGATGAATGGGTATAGACGAGGCAATCAGGCCTTGAAAATAACCGTTTATCCACAGCAATTGATCTTTTTGCAAACCCTCAGTAAGGATTGCAAGCGCATTGATTTGCTTTTCATTTAACGGACTTAATTGTATAGTCATTATTTTGAGTTTTTTAACTTTAACAAATATTCCTGAATCAGGTTGCGGAGCCTGATGGATTCATAGACATTCTCAGCATTTGAGCTAACTGCTACCATAATATTGCCTTCTTTATAGATAGCAGGCGAAACAAATTGACAAAGGGCAGGCTTATCGTGAATGTTTACCAAAACACCTGCCTCTTTTCCGTCCTGCGCAATTTGTATATCAAGCTCTTCATTGTTGGTACACGAATAAAGCATGAGGTAGCCTTTAAGGTCACTTTTTTCATATCGTTTTTTAAAGCAGGTAATACCGCTTGAAAGAATCTCTTCTGTAATATTTTCAGCAACTACCTCAATATTAGCCTCAAACCGCTGCAGAATCCTAATCTTCTTCAAAGCCGATTGTCCACCTCCTATAATCAGTATTTTCTGATCCGAAATATTTAATGATACAGGTAAATAGTTCTTTGTCATTGGATTAATATTAAATCTGGTACTCGATTCCTGAATCTTTTACACGTCCGAATTTTATCTTGTTCCATGTTCTTTCGTGAAAGAAGTAAAGCGCCATTTTAGTAAATACTTCTATAGTTCCAATAGACAGAGCAAGTGCAAGCTTGCCGGTGATAAAATACGAGATGGCTATCGTATCAATGGTGCCAATTGTCCGCCATGAAATTGACTTTAGTATGCTTCGGTATGATTTTTCGCTCATTTGATATTCGTTAGTTGATGGGTAAAAAAAAAGCCCCTCTGAAATTCAGAAGAGCTTGTCAAATATCATGGTAAAATTCACCTATATCTTGTACATCTTCTGAACAGCCAAATGATAACGCATACACATATCCATACAGATCATGCAGATAGAATTCATTGGTGCTATTTCAGAAGAAAACTTATTCATATTAAAAGACTTTATTGTCTGACATTAATCGACTCTGCAAATATATGGCCTAAATTCACAATTCCAAATAAAACAAACATTATTTTTCAATAAATTATCAAAATGTAACATTTAGGGGACTATATTTGTGATTCTTTATAAATTATGTTTAAGGTTTAAGGTTAAAAGTTTAAAGTTGCGTGCCGATCAGGTTGCAATTTAATCGGCACGCAACTTTAAACTTTGAACGTTGAACCTTTTTTTATGGCCAATGATGTATTTTATTTCAATCCTACCTGCGAATTAGCGGTTGCCAATGGCTCGTTCAGTTATATGCCACCCCATTTACTACGCGAATTTGAACAGGATTGTTCAGCCATGCCATTTATTTTCGGCACTTGCAGTGATTTTATATTGACAGAAAATAAACCTTCACTTGAATATATTAAAAGATGGAGCGATGCCGGGTTTGAAATACCTGAATTTTGCAGTTTGAAGGAACTTAGTTCAAATATTACTACCTCATTGGAGACTATTTTTCCATGGGGATGGAGTCCTGCTGCCCATTTTAAATTGAAAGAGCTGAAAGACAAGTGTTGGCTCCCTTTTCATGAAAGTCCAGTATTTAAATGGACTGAAAAGCACACCGCACTTTATGAACGAATCACCTCCCTGAGCTTTTTGAAGAAATTTCTGGACGAAAATCCTTTTGAATATTATATCGAAAGTGCAAAGATCGGGACAAAAGTTACAAGCATTGAAGAAATTGAATCCCTGCTTGCCAATACATACCCCCTTGTTCTGAAAGCGCCTTTGAGTTCTTCAGGACGCGGTATCCAGATCCTTAGGAAACCGACACTCAACACCTCTAACAGACAATGGATTTCGGGAATTTTAAATCAACAGAATTATCTGATTGTTGAACCTTTTCTCGATAAGATGGCCGATCTGTCGTTTCAGTTCAGAATTAACGATTATGGAGAGCCTGAATACCAAGGATATTCTGTTTTTGAAACAAATACTAATGGACAGTATAAAAGCACTTTAATACATCCTAAAATTGAAAATTCTTTTTATTCTGAAATTCTTAACAAATCAGAGTCAATTATTGAAATAACAGCTAAATTGTTGAATGAAGCACTGGTAGGTTCTGTTTATGCCACTTTACACCGAGGATTCCTAGGTATTGATGCCCTAATTTACAAGGACAATGCTGGGTTAAAGATGCAGCCTTGCATTGAAATCAACAGCCGGATGAACATGGGAATACTTACCATGCAAATTGAAAAGAAAATTCATGAGGAATCTATTGGTAAGTATGGGCTTTTTTATGGTGCACGCGGTGAATTCCAACAGTTTGTTATCAAAAACATGCATGACAACCCACTAAAAATGCGGAATGGGAAATTAAGCTCAGGCTTCCTTTCTTTGGTTGAACCAGATGGGGAAAAGCAATTTGGCGCATATATCGTGCTGGAAAAAAGCAGATAAATATTTAGAGGAAAGTAAATCGCTTTTAAGTGCCAGTGTCGTGTCAACATTGAAATATCACTTAGCCATTTAAGATAGTCAAGAACTATAATCAGCGCGTTGAATGAAATGCTTCCTCTTTTATCCAAGATGACGTTATGAATGAATTCCATTTCTGAATTTAAGACAAAAGACAAAAGACAAAGACACAATGGATGGAATTGGCCTTTTGGCTATTTCGCTTTGGCTCTTTGAGACCTCATGGATATTAATATGCAAAATGTCAATTGACAGATTTGTCTTTTGTCTTTTGTCTTTTTGTCTCTTCGTTATTTTAAATATCAAAAGGATCAAAGGACGATTCCGTCAATTGGCATTTTGGTATTTTGGTATTTTATTCACCCAGCCATACAATTCATGAAAGTTCTATAAAACTAAATATCTAGATAAAAAAGTATCCACCCCACCACCCGCATCCTAAGCCAGTAGATTTTTGTCGATAAATTGGGGCAGCATATTTTTGAGATCTGACTCTTCAGT
>Ga0123337_10003173_pt1 | contig 17848 bp, 24 predicted proteins | sample frozenSSSSmetaG_FD_89792 | JGI IMG/M metagenome (GOLD analysis project Ga0123337, IMG submission 89792) | Glacier valley bacterial and archeal communities from Borup Fiord, Nunavut, Canada, to study Microbial Dark Matter (Phase II) -... | ecosystem: Environmental > Aquatic > Freshwater > Ice >... | reverse complement strand
GCCGTACATCGACCCGAACTCGGCGTAGCGGCGGCGGCCGTAAAACCAATCGTACAGATCGGGGAAATAATTGCCGCCCATGCCGTCGCGCTCGATATCGGCGGCGCTTTGCTGCGCGGTGTAGAAAATGCAGTAGCGGCGGCTATCGACGGTGACCGGGATAGCGTCGCGGTGGTTGGTGAACAAAAGGCCGTTGACCCGGTTGTCGCCGGTATCCTGATTTGAGCCTTTGCCCTCAACGGCAATGCGATCGTCGGTGACCGTCGTCTTGAATGTTTCGAGGAAATCGCGCCGGTTGTTGACGTAAATTTCTTCGATGCCGACGAACAGATTGCGCTCGATCCAGGCGTTAAATTGGTTGCCCGTCTTCGCCATCGCTTCCGGGTTGACAAGGTGCGAATATCGCTGCCCCACGCAAAATTGCATAAGCCGGTTCAAGAGCGATTTGCCGTTGCCTTCCGCGCCTTGAATGAGCGGCCACCATTGCGCCTTAAGGCCGGGGTTCCGAACGACGCTCGCGAGATAGTGCATCAAAATGTCGCGGTCGCGATCGTTCGGCAAGAGCTTGGTCATGTGGCGCACGAACGGCGTCGGGTCACCGGGAACGCGCCCCGTGCTGATCGGGAGATAGGTGTTGACGAGAGTGCGGCCGTCTTCGCGCACGATCTGCCCGGCGGGGTGCTCCGGCCGAAAACACGTGCGATCGACGCGGGGAGCCTCGAACACGCGGGAGCGCGTGAAGGCATCAAAGGCGCTATCCGTCGTCTTGTCGTTCTGCCCGTCGATCGGAAACACATGACCCGAATAGACAACATCGAACCGAGCCTTATCGAGCATGTCGCCCGTCGCCGGTATCCAAATCTTGTGAGCGTCGATGACGTACACGCACCCGGTGAAAAACGAGAGCTGATCGGCGCTCGACAGATATTCGCGGCCGTCGCGAAGGCCGATGCCGGAAGCCGTGACCAGCTCGGCGCTCGGCGGGGCGGGAGCCGGACGGCCTTTGGCGACGTTCGTCACGACGCTCGCGGCGCGCATGATGGTCGTATCCAACCATTCCGGCCGGTCGTTCCATTTCTCGCGCGCGAGCGCCGAGCGCAGCATCAACGCTCGGATACGTTCGCAATTTTTGCCGGTCCAATAGGCGAGATGCGACGCAAGCGCGGCGTCGGCTTGGGAAGCGTCATAGCCGCCTTTATCTGACGGCCATTTCTTCGCGAGCACGTCGCTGTTCGCGGTCCATAAATCCTCGAAAGTGACGTGCCCGGAGCCGAACGCGGCGGCGGCCGATTTCTTGCCACTGGCGAGCGCGGCCTTGATCAGTTCATCGTCGGTTGCCGGCCCCGCAAATTCGGGCACCGGCTCGCTTGTCCACCCGGCGATATCGCCGTGGGGATTGGGCGGAAAATATCGCTCGGCGATGGCACTGATCACGGGTGTCAGATCAACCGAAGCATCGCCCTGGGCGGCTTTGCCGGTGAGCGCGATGAACCGTTCGTGCGTGTAGAGTTCAAGGTGCGTGGGGATATTTTTGCAGCTATGCGCCGGAACGACGCCGCGCCCGATAATGTGGAGGCCGGTGCCGGATTGCGAAATCTCGACGGCCGCGCCCGCGAGCTGTACGCAAAGATCGTTGGCGAGCGCCGACCACTGATAGCCGCCGGGGGTGCCCTCTAGCGCCCCGTCGATATCGAGAAACCAAAAGCCATCCGCTTCATTGACCACGAACCCGACGGCGCGCCCCGTCGCGGCGGCTTCATCATAGCCGTATTGGTGCTCCGGGTTGTTGCTGTTGCACCAAAGGCCGGTGCGAACGTCAGTCGGTCGCTTGATCGTTTTGCCCGGCCGATCGGGGTCCGGCTCGACCGTATAGGTGACGAACCGCCGATAGGCCGTGAGCGGCAAGAGGGGCGGGGGGAGCGCCATTTAATCGGTGCAAGTGCCGCAAGCCATCGCGCGCCCGCCGCTCGTTTTCATGCTCATATCGCCCGCGCAAACCTCATTCCAAAGCTCGGTGAGGGCGGGGCGATCTTTGCGGAATACGCCGGGGCGATCGGTATGAGCGCGGTTTTCATAGGAAATCCATTGTGCGAGCTTGGGCGGTGGCGTCGCGCCCGGCCGGACCTTCACGCCCGCCTCGATCGCGGCAAGCATCATCCGCTCTTTGATTTTCCATGTCGAGAGCATGAAACAAAAAGAGCAGTTTCCAAGGGTGCTATCGATCTGCAAATCGAAGGGCATCGACCGCCAGAACGCATAGACGCGATCGGCATCGACGCCAGCGTGGTACATCGGATAGACGCCGTTGCCGCCTTCATCGAACGGGGTGCGCAGCTCCCGCTTGATACGACGTTCGTACCGGGGCTTTTCGTCGGCGCGATAGCCGATCGCGGTATAATACTCGCGCGGCCAACCACGGCTTTTGCGCAAATATCGGTGGCACGTCTTGACCTTAAGGTTCGCCGTGCAAATTCGCATCGTCGGGTTCGATAGCGGCCGAATACCAACGGTGCCATCGCGCCGCAAGATTTGCTCGTCAAGCAACCGGCGAAACGGCTCTCCCGCCATCCCCATAGCGTCGATATCGACTTGGCGATGCTTGTGCGGCGCGGCCGGATCGTATTCGAGATAGATCGTATTGCAGCCGAAATAGTCGTCAAAGGCGGCGAGGAATTGCCGAGTTAGCTCGTCTTCGTGTCCGGTGTTTTCATTCACGAAAAGAACGTCGGGGTCCGTCAAAACGGAAGGGTCCGCTTCGATGATATGCGCGGCCTGATATGCGCTCGACCGGCCGCCCGACAAATTGACGCACAACGGCCTCGGCAAACGCCGATAAAATTGTAAATCCTGATACATGACCCGCCCCGATAATTACGCTTACGCCAAGGCGCGTACGGCCGCCTCTCGCATTTCCGCCGGGGCATCACGCGCAGCCGCGTGACCATCGGCCAACCCTTGCGCGACGATATCGAGGCGGCGCGTCTTTACCGCTTCCTGCATTACCGCGTCGCGCAGCCCGTCCATCGTGCCGAACTCGTGGTTGATCGAGCCGAGCGCCACCCCGGCCGAACTGGCGATATCGCCGCGCGTCATGTTGCGATAGCCGGAGCGCGACGCCTCGCTTACGGCCGCCCGCATGATCTTGTCGCGGCGCTGATCACGCATCAATGCGGCTCGATCTTCGCGGGGCAGTCGTTCCACCGTCATTGTGCGGCCTCGATATGGGTTAATTTCGCGACCCTATGCGCCGTTGACCGATGCGTCAAGAGAGTTACGCCGAGCGCGATCAGTACCCATAATGCGAGCGATATCGCCAGCGCGAACGCGCATCCCCGCCCGTTCATCCCTTCTGCCCTGGCAGGGTCCAACCAGGTTCCTCCACCGTCTCCGGTTCCGGCGCAACGGGGAAATCCTCTATGGTCGAGACGCCCCGCACGACGCGCGAAATGCGCCGATCACGCTCGTCATCATCATTCCCGTCATCGTTCGCCAAGACGATTTCGACCGCGAACATTGCGTTGAGCCGGACCCCGATCGCTTCCGCCAGCTCGCGGGTTGGGGCGACGATCAGCGGTACGTCATCGGTCGCGCGAAAGAGCGCCGCGCCGTAACAAACTAGCGGAAAATCGGCGGCGTCGAGCATGGTCGTTTTCATCGACGTGCGCCCGCCAGCTTGCCGAGCGCCCAACCGGCGACGCCGGTGACCGTGAGCGAGTAGATCATCAACCAAAATGCAAGCGTCGTCATGGGCGTTCCTCTCTAATTATGCCGTCAAGCGGATATCCAAATTTCTCGCGCAGATCATAGATTTGCACAACCTTGGCGAAGCGGTTTTCCTGCCAAGCGGTATGCTCGACGGGGCCGTATTTGTCGGTGAGCAACGCGCCGAGCTGGCGGGCGCGAGCCTTCATCGAAAGCGAGATATCGTAATGGCACCACGACGCTTTGGGCGGTTGCTGAAACCACTTGCGGGCGACGCCGATCACGGCGGCCATCGCGTGCAGCTCGTCAAGATCATCCGCCCAAAGGTGACACATGACCATGCGCCCGAATTGGTGCCGAACGTCATCGACATAGCACGTCACTCGCTCAACCACTTTCGGCCTTTTTCGGTGAGACGAACGCAAATGCCCCCGTCGCGCGAGTAGCGCCGGCGCTTCGCTTCCGCCATATAGCCGCGCGCCATCAATGTTTCGCCGGTCACGAACCGGATGATGACGCCATATTCGGGCGTCTCGTATCGCCCGACATATTGTAGAGCGTGCTTTTGGTTGAGCGATAATACTTCGGTCGACTTTCTAGGCATCGGTGCTCACCAAGCTCGCAAGCCATTCCTCCCAAACCGCAGCCGCCTGGGCGGGGGTCAAACCGACAAGCGCGACCTCGGTCACGGCGGCGGTATGGACCCGGCGCGCGGGCAAGCCGAGCCGAAATTGCCGCCACCACAAGCCCCAACGGGTGCGCTCGACCACCGCCGCCGACGGTTCGCCTTCCGGCCAAACAAGCCATACGCCGCGCTTCATGTCTCTATCTCCCGTACCTCGATACCGACCGCCATCGCGAACCGATATGCGTTGCTTTGAAATCGATCGTGAACGCCGCGACAGTGCAGATTGCAGCCGACGGCCGTGCCCTTGTGGCACTGGAAATGCACCCCGCTCGCGCGCACGTCGCGAACGATCTGCGCGGCCCGCGCGCCCGAAACGATGCGATTGCGCGTCATCAAGCATTGATCGCACGGCCGCGCCGCGAGCAACAGAACGGGCGGCTCGCGGCTCATAGGGTGCCGGTGCCCGTCACGAAACACGCATCGCCACCATCGGCGTTGATCAGATCAATCCACCGCTGTTGCGCTTGTTCATGGGCGAAGCGGCGCACGTCGCCCGGCCCCGCCATCCGCCAGTCTTCGGGCTTGCACTCCCGGCTTACGAACTGCGCGATCACGAACCCGACATCGGCCCCCGTGATCAGTCGCCGCCGCCAGCCGATCAGATCGCCCGATTTCAGCTCGCGATTGAGCGCGGCCGTTTCGTTGGCGAGGCCGTAGCGCACCGGCCGCCCGGTATCGTCGCGCAGCACGCCGACGTTATTTCGCCATAGCCGAACGCCCCGGCCGGGCGCTTCAAGCCGAACGCGGGATTGAACCCGTGCCTCGCTCTCACTGATCACAGCGGGTCGAGCACCGGCCGCCCGGCGACGGTCGCGAGATAAATTGCGACTTCATCGGCCGTCGCTTCCGTCTCGCCGATTTCGGTCGCGCCGGTGCTCCACTTGCCCGTCGGGCAACACGCCAGCGACGATTGCATGGCGCGTGTCGGGTCGCGATCGGGGCGGGTGCGTAGCACGACGCTCGCCGACCACCCGTTGCTGAAATTGAAGCGCACGCGCGGCCATCCCATATCCGGGTCAAGATCGGCCTCAAATTCCGTCGTCATGGTTTCCACACTCCGCAAATCCATAGAGCCGAGAGGATGCCGACAACCCAACCGGCTCCGGTTAGAAGGGCGTCGATGAACAAGGTGAGGCGTCGCATCATTCGAGAATTTCCATCACGCTTTCGATGAACGCCGTGGCGAGCGGGGCAATAATGGTATTGCCGTAACCGCGCAGTCGTCCCACGCGGGCGGCAACCCCATAAGCCAACGGGAATGAGCCGGGTTCAACTGGCCGCCACCGTTCATCCCGGCAATGCAACCAATCTGCATCTCGCCAGAAACCGTTAATCGGGCCGGGCCGTTCAAGGCGAATTGCGCGGCTAGGTTGAGCGTCACGTTCGGGTTCGTTTCGTCCAACGTCCCCCGGCGCTCGGCATCCGTCGTTGTCGCCGTCGGCCATCCCGATACCAGCATCACGAAATCGTTGAGGTTCGATCGCTCCGCTAGCGCCCGCTTCGCTTGTCCCCCGCCGCTCCCGTCGCTCGCTTGGGTTGTCGGCCATCCCGTGAGGTATGCTTGGCGCGGGAGCTGATCGAGGCGTTGCCGCCCGTCCACCGCCACCGTCGCCATCCCCGGCGTATCCTTGTGATCGCGGGTCGTTGCGGTCGTCCAAGATGCCAACGTGACCACCGTTTGCAGCGACGCGCCGCCAGTGTTCGGCCGATCGGCTATCGCATAGTCCGGCCCCGCGATCGTCGCTCTCGGCGTCGGGTATCCCGACAAAATAAAGGCGTTGGCGGATTTGCGGGGAACCGACGCACGCACCGCAAAGATCGCCCGCCCCGACGGCCCGGCCCGTTCCTTCCAAGTCAGACCGAACAAGGTCGAGCCAAGCGAGGCCGTCTTTGCTCGCAACCTGTTCGCCAACGATAATTGGAGGTTCGTGCTCGGCGTCGTATTGGGTAATGAAATGGAACATTGCCGGCCATAGATGCCGCTCGTCAGCAAATCCGCCGCTCCGGCCTGCATCGCTGAAAGGTTGGCAGGGGCAAGAGCACGTCCAAATTCGGCGATCGTCATCCCATTTAGCCCGTCGCAACGCATAGGACCACGCGCCGATACCGGCGAAGAAATGACACTGGCGATAGGGTCTAAGGTCATAGGGGTGAACGTCCAATATGCTGCGCTCGTCAACGTCGCCGGGCGCGATCAGATTTCGGCGAATTAGCTCCCGCAACCAAGCGGCGGCAACGGGGTCGTTTTCGTTGTAATAGGCCGCCGAGATGGTCACGCTTCGCCGACCATCACCGCGCCCGCGTCCAACGCCTTGACGCATTTGCGGCATGTGACCTCGCCGCGCTGGCGGGTCCATCGAACGCGGTTCACGTCTTTTTCGCAAAGCGTGACAAAGCCGGGACGACCGGCGGCGTGCAGCGTCACCATTGCCCCGCGTGTTTCTCGGCTTGGGCGTGTTCGGCCAAAATCCGCTCTACGTCGTCTTCGGAAATCGTCGGGTCATCCTCGAAAGGGTCATAGCCGATGCGCTCGACGTACTCGGCGGTGAGCTGTTCGCGGCGTGTCACGAACGATCAACCGTGCGCGCGTCCAACCAAAGGCTAGCACCATCCTCGAAATAAACGAGCACTTGACCGCGCTTATTTTCGCGGTTCGTGGCGAGACGACATGGCTTATATCCGCGACGCCGAATTTTGATATCACTTGCGGCCATTTCGAATGCTCCGGGTGGTTTCGATAATCTCGGTCTATGCCGGAATTCCTAACAAAGCGTTGACGGCACCGTCAACCGTTTATTTTGCCCGCCAGCTCGCGCGCGTCGCGGGTGCCGAGCGTTTGGGCGGTCATCACGTCAAGGCCGTAGAGAAAGAAAAACCGGCGCTGCATCTCAACGTCGGTCATCCCGGCCGCGCGCCACCGGCCGCCCAAGCCCGCCATCGCCGCGCGCAGCTCCGCTTGCGCCCCCTGGCGTTCGTCATGGCGGTTCACGTTGCCGACGATCATTTGATGCGTGCCGCCCTTCGCCATCAATTCGGCCATCCGATCGGCGCGGCTCATATCGACTTGATCAACGTCACTGCGCAGCGCCGCGAGCACTTCCGGGTCGAGTTCCGCCATGTCGCCGTCAACGGCCTTGGGCGACGCCCGGCTTTGGGGTTCGTCATAGTGCCCGCAATGGGGGCACTCGCGGTAAATCCGCTCATACGGCTCATAGCAGCCGGTGCAGATTTTATAGGGGATGGCGTCGCTAGGGCCGCTGCGCGTCTTGTCGGCGCGGTCGAGCGTCCATAGCCGGGGCTTGTCGGGCGGCCCCTGGTGGCGGATGACGTTCGCCGCGTGGTCGATGATCAGCGCCTTGCCCTTGCCGTCGAGCGGGCGAAGCGTGCGGCCGAATTGCTGCATATAGAGCGCGAGCGAGGCCGTCGGGCGTGCCATGCTCGCAACCTCGATCGCGGGCAGATCGAACCCCTCGCTCACGATATCGACGGCAACGATCTGATCGATTTCGCGGTTGGCGAATTTTCGCAAAATCATCCGCCGAACGTAATCATCCGTCTTGCCGGTGAGCGTTTCGGCGCGAACGCCGGCCAAGCGATAGGCGGCCGTTTGCTCGGTTGCCGTCTCAACGTCGGTCGAAAACGTGATGCCGAGCTTGCCCGACGCCCAACGCACGTATTGAGCAACCACGTCACCGACGATATGCGACCGCTTCGCCGCTTCCCGGAGCTGTTTGCTCGACCAATCCCCCGACGCCCCGACTTGCGCGAGTAATTCAAGATCGCTCGGCGGGCAGATAATCCGGTAATCGGTGAGATAGCCGTTATCGATCAACCACCGCATCGGCGGCCCTTGCACCATCATGTCGGCAACCCCGTCGGCGTGGCGGCCTAGACCCTTCCCGTCGGCGCGCTTGGGCGTCGCCGTCGGCAACAGCCCCTTGCAAGCCGGGTGCGTGTAGCGCGAGATGACGCGGTGCCACTTATTATCCTCGACAAGATGGTGCCCCTCATCGACCGTCCAAAGCGTGACCATCGCCGCGAACGGGTCATCATATTTGACGGCGGTATCGACCGAGAGCACCGCGCACGCCGCGCCGGGATCGTACAGACAATGCCCTAATTCATCGATATGCGATCGGGCGATTGCGCGACGTGTCGGCTCGGCGGCGATCAAATTATGGCGCACGCCGTTTTTCGCGAGCGTGAGCGACAATTGCCCGACAAGCTCTTGCCGGTGCGCGATGACGCGGGAGTGCCCCCGGTGCTCACGGTTGATGTCGCCGATGATGATCGTCTTGCCGCCGCCAGTGTCGAGACGCATCAACACGTTCTGCGCGCCGCCATTCCAGGCGGCATGAACGTCCCCGCGCAGATCGGCTTGGAAAGGCCGTAATATCGGGATGGTCACAGTGTCGCCGCGACCTTGCGAATGTACGCCGCTACGTCTTCTAGTTCCGGCGGAACGCTCTCGGTCCCGAACGGTAAAACCGAGCACGCCAGCAACGCGGGCAATGCCGCTTCCTCAAATCGCCCGATGAAATCGAGCAACAGCGCGCGGCACGCGGGTTTGCGAAGCTGTTCGGGAAATATGCTGTCAATTTTGGAGCCGACCGGAATGAGCGTCACCGTAAATAGCGGGTCGCCCGTGACGCGGTGAATGCCGATCATGCTTAAATCATCGGTTTTCCACCCCTCAACCGTTTTCCTGCCCTCGCTTGTGGAAATCTCGAAATGCGTCTTTTTCATTCGTGATTTCCTTGATCGGGACAGGCGGAAAATTAAGGGTTGACCGTACCGTCAAGACAATATAGCCCGCCGATTGTCAACCTTGTGGAGCCGGAAAATTATGGGATTGCACATCGAAATCAGCGGTGACTGTTCGCCGCAAGAATGGCGCGCCATCGCTGCAATCGCTGCGATCATGCTCGGCGAAACCGCTCTCTCGACGGGAACCGTGCCGACGCCGCCCGCCAAGGTGAGCACGGCCAAGATCGGCACCGACGCCGATCGCCCGACGCCCCCCGCTCCGGCCGCCGATGCAGCTCCCGCCGCTCCGGCCGCGCCCGTCACCACCGACGTTCCGGCACCGCCCGCCGACACGCCGCCGGTGCCCGCGAGCGAAGCGCTGTTGACGGCGGAAGCCGCCCGCGCCGCGCCCGCCGCCCCGCCGCCCGGTGTTGAGGTTGATACGACCGGCATCCCGTGGGATGCGCGCATTCACGCGGGCACCAAGACGAAAAAGACGGATGGCACTTGGACCTCGAAACGCGGGGCCGAAAAAGCCTTGGTCGATCAAGTGACCGCCGAGCTGAAAGCGATCATGGCCGCGCCCGCCGCCCCGGCGGTTCCGGCTCCCCCTGTTACCGAGACGCCAGTGCCGGAAGCCCCTGCGGTTACCGACCCGGCCGCCGCGTTCGGTGCCGGAGCAACACCCCCCGCCGCTCCGGCACCGACACCCCCCGCCGCACCGGCCGCACCCGAAGGCGACAACGGCATGGGCGAATTTGCCCGTGTTATGCGGGTTGTCGTTGCCAAGCAAGCGGCGGGCGGCCTCTCGACCGAGATGACGACGGGCATCGCTCAACAGCTCGGTTTGACGAGCGTGCGCGATCTGGCGAAGCGCCCCGATCTTATCCCCGCATTCGAGGCGCTGTTGCCGTAATGGTTGAGGCCGCGCACGCTTTTCTCGCGCCGTCGTCCGCTTCCCGTTGGGGGCCGGACGGCTGCGCGGCCTCTCCCACGCTAGAGGCGATGTATCCCGAAGACACCGAAAGCCCGGCCGCGCGGGAGGGCACCGCCGCGCATTTCTACGTCACTGAAACCCTCTCCGGCCGGGCGGTCGCGATCGGTAACCTTGCGCCCAACGGGCACCCGATTGATCAAGAGATGATCGATTGCGGCTATGATTTCATCCGCGACGTGCAAGACACGGTGAAGGCGGTCAACAACGGCATCTTGAAAATCGAGAGCCGGGTGTACGCGACTAACGTCGTTCACCCCGATAATTGGGGTACGCCCGACGCCTATCTATGCGAGAAATTCCGGCGCACGCTGCACGTTTGGGATTATAAATACGGGCACCGCTACGTCGATGCTTTCGGCAATTGGCAATTGATCGACTATTGCGCCGCCATCCTCGAAACCGAAGGCGTGCCGATCGAGGAATGGCCGCACTGGAAAATTACGACCACGATCGCGCAGCCCCGGAATTATCACCCCGACGGCCCGTTGCGCGAATGGTTTTTCAACGGTGCGCAGCTTGCCGAGCGTGTCGTGCGCCTTCGCGCCGCCGCCCTCGCCGCTCGATCACCGAACGCGCCTTACACGACGGGGGAGCATTGCCGCGACTGTCTCGGTCGCCATGCGTGCCCGGCGCTACAGCGTGTCGTCATGGGGCTTGTCGATCTGTCGTTGACCGGCCAACCCGTCGATCTACCGCCGCTCGCGCTCGGTTTGGAGCTGCGCATCATCCGCGCCGCGATGAAGCGGCTCGGCGCGCGCGCGACCGGCCTAGAGGAAGCCGCCCTAGCCGCGATGCGAAGCGGCACCGATATTCCGCACTGGCGGGCCGAATACAGCAAGGGCCGCGAGAAATGGAAAGAGGGGACGCCGATCGCCGAGATAGTCACGCTTGGCGAGATTTACGGCGTCGAGCTGTTGAAGCCGCCCGCCGCGATCACCCCGGCGCAAGCGCGCAAGGCGGGCGTCGATACCGAAATCGTCAAGGCGTACAGCGACACGCCGCGCGGGGCTATGGCGCTTGTCCCGTTCGATGACGCCGATATCGCCAAGAGGTTTTCGTGATGGCCGATGGTGATATCTCGACCGCCAGTGAAGCCGCGAGCCTCGCCGGGGTGAAGCACGACCCGCTCAATGACATGCCGACGATCGCCGAGCGATATCCGCCAGGGTCAAAAGATTGGTGCCATAGAAATGACCGAGACGCCGATTTCCCTACCCTAGCCGGGCATTATCGCGTCATGGTTGCGGGTGATAGCGAGAGCATCGACGGCCATACCATTTACGACTACCCCGATTATGAAACTTGGGCGTGGTTTGAACCTTCCGAGGATGGCGAAGGCGGTAATTTTACCGGCACACACGATGAAGAAAACGAAAGCATTTTCGCCTATTTCGGCCCTATCCACGTCCCTAAATTCAGCTAGGAGGATTACCCCGTGACCAAGACCCGTGAAGCCTTTTCGACGCCCGTCGGTCGTCTCGTCCAGGGCGATTGTTTCGCCCCGCAAACGAAAGATCAGCAAGGCAATCTGCGCGTGTTCAAGAGCGGCCCGAACGTCGGGCAACCGAACCCGCAATTTTTCATCTCGGTCGCGTTCCCCAAGGTGGACCCGACGAACCCGGCGCTGCAAAATCAGGAATTTGCCGCGTTCTACGGGTTGCTCGATCGCGTCGCGCGCGCCGAATGGCCGTCGCTTTTCCCGACGCCGGGACAGCCGTCGGTCAACCCGCTTTTCACGATGAAGGTGAAAGACGGCGACGGCATCGATCGCAACGGCAAGAGCAACGCCACCAAGGAGGGGTTCGCCGGTCATTGGATTGTGTCGTTCGCGAGCGCCTATGCGCCCAAGGTCGTGCGCGAAACGTCGCCGGGGGTATGGGAAACGCTCACCGACCCCGCGAGCGTCAAGCGCGGCTATTTCATCCGCGTCGCGGGCAGTGCCACCGGCAACGATAGCCCGAACACGCCGGGCATCTACGTCAACCTCGATATGGTCGCGCTGATCGGTTACGGCCCGGAAATCGTGAGCGGCCCCGATGCCGCGACGGCGTTCGGCACCGCCGCCGCGATGCCGGCGGGCGTGAGCGCGGTTCCGATCGGCGGCGCGATGCCCCCGGCCCCCGGAGCTGCACCGGGTGCCCCGGCTCTCCCCGGCGCGGCCCCCGCGCTTCCCGGAGCGCCCGCCGTCCCTTTGGCCGCCGCTCCGGCTGCACCCCCCTCCCCGGCGGCGGCTTTGCCTGTTACCGCTAGCGGGCCGGTGATGACGGCCGCCGCGACGGCGACGTATGACGCCTATATTGCGGCGGGATGGACCGACGCGCAGCTTATCGCCGGGGGCTTCATGGTCGCACCGGCGGCGGCCCCGGCCGCTCCGGCTGCACCCGCCGCGCCCGCTGCACCGGCGGCCGGATACACCGGCTATATGGGCGTCCCCGGCGCGCAGCCGGGAGCACCCGCCGCCCCTTTGGCCGGTGCGCCGATTGCGGGTGCCCCTGCCCTCCCGGCGGCCGGTGGGGCACCTTCTGCCCCGCTTGCGACTGCATCCCCTATTAGGACGATGACGGCGCTCGCCGAGGGCAAGCCGTATGAAAGTTTCGTGGCGGCCGGATGGACCGACGCGCAGCTTGTGCAACACGGTTACATGACCGCTTAATTTCGTAAATGAGGCGCAATCGTTGGGCACTATTTTTCCGTCCGGCTCAACGATTGCGCCTATTCCATTCGCCATCCCAAATTGCGATTATTGCGCCGGAACCGGGTGGTTTTACGGTGACCACGAATTAGGGCCGTGCGGCTGCACCGGGCACGCCCCCCATGCGACGATCGATTTCGAAACCGCCAGTGAGGCGGGTTTCATTTGGGATGATCACGCTGCCAAGTGGCGAGGGCCGCCCGGCGCTGCGCAGAATAAGAAAGGCTTGCCCGTCATCGGGTCCGCTCGGTACGCCGAGCACCCGACCACGCGCGTTCTGACGCTATCCTACAGTCTCCCCGGCGACGCCCGCCCGACACGCTGGCGGCCCGGCCTTCCGCTCCCCCAACGCCTATTCGATTGGATTGCGGCCGGGGGTCGCGTTGAAGCTCACAACGTCATGTTTGAACGGCTGATTTGGACGATCGTTTGCGTGCCGCGCTACGGCTTCCCGCCGCTCATTCCCGAAAACCTATCGTGCAGCATGGCGACGGCGCGGGTCAACCAATACCCCGGCTCGCTCGGCGATCTTGGCGACGTGCTCGGTCTAGCCGTGCGCAAAAACAAAGACGGCCGCCGGTTGCTCACTCGCTACAGCATCCCCCGCCAGCCGACCAAGAGCGACCCGCGCAAATGGATTGACCCGACGCACCCCGGCGAGGAAGCCGACGCGGAAGGGCTGTACGGCTATTGCGACGATGACGTTTTGACCGAGCAAGCCGCCAGCGTGACCATGCCGCCGATGACGCCGACCGAGCGCGGCTTTTGGTTGATCGACCAGGAAATCAATTGGCGCGGCCTTGGCGTAGATCGTCCGGCCATCCGCGATTGTATCGCCGTGCTCAACCAGGCGCTCGCGCGATACGGCGACGAGATGCGCCAGCTCACCGGCGGCCTAGAGCCGACACAGCTCGAAAAGCTTAAAGGCTGGCTTGCCGCGCATCACGTCTATGCGAACAGTCTCGACGCCGACGGTATCGAAAGCCTCTTGAAGCGCATCGCGCCGCACCCGCCCGGCGGGATATGGCCGCCGCGCCGCGTGCTAGAGCTGCGCGCTCTCGTCGGTTCGGCGAGCGTCAAGAAACTGTTCGCGATGGAAAACATGGCGAGCAACGACAACCGCTTGCGCAATCTGATCGTCCATCACGGCACGCGCACCGGCCGCCCGACCGGAGAGGGCGCGCAACCGCTCAATATGCCGCGCTCCGGCCCCAAGCTGGCGACGTGCGGCGGTTGCGGCAAGCCGTACAAGCCCTCGCACGACGTATGCCCGTGGTGCTCGGCTCCGGCCGTCCAGGGGGCGCATGTGTCGTGGAAACCGGCGATGGTCGATCACGTCTTGGAAATCATGGCGTATCGCTCGCTAGAGCTGATCGAGTATTTCTTTGGCGACGCGCTCTTGTGCATCGCCGGGTGCTCGCGCGGGCTGTTCGTCGCCGATGAAGGCAATGAGCTGATCGCGAGCGACTATAGCGCGATCGAGGCTGTCGTGACGGCCGAACTCGCCGGCGAGCAATGGCGGCGCGATGCGTTCCACGCCAAGAAAGATATCTACCTCGCCAGCGCGAGCAAGATCACCGGCCTCACGGTGGAGCAATATCTAGCTTACGCCCGCGATCACGATGACCATCACCCCGATCGGCAAAAGATCGGCAAGGTTGCCGAGCTTGGTCTAGGGTTTGGCGGATGGATCAACGCTTGGCGCGTGTTCGATGACAGCGACACGTTTAGCGACGCCCAAGTCAAAGAGCTGATCAAGGCATGGCGAGCGGCGTCGCCCGCGATCGTTGAGCTATGGGGCGGCCAATGGCGGGGCGCACCGTGGAACGGCTATGCCGAGCGGTTCGGTTTCGAGGGCGCGGCGATCGACGCCATTCAATACCCCGATACCGACGTTCGGCCGCGCTTGCGCGAATGGGCGACAATGGCCGATGGCACCCGCTATATGGCCGATTGGCGCGCCGACGCGCCCAACGTCGTTTTCCGCTATGACAGCGTGCGCGACGCCTTGCTGATCACGCTGCTATCGGGCCGCCAGCTCACCTATCATCAACCCCGGCTAGAGCCGTCGAGCCGTGACTATGCCTCGCCGGGCGAACTCTCGATCACCTATATGACGTGGAACAGCAACCCGAATTACGGAATGCTCGGTTGGGTTCGCATGTCCACATTCGGCGGCCGGTTGACCGAGAATATCGTGCAAGCGACCGCGCACGATCTGTTGCGCTTCGCCATCATCGCCTTGCGCATGGCTGGGTTCCCCACAGTGCTGCACGTCTATGACGAAATCGTGGTTGAGGTTCCCAAGATGCCCCGGATGCCGAAAGGCGTGACCGACCCGTGGATTGCGGCCGTTGAGCGCATCATGTCGCTTGTGCCGCCTTGGGCGCTAGGATGGCCGGTGCGAGCGTCCGGCGGCTGGCGGGGGCGTCGATACCGAAAGGGTTGACGGCACGGTCAACGCTGTGTAGGGCGATAGCATGTCACATGCACCCGCCTCAAAGCCCGCCACGACGCCTTGCCAAAATTGCGGAGCGCCGCTTACTGGAAAGCTCTTTTGCGCCTCACCGTGCCGCGATCGGTTCTATAACCGTATGTCCAAGCGCGGCCGGGTGGCGATGCCGCTCGCTTTGACGTGGCGGGCGGGTCGCGGAAGCGGCGGCCGTGCCAAGGGTGCGTTCGCCGAACTGTGTGCGTATCTCGACCATTGCAACGCCGAAGACAAAGCGGCCGGGCGTCCGGCCATGTCGGCGGTCATGGGATACCGCGACCGCCACGGCACCGGCGTCGGCTGGCGGGAGCGCGTCAACCGATCAACGGCCCCGACCGGCGACGAGCAATAGGCGGCGGCCCCTCAACGACATAGACGGCCATTTTCGAAGCAAGCAAATTCTCCGGGGAGCCTTCGACCACATAGGCCGCCATTTTCGACGCCTCTTGTGCGGCGAGAGGGGTAGCGGGGAACGCATAGAAAACCCCGTCATTGTAGCTACCGGGGATAGGACTAAGCGTGAAAGAGCGCGTCCAGCTCGCGCCGTCGTCACTCCACTCTAGCCCGCCGGGGCGAGGCGCATCATCGTTGCAAAGTCCCGGCCGGCCCTCATAGACCGTTTGCACAATGTCGAATGCGGCCCCGGAACCGAAATCCCAACCAAGCCAATCCGCCGGGCCGTCGCTAGACCAGAAATCCGACGAACCCCGCGCGAACGCGCGGTTGGGCGTATATCCGTTATAGTGCGAACCGTCGATCGCAACGCCCGGTGAACCTTGCGTAAGATCGGGGCCGCCTAGCGTGTCGCGAAATTGGAGCTGCAAACACGAACAAAAGCCCCGTGGCGACGAGTCCCATTTGAGACGCCAATAGCGATGCGCGGCCATGATCTACGCCACGCCCTTCACGCCGAACTCGCCATTGGCCGCCGTGATATTTGCCCAAGGCGCACTCGTCGCGGGATTTAAATCGAATGCGCTCACGACTGCCCCGTAACCGCTGTCCGGCGTCATCACCGGCCCGACATAATCGGCACCACCAACGCGCAGCACGGCGCGGGAACGGGCTGGCGTGCCGCCGTTTGCGCGAATTCGCATCCCGACGGCAACCGATTTGATCACGTTGCCTGGTCCCGTCGCCGAGAGGATGGTTCCGGTAAAAGTCTCGATCGCGTCGGTTGTGGAGGTCGAGATTGCATCCGCGTCGTTGGTGATATCTTCATCGATATCGGTGTACGCGCCCGCCCATTCCGAATGTGCGCCCGCTCCGGTAGCAGCTCGGCGACGCACGACATGACCGATCGTGTTATAGCTGGCGACGATCGTATCTAAGTACGAACCCGAACCTAGATACGTCTCGATCACTTTCGCCCGAACCGTGCGGATAGCCGCCATGCCCGACGTGTCGATATCGACAAGGCTCGCGGCGAGCGTTCCCCCGTAATACCAGGCTATGCGCCCTTGCGTCGGGTCGATCACGATTTGGATATCGACAATATCGCCGAACGGCCCCGGCACAACGGCGGGGGCGGCGGAAACCCATGCGCTCCCGTTATAGAATTCCAAGATATATCCGGTCGCGGAATTCCAACGGAGGCGCGCTTGCGGCACCCCGGCGGCGTCGCGAAATTCTAGCGGTATGTTCCCGTTGTCGGGGTTGTACGCATTCGCGCCGATTGAGCTATGAAACCAAAGGCTCGATACGGATACAGCATCGCCGCTCGCGTCGCGCAAGATCGCATCGGCGAAGGCCGAACCGTTGCCAATTCGCACGCCCCGCGCGCTATCCGTAACCGCCGAGACAGACGGTTGCCAGCAATCGAAACCACCACCGACGAAATATGTCGTCATCGTTCATCCCCGCTCACGGTAGGACTAGGCGATAGCCCCTCCCGAAATCATTTTCCAGTGTCACGCCTTGGGGGAGCACGGCGCGAACGGCCGTGAGATGCACTTGCAAGGAATTCACCGATTTGACGCCGACCGCCAGTAGATCGCCGATCGTGACGAACTCGCTCGCCGCGAGCCGCGCCAAGAGCTTTGCGGGCGTCGTGGTCAATTCGAGTTCATGGCCGTCATAGAAAACGGCGGCCGGGCGTTCAGTCGCGGTGAATTTGCCCCGGTGCGACTTGACCGATACCGGCGCGCCGCACGTCTTGCACGCTTTGGTCATTTCGGCGTCGCGGCCTTGTCGCTGGCGGCGGCCTTCGCGGCGGCGTCGGCGCGCTTCAAGGCATCGGCCCGCCACGTGGCAAGGCCATCCATCCGATCGGCGCAATCGTCGCGCTGGCGGCGGGCGCGACCAAGCTCGATCGAGAGCGCGAGATTGGTTGCCGGGTCCGCATTGGCGCGGTCGCACGGCACGACAAGCGCGGCGTCGGGCACGTCGGCGGGCGGCGGCGCGCCGAGTTTAAGGGGTGCGTAATGCGCCCCGCACGCTGTCAGGAATAGGGGTGCTGCCCCAATCGCGAACCGCCGGATCATTTGCCGCTGCCTTTTCGATGATGGTGCGCGTGTTCGTCTCGCGCACGGT
>Ga0123337_10003172_pt1 | contig 17853 bp, 19 predicted proteins | sample frozenSSSSmetaG_FD_89792 | JGI IMG/M metagenome (GOLD analysis project Ga0123337, IMG submission 89792) | Glacier valley bacterial and archeal communities from Borup Fiord, Nunavut, Canada, to study Microbial Dark Matter (Phase II) -... | ecosystem: Environmental > Aquatic > Freshwater > Ice >... | reverse complement strand
TCAAGGACGGATCCGCCTTCAAGGGTGGCATGTTCAGCTCGGCCAAGCCTTCCATGAAGAACGAGAGCGAAAAGCCGGTGGAATTCGCCGGTGTCACCAATCAGTTCTTCGCCACGGTCGTTCGCCCGCTCGAACCCGCCATCTCCAGCGTCTGGGCGAAACCCACCATGGTCACCCTGACCGATGCGGCCAAGCCCGTCACCTCGGTCCGCGCCGGGCTCCAACTGCCATCCGCGACTCTCAATCCCGCCGAACTCAAGACCCTCCACTACCTCGTCTTCATCGGCCCCAAGCACAACGCGCTGCTTCGCAAAATGGACGGCGCCTGGGGCGATGGCTGGGGCGACGTGATGCAGTACGGCTGGTTCGGCATTGTCTCGCGCACCCTCAACTTCATCCTCAACAAATACCACACCCTTCTCGACCACGTCGCTAGGAACTGGTCATGGGGCCTCGCCATCATCCTCCTGACGGTCACCGTCCGGGTCGCCATCTGGCCGCTTCACGCCAAGTCTACCCACACCATGAAGCGCATGGCCAAGCTCCAACCGGAGATGGCCAAGATCAAAGAGAAATACGCGGATTATCCTAACAAGACCACCACCGAGACGATGGGACTCTATCGGAAATACGGGATTAACCCCCTCGGCGGCTGCCTCCCGATGTTCATCCAGATCCCGATCTTCTTCGGCTTCTATCGGATGCTCCAATACGCCGTCGAGCTGCGCGGCCACAGCTTCCTCTGGGTCCACGATCTCTCCCAGCCGGACACCCTGACGCACCTCTCCGGCGTGCCGATCAACATTCTGCCCGTCGTCATGGCCATCACCAGCTTCCTGCAGATCCGCATGACGCCTAAAACCGGCGATGCGATGCAGCAGAAGATCATGATGTTCATGCCGTTCATGTTCTTCTTCTTCTGTTATAACTTCGCTTCCGCGCTCGCCCTCTACTGGACCACTCAGAACATCTTCTCCATCGGCCAGACCTGGCTCATGAGCAAGGTGCCCGAGCCAGAACTCAAGGCCCGCACCGGCACGGAGAAAAAGTCATGGGTCCAGCGCATGGCAGCCCGCCAGGCGGAAATGCAGCAGGCCAAGGCCCAGGGCGGCGCAGGCATGCGCGACGTCACCCCGGATGCCAAGAAAAAGCCGCGTGCACCGCGCACCGGCGGCTGAGGCCGCGCCAACCGAGTTAGTTTTCAAAAAGAGCCGCCCGCAAGGCGGCTCTTTTCATTTCGCGGTTCATTCCAGGCTCTCGAAAACCCCGCCGCCCAGCAAGCGGCCGCCCTCGTAGAGCGCGCAAATCTGCCCCGGGGCGATCGCGCGCTGCGGGCGCTGGAATTTCAACCGGATTCCCCCTCCCTCGAGCGGCTCCAACAAGGCCGGCTCCGCCTTCGCGCGGTAACGCGGTTGGGCGTCGATCAAACGCCGGGTATCGAACGATTCATTGAGTGCGGAAAGCGTGCCGACGGTGCACACTTGCGTGTAGAGCCCTGCGGAGTCCGGGGCGTCCCAGCCGACGATCAGCCGGTTCCTCGCCGCATCCTTGCCCACGACGACATAGGCCATGCCCTCACGCGGCGAAGCCACGCCATGGCCTTTCCGCTGACCGAGGGTGTAAAGGTGCAGCCCGCGATGTTCGCCTAACACCTTACCGGAAAGATCGACGATTTCGCCCGGCGTGTCCGCGACGTAGTGCCGCAGGAAATCACTCATTTTCACCTGACCGAGAAAGCAGATCCCCTGGCTGTCCTTCTTTTCCGCGACCGGCAGGTCAAAACGCCGGGCGACTTCGCGCACTTCCGGCTTGAGCATTTCCCCGGTCGGAAAAAGCGCGTGCGCCGCCTGGTGCTGAGTCATGAGTGATAGAAAGTAACTCTGGTCCTTGTTCGGATCCGCCCCGCGCAGAATCGCCGCGGAACCGTCCGCTAGAATCCGGTGGCGCGCGTAGTGCCCGGTCGCGACGTGCTCGAAGCCCTGCGCCAGCGCGTAGTCGAGAAACACCCCGAATTTCATCTCCCGATTGCACCACACATCCGGGTTCGGCGTGATGCCGGCGCGGTAGCCCTCGATCAAATATTCCACGATGCGATCCCGGTAGGAATCAATCAAATCGATCACGCGGAACTCAATACCCAGCGACTTCGCGACTGCGCGTGCGTCCTCGATGTCCTGCTCCCACGGGCAATCCCCCGGAATCCCTTCGTCGTTGATCCAGTTCTTCATGTAGCCCGCAGCCACCTCGTGCCCCTGCTCCACCAGCAGCGCCGCCGCCACCGCACTGTCTACTCCACCGGAGAGTCCCACCAATACCTTCGCCATGCGGGGAGCGTCGATCTTCAATCCACGATCTTCAATCCCCAATCTCGGATCCTCTTCCCCATTGACCAATCCCCCAATGCCCCATCAACCTGCTCCCATGCATTCAATGACAGGATTTGGCCGCGGCTCGGCAGCGACGGACACGTGGCAGGCCAGCGTGGAAATCAGCGCGGTCAACCGCAAGCAGGCCGAAGTTGTGGTGCAAGCCCCCCGCGAACTCAACGAACTGGATGCCCGCATCCGCAAGGCGGCGCTCGGAGTCGTCTCGCGCGGCCGGATCCAGATTTCTATCAATGTCGAGCGGGCGCAAGGGGCCGTCGCGGATTTCCGGATCGACCCTGCGCTTGCACTCGCGTTTTCCGCGGCCTTCGCCGAGTTGGGGAAAACCGTCGGCTATCCGGTGCTGCCCGCAGCGGCGGACTTCCTCCGCCAGCCGGGCATCATTGCCGCGGGGAGCGGTGAGATCGATGCCGAGGCCGCCTGGCTTGCCATCGAGCCCGCGCTGGCAGATGCCCTGACCCAGCTCGCGACCATGCGCGAGTCGGAAGGCTCGCACCTCAAGGAGGACTTCATCACGCGCCTGGGCACGCTCATTTCCTTCGCCGGTAAAATCAGCACCGAGGCCCCCGGGCGGCCCATCCGCCAGCGCGAACTTCTCAGCAAGCGCCTCCGCGACGCCGGCCTCGAGCTCGATCCCGCTGACGAACGGGTGGCCAAGGAAATCGCGATGTTCGCGGACCGCTGCGACGTGAGTGAGGAAATCACGCGACTGGATTCCCATTTCGCCAAGTTCCGCGAATACCTCGATGCCGCCGAACCGCCGGGCCGCGCCTTGGACTTCCTCTGTCAGGAACTTTTCCGCGAGTTCAATACGATCGGCTCCAAGGCCAATGACGCGTCGATCGCCCAAACCATCGTCGAAGCGAAGACGGAGTTAGAAAAAATCCGCGAGCAGGTGCAGAACGTCGAATGAACAGTCGGAGTGATGAGTCACACCGGGCCGATTCCCACCAGATCGCGGTCGTCTTGCGCGGCTTCGAGGAATGATTCGTCCATCGCGATTGCCTGCTTGAGGTGGCTACGGGCGCGTGGCCCTTCACCGAGGGTCCACAAGTAGCAGGCGAGATTGTAGTGGAAGACGGCCATTTCAAACAAGGTCTTCGGCCCGCGCAGCAGTTGGTTGCAGGCGGCCAGGGTATCGCCCGTTTCGTGAAGACAAAAGGCAGCCCGCAGGAAGAACTCCGGCTCATCCTCGGCCTTCAAGCACAGCAAGCGCGCCGTCTCCGAGGCGGCGTTCCATTGCTCGCGGTCCATTTGCGCCGCCAGCTTCAGCTCAAGGGGCGCCCGCAAGCGCTGGACCTCCGTGGGTAGGGCCTGAAGCTCGAACAAGGCCTCGTCTGCCAAGCCCAGCTCCAGCCATCCAGCCGCCGCACGTAACGTTTTTGTCACCACCATTCGCAGGACGCTAAAACAAGCGATCCCCGGTGGCAATCCCACAGCTTCGCAAAATCACGCCGCCAATTCTCCCTTGCCGAGGCGGCGAATTATGCCAGAAATCGCCATGAGTTTCGACCAAGGGCAATTCAACTTCGATGCCAAGGGACCGGAGGACGGCTACCGCAAGTGGCGCGAAGAGCTCGATGCGAAGAAACAGGCCTTCGAGTCGCGTTGGGGAATCATCCTCGGCCGCACGGTCCGCGTGACCCTCCGCGATCACATCAAGCCGCTAACCGGAATGCTCGAGTGGGTGACCGATCCGAAAATCTCGACGCCGAAGTCGCCTCGCTTCCGGCTCAAGGGCGTGCTGTTCACGATCGCGGAAATCGAGAGCATCGTGCAGGTGGAGGGAACCTGAGAATCGGGTGAGCCGACACGCCACACCGGGCGGCCTACGGTTCCGGTTTTTCAGCCGGCTTGGGCTCCGGGCCTCCGCCCTCATCCGTCTCAGGTGGCATGATGGCCCCCCAAGGAGCATCGCCCATTTTTGCGACGACGACGGCTTTCGGCCAGGCAGCGGCTGAGAATTCCAGTTTTTCCCAGCCGTCCGGGCCTTCATCAATGCAGAGCCAGTTGGCGTCCGATACGATCCGTAGCTTTTTGCCATCCTTGAGCGTGGCCCGGAAGCGCAGCGCCATTCCCGCACTGCCCGCATCGTTGCGGCCCTCTACCGCAATGACATTCCGGCTGCCGGGCTTGAGCTGGGCGAGTACGTCGTAGGTATGGGAGATCTTCCAGCTCCCCTCGGATCCAAGATCCACACCGTTGACTAACAGCCGATTCCAATCGTCGCAGATCACCGCGAGCGAGGCGCTGGCAAGCTCCGGTGGAAGCTCGAACTCACGCCGGAAAAACACTTTCTCATGAGGAACGGGCGTGGTGGTTTTCCAAATCCAGGCGGCCGTCGGTTTCCCCCCGGATTTCGCCTCGCCGCCTTGCTGGATCCGCAGGTTTTTGAACTCCACCTTCATGGCGGGCCCGGCGTGCACTTGCAGGGCGATCACCCCTTTGTTCGAGCGCTTGTCAGCTTGCTGGTCGTCGATTTCCGCCACCAGTTTATCATTGATGAAATGCCGGAGAACGTTCCCCTGCGCCACAATGCGGTAGGAATTCCAAGCGCTAAGGTCTGCGGCCGGCACTTCAAGAGTGCCGATCACTTCCGGAGTGTCCCGGAGCTTCACCCGCTGGCCCCGCTCGCAGGCGACACCCCGTCCCTGCTCCTCGTAAAGCATGCCGAGGTAGGGCGGGTGGGGATGGAGATCGAGCTGATAGCCCCCGACACTCCACCGTTCAGGATCCATGACGCGGCTGCGGTATTGCACGCCCGAGTTGTTCTCACCGGTGACGCGGGCGTGAAATTCGAGTTCAAAATCCGCAGGCTCACCGCCTTGCCAGATCAGAAAGGAATTGGCGTCGACTTTCAGATCCGTGTCGTTGGATTCACCAATCAACACGCCGTCTTCCACCCGCCACAGCCGGGAATCCCCCTCCCAGCCGGTAAGATCCTTGCCATTGAACAGCGGCCGCCAGCCAGCCTGGGACGGCAAAACCGCCAGGATGAGGAAAAGCAGGGCTAAAAGTCGAAGCATCAAGGTCTGAAATACGAAGGCGGATTCGGCAGCTTATCAAAAATCACAAAAACCGCGCGCCGCATCGGGGGTCAGCCCTCCGCCAAGAGTTTGCGGAAGTAATTGATGGTCGAGTCGAGCCCCTGATCGAGGGCAATCGTGGGCTCCCACCCGAGTTCGCGGCGGGCCAGGGTGATGTCTGGTTGGCGCTGCTTCGGATCATCCCCGGGAAGTGGGAAGTGGGTGATCTTCGAGGGGCCACCGACTTTTTTCAGAACAAGCTCCGCCAGTTGAAGCATCGTGAACTCGCCGGGATTCCCGATGTTGACCGGGCCGGTCAGTTTCGGGTGATTCATGAGGCGGATGAAGCCCTCGATGAGATCGTCCACATAACAAAACGAGCGGGTCTGGCTGCCGTCGCCGTAAATCGTAAGATCCTTGCCCTGAATCGCCTGGACAATAAAGTTGGAAACGACGCGGCCATCGTCAGGCAGCATTCGCGGCCCATAGGTGTTAAAAATCCGGACCACCCGGATGTCGACTTGGTTTTGGCGATGGTAGTCGAAGAACAGGGTTTCGGCGCAGCGTTTCCCTTCGTCATAGCAGGCACGGATGCCGATGGGATTAACGTTTCCATGGTAGGACTCGGGCTGCGGGTGGATATCCGGATCGCCATAGACTTCCGAGGTGGACGCTTGGAAAACCCGCGCTCCGGTGCGTTTTGCCAAGCCGAGGCAATGGATCGCGCCCATCACCGAAGTCTTGGTGGTCTTGATCGGATTGTGCTGGTAGTGCGGCGGCGAGGCCGGGCAGGCGAGGTTGTAAATTTGATCCACCTCGAATTTATAGGGCTCGGTCACATCGTGGCGCACCAACTCGAAATACGGGTTGTCCATGAGGTGGGCGATATTGCGCTTCCGCCCGGTGAAGAAGTTATCCAGACAGATGATTTCATTTCCCTCGCCAAGAAGTCGTTCGCAGAGGTGGGAGCCGAGAAAGCCCGCCCCGCCGGTGATTAAGATGCGCATGCCCGAAAAGACAGCAGCATCCATCCGGCAAATCAAGGCAAGAGCGTGCATTTCACCGCCTCATTCTCTGCCCGGGAGCGAGAGTTCAATTTTGTTTGAACAAACCGGGGATTCTTCCTAGCGTCCGGCCATGGACGATCTGCTGGATGGAGATCAATACGAACTGGACCCCTTGGAATTGCAAGTGGTGGCCATGTTCGTCGATGGCGTACGGGTATTAGGCCTGCCGCGTTCGATCGGTGAAATCTACGGCCTGCTTTTCATTTCCCAAACCGGACTCTCGCTCGACGACCTGGTGCAACGCCTCCACATCAGCAAGGGCTCAGCCAGCCAGGGCCTGCGGATGCTCAAAAGCTTGGGAGCCGTCCGCGAAGCCGCGGGCGGGGCCGAGCGCCGCACCTATTATGAACCGGCTATCGAGCTGAAACGCTTGGTCGGCGGCTTCATCCGCGAGCAAGTCCGCCCGCACATCGAGAGCGGGAAATCCAAAATCAGCCGTTTGGCAGAAACCGCCAGCGACATCGAGGACCCCGCCCGCAGAATCTTCCTCAGCGAACGCGTCGAGCGGCTCGAGACTTGGATGCGCAGCGGCGGCAGAGTGCTTCCGGTGCTTCAAAAACTTCTTGGCCAATGAATTCCACCCCACCCAGCATTGCAGAATGGTTCTGCGTCCGTTGCCAAACGAAACGCGAACACATCGCCGCAGGCCACCTGCGCGAGCTTGAAGGCGTCGAAGTCTTCTGCCCGCGCCTCCGCTACCGCAAGGCCACCCGCCGGGGGAAAATCTGGTGGGTCGAGCCGATGTTCCCGGGCTACGTGCTTGCGAAGTTCAAGATCGCCGAAATGGAGCGCGCCGTCACCTTCTGCCAAGGCGTGCGCGGCTTGGTGCGCTTCGGCCCGAAAATCCCGGCGGTGCCCCAGTCATTCGTCGAGGCGATCAAATACGAGATTCTCAACCGCAAGGGAGCCGTGCAGGAAGAACTCGTCACGCTCAGCCCGGTCATCGAAATCGGCGATGAAGTGGAAGTCGCCCACGGCCCGTTCCAAGGCATGCAGGGAACCGTCATCGGAGTGCCCTCGGCCACCGAGCGCGTGAAAATCCTCCTCGAATTCCTTGGTCAACCCCATGCGGTCGATATGGATCTCTTCTCTCTCCTTCTCCCCCGCCGCCCGACGCCCTGACGCCTCGCTCTTGTTCACGTGATCGCGTTAGTCCCTTTCCCCGCCCTCTGTTGAATACTCCCGCCCGTCACCGGCGCGGATTTGTTCGCACCCCTGACGGCATTTCACCCTCCCAGCCCGTTTCACCCTGGTTTCTCTCCCTCGCGGAGGGATCGACCAAGGGCGGCAGCGTGGCCTGATGATCACCCATGATTCTCACGTTTTGAAATCAGACTCCTCCACCGATTTCCTAATCATCGGCGCCGGCTTCTCCGGACTCGTGATCGCCGAGCGACTCTCCGCCGCGGGTTGGAAATGCGTCGTCGTCGACCGTCGTAACCACCTCGGGGGAAATGCCTACGACGGCATCGATCCTGCCGGCGTGCTCATCCACCGCTACGGACCGCATTATTTCCGCTCTAACGCCCCGCGGATCGTCGATTACCTCTCGGCCTTCACCGAGTGGCACGGCGTGAACTACACCATCAAGAGTCACGCCCGCGACCGCTACTGGAGCTTCCCGATCAATCTCAACACCTTCGAAGAATACCTCGGGCGGGAAGCCACCACGGAGGAGTTCACCAGCTGGTTAGAAAAAACCCGGATTCCCATCCAGGACCCGAAGAACTCCGAGGAAGTCATCATCTCTCAAGTCGGCCGCGAGCTTTACGAGTTGTTTTTCGAGGGCTACTCGCTCAAGCAATGGCAACGCCACCCACGCGAGCTCGACGCCTCGGTCTGCGGGCGCATCCCCATCCGGACGAACCGGGACGACCGCTACCTATCAGAAACCTTCCAGGCGCTGCCCAAGCGTGGCTACACCGCCTTATTCGAAACGATGCTCAACGCCTCGCCCGGCGTCGAACTGCACCTCGGGGTGGAATTCACGGAGGCCCGCGCCCGCTGGAAGCACAAGCACCTGATATTCACCGGCGCGATCGACGAATTCTACGGCCGCCGCTTCGGTGCCCTGCCCTACCGCTCGCTGCGCTTCGAAACCGAGTCGTTTTCCGCCGCACAACTGCGAGACCGCGAGTCGATTTCAGGAAAGCCCGGCTTCTGGCAGCCCGCCATGCAAGTGAACTATCCGGGCCTCGAGGTGCCCTTCACCCGCATCGTGGAAATCAAGCACGCGACCGGCCAGCAGATCGACGCGACGACGATAATCCGGGAGTTCCCCAAGAACTGGACGCCGGACGACGAGCCCTTCTACCCGATTCCCGCGCCCGAGGCCCGCGCGGCCTACCAACGCTACGCCGAGTTGGCCGTTGCCGAACCCGCCACCAGCTTCATCGGGCGGCTTGCGACATACCGCTACTATAACATGGACCAAGTCACGGGCATGGCGCTCGCAGAGGCGGACAAGCTCATTTCCCAATACGGATCCAATCTATGAAAAAACTATTCATCGCAGGCCACCGCGGCATGGTCGGCACCGCCCTCATCCGCGAAGCCGAAACACTCGGCGGTTACCAACTCATCACCGCCACTCGCGACCAACTGGACCTTTGTGACCAAAGCGCCGTCTTCGACTTCCTCGCCACCGAAAGAGCCGACATCGTCATCATCGCCGCCGCCAAGGTCGGCGGCATCCATGCGAACTCGACCTATCCAGCGGATTTCATTTACGAGAATCTAACGATCGCCGCCAACCTCGTCGAGGGTAGCCGCCGCGCTGCCGTGCCGCGCGTGCTCTTTCTCGGTTCATCCTGCATCTATCCGAAAATGGCCCCGCAGCCGATGCCCGAGGAATGCCTGCTCACCAGTCCGCTGGAAGTCACCAACGAAGCCTACGCCATTGCGAAAATCGCCGGGCTGAAGCTCTGCCAGCACTACCGCGCCCAGCATGGCCTCATGTATCACAGCGCCATGCCCACCAATCTTTACGGCCCGGGCGACAACTATCACCCGGAGAACTCCCACGTCATCCCCGCGCTCATCCGCCGCTTCCATGAAGCGAAGGAACGCGGCGATGCCAGCGTCACGATCTGGGGAACCGGCACGCCCCGCCGCGAGTTCCTTCACGTCCACGATCTCGCCGCCGCCTGCTTCCACCTCCTCTCGCTGGATTCCCCGCCGGATTGGGTAAACGTCGGAGTGGGCGACGATGTCACGATTTTCGAACTCGCCGCCCTCGTTGCAAAAACCGTGGGCTTCACCGGCACCATCCTCACCGATCCCACCAAGCCCGACGGCACGCCGCGCAAGCTGCTCGACATTTCCAAGCTGCGAGGCTCGGGCTGGGCCCCCAAGGTCGGATTCGAAAAAGGACTCACCGCCGCCTATCAGGATTTCCTTGCCACCCTCGCTACCGGCGCCGCCCGGCTCTAACCTCACCACCCCCGAACCCTGCCTCCCCATGAAAAAAGCACTCATCACCGGTGTCACCGGACAAGACGGATCCTACCTCGCTGAATTCCTTCTCGAAAAGGGCTATGAAGTCCATGGCATCAAGCGCCGCGCCTCCTTGTTCAACACCCAGCGGATCGACCATATCTACGAGGACCCGCACATCGAAAATTCGCGCTTCCGTCTGCACTACGGCGATCTCACCGACTCGTCCAACCTGACCCGCATCATCAGCGAGGTGCAGCCTGACGAAGTTTACAATCTCGGCGCCCAATCCCACGTCGCCGTTTCCTTCGAGGCCCCGGAATACACCGCGGACGTCGATGCCATCGGCACCTTGCGTCTGCTAGAGGCGATCCGGTTCCTCGGACTCGAAAAGAAGACCCGGTTCTATCAAGCATCGACCTCCGAACTCTACGGTCTGGTGCAGGAAATCCCGCAGACGGAGACCACACCTTTCCACCCGCGTTCTCCGTATGCGGTTGCCAAGATGTATGCCTACTGGATCACCGTGAACTATCGGGAGGCCTACGGAATGTATGCGTGCAATGGCATCCTCTTCAACCACGAGTCCCCGCGCCGGGGAGAGACATTCGTCACCCGGAAAATCACCCGCGCCCTTGCAAACATCGCCCAAGGCCTCGAAAACTGCCTCTTCCTCGGAAACATCGACTCGCTCCGCGACTGGGGCCACGCCAAGGACTACGTTCGCATGCAATGGATGATGCTCCAGCAGGAGACCGCCGACGACTTCGTCATCGCCACCGGCAAGCAGATTTCTGTGCGCACATTCGTCACGATGGCCGCCCGTGAAGCCGGCATCGAACTCGCCTTCTCTGGAGAAGGCGTCGAGGAAATCGGCACCGTCACCGGAGTCGATCCCGCCAAAGCCCCGGCCGTCGCCATTGGCGCGGTGATTGTCAAAGTCGATCCCCGATATTTCCGCCCGGCGGAGGTCGAGACCTTGTTAGGTGATCCGACCAAGGCTAAGGAGAAACTCGGCTGGGTCCCGGAAATCACCGTTGAGGAAATGTGTGCGGAAATGGTCGCGTCCGACCTGAATGTCGCCCGCAGCCACTCGCTTCTCAAGCTCCACGGCCACCACGTGTCCGTTTCCAAAGAGTAGTCGGTAAGCGGTAGTCGGGAGGCGAGAAGAGAAGATAAAAGGAACCATGGACAGGCCTCATTTTCGGTTTGAAGACCTCGAGGTTTGGCAGGATGCCTGCGATCTTGCGGTCGCATGCCACCGGATTACCGATGGTTTGGGAGACAAGAAGTGGTTCCGCTATGCCGAGCAACTTCGGGCAGCCGGGCTATCTCCATCCAATATCATTGCCGAAGGTTCTGCCAGTCATCACGACAAAGAGTTCATCCAGTTTCTCAATATTGCCCGCAGATCCACGGCCGAACTCGCATCCATGGCTCTGACCTTCGAACGAATGGACATTCTCAACGGCACCCTCACCTCCCAGGTTCTCGAAATGACCGACAAAGTCGGCCGCAAACTCACAGGACTCATCCACCATCTGGGTCGATAGGCGGTAGTCGGCAGGCGGAATGCAATCCGCCGCAAGCAACCTAACTACCGCTTCCCGCTTCCCGCTTCCCCATCATGAAAAAAGTCTTCGTTTCCGGATGCTATGACATCCTGCACGCCGGGCACCTGCAGTTCTTCGAGGAAGCCCGCGCGCTGGGCGACTATCTGATCGTATCCTTCGCCTCCGCCGAGGTGCTCTGGCATCACAAGCGGCGCAAGCCATCGATCCCGGACGATCACAAGCGCGCGCTTCTCCAAGGGCTGCGCATGATCGACGAGGTGATTGTCACTCAAGGCCACAAGGAGGGATTGGATTTCGAGGAAGATTTCCTGCGCATCCGCCCGGACTTTCTCATCGTCACCGAGGACGACAAATACGGTGCTGTCAAACACGAGCTTTGCACCCGAATCGGGGCCCGCTACACGGTCTTGCCGAAAACTCCGCCTCGCTTCGAGCCGGTATCTACCAGCTCGATCGTCCGCTGGGTCCAAGCTCCCACCGAGGCTCCCCTGCGCGTCGATTTCGCCGGTGGCTGGCTCGATGTCCCGCGTTTTTCCCGTCCGGGTGAGTTCATCGTGAACTGCGCGATTTCACCACTCGTCTCCCTGCGGGAGTGGCCTTACGAGAAACAAGCGGGCCTCGGTGGCAGTGGCGCCTGGGCCTTGCTCAACGGTCGGGACGGCGTGGACTCGGAAATCGACCTCGGAGTTGGCTGGCAGGACCCGGCCGTCATCCGGGAAACTGGACTCTGCGTCTGGCGCTCCGGGCAGACACCGGTGTTAGATTTCAAACAAAACGGCGATTTTCTCGCAGGGCGCATGGCGATCCTCTGGACCGGCACCCAGCACGACACGCCGGGTGTGGTGAATTTCCCCCGGGACTATGAACGGATCGCGCAGAGCGGTCGGATCGCGCGCGAGGGAGCGCTGCACACGGATATTCACCGCCTCTGCGAAGCGGTGGATCTCTATCATGCCACCCAGCTTGACGAGGGAATGGAACTGCTGCCGGACATCCCCGGAGCCATCACTCGCAAATACTGCGGTGGAGGCCACGGCGGCTATGCCCTCTATCTATTTACGGAGTCCACCTGCCGCGACTCAGCCGTTGCCACCACGCCGGACCTGCGCGCCGTCGAGCCGTTCTGCCGCGTCTGATCCCTAGAAGCCACGCCTTGAAACACATTTCCATCATCGGCCTGCCAGTCGCCGCCACCACCTACGCCGGCGCGGTGCAGTGGATCCTTGCACACGCCCTGCGCGGAGACCGGGCCTACGCCGTGGAAGCGGCTAACACCCACGTCGCCGCACTTGCCCGCACCGATCGCGCCTTCGGCGAGACCATGCGCCGCTTCGACCTGATTTGCCCGGACGGGATGCCGCTCATCTGGGTGCTGAACGCGCACCTCCCCGAAGCGGAAAAACTAACAGATAGAGTCTACGGGCCGACCTTGATGTTGGAGACCCTGCGGGCAACCGACGCCGACCCATCCGGGTTCAAGCATTTTCTCCTCGGCGGGAAGCAAAGCACCTTGGACAGCCTCACGCGTGAGTTCGCCGTGCAATTCCCCAGTGCCAGCATCGCCGCGACTCACTCGCCCCCTTTCGGAGAATGGCCGGAAAGTGAATTCGATGTCATCGCGGAAAAAATCCGTAGCTCCGGTGCCAACCTCATCTGGGTCGGCCTCGGCTGCCCGAAGCAGGAGCACTGGATCGCCACGAACAAGCAGCGCCTCCCGCCGGGAGTCTATTTCGGCATCGGCGCGGCCTTCGCCTTCCACGCCGGTGAAGTCCGCCAGGCCCCAGCGCTCATCCAGCGCTACGGTCTGGAATGGGCCTACCGGGTAGCCATGGAGCCGCGCCGGCTTTTCAGACGCTACTTCACTTACAATTCGCTTTTCCTCTATCACCTTCTCCGCGATCGACTTTTCCCACAAACACCCAACCAATAATACCTATGCCTATCAAATCCATCTGCTGCCTCGGCGCCGGCTACGTCGGCGGTCCGACCATGGCCATGATCGCAGCGAAATGCCCTGAGATCCAGGTCACCGTGGCCGACATGAACGAAAAACGCATCGCTGCGTGGAACTCCGACACGCTGCCGATTTACGAGCCGGGCTTGGATGCGATCGTCGCCTCCGCGATTGGCCGCAACCTCCACTTCACCACCGATATCCGCAGTGCCATCGCCGCGGCGGATCTGATCTTCGTCTCCGTCGGCACCCCCACCAAGTCCTACGGCATAGGGGCCGGGCGCGCGGCCGACTTGCGCTACATCGAATCTGCCGCCCGCCTGATCGCCGAGGTCTCCGAGGGGCATAAAATCATCGTCGAGAAGAGCACGATTCCGGTAAAAACCGCGACCGCAATCAAATCGATCCTTGCCGCGAATTCACCCCATGGGGCCACGTTCCAAGTCCTCTCAAACCCGGAATTCCTCGCAGAAGGCACCGCCGTCGAAGACCTCGAGTGCCCGGACCGGATCCTCATCGGCGGCGAGACCACTCCCGAGGGAAATGCCGCGGTCGAAGCGCTTGCTTCAGTCTACGCCAAGTGGATTCCCCGCGAGCGCATCCTCACCACTAACCTGTGGTCGTCGGAACTTTCCAAGCTCGTTGCCAACGCCTTCCTCGCCCAGCGGATCTCATCGATCAACTCGATTTCAGCCCTCTGCGAAGCGACTGGCGCAGACGTGGACGAAGTCGCTCTGGCCATCGGCATGGATTCACGGATCGGTCCCAAATTCCTGAAAGCCTCCGTCGGCTTCGGCGGCTCATGCTTCCAAAAGGACATCCTGAATCTCGTCTACCTCTGCGATTCCTTCAATCTCCCCCACGTCGCCGAATACTGGCGCCAGGTTGTGCATCTCAACGACTGGCAGAAAACCCGCTTCGTCGAGACCATCGTCCGCACGCTGTATAACACCGTCAACGGCAAGCGCATCGGCATTCTCGGGTTTGCTTTCAAAAAGGACACGAACGACACCCGCGAATCACCCGCCATCCAAGTCTGTCGCGACCTCCTGCTCGAGCGGGCCCACCTCGCCATTTATGATCCCCGGGTCGGTCCGGAGACTATCGAACAAGACCTGTTATCAGCCGGCATCTCCGCCGAACTCATTGCCTCGAATGTCGAAATCTGCACCAACTCCTACGAGGCGGCCAAGGGAGCCCACGCGCTCGCCACGCTCACCGAGTGGGACGAGTTTCGCGATCTCGATCTTCCGCGACTCTACGACCTCATGCTCAAGCCCGCCTTCGTCTTCGACGGGCGCGCGATCCTCAATTCCGACACGCTGAAGGCCCACGGGTTCGACGTGTTCGTCATCGGTAAGGGGATCTGAGGGGTAAAAGCTGAAATTCTGAAAAGCTGAAAAGCTGAAATAATAGCAAGTGCTTTGTATTTCCATTCAGCCTCGTCTCCTTTCAGTATTTCAGCGTTTCAGCGTTTCAGCATCTACCTCGATGCGTTTATCCGTGGATCTGCGGGCCAGGACCAAGGGATTTGCCTCGGCGGTTATTCGTTTGTACATTCGTTTGCCGAAAGGCCGGGAGGAGGTTGCCATTTTAGGCAAGCAGATGATCCGGTCAGGAACTTCCGTCGCGTCGCACGCGAGAGAAGCCTCCAGAGCGCGCTCGGATTCTGAATTTTGTTCGAAGCTGGATTGCCTCCTCCAAGAGGCGGACGAAACCCAACTCTGGATCGAGTTCCTAACTGATGATTGCAACGTCCATGATCCGGAACTCGCCACCATTCACCGTGAATCCGGCGAAATGCTCGCGATCTTCACCACCATCGTTTCAAAGGTTCGAAAAAACCTGGAGGGGTAAAAGCTGAAATTCTGAAAGGCTGAAATAATAGTTAGTGCTTTGCGCTTCCCTTCAGCTCTGCCTCCTCTGCTTTCAGCATTTCAGTTTTCAGCATTTCCGCATTTATTCCCCCGCCTCCTTTCAGTGTTTCAGTATTTCAGCGTTTCAGCATCTATCCACCCGTCTCCTCTTCTTTCAGCGTTTCAGTTTTCAGCGTTTCAGCATTTACCCCAATGAACATCCATCCCGAATTCCACCGATTCCTTCACCGTCAGGACAAAGAGAACCTTCTCGGCCAGCGTGGAATCGTCGTTTGGCTTTGCGGCCTATCCGGCTCGGGTAAATCCACGATCGCCAATGCCGCCGAGCGCGTTTTGCACCAGCAGGGCCGATTCACCACCATCCTCGACGGCGATAACCTACGCACCGGGCTGAACGCGAACCTTGGATTCACGGACGAAGATCGATTGGAAAACATCCGTCGTATTTCGGAGGTCGCGAAGGTCTTTGTCTCTCAGGGGATCATCACCTTTGTGTCAGCGATCACGCCGCGCGGCGAACTGCGCGATCTCGCCCGGGGCCTCCTCGGTGCAGACCTCTTCGAAGTCTATGTAAAAGCGAGTTACGAAGCCTGCGAGCAACGCGATGTGAAAGGCCTCTACGCCAAAGCGGCCCGCGGAGAAATCGCCCATTTCACAGGAAAAGACGGTTCATTCGAACCTCCGAACAACGCGGATCTCATTCTCGACACCGAAACCACTACCATTGAGGACGCCGCCTTCGAACTCTTGGAGGCCATCCGCGAGAAAATCGCCATTCGCAGGCCCTTGGTGTAAGGAATCGGTCTTCGAAGGAGCGTCTGCTGCAAAAAGCTGAAGTCCCCGGGCTTCGGCTTTTTTGTTAAATCCGGCCGCTTTCGGATCCGGCATTCCATACATTACAAAACAACTCAACTTAGTAATTATGTCTTGACCTCACCAGCGTTGGGACCTACCTCACTCCCACGCGGCGTTTCCACCCCTTCTCTTTTCATTCCAGTTTCCAACCTTCAGAATCCACCCAGACCATGCCCAATTACCAACTCAGCCAGCTCGACCAACTCGAAGCCGAAGCCATTTTCATCCTTCGCGAAACTGCGGCCCAATTTGAAAATCCGGCTCTGCTTTTCTCCGGTGGCAAGGACTCCATCGTCATGGCGTGGCTTGCCCGCAAGGCCTTCTGGCCGGCACGGATGCCGTTCCCACTCGTTCACATCGACACCGGCCACAACTTCGAAGAAACCATGACATACCGCGATGAATTCGTGGAGCTCATCCGGGCATCGCTTGTTGTCGGCTCGGTCCAGGAATCCATCGACAGCGGTCGCGTGGTCGAGGAAAAAGGTCCTAACGCATCGCGTAACAAGCTTCAGACCGTCACCCTGCTCGATACCATCGAGAAGAATCAATACGATGCCTGCCTCGGTGGGGGGCGCCGCGACGAGGAAAAGGCCCGCGCCAAGGAGCGCTTCTTTTCCCACCGCGACGACTTCGGCCAGTGGGACCCGAAGAACCAGCGCCCCGAGCTCTGGAACCTCTTCAACGGCCGCAAGAATCCCGGCGAACACTTCCGGGTCTTCCCCCTCTCTAACTTCACCGAGATGGACATCTGGATGTATATCAAGCGCGAGAAAATCCCGCTGCCTTCCATCTACTTCACCCACGAGCGCGACATCTTCGAGCGCAACGGCTCCCTCCTCGCCGTCACGGAATTCCTCAAGCCCCAAGACCACGAACCGGTCACCCGCAAGATCGTCCGCTTCCGCACCATCGGCGATGCCACCTGCACCGGGGCCGTGGAATCCACCGCAGCAAATCTTGACGAGGTCATCGCCGAAGTCGCCGCCGCCCGCCAGACCGAGCGCGGCACCCGCTCCGACGACAAGCGCTCGGAAACCGCGATGGAAGACCGGAAAAAAGAAGGATACTTCTGATGGTAAACGCTGAAACGCTGAAAAGCTGAAACACTGAAACGCTGAAACGCTGAAATAAGAATTTCCCCAGATGCGGCTGAACGAATCCATACGATCGCGAACCAAAGAGTATGGCTCATCCATCATCCGCGCCTATGTTCAGCTTCCCAAGAACCGGGAGGAAATCGCTGTTCTCGGCAAACAAATGCTGCGCTCGGGAACTTCAGTTGCATCACACACGCGAGAAGCATCGCGCGCTCGCACGGATTCGGAATTCTGCTCGAAACTCGACGTCCTGCTTCAAGAAGCCGATGAATCCCAATTGTGGATCGAATTCCTCATCGATGATTGCCAGATCGTCGACCCCGAGCTTCCAAAAATCCACCGCGAAGCGGGAGAGCTCATTGCCATTTTCACAACCATCGTCTCAAAAGTAAGATCAAGTCTCTAGCTTCAGAGGTAAAAACTAAAAGCCTTAAAATCCAGACATTAACTCCATCTAATTTCCGCAACTCAAAACTCTCTTCATTTCAGGATCTCAGCTTTTACCCCGCAATCTCAGCTTCAACCTCTCAGATTCTAACATATAAATTTCAGCTTCTCAGCTTCTCAGCTTCTCAGCTTCT
>Ga0123337_10003169_pt1 | contig 17859 bp, 28 predicted proteins | sample frozenSSSSmetaG_FD_89792 | JGI IMG/M metagenome (GOLD analysis project Ga0123337, IMG submission 89792) | Glacier valley bacterial and archeal communities from Borup Fiord, Nunavut, Canada, to study Microbial Dark Matter (Phase II) -... | ecosystem: Environmental > Aquatic > Freshwater > Ice >... | reverse complement strand
TCTTATTATACCTACTATTTTATTTTGCTTCCACACATCAGACCTCCCCCCACCCCCCCCCCACCCCCCACCCCCCCCCCCCCCCCCCCCCCCCCCCCCCCCCCCCCCCCCCCCCCCCCCCTTCTCCCAAGTCTCAGACCCATGAACGACCACCAACCAAACGCACCCAGTCTCAGGATATCCCCATCCGACCTCCCTCGCCCCAACCCAACGCGCCGTCCTGCGCTGCTGGCGCGAGCTTGGCTCGCATCGCAGCGTCGCATCCCATCTGGCCGGGTGCTCGCGCCTGCTTCTGCTGAGGTGAGGTTCAGGATCCGCGAATGCGGCTTGCATCGGCCTTCGCTGGCGTGTAAAAACAGCCACATGCATGCATGTACGTATCTGCCTTCCTCAATCATGTTCCACATCAAGCCCCGACAGCCAAAAATCCCCATTGTGCGGACATCCCTGCAGGATACGCGGAGGAACTGCTTGCTTTGGACGCATCGAGCGAGGCGGTCTGTCTTGTTACGAAGTACATATGTATGTGTGTACGGAGTATCCGTGCGACATTCTCCGCACCTACATACCACGCAGACGAGACGACAGACGTGACACGACACGACTGAGCAGAAAGAACCGTGCGGCGATGAATTGGTATTATAACATAATTGCCCGTGCAGACTCGGCAGAGGACTGAAATGAAACCGGAGTTCCAGAGAGAGGCCCAGTGATGGATCCGAGAACGCCGGGCCGGACATCCTCTCTCTGCCTACGGAGTATATCATCCACGCCTCCGCTGCTGTCTGTCCGTCTCGCTGCCGCGGCGGCACACGATAATGAGGAGACGCAGATCCTCGGTATGTATGTATGTAGGTATGTACGCACGGGAGAGCAGATGCCGAGCGCCCTCCCCGCCGAGGATTGAGCCGACATGCCATGTACATATACATATCTCTGTCTGTACGTAGGTTCGACGCAGCGTGCCGTGCGCTCGCTCGATCCTGCTGGCCGTCCCAGCGCAGGCACGGCGTGCATGGCTTGGGTCCCGAGGCACTGGGACGGTGGTGGCGAACTGACCTGCGGCCGACCTGTGTCAAAGGGGTAGTAGATAGAGGTAGATAGAGGAGATGATTGCATTCGTCCACGGGAGCCTCACTCAGCCACCCAGGTCCTCAACACCAACGCGTCCGTACATGCCTCCCCTCCAGTTGATCGTCACAGGGGGAGTCGCAGGGCAGCCAGGACGACGGAGTCTGAGGATCTGAGGAGGCGAGAGGGATTGGAGGTTCGTTGTTTAGCTTAGATGTCAGATACAGCAGAGGAATACTCGAGCGCAGACGAGATTGTCATTTTGACAATTCGCACGAGATGGTAAGCACTGCACTGCACTGCACTGCATCACTCACTCACTCACTCACTGAACACGACACGCCTTTCGAGACTCCCAGCGGTCTCTGAAGGCGCGTTGAGGACGCGAGACGCGTAGCTCGCGGGACGGGCCTCTAGGCCGAGGCTGCCCATTGTGATGTGCCATCGTCGCCGCCCAAGAGATAATGATGTGATGTGATGTGATGTGATAGTGATAGTGATGACAGTGATGTGATAGTGATAGTGGAGACGAGGCGACCCAGTCCATCACGATCAGCATCACAATCACCATCATCACCAGGGCTTATGCCTCGGATCCCATCCCTCCGCGATCTTACCCTCCTATGTACGTATGTACCTGTACCTGTGCACACTCCATAGATTGATCGTCCCAGTGCCACGTTCCCGGATTCTCGGGGCCAAGGAATTCTCATTTCCCCCTGAGCCACGGACTCAGAGGGAGTCGCTGGCGAGCATGTGGATTCGCCACTGGAGCGGCGAGGGGTCGGTCGTCCATGTATGTATATATGTATGTATGTATGTATGTACATATGTAGTACTGTATGTATGTACTGTACTGTACATACATATCTGGCTCGAAGTCCTCTCCCTCCTGTGGGCAGAGCGCGCTTCGTATCCAGCACCAGCATCCAGCACCAGCATCCAGCATCGAATAGCCGCCAATGCACACACGATGAATCGCGCGTCTGCATCCGTCACATCAACACTGAGTCCAGCCATTTGCTGGCCATCGCCTCACATTGCCCTCCGTCTGTCCGTCCGCTCTGAAATGCGAGAACTGACATGTACTGTAGGTATGTATGCATGAAAGAAGTGACAGGAATGGCGCGCCTGCCGCGTTCGGCGAGCTGCAGCTGCGTGGCGGTCGGTGGCTGCCAAGCGTGAGCGAGAGGGGACCATGGATCTCCGCTGCAGTGCTGATCTCTGTGATGATCGCCGAGGGAGCGGAGGGGGAGGGAGGGGCAGGGACCCGGCGGTAAAGGGAGTGAGTGTCCAACAAACAAGCAGACAGAGAGGCAGAGAGACAGAGAGACAGAGACAGACCTCCAGAGAGACAAACAAACAAGTCATAATCACATCTTGGATACAGAGAGGCCATTCATTGTTGGTTGCTCCAAACAGAGACACCACGTCCAGAAGGGAAGTGAGACATCTGAAGATCTGCGCATGCGATCTGCAGTGCAGTGCGCTCCTTCCCAACAAACATCCTCCTTTTCAGGCACAGAGATGATCGACGCTGGGATGTTTCCATTCGGGCGCCCTCTCCCCAAGCTCCGCACACATCGTCCTGGCTTGAAAGTACAGGTAACGTTGTATATTATGTGCCTAGGCAGTAAGTACTTCCATATCTGTGCGCGCATCCTCCGTAGATAGACTGACTGCCAGACTGCCACCACCGTCACGATGATCTCCATTCCGCATCTCCGCGTCTCCGCACATCTCCATCGATCGCCATCGCGGCCAATCGATCTCGATCGTCCCAGGGACAACCCATCCGTCCGTTCCTTCGCTCGCTCGCACGCACCGCCACGGGCGTCGCGGATCCGTCACCTCCTCTCCCTCTCTGGCCTACCTATCCGGGTGTCGCAGATCCCTCACCTCCTCTCCCTCTCTTGCCTACCTATCCGTGTCCAGCGGCGCCGCATGAGGATGTGATGGATGTGATGAGATGCGATCGGCGCCAACATCCACACTGCGTACCCACATAGTGCTATACAGCAGGAATCGCAATCAGAGGAGCCCCGCGCGATCGGCACCTAGCGCATAGAGAGAGGGGTATTGCGCTGGCCGTGTCGCCCTACTGGGCTGCGCTGGGAATGCAAGCTGTGCTGCTGTCAGTCACTGCGCATGGACGGCAAGTGTGATGCTGTATGTATGTACGTGGGATGCGCATCGTGCCCGTGCCCTCAGGTAAAGTACCGGCGATCTATCTGATCCTCCGATCCTCCAACTTGTCAACGGCCATGTCGCGGCCGATAGGGGCCTAAGTAAGGTAGATATCTAGATGACGGCGGGCGGGGAGCTGGAGTGCACGAGAGGTCTGGTGCAGTGCGCTCTCGATACAGACATTGCATGCATAACTACACTGTGTATACCAGGCATCGCATGCATTGCGGCAACAGCAGCGCGCGGCTGCGTGCTCGCCCTCGCCGCCTCTGCAGCTGAAGTTTTGCTGTTGCTAGGCTTAGGCTGTTGGACCACGGTATGTAGGTAGGTCTGTCTGTTTCTCAATTCCCGTTTCGTATCACTTATTTCTTATTTCTTACCCGTCGGCACGTCCTCACTCAACCATGGTACCTACATACATACATACATACATACATACATACATACATCTGCCTGGTACTCTCCGCTCAGCCAAAAGTGGCAGAAGTACTCCGCATGTAGGGTATCGCCTCCGACGTATATGCACCAGCACCTGCACCACCGCGTTTCAGCTGCCTGCACCGCAGCGCACCTCGCCTCCCGTTCCCTGGAGTCGCCCGACGCGACAGATGACGATGCGGAGAGGGATGGGGACTCCAGCAGCCCGTTCTGTGGCGAGAGGGGGGCGGGGCGGGGGCGCGAAAGAGGGTTGCACGACGGGCGCGAAGATAGGAGATGCGTGAGCCATGCAGGCACAGTATGTACAAGTACATACGGGAGACAGTATATATATGAAACGGTAGAGTGCAGTGTTGCCTGGGGGAGGCAAGGAAAAAGAAAAGAGGCAATGGCATCGTGATGCGTCGCCCAGGGCCCCGAGAAGAAGAGGAAGACGAACGATCCAGAGTCCCGCGGCCGTGGCGTGGGCATTTTACTGGCAGACGGCGAAAGTTGCAAGCTTGGAAACTTGGAGGAGGCGGCGGCGGGGAGGGGCGCGACCGAGACGAGTGAGCGCGTGCCCCTGAGACGCGCTGCAAGGCGTCGATGCACGAGTACCTGGGGCAGAGAGCCTCTGGGGGTTGTGCAAATAGGGGGGGAGGGGTGAGAGAGAGAGGCTAGGGACGAACGATCCCGTCGGCGTCGTGGACGATGAACGAGCACGCAGCCGTCTGAGGACTCGAGGGGAAAGAGGGCAGCAAGCATGGGAATGGAAGGAACTGCGCCGCCTGAGGTCGCGCAGTAAGCTCTGCGACGGAGCAGTCTGCTTGACGCCGCTGACTCGAGGCCCGATGCATAGTCTAGCTACCTCTACCTACTGAGAGATTTCGAACAACGCCGCTCGAGGGCCTCAATGTGCGGAAGTGCCCATGCTGCGGTTTTGTCTCGGCTCTTGCCTCGTCCTCTGCGTCCTCGTGTCGCGCAGCTATGGAGACGCTACTTGCCCCTTTTCCTGTCCTCTCTTCCTGTCCCCCTTTCATGTCCCCTTTTCCTGCCGTCCCCTCACTCATCTCTTCTGGCTGCTGCTCTTGCCTCGACGCGTGCGCCGCTTGGGTGTATGCCCGTTGCCTCTTCATATCAGAGGAACACGTATCCCTTCCCTTGACCTCTGGACCCCACCCCATCTGCGCATGGCAGGGCTGAGTATGCCGTGTTGTTGGTTGTGTGGAAGGAAGTTACGAGGGAACCGCCGAAAAGTTGAAAGCGCTGCGTGAAGAGTGCAAGAGTTTTTTGGTTTTTGCCCTTCAGCTGAACTGCGAGACTCGCTGTCCCATATACATCTCCTCTCCCGCCGGGCGTCTATCCAGAAATACCCACACCTCTCCCTGCCCTCCCTCTTCCCTTCCTCGACCCCGCCCGTCCGAATGCCGCACGCGGCGTCTGCGTCTTTCTTTCCTCCGGCGGTGCGGCGATTCGCATATCTCCTGGCTCGAGATCACCGCCCAACCCGCCATATGCCTCTGCCCATCTGCAAATCGTAACATGCTTCCCCTCCGTCCTCAACCATCACCCCTCTCCGAAACCTTCCTGCGTTGATTTGTGCGATTTCTGACTCCGACTCATGCTCGTGGCCCCCTCGTGGTGCGCCTCCTCTCCACGGCTCCTCATTCCCTTCCACCCGCGATTCGCAGATCCCGCTCTGTCTCTCCCCATGCCTCTCAGCATCTCGCGCCGTCTGTTAAATCGTAACATGCTTTTCCCCCTCCCCCTTCCCTCCCTTCTCAGCCATCCCCCCTCTCCGAGACCTTCCTGCGCTTGCTCGCGCGGCTCTGGCTCCTACTCCTACTCCCCCTTCTACTCCGCGCCCCCTCTTCCCCTCCACCACCCCCCTCCTCGCCCGCCGCCTCAGTAAACACCAAATCCCCCGTCTCCCCCAGCGCCTCCCCACACAATTCCTCCATCAGCACCCCCAGCGCAACCAGCGCCGTCTCGTCCAGGGATCTGAAATCCAGTCTGCCGGCCCTCCCCTTCCCCCCTTCCCCCGCCCCCAGCTCCCCCGTGGTCCGCGCGTAGTACTCGGAAGCGTACGCGTGCAGGGCCTTCAGGAGGTCGCGGTCGGGGAGGGAGTCGCTGGGCAGGCGGGAGGACGCGAAGTAGGCGTCGGTTTCTTCGTAGCGCAGGGGGGCGCGCAGGCGTTGGTGGAGGAGGATGTCGGGGGCGAGGGCGAGGGAGGGGAGGGAGTTGGCATGCGGGAGGAAGCCGGAGGGGCCGATGCGCGCTGGGGAGTGTTAGTGTGGAGATTGAGAGGCGATGGTGGGATTGGAGAGGGGGAGTAGAAGAAACATACCTGCAACGGCGTCGTAGAGGGTTGCTTGACGTCTTTGGATGTTGTTTGCGTCGCGCGGTTGTGGGGAGGGAGATGCGGCCGCGGCGGCCGGGGCGAGGAAGGCGCTCTGCGTGAGGGAGTTGGACGCCATTGCATTGTCCTTTCCTTATGTTCTTCACTGTATATCAACACGATTGAAACCACATGAAGTACATCGCCAGGTCGCGGGAGAGGACGTATCGCAGTGGTGTTGATACAGGACGTTGAAGGATTGTCAGCCGCGGAACAATGTGGAGGAAATTGTCAGCCTTGTGGTCTGTGCGCTTGCGCAAGGCTGCGACTTCGCCGATGCCTCTCGGCCTCTCAACACAACATCAAGAAAGCATCAACACGCAGTCGGATAACTGGGGATCTCGAATGGGGAATGGGAGACAGAGAATGAATGAATCGCCTCCTCTTTGAACGCGAGACGGGGGCGTTGGGGCAGGGTGCGATTGCGAGGACGGTCGCGAGTCGGGCGCTGCAGGACCTGGTGTTGTGGCCGTGGCTGAGGTTTGATGGTGGGGAGGTGGCCCAGGTGGGATTAGATGGGGAGAGAGATGGGGGAGGGGCGGGGAATAGGGGTGGGAGAGGAGATGGAAATACAGCAGGCATTGCGAGTGCGAGGGCGAGCGAGGAGGGGGTTTGGGCGTGCCAGGCCGGGGTTAATACACTTGCTGTGGAGGGGTTTGAACATAAATTGTGAGTTGGATGAGAGCGAACGAGAGGGGTTTGATGGAATACGTGCTGATAGGTGAATAGAATGTTAACAGGCGGCGCCGACTCTTCGATCAAGCTCTGGGACCTCGACGACATCAGGCCCCATAAGAACATCCAGACTCTCACGCCCAAAGACTCCGTCAAGAAGTTCGTCCCCTCTCCCATATCCCCTGATCACAACCCCGCTGACAACCCCCAGAGCCCCCGACACCCACAAATTCGGCATCACGCACCTCTCCTTCTACCCCTTCGAATCCGCCGCCTTCCTCTCCTCCTCCTACGACCACACCCTCAAGATCTACTCCACCAGCACCCTCGTCCCCTCCGCCTCCTTCGACCTCGACTCCATCATCTACACCCACGCCCTCTCCCCCATCGCCTCCCACCTCCTCGTCGCATGCTGCACGCAACACCCGCTAATCCGGCTCGTCGACCTCACCTCGGGCGCCTCGACGCACTCGCTCGCCGGCCACCACGGCGCCGTGCTAACCGCAGCTTGGAGCCCGCGCAACGAGAACATCCTCGCGAGCGGCGGCACCGACGGCACGGTGCGGCTCTGGGACGTGCGGAAAGCCTCGGGCACGCTGCGGCTGCTCGACCTCGAGGACTCGGTTGGCGTGCTGGGACATGATGGGAGGGGCAGGGGTGCGACGGCGCGCGCGAGTGCAAAGGCGCATAATGCGGCCGTCAACGGGCTGGCGTGGACGGACGACGGGAATTACATTGTTTCTGCGGGACATGACAATGCGATGCGTGTGTGGGACGCGGATACGGGAGCGAACACGCTGGCGCATTTTGGGCCGACGGTGAAGAATGGGAGGTTGGAGACGAAGCCGCTGCTGCTTAGTCCGGGGGAGTGGACGAGGCCGGGTGGAGGGCTGTTGTTGGTTCCGAATGAGGGGGAGGTGCTTGTGGCGGAGTTGTTGGAGGGGAGGATCTTGAGGCGGTTGAGGTTGCCGGGGCCGAGGGAGGCGGTGGTTAGAGCGAGGGCTGGGGGGGAGAGGAGGGTGGGCAGGAGAGTTACGAGTTTGGCGTGGAGGGGGGTGGGGCAGGGGCTTGTGTCTGGGGGGACGGATGGGGTTGTGAGGGTGTGGGGTCCGATGGAAGAGGGGGAGGTAGATGAAGTGGAAGAGAAAGAGAAAGGAGAGGAGGAGAAGGGGGAAAAGAGGAAGAGGAATGTGTTGGATGAGGTGTTCAAGGAGTTGACAGGGAAGAAGATTACATTTGGGTAAGGAAAGCTCGGACGGCGTTTCGGGGGCGCTGTGTCAGCGGTTGGGAGTATTGGTGAAAATAACTAAGGATCTGCTCTCCTAAGTTTTGTCTTTTTCTCTGGGTGAAAAAGAAGAGTGTAGAATAACGAATTGCTCATGTTTGCTCTTGCGGTCTAACAAACTTTCACTGCTAACCATTTCCCTGCTTTTTTCTGTTCTTGTTCGTGCATCCTCTCACATCACAGCTTTCTTCCTGTTAATGTTGTTTACTACATGTCTCAATTCTCACATCCCCTCCACCTGGAGAGCACGGTGACATATCTCAGACATCTCCGCCTGTCTCTCTCCCTGAGTTAGGTTGCCAGCACAAGCCCATGATCAGTATGGATGCAAAGAGGGGAACTTGTTAAAGAAAAATAAAAATAAAAATAAAAATAAAAATAAAAATAAAACTAGAAATAAAATCAGATATTTTCAGCCTAGATATGTATGCCGAAGTGAAGTCCAATGAATCTGTTTCTCACACTGTCTCCTCATCTTTTCCCCATCCTTCCCCTCATTTAGGAGAAGGAAGCATTCAGCGGGATTTTAGACATCGCGCAGAATGCGTGTGAGAAGGAGATGCTATGGCAAGAGAGAGGTCAGGAGTATCTAAAACCTTAAAACATGAGCTTATTCTTCGAGAGTTCCAGCTCTCGGGAGCGCTTTCTAGAACACCCATTCTTATTCGCCATCCCATCCACTTTTCCTCATCTTAAACGCAGGAAGCTTGATTCTCGCGCTTTCGCCACTCTGCTTAGACTTTCACACTGTATGTAAACTCAACCGTCTCTCCTCTTTGTCTACAGTACAAGGGCGTCTCCAGAAAAATGAAAGCATGAACTTACAGCAGCATCTAGATTCTCCATCTCAGCGGCAAGGGCAAAGATGAAAAAAAAAGGGAAAAGGGAATATGATCGCTGCCATGGTTGTCAATAATCATTAGACTCCCATAATTATAAAGAAAAAAGAACACAAAGACAGCAAGTTGCAGAAATATTATATGTCAGTGCAACCGGGTTGTTGGTGCACCAAGCTTTCAATGTCTTTTCCAACATCAAGCAACGTTGAGGAGGCCGTAGCAAGCCAGATGGCAGCGAGGCCGCTGGAAGATTTGAGGGGCGGGATATCGGTGTCGGGGAGGACTGAGGAACAACAGGGGAGAAGAGGTTTTGGGATTCAAGAAGAGAGCAGGAACTGGGAATCCATGCGCAAAGACTGCGATGAGGGTGATTCTGCGCCCGCCACATCGAAGATCTTAGATTTCCTGAAATACGACGCTGTTTCTAGTAACTACTGCATCGGACAGTTCCTCCACAGGAAACTCGATTGCTATGCTGCACTCCTGTCCATATCAGGAATCCCGGCTGCACGTTTCCAGCTGCAGAAACCAACACATACGGTGACATACCGGGATCATCAGACCATCCCCAAAGTCTCATCCGCAGCACAATCACTCACTCATTCACGTCACACTCCATATAGGCCAAGCAAGCACTCATAAGATCAACTCTTATTATACAGCGTTTCCATCCTACATCCCGCCCGCCCGCTAGTCGTCCTCGTCCATCCCGTCCGTCCCTCCTTGCTTCCCTCCCACCCAGCAAACTTTTGTCCGCTCCCAGCACCCCCGATGTGCACCCACCTGCCCACCCCTCCTCTCCTCCAATCCCCCAAGACCGCCACACACAAGGATATCCCCCCCTCAAGCCAAAACTTTGGTCTGAAGAAGAAAGATATCAAAGTATTGTACAAGAATGCCGTTCTGTTCAGAGAACAATGCAGGTCTTCCTGCTTTTCCTCCCACCCTTCCACCCTTCACCTGCGAAGCTGCCGCACCTCGCCTCTCCTTTCCTATCATGCCCCCGCAGAGCTGCACATTCTCCAACATGCCTCTATTGATCTTCCATCCCCATTCATCCCCTCATTCGATCCTCTGATAAAACAACAGATACGCCACCTTATTATCCCTAATGCTGAATTTATCCCCCGCCCCCTTCGCCTTCGTCGTCGTGCCATTCACCACACCCGTCCATTTCTTCGCGCCCCCATTCACCTTCTCCCCATTCACCTGCCTCCACTCCTCCGCCCCCTCCTCCTCCTCATCCTTCATCTGCGCAAAAATATTGCCCGAGGCCACCGTATCCCTCTTATGCGCCTCCATCGCCGCGGCCAGCACCTTGGGATCCTCCTCGCTCCCGCCCTCCGCCACATCCTCCGCCTTCACGCGCCGGATCACCGTGTCGTCCAGCCGGATCCACTCGCGCCCGTCCTGCCTCCTTACATCCACCGTGTAGTGGCCCCCGCTGGCGTTCTTGCCGTGGTGGTACACCACAGCGCTGAGCCGGTACTTCGGCAGTCCGCCGTGGCTGAGGATGGCCCCCTGCTTTTGCCGCGCGAACACCTCCTTCGGGATCTCGAGCTCGAGCGGGTACCCCACCTTCTTCCAGATCTTCTGCGTGCCGCCGCTGTTGTCGTATTGGAAGCGCTTGAGGTGCAGGATGAGCACTGGCGGGAGCGTCTCGATCGAGACTTGCTTGGTGGCGGTGACGCTTGGTCCGCGAGGGGATTTGAAGTCGCCCGTGATGGTTTCGGGCTTGGTTAGGCCCTTGAGGGCGTCGACGATGTTGTGGACTGATGGGAGGTGGATGTCGAGTTGGAGGGGTTGGTATGGCTCCATTGTGACCGAGTCTTTTAGGCCGGGAACGCGGAGGACAGAGCGCAGAGTGCCCCCGAAGATCTTCGTGATTGGCGAGTCCAATCTCATGCCGGACGATCGAGTTACGGCTGCCTTTTGCTTCGGACCAACCTCGAGCCATCCATTTGCTTCTCCAGAAACAGAGCCGGACTGGCTGAGCACGGGCGACGAAGGCACGTTTGGTGTCCCCGCTGCTGATGCTTCTGTTGACCCATTGGTCTGCATGACGTGCACACACTCATCATGCAGGCCCTCCAGCAAAAATCCCAAAAACTCCTCTGCGTCCTGTTGATGCCCTCGCTGTCGTTTGTCAGCAACCGCACTCCCCATGCATCCTGGATATACGTACTCTCATCGATGCGAATCGTGGCAACTTTCGGATAACTTCATAAACAAAATCAGGTGTAAATGCATCCCCATACTTTTCCAATTCATTATCTTTCAATCTCATTCTAAGCTGCTCCACATTGTGAGCTGAATCGATAATAGGAAATTCACGCATGAACATAATCCTGAGAAATGTCAGTACTCAGTCGAGAAAGAGGGATGTTGGTCGGTGGCTTACATAGCGTCAATTAATGGGGTATCGCTTTTAAAACTATGCGCCGCCCTTTTGCCAACTTGATCGAGAAAATCATAAAATGGTACACAGAAGACTAAAACTTGTAGCACCTAATCATCGTTAGAGATTTCTCAGATATAGCCGGAATTGACGACTTACCGAATTCATATAACACATGTTACCCGTATTCACAAGACCCCGTGGTTCCAAAAATGCGATCTTGGCGTCCTTTGCACTTGCACTGAACGAGAAGAGAGCATCGGATAAGGATTCAGCATTGGTCTTTGCAAAACCGGTCGCAATAGCAGTCGATGAGCTTGAATGAACACCTTCTGAACGCGCACCTGTTTGAACAGACCCCTTGAATAAGTTTGCCCAAGATTTTGGTGGTCCTGCAGCCGCTGGAGCTGGCTTAGTCTCCTCAATCTCGGCCTTCTCAGCAGATGCTGTCACATCGGACACGACCTCCGCCTTTGACTCGATAGCAGTTTCCTTGAAGGACTCCTGCTTAGTCTCGGAGATGGTTGGTGATGACTTCGACAAGATCTTCGGTAATGCTGGAATGATCGGCAGTGCAATAGCGCGAGGAGCCTTGGCCGAGCCAGGGGTTGTAGACGTAAGCGGCAGATGCGATGCTGTTTGCACTGAAGATGGAGTTGTTGGAGTTGTGGAAGGTGCTTCTTCGGAGGGAGGTTGCGTGGTCGAAGGGGTCTCTGGACGTGGCACAGCAGGGGCGGCAATATCTGTAGCCTCCGATATTGTTGTCTGGCCTTGCTCAGATTGTATGTCTTCTTCTTGCTCTATCAACTCGACTGGTTCTTGCACAATCTTTCGCTTTCTTCTCCGCGCCGTTTTGGCGGGCCATGACAGGTCGGGTCTTGAGAACCATGGTAACTACTCAAGTCAGACACTGTACTGCATATCGCGCTCAAAGGGGGTTTACTTACAGGTGGCCTATATGGAGTTCGAGGCACAGCGACCGTCGTCTCAGGTGTAGCTGGAGGCAACTGGGCCGGTTCTGTGACTTGAGGACTCAGAGGTGTCGCGGGTTGTGGGATAGGCTCTGGAGCAGAAATAGGAACGGGAGCCGGAGCTTGCACAGCAGGTGGAGGCGGAGGCGCAGTTAAAACAGGAGCAGGCGCTATATATGAGGACTGCGTCGAAGATGGTGTCGCCGGTGGAGGAGGCTGGTATGGTGATGTGACGATGGCAGGAGACTGCAGAGGCTGAGGGTATGAAGGAGAAGCGACTACTACCGGTGGAGGGACTGCGTATGGCTGGTAGGGCAGAGATGGCGATCGTCCATATAGCGCATATGGGTTGTATTGGTTCGGAGGCATGCCGGCATTGTAGTAAGGAGGAGGAGGCGGAGGAGGCTGAGGGTAGTAGGGCTGATTGTAATAGGCATTGTACATTGCCGGCGATGGAGGCTGGTATTGCTGATTGTATGGGCGCCGCCTGTTGTCATGGTGCATACCCTGCCCTGCCGGCAGATGACGACCGTTCATCATGCCGGCGTGGGAGGATCTTCCAAACCGACTCGGACGTTCGAGGCGGCTTGGATGTCGTCAATTCCAGGCGCGTGCGAGTGCGATCACACAGCGCGGGCCAGAAGGGAGAGAAAAGGCCGAAATCAAGAGGCCGTCGCCGATGCTAATCGAAGTTGTCCACTATAGAACGAGAGAGCCGAGTAGAGGAAGATGCTGAACGCTGGACTGTGTCTCAGCGCGGCGAGAGGCGGCGGCGGCGGTGGTGGTGGTGGTGAGATGTTGTTGATCTTTGGAATTATTTTTGGAGTTTAACAATGCGCGACAAGGAGGATTCGGCTACCGTACAAGATGAACGGGTAACGACTTTCCCCAAAAGCGTCATCGCCAACCCCAGGTCACGTGAAATTGAAGTGGTTGGCGATGTGAATGAGAATGCGAATGTGATTCAGAATTTGATATGTGATTTGGAATTTCGAGAGAGTGTAGTATTTATAGTATTTATATATCATATGTTATGCATTATCTTATTTCGAATTTTTAATTTCGAATTTCGAATTCTGCTTGCTGTGGTTTGTTCTGCTTCTGCTGCACTCTTTTGTATATGTATATACATACATACATACATACATACATACATAGCATGGAAAGACGGCGGCTGATTACCGATGCCCCTCCAAACCACACTGATTGTGACTCGACATCATACCAGCACCCTCTGGGCTTCTGCCCGTTCATATCAACAACCAAGGTCGTCGAGCATAGGCATCGAGCATAGGCATCGAGCGTACATGGGGATGTAGCTGTGGCCGGGACTGATTTTGCTCTTTTTTCGACTCTATGACTACAGAGAGAACAGGAAAACCGTGGCTTTGAACCGTGTGGGATTGCAAGAGAAGACGCCTGGTTGGTACGAAAAGGCCTCCACGGCCCAGAGTCCCTCAGAAGCCATCTCCAGCTTCCTACCATCCTCTGCTTCGAGACAGCGACCATAGACCACTGTCCATGCGAAGAGCCGCCGCCGGTCATCCTTTATCTCTTTCACGACCGTCATGACTTCGACACAACCCGGCTCGTCACTTGGAGGAAAGCTCAATCCTTCCTCCACACATTCGCCAGTCCAGCAGCAACAGCAGCAACAACAGCAGCAGCAGACCCCTTCGCCCAGCTTCGATTCTAACAGTCGACGCTCCAGCAGCACACATTCGAATTCGGTCAGCTCTGCCAGGAACAATCAGGCATCGAAGAAGAAGCACAAGAAGCATAGACGACCCGGACTTGTCGGGGAGGATGTTTATGCTGAATCCGTGAGTTACAATGGAAGTTCTCTCGCCGTCAGTATCTGACCTATTAGGCCGCTATGAGAAACTCAACCAGCCGCCGAGGCCAGACCTCTATCACACATCTGATGAATATTACTCTGCCTCCACGACCACAAGCTCAGTTTCATACTCCAAGACCTGCTGGCCGGGACCCAAGGTACGCCAGGTCTGGCATAGGGTCTGGCTATCATGCTTCGGACAAAGCAAGGTGTGTGCGGCGTGCGGCTCTCCCAGGTTAGTAAACACAGCTGACATTCTTCGCGCAGATATATCCATGCAAACTACCGATTTATCGTCAATCCGTCAGGCGACTACCGCGCACAGGCGATCGATGCCGACGTGCCTCTCGATTGGAACAACGTGCTGCAGATACTCGTCTCTGCAGAATCTCAGCTCTCTTCATGTCCAATATGTCTATCACATCCTGTGGCACCTCGAATGGCAAAGTGCGGCCACATATTTTGTTTACCATGTTTGATTCGATATATGCATTCAAGCGACGAAGCTCTACCAGACAAGAAGGCTAGGTGGAAGAAGTGTCCTCTATGTTGGGATTCCATATATATGTCCGATACGAGACCGGTGAGGTGGTTTACTGGCCAGGAAAATCCCGCACCGAAGGAAGGAGAGGATGTGATCCTTAGGCTGGTTATGCGGCAACCAGGAAGCACCTTGGCTCTACCGAGGGATGAGGCCGAATCAATGGGAAATTCGGATGATATTCCTTGGTACTTTGCCGCTGAAGTCACAGACTACGCACGAGTGATGAAGGGAACTGAGGAATATATGATTGAGCAATATGATACGGAAATCGAAGACTTAAAACGACAAGAAAAAGAAGACGAGTTGATGTTTGGCGACGAAACGATATGGTCCAAGAAGGCTGTTAACGCAGTGATGGAGGCGAAAGATAAAGTGAAGGGAATCGGAAGTGCTCCAGTCATTTCAAAACAATCAGGGAAGAGGACAAAGAGGCCGGAGGTCGAGGTGGAGGAAGCAAAGATTGTCGATGAATCGTCTGCAACAACATGGACGAGAATTCATGATGGTGAAATTGATACTGCTGTGGCCCTGTCAGTCGAAACCGTCGCGCAAACCATCGCGCCTGTCGAGCAAATTGAGCCTATACAAGTGCCAAGTGAGAACACATTACAGGACGGTTTGGAATCTCTATCAATATATAGCGACTCAGCGATGACGTCCATTTCATCTTCCGCTACTGCTCGACACGTCCCGTTCGCACACTCACATGCGCCATATTACTTCTACCAAGCTCTTCAGCATTATTACCTCGCACCTCTCGACATCCGTATTCTCAAAGCTGCCTTTGGCGACTTTGCCTCGTTCCCGTCAACCCTTCTTCCCCGTGTCGAGCACGTCTCCACTGGGCATATTGTCGACGACGAGCTCCGGAAACGCATAAAATACCTCGCCCATCTGCCCTATGGCTGCGAAGTATCGTTCTTGGAGTGTAACTGGACCGACGTAGTGCCTGACTCGGTGCTCACAAATTTCCTCAGCGAGGTAAAGCGTCGCCGCGAGAAGAACCGCGAGAAGGAGAATCGAGAAGAGAAAGCACGTCTCCGCGCCGAGAAGCTCGAGGACGAGGAGCGCTGGGCGAATGTGAGGAAGAAGCGTCAGGGTTTCGGCACGTCGCCGCAGGAGGAACGCTTCGGTGCAGACGACTTCGTCCCGCTTGCGCCGGCGCTCAATGCGGATGGCACGACCTCGAGCAGTCCGCCGTATTCGACGCACCATCGTCCTGGGTTTGAGAGTCTAGCAAATCCGTCGCCGGGGACGAGTCCGTCCTCGCATCAGCGCACGGTTTGGGGCACGACGGTCCTGGCGGCGGCTGAGGAGGCATATGTGCCGCATGAGGATAACGGGAATGACGGATGGCTGCTGGACTGGGAGAAGGAGTTGCAGGCGGAGAATGAGGCTATTCTTCGACAAGTGGAGGCGGCGAGTCTGGCGGATGAGGTTGGGGAGGCGGGTGCGAGCGCGGGTCGCGTGACTGGAGGAGGAGGAGGAGGAGGGAAGAAGAAGAAGGGCAAGAAGATTACGCTCATGAGTACGACTGCGCGGCGTGCGGCGTGAGGGGTCTGGGATCCCTCATGCACTGGTTTTGGATTTGGTAATGGACATGGGAGCAGACCTGGGATCAATGGCGCAGGCAAAGCGTGTTCTTTTGGCATTCCCCGTTCTTTGCGAGAGGGCTTGGGAATTGGCAGGCAGACACGCATAGGGATGTAGCTGCCTCGAATGGGGTATACCTATGAGAGAATCTAGATATCGTATAATATGGTCAAGTCCGACTTCCCATTGGGACACTCTGCTCATGACCAACAGTCGTCGGTCAGGACTGAGCGAGTATTGACTGACATTGCAAAGATGGCATCAAAATCAAAATGAACATCACGTGGCTCTCCACGTGACGCCATATTATTTGTTATTCCCGGCGCCTCGGCGGCAATAAGGCGGATGTGACGGCTCAGGCGTGCGTTCCAGAGTTCAGGACGGGAAGTCAACAGTCAACAGCAACAAACAAACAGGTGCAATTGCGCCGGCGACGAGAGGAGAGGGGGATGGAATGAGACGCGTCTTTTGCACAGGTATGTACATACGCTGAATGATGTTCCGCTGTTAGAGAAGGCAGGAATGGGCGGAAAAGGGGAGAAAAGGGAAAAAAGGGAAAAAAGGGAAAAAGTGAGAAAAAGGCAGAGAGGGAGAAAAGATGATGGTATGTATGCATGGCCCTTCCAGGCTATCCAGGCTATCCATGGCGGATCTCCGATGCTCTCCTCGTAAATGCTTGTTATTTGTTATCGCGGCTTGGCCGATCCTCGGCCCAAAGATGACCGCTGGGATCAAGGACTGCACTGAGGAGGGAGGGGTCGAGCATTTTTTTTCTTCTTCTTGGGGTAGGATATTTTGACTCATTTTTCCTTTTCCCTTTTCCCTTTTCTTCTCTCATTATTTTTTATTTCATGTTGTTATAAATATAAGGATATTCTCCCTTGATTGCTTCTCACACCAACGACACTTGTGATATCTCCCTCGTCGAGGAGCAGATCCGAAATTTTCAAAAATCCTCACCGCAACCGGAACGCGCAATTTAATGCACAGAGAGCTGTTATATACCTCGCGCCTTTCAGTCTACTATATACCATGATCATCGCAGCACAATCCCGTCACTGAACCCACGAAAATCATGTCGTCGTCATCGTCCACGCCCAACGAGCCCCAAACCGAGGGCGCCCTCGCCCACTCCGCCCTCGAGACCACTACCCCAGTTTCCCCCGCGTCCTCGGCCTCGAGCTCCACTTCCGTCTCCTCCGCCCCCGCCCCCGCACCCGCACACCTCGTGCCCACGCTCTCGCACTCCCACGACGCGCCCCTGGCCCCCTACACGTCGCACGTCAGCGTCGACGACGCCATCTACGACCGCCTGCCGCCGAGCCGCAAGCTCATCATCGTGGCGCTGATCTCGTACTGCAGCTTCCTGGCGCCCATCTCCTCGACCACCGTGCTGTCGGCCGTGCCCGAGGTCGCCGCCGAGTTTGGCACCACGGGCAGCGTCATCAATATCAGCAATGCGCTGTATATGCTGTTCATGGGCGTGAGTCCGTGTTTTTGGGGCCCGTTGAGCCAGATCTATGGGAGGAGATGGGTGAGTTTTTTTTTTTTTTTTTTTTTTTTTTGTTTTGGGGGGTTTTTTTTTTTTTTTTTGGGTTTTTTTTTAATGGCGGGGGGGGGGGAAGAAAAAGACTCGCCCCGGGA
>Ga0123337_10003164_pt1 | contig 17889 bp, 20 predicted proteins | sample frozenSSSSmetaG_FD_89792 | JGI IMG/M metagenome (GOLD analysis project Ga0123337, IMG submission 89792) | Glacier valley bacterial and archeal communities from Borup Fiord, Nunavut, Canada, to study Microbial Dark Matter (Phase II) -... | ecosystem: Environmental > Aquatic > Freshwater > Ice >... | reverse complement strand
GTTATCGGATTGACGGCGCAACTCGAGCGGTTCGCCCGCGCGCATGCCGCCGAGCACGTCTTGGCGTCCCTCGAACGATACGCCCGCGACCTTCGTGAAGAATTCGCTCGCATCGCCAATCGTGCGGTAACGGTCGCCGTCGAGAAATTCATCGCGCCGCGCGTAGAGTTCGGAGAGAAAGGCCGCAACCGGCTCGAGATCTTCACCGCGCGGCTTCGGCGGGAGCGGCGGGCGCGGGTCATCGAACGATGCCAGCAGCGCATCGAAAGCCGCCTCCGACGGTGTCGGAGGCGGCAGGTTATTACTTGTCGTGCGGCTCGGTTTGCGGATGGACATCGGTCGCAGGCGGGGTTGCGTGCGGTGGTTCATCGAGCGGTTCCAGATTCAGCACGATCTCTTCGTGGCCGAGGTCGTAGGCCGTATCGTGATGGCCGAGCGCCTGCGCATCGAGCGGATCGACTTCCTCTCCGTGCAATTCCGACTGCTCGATATCGTGCTCGTGCCGTGCATCGAGCTCTTCGTCGAGTTCGGGTTCGGCCGTGCCGATTGCACTCGCGCCGCGTTCGGGCCGGCGCTTCTTGTAGCGGGCCGGCGCTTGCGTGGAGCGTTGCACGTCTTTGCGTTCGCGTTCGCGACGTTCGCGACGGGCGGCGGCGATCGCATCGCGTTCGGCCGGCGTCTTGCCTTGCAAACGCGCTTCGGCGACGGTGCGCGCACTGGACGTGCGGGCATCTTCGCGGCGCGCGATCTCTTTTGCGACGTTGTTGCGCTGCATCTGGGCGACGAGCGGTGCCGAGAAGAAAATCGAGTGATAGCCGCCCGAACAAATGCCCACGAGCAAGGCGAAGGCGAAATTCTGCAGCGATGCGCCGCCGAGGGCGAGCAGGGCGACGAGCGTCACGACGACGGTGGCGAGCGTATTGACCGAACGCGTCATCGTTTGCAGGATCGAGGTGTTGACGATCGTGTCATACGCCTCGGTTGCCATCAGCTTCGTATTCTCTCGAATACGATCGAGAATGACGATGGTATCCATGACGGAGTACCCGATGACCGTCAGCACGGCGGCGAGGAACGCATCATCGACCCGTTTTTGCGCGATCGCGTAGATGCCGATCATCATCAGCGAATCGCGAACGAGCGCGATCACGGTCACGAGTCCGAAATTGACGTTCCAGCCGAAGCGGAAGGCGATGTAAACGAACTGGATGACGATCGCGATCACGAGCGCTTCGAGCGCCTTGATCAAATATTCGTGTGAGAGCGAGGGTCCGACGGCTTCGATCGCCGACTGCGAACGATCGACCGGCGCGATCGCGCCGAGCGTCTTCCACAAGGTCGGCGCGGCATCGCCGAAATCTTTTTGGGTACCGATCGAGTAGCGCTCGTTACCCGTATCACCAGCTTTGGTGATGGTCGTGATCGTGGCATCGGTTACGCCGAGCGGTGCGAGTCCGGCACGAACCTGATCGGTGGTGACCGGGCTCGTGAACTTGACCGTGACGTCGGTGCCGCCCGTAAACGAAAGACCCAGCTTCAGCGGCTGATGAATCGTCACCATGTTGTAGATCATCATCGCGATACCGAGCGCGATGAGGATCGTCGAGATGAGCGAGACCGTTTTCAGCCAGCCGACGACGTTCCAATTGAGACGGCGAAAAAACATGGCTTAGGCCCCGTAGGCTTTCGTATTGGTGACGAGATCGTTATCGACGACGACGTCGGTGAAGAACCGCGTGATGAACACGGCCGTCACGAGCGAGAAAACGGTGCCCCAGAAGAGTGTGTACGCAAAACCCTTGACGGTACCCGTTCCGAGTAAGTACAGCACGCCCGCACCGACGATCGTCGTAAAGTGCGAGTCGAAGACCGAGGTGAACGCGCGTGCGAAACCGGTCTTAACCGCTGCGCGCAGCGATTTACCCGACCAGATTTCTTCTTTCATGCGTTCGAAAATCAGCACGTTCGCATCGACTGCCATACCGATCGAGAGCACGAAGCCCGCGATTCCGGGCAGCGTCAGCACCGCGTGATTGATCGCAAGCAAACCGAGCAACATGAGTACGTAGATAATCAGCGCGAGGTCGGCGAGTAATCCCGGCAGACGATACACGACGACCATGAAGATCAAGACGAGCGCAAGACCGATCGCCGATGCGATCATCGACTTCTGTAAGTCGAATGCGCCAAGCGTCGCGCCAACTGACGAGTTCTCGATGATCTTCACCGGCACGGGAAGTGCACCGGCGTTCAACTCCGTCGAAATACGGATAACGTCTTCTTCGGTGAAATCGCCCGTCGTCTCGCCGTCGCTCGTGATCGTGCTTTGGATAACGGCATCATTGACCAGCTTCTTATCGAGGAACACCGCCAACCAGTGTCCGATGTTCTTGCTCGTGAGCTCGCCGAATTTCTTCGGATCCTTCGTTCGGAACGTGATGATCGGCTTGCCGGTCGGACCGAAGCTCGGTGAGGCCGACTTCAGCTCGGAGCCCTTGTACACGACGTCGCCCGAATCTTTATAGGCGCCGTTGGGGTCGTCGGCATATTTCTTGTCGACGGCCGCGCGCTGCTGGACTTTCTCCGGCATGATTTTCATTTCGAGCACGGCAGCTTCTTTTAAGAGCCGCTCCGCCTCGTCAGAATTCTTCAGACCCGCGAGTTCGACGAGCAGCCGATCCGTGCCGACGCGCGAAATAATCGGTTCGGATACACCGAGACCGTTGACGCGGTTCTGCACGACCTGCTCGACCTGGCTCTGGATTTCCGACGTGATCTTCGGAACGTCCGGCGAGGTCTGCAACTGCAAGAGGACGCGGGCGCCGCCTTGGAGGTCGAGACCGAGTTTTACCTTTTGGTTGATCGGCGTTATCGACCAAACGCAAAGCGCCACAATGGCGATAACGAGTAGCGCCTTGAGGGGCGTTTTGAGCCTATTCCACATCGATGCATCTTCGGGAAGGGGGAAACTAACGCATTGTAGCAGGCTCGCAATCCCCCGTCAAACGCTGCTCGCTCGGTCTGGACGACGCTTCGGAGGTTCCGGATGGACGTCAAGGGTGTTGATGCAGGACTCCTGCAAACTCGCTACCGCCTCACGAAGCAGCGTGCCGCTATCTTGCGCGCGCTCGAAGACGGCTCGCACCTCTCGGCGGAAACGATTCACGAGCGCGTCCGCGTGAACTTACCCGGCGTAAGTCTGGGAACGATTTACCGTACGCTCGATATCTTGCGCGGAATCGGCCTCGTCCAAATGTTCTCGCACGCCGGCACCGCTGCGCGCTACGAGGCCGCGCTCGACAAGCACCACCACCTGGTCTGCGAAAAGTGCGGAACGATCCTCAACGTCCAGGCGCCGGAAGTCGCCTCGATCGCCTCGACCATCGCCGGAGCGTACCGGTACACCGGGATCGACACGGCGTTGACGATCACCGGCCTCTGCCCCGATTGCATCGCGGTCTAGGAAGCGACCGATTCATTTGGTGAGCGCTACTCGGCGTTCGGGCTCGGCGATGATACCAGCCGCTCGCAACTCGATCGTTGCGGGCAATTCGTTGTACGCATAAACGGCGATCCGCAATCCGGTCTTTTCAAAGAAGTCGGCAAGCATCGGCCGCAGCGCGCCCGTGCAAACGATCGCATGTGGCGCGCTCAGCGGTTCCGCAAGATACGTCCCGACCCGCGTCCGAACGTGCATGGCGGTCGCGGGGTCGGGCGCGAGCCCTCCGGTGGGGCTCCACATCCGGGTGAGTTCGGCCTCGAAGAGCGGATCGAAAATCAGCGGCGCGATCGTGCGGATACCATCGCGTCGGAATTGCTGCGGAACGATCGCCCGTCGTGCGGCTTCGGCAAGCTCGCGCGGGTCGCGCGTCGTGGCTGCGGCATCGATCATCGCTTCGAGGACGGCGATCGGGTCGCGTGGCCAAGCGCCTTCGCGAAGCAGAAAAACGAATGCGCGATGAGCGGTCGCGATCGGCAAGAGATCGGAACCAAGATCTTTCACAAGCGACGGAACGGTCGCGCGTAGATGCTCGACGAGCGTATGGAACTCTTGGCGGCCGAGCAGCGCGGGGGCATGACGCCGCGTCACCTCTGAGAGATGCGAGCCGATGATCGAGATCGGATCGAAGGTAAGTGCGCCGACGCGCGCTGCCGCATCTCGCGCATCGACGTGAATCCATTTCGCCGGCAGATCGTACACCGGCTCGTTCGTCGGGGTGCCTTCGAGTGCAGCCAGCGCACTAGCATCGCCGACAGCTAGCAACGCGTCGAGGCGGACGGTTCCCTGCGCGACGATTTCATCGCGCACCCGGATCGCATACGTCTGTGGGTCGCGCATCCCATCATCTCGCAGTCGCACGCCCGGGATCACAAGACCGATCTCAGCGGCGAGCGCCCGCCGCACATCGCCGATTCGATCCAAGAGCGTATCAGCGTTCGGCGCGTTGAGCAGCGGATACAGCTCGACACCAAAATCGATCGACACCGCATCCACGCCGACGAGTGCCAAAGCCATCTCGGGACGCCGCACGCCGTTTTTGCGCGCGCGCTCGCGGTCGGCAAGCGCGAGCGCCATTGCCGCCGCATTACGCTTGTGCGCGAGTTGCGCTGCACCCAGAGCCGCCAACCCGAGACCGAAAAACAGCGGCCCCGGCAACGCCGGAACGAAACCCAAGAGCAGCATGAGCACCGCCGCGCTGCGCACGACGTCGGGCCGACCGATGAGCTGCATCGCGAGGTCGACGCCGAGCGCGCCTTCCCCGGCAACCCGCGTCACCATCATGCCCATCGCGGTCGAAATCAAGAAGGCGGGGAGCGTCGTCACCAGCGCGTTCCCGATGGACAGGAGCGCGAACGTCTCGATCGCATCGACGGGCGACATCCCGTGATACACCATGCCGACGACGATTCCGCCAAGGAGATTGAGCACCACGATCACGAGTGCCGCGATCGCATCACCTTTGACGAATTTCCCGGCGCCGTCCATCGCCGCGTAGAAATCGGCTTCACGCTGGACGCGCGCGCGTTTGGACCGCGCGCCTTCGGCATCGAGCAAACCCGCATGCACGTCGGCATCGATCGCCATCTGTTTTCCGGGCATCGCATCGAGAGTGAATCGCGCGCAGACTTCGGCCACGCGCTGCGCGCCGGTGGCGATCACGATGAACTGGATCGTGATCAGGATGGCAAAGATGATCAGACCGACGACGATATTACCGCGAACGACGAATTCTCCAAACGCCGGGATCACACTCCCCACGCCGCCGCTGCGGTGGCCTTCCGTGAGGATCAATCGCGTTGCGCTTACATCGAGCGAAAGCCGAAAGAGCGTTGCGAGCAGCAATGATGGTGCAAAGGCGGAAAACTCGAGCGGCTCTTCGACGCGCAGACTGATCAAGAGAACGAGGGACGAGCCGAAAATATTGAGCGCGAGCAAGAGATCGAGCAGCATCGGCGGCAACGGTACCACCAGAATCGCAACGATCGCTAGAACGAGTGCCGAGAATCCGTACGTCAAACGGGAATTGAGTTTGCTGTTCCTCACGATAGCGCACCCGCGCGTGCAAGCTCGGCAATAATCTGGGCGACGGCGACGAAATGCTCGTTTGCAATGGGACGTCCCACCTCGCCGCTCGCGTACAGCGCACGCGCGAGCGGGACGTTCTCGACCAGGGGGATTCCGAGATCCCGTGCCCTCGCTCGAACCTGAGCTGCGCCTTCGTCTGTCGCCCGCACGATGATTTCGGGAACGTTCACGCGAGGCGGATCGTATTTGAGGGCAATCGCAATATGCGTCGGATTGGTAACGATAAAGGACGCCTCGCGAACCCGCGTGAGCGAGCCGCGCACGAGTTGCCGATGAAGTGATTTCCGTCGGGCGCGCGTTTGCGGGTCGCCGTCGTTCTCTTTCGTGTCACGCTTGAGCTCGTCGTGCGTCATCTTCAGATCTTTCAACCATTTCTTCCGTGCGAGCGCGTAGTCCACACCGGCGAAGAGAAGGCCGACGAGCGCGACGGCCGCGAGCGCGCGCTCCGCGCTCCCTCGCGCGAGCTCGCCGAACGCCGATACGGGAAGCGCACTGCCGGCTCGAACGAAGGTGTCGCGTACGATCGGTGCTACGGCGAGGGTTGCTGCACCGAACGCGACGATCGCACGAACGGCGGTAACGGCCGCTTCCGCGCCGAGCATGCGTTGTATGCCAGCCACCGGATTGAGTTTATCGAACGCAAGTTTAAGCGGAACCGCGCGTAAGCCGCCAGATTGAGCGAAACTCAAACCGGTTGCGGCGAGCGCCGCTGCAATGGGCGGCGCAAGCGCAAGCGTTGCTACCGAAACGATCCACGGAATCGGCAGCGACATCGCCGGTGCGTGAAGTTGCGCGGAGAAGCCACTCGCAATTGCCGGACCGAGTAAACCGAGCAACGCAAACGCGGTGAGTGCAGAAGCCCCGAATGCCGCGACGCCGCTGATTTCTTGCGAGCGGGCAGTGTTGCCCTCGCGTTTCGCACGATCGCGCTTCGTCTGCGTTGCATCATAGTGCTTGTGTCCGCCCTCGCTCGACATTACTTCATCCCAACGGGTGCGAGCATCCACGGCCGACCGGACAGCGGCGCGAGCAGCGGCACCGTGGCGATCGTGACCAGGATCGTCGCTGCGAAAATAATTGGGAAGGCGAGCGTAAAACTCGAGAAGCGAGGCACCACGCGTGCAATCGCACCGAGCGTGAGCTGCACGACCGCCGCGACCACGACGGCTGGGGCCGCCATCATCAAGGCGGCGCGCGCAATCGTTGTCGGTAATGCGAACGCGTAGGCCGACCACGCGTTCGCGGCGATCAATCGTCCGGGCGGAACGCTTGCAAAACTTTGCGCGAAGGTCGTGATGACGATCGCCCATCCATCCAACAGGAAGAAACCGGCGAGAAAGACCGCTGACCAAAGGCGGCCGAAGCCGGCAGCCGCCGTTACGTTTGCCGTTGGAACGCTCCCGCGGATGCCGACATAGTCATCGAGCAGACGGCCTGCCGCATACGCCCCATCATAGAGAAGCGATGCGCCAAAGCCGATTGCCGCGCCGATGGCAACTTCGGATGCAACGGCTAGCGAGAAGCGCGCAAGATCGAGCGTGGGTGAGGTCGACACGCCCGATCCTAAGGCGAGCGCAAAAAGCAGGGCGAGTCCCGCGCGCAACATCGGCGGCACACTCGGATGTGAGAAGCCGGGTGCGCGGAAGAAAAATCCGGCGCATCGAGCGAGCACGAGCAGCGTGCCTTGACTCATCCGCCGTGCACGAGTTCGGGAATGCGCGTCAGAACGTCCGTGAGGAGTCCGGCGCAAAGACGTAGCCCGTAGCTACCAAAGAGTGCAAGCGCGATGCCGACCGCGACGATCTTCGGTAAGAGCGTGAGGGTCTGTTCCTGCACTTGTGTCGCCGCTTGTATGACGGCGACCACCGTGCCGACCAAGGTTGCTAAGAGTAGGATCGGGAGCGTGAGAATCGCGGTCACGAGGAGCGCCTCGCGAAGGAGCGCATCGAATTCGGTCACGTCGCGAGCGTACGCGGCTCGTGTTGCCGCTAAACGTCCCTCAGATGTCGATGCTTCCGCGACCGACGCGGACTACGCGCCGATCTTCGCGCCGATCTGTTGCACGATCCCAAGTTCGTTCGAGCTGCCCCAGCGTTCGACCAATTTTCCGTTCTCGTAGCGCGCGAGTTGCATACCGCGTGCCTTGATGTGCTTCCCGGTTGCCGGGATGCCAAGGAACGGCCCCGTATGCGTTCCCTCGAGCGTGTAGACGAGCGAGATGAAGTCGCCGTGCTGCACGAGTTTCTCGACGGCGATCGTCGCGTCCGAAAACGCCGTCTTCAGCGAGCCGAAGAACGTTTTGAAGCCTTTGGCTCCCTGCTCCTGATTCGGCGCGGGATCGTGATCGACGCAGCCCGGTCCGACCAGTTCGTCGAAGGTGTCGAAGTCGCCCGAGTTGACGGCCGCTCCCCAGCGCTTGGCATTCTCGAGATTATCATGTTCGGTCATGGGGATCGTTGTACCCGAAATTTTCCACTTCACGACCCGCACCATCGCACACGGCGAGCAAGTACGCGGCTGCCGCTCAATACGCGAGCGTCGCACTCGCAAGAATGCCAGCATCGCCGCGCGATTCTAGCACGATGCGGTCGACGCGAAGCGCCGTTGTCGTATACAGTTCGGAGGTCGCGCCCGTCGGCACGGGCTCGCCGAGCGACGTCGCAACGCCCATCCGATAGGCGATGACGCGGCAGCGGCAATCCCTGCGGTCGAGTACGATCCACAGCCACGCCCCGTCGTTTCCGTAAAGCACCTTTGCTCCAATTGCCGGCGCCGTCCGCGAGCTCAAGGACACGTGTCGAAAATGCGAATGGACGAGCGTCGACCGCAACGCATCGCTTACCGGCGGCGGTCCGCTCCCACGACCGAAAGCAAAGCCGACGAAGAGCGCAGCCGCAAGTGCGAGCACGGCGCCGAGGGGCAGGTACGAACGGCGCGTAGTTACGCTTGCGATATCGACGTGCGGTAAGATCGCAAGTTCGGCCACCACGGCTTCGGCGCGCGCAACTCGCTGCGCGCACACATCGCACGTGGCGAGATGCTCGTCAGCGCGCGCTCGTTCTTCGGGGCGTAGCATCCCCAAGGCGTAGAGTTCGGCGTCGTCCTCGAGGTGCATCAGGTCGTCTTTCGGGGAGGAAGAACCGCTACCGCGAGCGTCCGGACGGCAGCAGCGAGTCGGCTTTTCACCGTTCCGAGCGGAACGTCCAGCCGCTCGGCGATTTCGGATTGCGAGAGCGATGCATAGTAGGCGAGTGCGAGCGCGTCGCGCTGCACGCTCGGCAGCGATTCGATCGCCTTGCGCAAACGCGCGACGTCGATCGGATCGGGTCGATCGATTTCCGGAACGTTCGCCTCGGGAATGTCGTAGGCGACATTTGCCTCGATCGATCGGTGACGCGCGTCCGCGCGCGCTCGGGTTAGCGCGTCGTTGCGCACGCATACCACCAAGAACGCACGTAACGCGCCGCGTTCGCGTCGATAGGTTGAATTCTCCCAAATCCGCACGAGCGCATCGTGTACGCAATCGCGCGCATCGGCCGCATTGCCGAGCACGCGCGCCGCAACCGCTTCGAGCAGCGGGGAATAGCGGGAATAGGCACGATCGAATGCCGCACGGTCGCGCGCGGCAAAGGCCTCGGCGAGTCCATCATCGTCCTCGATCGCGATCCCCCCGGCGAGCAGAGCTCACCCAAGCGGATGATCGTCGATGGCCGTTCCATTTCCCGCTACGCTCACCGAACGGTACCCCAGTACGTGCAGCAATTGGTCGGGTGGCACCAGTTTTGGACCCGGGCCTGCGCCAGGCGCACCGGGAGCGGCTTGCGGATATGCCGTCGCCGCGGCGGTCGCGAAGTGCATGTTGCCTTCGGTATGCGTCACGACTTGATGGATGTGTCCGTTGAGTACCGTCACGTTCGAAAAGCGTGCGAGCATCGCGAGCACCTGGGCTCCATCTTCCGTCGTCCAGCCCCAGGCGGGAAAGAGCGCGTACAGCGGCACGTGACCGAGCACGACGATCGGCGTGGATGACTTCACGTTTGCGAGGTCCTTTTCCACCCAAGCGATTTGCTTTGCACCGAGCTTTCCGACGGTCTCGAAATTGAACACATTCACGAGCGCGACGAAGTGCGCGCCGCCCCGATCGAAACTATACCAACCGTCGGTTGCGCCTTTGTGGCCGAACATCTGCGCGTAGAGCGCGGCGCCATCACCGATGACATCGTGTTCGCCGGGAATTGCCATCAGCGGCGCGCGAAGCTTGCCGAGGATCTGCTTTGCCGTATCGAACTCGGCGGGCTTCGAAAGATGCGTGATATCACCGGTGTGGATGACGAAGTCGGGTTGCTGCGGCATGGCGTTGATTTCCGCAACGGCGCGCTCGAGCGTACCGCTCACATCGGGATTGGCTTCTTTTTTGAAGCCGATGTGACTATCGCTGATTTGAACGAACGAGAATCCGGGCGCGGCATCTGCGGTTGCCACGAGCGTTCCGCTCGCACCCAGAGTCCACACGATTCCGCTACCGGTCCAGGCAAGATGATCGAGGAACGAACGACGCTTCATTACTTCTTCTCCTTCGAAACGACGATCGTTCCGGTCATGAAGGGGTGCAGGGCGCAGAGGTAAGCGATCGTGCCGGGCGTTGTGAAGGCGTGCTCCCACGACTCACCCGTGTCGAGACCGCCCGAATCGAACGACTTGTCTTTGGCGGTCGCCGTATGGGCATCGCTATCGTCGTTGATGAAACGGACGTGTTGCCCGACGTGGATGACGAGGCGCTTCGGCACGAAGGCAAGGCCACGGATGTGCACGGTGGCATCCGGCGGCGGGGATGGTGCCGCGCCGAGGCATCCGAGCGTGAGGGCGGCGGCCAGAATGAGTCGCTTCATGCAACCGGTACGCACGAGAGACCTCAATCGGATGACTCGCCGGCAAAAAAAGGTGACGGTCGCGAAGTAGGGGTTTCACGCTTTCCGCTGGGAATCCGTAACAATGCAAGCGTCCCTTCGAACAGCCTTCATTTTTGCCGTGCTTACGTTGATGACGATGGGATCGGCGGTCGCGGCCACGCGAACGTACTTCATCTCGGCTGACGAAGTGGTCTGGAATTACGCGCCGACCGGTACGAACGTGCTCAACGGGAAACCGTTGCCGCCGGCAACCGCACTGCAAGTCGGCTATCGCTATAAAAAAGCGATGTACCGGGCTTATAGCGATGCAACGTTTCACACACGCATGGTGCTGCCGTCGTACTTGGGTCTGGTCGGGCCACCGATTCGCGCTGAGGTCGGCGACACGATCCTCGTCACCTTTCGCAACGCGACGCACTTCCCGGTGAGCATGCACCCCCACGGCGTTTTCTACGACAAATCAAGCGAAGGAGCGCAGTACAAGGATGGATCGGCAACGACACGCATCGATGGTGCCGTTCCGCCGGGTCGCACGATTCACTACACGTGGGCCGTTCCCGAACGGGCCGGGCCTGGTCCGATGGACGGAAGTTCCGTGCTCTGGATGTACCATTCGCACACGCGCGAGGTCGGCGATCTCGCCGCCGGATTACTCGGACCGATGGTCATCACACGCAAAGGTGCGGCTAATCCCGATGGCTCGCCAAACGACGTGGATCGCGAAGTCTTCACCACCTTCGAGATGGTCGATGAAAACCAGAGTACGTATCTCCCGGAGAATCTTCGCCAGTTCGTGCGCGATCGCGCGCACATCACACCGGAGATGGAACAAAATCCGGTGTCGCCGTTTTACGCAAGCAACGAGATCGCGGCGATCAACGGCTTTATTTACGGCAACGGTCCGATGGTAACGCTCCATCGCGGCGAACGCGTGCGCTGGTATCTCATCAGCGGCGCATCGGACTACTTCAACTATCACACCGCGCATTGGCACGGAATGACGGGTCTCTCATCGGGTATGCGCATGGACATGACCGAACTGCTTCCCGGCAGCATGAAAACGATCGACTTCGTCCCCGATAACGTCGGCGTCTGGCTCTACCACTGCCACGTCGGGCCGCATCTCTTGGGTGGAATGGTCGCGCGTTACCGCGTGACCACATAGCGCTACTCTGCTTGCCCCGGGGTACCGTTTGCGCCCTACGACGATGGAGTGAGCGCGCGGCCCCAACGGCCCGCAGCCGCAATCGCCGAGACGACGGCGCGCGTGGCCGGCGATTTGTTCAGTGTATAGAAATGGATACCCGGCGCTCCGCGCTCGAGGAGGTCGACGCACTGCAGCGTGGCGTAGGCGACACCGAGTTCCGCAACCGCTTCCGGCTCGTCGATGCGATCCTCGAGTGCTGCGCGAAGTGAGGCGGGAATCGTTGCACCGCACATGGCGGTGAATCGCGCGATTTGGCGATAATCGGTAATCGGCATGATGCCCGGCACGATCGGCACCGTGATCCCCGCCGCGCGCGCCCGTTCGACGAACGCAAAGTAGCGATCGTTATCGAAAAACAACTGCGAGACGAGAAATTCGGCGCCCCGTGCGACCTTTTCGGCGAGATGCACGAGATCGGTCGCGGCATCCGCCGCTTCGGGATGGACTTCGGGATAGCACGCACCGCCGATAGAAAAATCGAATTCATCGCGCAGCAATCCGACGAGATCGGTTGCAAAGTGCAGTTCGCCCGTCGGCGCCGATCCATCTTTGGGAGCATCGCCACGCAAGGCAAGTACGTTTTCTACCCCGGCCTGTCGCAAGTCACTGAAGATTGCAACCAGCTCCTCGCGCGTGCTGCCGGCGCAGGTGATATGCGACATGACCGTCAGTCCGATTTCGGACTGAATGCGTTTGGCAAGGTCAACCGTGCGCGTGCGCGTCGAGCCGCCGGCTCCGTAGGTGAGGGAAACAAAGGCCGGATCGAGCGGACGCAAAGCTTCGATCGTCGAGAAGAGCGTCCGCGCACCCTCATCGGTCTTGGGCGGAAAGAACTCAAACGAGAAGCAGGGTCGGCCCGAGCGTAAGACATCGCTGATCCGCATAGCTGCTTCTTCGACGCCCCCGCGCAAAAACTCGTTACGCGCCTCGCGTGAACGTGTTCGGCGCCACGTCGATGCCATCCGAGTGGTCTACTCAGGGACAGTCCATCGAGGAGCGACCGATGAACGTCCACCGCACCCGCTTCCCTTGAGCGAATTCATCGCCGGGGAAGAGCGCCAGTCATCATTGGAAACTCAGAGCGACTTGGTCCGCAAATCTTCTCTGCGGATAACGTCAAACAAACGAGGAAACTTCGTTTGATGGACCGTGCTACACTCCGCCGGATTGGCCATTCGAAGCGCTACAAAAACGTACGCTTCGCCCTTGCAACGGGAACCAGCGGCGTGCAAATCTTTGTTGTGTTTGATGCTCGCCTCGGAGATTGCCCGAGTGGCATCCCGGGATACGGCGTCCTGAATGGGCCATGTAATCAAGTATTTAACCCGACATATGAACGTCCGCTCTTCAGCTTCCCGTCTTGCATTGATCACACTCGCCCGTTGTAGGTCTTCATGCTGCCGTGAGCCACATTTGGCAACTAGCGAAAGCTCGTAACCACTCCGCCACACACGATCGCCCATCCATCGACCAATACGAAAAGCAACAGCTTACACGGCAACGAAATAACCGGTGGCGAGAGCATAAACATTCCGAGGCCCATCAGGATCGACGCGACGGCAAGATCGATTGCGATGAACGGCAGATAGAGCGCAACACCGATTGCGAAGGCCGACCGCAGTTCACCGACGATGAACGCCGGCATCAGCACGACGAGCGGACTTGCGGTTGCCGCTTCGCCCGCCGGTCGCCGCGCGACGCGGGCGAAAACCGCGATATCTTTCGTCTTCGTTTGACGCAACATGAACGCGCGCAACGGCTCCGCTGCGCGATCGAGGAAGGCGTGCTGCGAGAGTTTGCCTGCGGCGTACGGGGCGATCGCATCGTGCGCGATTTTTTCGAACGTCGGCGTCATGATGACGAACGTCAGAATGAGCGCAAGCCCCGTGAGCACCGTGTTCGGCGGCAGCGACGATGCGCCGAGTGCCGAGCGGACGAGCGAGAGCACCACGATGATGCGCACGAACGCCGTCGAAAGCACGAGCACGAACGGTGCAATCGAGAGCAACGTGAGCGCCGCGAGCACATCGAGCGGGAGTGACGAGCGGCCGGCGTGGGTGCCGAGAGCGAAGAGTGCATCCATGCACTCACGGTAACCTCGGGAGATGTCCCCGAGACTACGAAACGATTACGGGTGTTGCACGCGATCGATGAGTTCGGTAACGCGCACGCCGAAGTTCTCATCGATCGCAACCACTTCGCCGCGCGCGACGAGTTTGTCGTTCACCAGCAGATCGACGGGACCGCCCGCGAGACGATCGAGTTCGACGATCGATCCCGTGCCGAGCTTGAGAATATCTTGCACGAGCATCTTTGCCGTACCGAGTTCTGCCGTCACCTTGAGCGGGACATTCATGAGCAAGTCGAGGTTCTTGCTCTGCTCCTGGGGCATCAAGGGGAAACTCCGATCGGTGGGGTGGTGCGCACGAGAAACGCCGCGTGCGAATCGGCGAGCCCGCAGTCGCCTGCGGCAATCGTCGTCGGTCCAACTTTAAGCGCGGCCGGAGCGCCAACCTTCGTGTCCAAGCGCACGACATCGCCAATCTGAAGCGCGGCGAGTCGGCTGGCCGAAACCATGCCGGAGGCGAATTCGGCCCGCACCGGCACGCTCACGTGGTTCAAGCTGCGGGGGTCGAGCCGTGGACCCGCTCCGGGACTCGGCAGATCGCGAACGATACCGATTCCAAGAGTGATCGGCAACGGCGCGCTTACCCGGACATCGAAATACGCAGCGCATGCTGGTAGGTCGCTAGCGGCGACCGGCTGGGGAGGCCCGCGACGCTCGGCACACAAGACGTCGAACGCGCTTGCGCAGCGCGCCGCGATGCGTTCGAGCGCATGCGTCTCCAGGGCTGAGATCGGCGCGCTGTCGCCATCGCCGCCTTCACCGAAGGCACGCAACACGAGTCGGCGAGCATCGAGCGTCGGTACCAGCAGCACGATATCGGTCAGCCGACCGCGTGTGAGAAAGCCGTGACTCGCGCTTGCGAGCGCGCGCCATGCGGCCGCATCGATTGCCACGGGTTCGCCGAGTACGACCTCACATGCGCTTCCGATCAGTTCCCGCAACGTCTCGCGTAAGCCGCTCGCGACGAGGCAAGCCGCCGCAAGCGGCACGCTCGTGCGAGGCACGAATCGAGCCGCGCGCACCCGGCCTCTTGCCGGTGGAAAAACCAAATCCGCAATCATTTGACGAGATCCATCGCGCTTTTCTCGACATTTCCATGTGCGCTCGTCGCGGCGCGTAAGGCGCCGAAGGCAAGATAGGCTTCCTGGAGCTTCTGCAATCCCGCCTCGATGTCGAGAGTACCGCGGTCGCGCGAATACGTCGCGAGCCCCGCGAACGATCCATCGCACGGCGTACCGAGATGCGCGGTCACGCCGACGGGCACATCGACGTGCGTTGCATCGATACGCGCGCCTTGCGTGCCCGCGGGAAAACGCGCGAGCGCAATCGTGCCGACGACCACACGTTCGTTTCGGCGCTCGCCGGTACGCGGATCGATTGCGGGACGCGTGTAGACGAACGTGCCGTCGCTCTCGACACGCGCGTCGGCGGTGCGTCCGAGCAATCGGTCCGCATCGGGCAAACGGAGCGGCTGCGGGACCGCGCCCGCGGTTCGCGCGGAACCGGCGTATCCGAGAATCGACGCGCCATCCGAGCCTGCAAGGACGCCGTCGCGGATTTGCAGATCGCCCGCTCGCGTGAACGAACGCCGTCCATCACGACCTTGAGACACGAAATAACTTCCGTCCGGCGCGACGACACTCAAGGGACTGGAGGCAAACTCCGGCTGCCGCGCTGCGGCCATCACGTCGCTATGCGATGGAGCCGATCCCGGCGTGTATGCCGAGAGCAAATCGTTTGCGCGAGCGGCAATGCGCGCGAGCGCGTCGAGCGATGCGGGATTGAGCATCAGGCAGCGCTCCGAACATCGGCGTCGATGAGAATTCCACGTTTTGCAAGCGCAAACCGCGCGTGCGCGAGAGCGGCTTCGACGGCGGTGCGCTGGCCGGGGACGCAGAGCGCCACGATGCGCGTGCGATTGCCGTCGCTGCGGACGAGCAACTGCACGCGTCCATCCGCGGCCCGAATCGCAAGCGAGACGATCGGAACCGCCGTGCGACGCACGATCGCGCGTTCGATGCGTCGCGAGAGTTCGCTGCGCTCGCTCCGCCGTTCGTGCGCGACGGCATGCTGCGAAGGTTGCTCGATTCGCGCCGGATGTGCGGCACGGAGAGGACGATCGCTCGTGCTTGCGGACGCCGCGGGCGCGCGTCTCTTCGCCGGCGATTGCGTAGCGGAAGCTGCGGTAGTCGCAGATGTCGCCGCCCGCGTGGCGTCAGAGTCGTGCGCGAGATGCAGCGCATCGAACCAAGCTTGCGAGAGCGTGCGGCGATCGGTTTGCGCGAGGTGCGTTGCGACGACGGCAAATGCGGATGGTTGAATCGTAGGCATCGGATCCTCCTGGACCGATTGTGCCGTGCGATCGTGACGCGCGTGTTACCGCGCCGTTGCGTATTGCTTCCGACCGCGTCCGTCATCGAAGTCGGTCGCGCGTTCGATGAAGATCGCGAGGTTTGCCTCATCGACCGTGAGCACGAAATTGTGCAACACGCCCAAGCCCACGTTCCCCGCATCGAATTTGTCGGCAAAGGCACCTTTCTCCGCCAGCATCACATCGGTATTCCGATGGTACATCGGGGTCGATCCGATCGTGAGTTCATCCAGTGAGGAACGATACGCCGTCGTCGCGCCGCCCAAGCCGTAGCTGAGCCCCTGCTGTGCGGTGAACGGCACGACTCCCGGATGACGATCGACGAACCAACGGAAGAGAATCAGATCGGAACTCGAGCCGGTATCGATGATGAACGGCGCGGTGAGACGACCGTTGATGCCGAGCGTCGCTTCGGGAATCGCGCGATCGAGTTCGATCGGGATACGCTCGCCGCGCGGCGTAAACGTCCCCGGCGCACCGACGCGCATGGTCTTCTTGGCAAAATCGAGTTCGACGAGCGCGGATGCAAAGAACGGATAGCCGAGGATGCCATCGAAGCGCAGCGCGCCAGCCGCGCTTCCCCCGATATCGAGCGAACTTGCGATGATGTCATCTAAGTGCAGATCGCCGACGCCCAGGCGCGCGATACGCACCGTGTGCAATCCACCCGACCGGGCGGTTCCGCGCACTTCGAGCGAGCCTTCTTCGGGAATGGCGAGTTCTTTTGCAACGTGCGAGTCGATCAAGAGACTCTGCGCGCCCGTGTCGATCAGGAAGACGTACGGCTTCCCGTTGACGGTCACGCGCGTGTAGTAGTGGCCGCCGCGCTCTTCGATCGGTAGCGTTTGCACGCCAGGCCCGAGCAGCACGCGCGCGACGAGCGGCGCGAAGATCGCCGGCTCGATCGACCGATTCACGAAGACCGTCGTGGTCGTTTCGATGATGTCGAAGGCGGTATCACCATCGGAGGTGACGGTTTTGTACGCGACGAGGACGCCGTCGGACGGCCGGTAGTCGAGCAGATCGACCGTCGTCGGGCCATCGCCATCGATGTATTCGAGTCGAACGATCAGACCGGATTTCGAATCGAACCAGAGCGTCTCGGGTTCGCCGCCCGGCGCGCGCACTTCGATTCCAGTTGCCGGAGCGCCGCCGATCGTTTTCGTCGCGAGATACCGCGCGCGCTCGGGTTCTTTTGTGAAGTCGTTGGAATCGACGTAGTCGCTGGTGAGCGAGCGACGATACAGCAGGCCGTGCAATTCGCGCACGTTGCCGGAAGCGTTCTGCACGAAAATGTGCGTGCCCAGACGCAGCGTCGTCTCGCTGCGTTCGCCGAGATGTTCTTCATCGCGTTCGTTTTCGCCGGAGCGCCAACTGTGGAACGTGCCGTGCAATCCATCGCCGCTGAGCGTCCCCGTGCTTTCGACGGAAGTCGGCGCGCGGACCGTCCCGCTCGCGCGCAAATACTGCGCGAAGACAGCGGCGACCGATGATGGGGACGGTTCGCGGCGTGCAACGGCTGGCGTTGCTACGAGAACGAACGCGCTGAGGAACGCGAGAGTTGCGCGCCTAGCGCGCGCGATACTTCTCGTACGAGCCGAGGACGTTTTGAACGTAGTTCTGCGTTTCGGCGTACGGCGGAACGTCGCCGTATTTCTGCACCGCGCCAGGGCCGGCGTTGTAGGC
>Ga0123337_10003158_pt1 | contig 17921 bp, 13 predicted proteins | sample frozenSSSSmetaG_FD_89792 | JGI IMG/M metagenome (GOLD analysis project Ga0123337, IMG submission 89792) | Glacier valley bacterial and archeal communities from Borup Fiord, Nunavut, Canada, to study Microbial Dark Matter (Phase II) -... | ecosystem: Environmental > Aquatic > Freshwater > Ice >... | reverse complement strand
CTAAAACCATATCAGCATGAATACCTGCAATATTTGAAACCATTTGCTTAGAACCTGAAGCAAATATATTCCACTCCGTGAGAGCAATTGGCTTTAGCAATACCCTTCCCTGTTGGGTGGTGAGACCCATAAAATCCATGATAGCCTTTGTCTCTGCAACCGGTGTGTTTAAAATAGTGGCTGCATCGACATTTGTTTGTGCCGTATAATAATCGTGCACAATATAATAATCAGGATAATCACCTGCTGAAGAAAAAAGTCCCGAATTCCATGTTCGATCAACATTGTTCCATGAATTTGTTGGATCAGTCTGTACAAGCTGGGCACCAATTTTAATTACAGCCCCGACTTCAAGAGCTGCCTTACGCATTGAATCAGCAAAAACTTTGAAATGCTTGCCATATAAAAATCCTGTAATGATCTGTGGCTGCCCATCTTGGTTTTTAGTCGTATCTATACGCCATCCTGCCTGCCAGGGCCCATCACTTTCATTTCCGATTTCCCAATATTTTGTTCTTCCCTTATCATACCTGACCCAGTCAGCAGCCAGATGGGCAGCAGACTGATCAGGATGCTTACCCGTGCCGTAACGGGCATAACTGTAGTTGATAGTTATTATACCAGTACTACCTGTCTGGACTAAAGCTGCGTAGTAATTATCAACTGAGAGTGTCCAGTTTGCTGTATTACTACCGTACCAATAATTTGCGGGTGTACTGGCACCTGTTGCATCATTAATGTTCACTGGCGCATCTGCTGGTGGTTGACCAACCAGGCCATTCCAGATAAAGACACTACTGATATTACCACCAGGAAAACGAATGATATTTGGAGAAAGGTTTTTAACATAATTCATCAGTACCGGCTCTGTAACAAGCTGTCCCATATAGGGGTTACTATTGTTACCAAAAAGATATTTTGGTACTTTTGTTATAACATTGCTATAATCAACATTTACCGTCACTGTTGCATCTGTTGTAATAGAAGCAGCATCCATAAAGGTTGGTTTAACAAATGATTTTGGTGCCCAATCATTGAGAAAGAAGCCTTCCGATTTAGCAATTCCCGGATCAGTTTGGGGCAGAATTACCGTTTGATTCGTAAGAGGAACAACAAGTGAAACAACTGAATCTCCTGGAGTAACCTTTTTACAGCCAACTAATAACAGTAAAATGAAAGAACAATATTTAAGACTAAAATTTAACTTCATTTATTTCTTTTATTTAAAATCAGTGACAACAAATGCTCCCGATATTGGGTCAGCATCTTTTAAGCCAGAGATTTAATATTTCAAGCTAATAAATATAAGGTATACAGGCAATCATTTAACTTTTACAATGCTAAAGTTATCAGAGCCAAAGATGAAGTCCCGGGTTACTCCGACCGTACGGTTTACGTAAAATATTTCCTTTGGTTACCCAACTTTATCTCACTGGATAGAAATACAAGGAAACATCGGTAATGTAAGCATAAGTGTCTGGCAACCCTTATTACAGTTTCCCTTGTTGGACTATTAATCCAGTGGATATAAGCATGTGCATAACCTGAATAAAAAAAGTAATGGTTTTTGAGCTCATATCCAGGATTATATTTACTTCAACTTTCATTGCCAGATTAGCATCCGGTTCAGTTATCTGAATGGTAGCAGGATAAGAAAGTTTGCTACCATCCGCGAGGTTGAGAAGATCCCCAACCCAATATGTTCTAGTAGTTTTACCTTTGGCTTATCAATAAGGGAACTTAACCCTGTTACCTTGAATCGGGTGTTATTCAATTGAAGAATCAAGTTTTTGCAGCGGCCTCCAGGGTAAAGAATATATGTGAATATGAAATTAGTTATGTAATTGCTCTAGCTTAAAACAGGTATTCTAATCAAAAAATTATTAAGTCAGTAATTAAATAGCAGATTGGTAAATGCCTCATTATTAATTAAAAATTGATTTCTATACTGTTAATTGGACTACGATTTGTGTTATTATTGATGTTATCAATAATAACACAAATACATAAATTTTAATCACTAGTAGGCTATAACGTTATTTAACAGGTAATAATCGTAACATCATGGATAAACTCAAAGACAAAACAGTTTTTATAACCGGTGGATTATCTGGTATTGGAAAGGCATGTGCAATTTCCGCTGCTGCTGAGGGAGGTAATATTGCAATTATTGACCTTGTTTCTCCTCAGACTGATCCAACTATGGCCGAAATCAGAAAAATAAACCCCAGGGCAATATTTATTAATTGTACTGTTTCTTCATTCGTAGCGGTACAAAATGCCATTGAGAAGACTATTTTAACTTTTGGATCTCTTGATATTGCATTGAATAATGCAGGAATTGGAGGTGCAGCTAGTAAAATTGGAGAGATGACAGAAGAAGCCTGGTTACAGGTAATTAATATAAATTTAAATGGTGTTTTTAATTGCATGAAACATGAGTTGAGCTATATGTCAAATCAGAAATCCGGAGTAATTATCAACATGTCGTCTATTCTGGGTAAGGTCGGATTTGCCGGGGCCTCCCATTACGTTGCTGCTAAGCATGGAATTATCGGCCTAACCCAAACAGCTGCATTAGAATATGCAACCCAGGGTATCCGTATCAATGCTATTTGTCCTGGATTTATCGATACCCCCTTGCTTACAAAAGGAGGCCTGACCACAGATAAAGAAATAGAAGATTCAATTGTAGCCAGGCATCCTATGAAAAGGCTTGGGAGCTCAGCTGAAATAGCTGCTGGTTTTATTTTTCTGGCATCTTCAGAAAGTTCATTTATTACAGGTACCGCATTAGAAATTGATGGAGGTTACCTTGCTCAATGAATTTTATTTCCTGGTAATTATGCATCAACATAACAACTAAATAAACAATGCAGGTAGAAATGCAAAAAAACCTTTGGCAAAGATTCTATCTGGCTACCCTTTTTACAGATTATAACAATTTAATATGCGGGTAAAAGCCGGGATAATGATTGCTATGAAGAATTACTGGCAAGAATATTAAATCTCCTTCCTATTTCTTTGGCACCCTGTATTTTCTTGAGATTACCAGATACGCTTTTTATGCCAACGTCTTTAAATAAATCAAAAAGTAGGACCTGTTCAATTCGGGTTACTTGGGTTTTATCCTTATTTTAAAGCATGTTTTCATCCTCCAGGTTTATATTGCCACTATTGATCTTCTTGTGCCTGTTATGTTGCTTTTTTAAACCATTGCAAAAGGCAGACCGCATTTATATACATACCAGGATATGGACAGGTGATCAGGAAAACCCGTGGGCTGAAGCTATTGCCATCAGTGGTAATAAAATCTTATTTGTCGGTAAAACGTACCAGCCCTTTGTATCTGAAAAAACGGTGATTATTGATTTACATCAGAAATTAATGGTTCCAGGTTTTATCGATAATCATACACATTTTCTTGCAGGTGGTTATTCATTGGCAAATTTAAATCTGCATCCTGCAACGACCATTCAATCATTCATTGTCTTGTTTAAAACTTTTATAATTACCCATGATGGGAATAAATCAGATACCCGTTGGATCGAAAATGGTAACTGGGATAATGAGCTTTGGGGCGGTGAATTGCCCAGAAAAGAATGGATAGACAGTATAAGTTTTAATCATCCTGTCTTCATCAAAAGATATGATATTCATATGGGTCTTGCCAATTCTCTGGCATTGAAACTTGCACATATTACAAGAAATACCCCCGACCCAACCGGTGGTCAGATTTTAAAAGATAAGCTCACAGGTGAACCCACTGGTATTCTGAAAGACAATGCCATGTCACTCGTTTTAGATATCATTCCAACACCTGATAAAAAACAACTTGATCATTATCTAAATCTTGCCTTAAAAGAAGCTTCTTCTCATGGCCTGACCGGAGTTAATGATATGAGTAGCTTTGGTGGTTGGGCAGATCTAGCAACTTATCAGCGTGCACATTTATCAACGAAACTGCCCCTTAGAATTTATTCATTTGTTCCGATTTTAAGCTGGAAGAAGCTTAGCGAATACATCAAAGTTAATGGACGGGGAGACCAGCTTTTACATTGGGGAGGTTTAAAAGCTTTTGTAGATGGCTCACTAGGCTCAACTACAGCTTGGTTAAATAAACCCTACCTGGATGCACCCAATACGACTGGTTTGCAAACCACTGATACCATACTTCTGAAACAACTTGTCATTAAGGCTGATTCAGCGGGTTTACAAGTTGCCTCACATGCAATCGGAGATAAGGCCAATGACTTTATTCTAAATATATATAAAGAGGTGGAAGAAAAAACTGGTAATAACCGTCAACGCTTTAGAATAGAACATGCACAGCATCTGACAGCTTCTGCTATTCCCAAATTTGCAAGCCTTCATGTGATTGCCTCTATGCAACCTTATCACTTGATTGATGATGGTAAATGGGCAGGGAAGAGACTTGACAGCATGCGCCTGATGACTTCGTATGCTTTTAACAGTCTTATTCATGCAGGTGCGACAGTTACCTTTGGATCTGACTGGACAGTTGCTCCCCTTGAACCCTTAAAAGGAATTTATGCAGCCGTCACCAGAAGAACACTTGATAAAAAAAACCCAGCTGGCTGGTATCCAGCTCAAAAAATTACTGTTGAACAGGCTTTAATATGCTATACCGCAAGCAATGCGTATGCTGGCTTCCAGGAAAAGTTGGTTGGTAAACTTAAAGCTGGTATGCTGGCTGATATGGTTGTCCTATCTGCTGATCTATTTAAAATTAGGCCTGATAAAATTGCAGAAACTCAGGTTTTAAGAACAATCTGCGACGGAAATGAAGTTTTTAAAGTCAAAGATTAAATATAAAAGGCGATCACCCTTAAGATAATACCATCAGAATTTAATACACACCTCCCTTCGTACGCGATAGACCCTATGCCAACAGCTATTTTTATGCTTAGACTAACTTTACTTTTTACCTATTAATTTTTATTAAACCAGCAAATTAGTTGAACACTTTTAAATAGCGCTAACCTTATATCAATAAGGATTAGCTGATAGCTGTCACACATGAATATTTCTGCATCTAAGGGTTAAGCCACCTATGATTTCAAAAGTATTTCAGTTCTTTTTACTAAGTTTTTCTTTCTAAATCACCAAGCATTGTAAACTGCCTTATGTCACCGGTTATTACAGCATAATCTTTATTCTTTATGATCAAATTTGAGTGCTGTTATAAGATCATGCTTTTATCACCTTTGTAGATGAAATTAGTGTTTTATCGAATTGCCAAAACTCTTTTTTAGAGATTAACTAAGTTTGACCTGATCAAAAAATGTAAAAAAGGGAATTGCGGTATCATAGGTTAAAAGTATTTCCGTTAGAAAAACACTTGAAACAACAAGATGTTCATCAAAGCGACGATGAACAATATATTGTTTCAATTTTAAAAGTTCAAGGTTAGGATTATCAGGCTCATAGCCTTTGGGTACTCTCAAGAGTTTATCACCAGTAAGTTCTTGAAAGTACTTTATGAATTTTTTATTTTCAATGATTTCATGTAAAACTGAACCGTTGTAGTCAATCTCCTGCCGGACTCTTTTCAAAAGATCAGGTTCTGGTTGCCAGATACCTCCACCAAGAAAACAATTGTCAGGCTCTAAATGCAAATATAGGGGGCACTTTTTCCCGTCTCCCCCACGTTCAATTAATGCATTAAAATAGGAGTGGTAAGGAGTTTTATCTTTTGAAAAACGAAGATCACGATAAATACGGCCAACATATTTTTTCGCGTCTTTTTCAACAATTGGCTCGAAGGTCTTGATTTCAGCAACTAGAGATCCAATAAAAGAAATCATATTCGCTCTTGATTTTTCATACCAGCTTTTATTAGCTTCAAACCAGGGCTTATTATTATTGAGTTTTAATTCACGGAGGAAGGCAAATAAATCAGCAGTAATTGTTTCCATTTTTAGATCAAATAGTTTCGTGGATTTAACCAAGCCTGGGTAAACATTGTTTTAATAATTAAAAACAGGTGGAAATAATAAACTGAGTAGATAAACTAATTTTTTAGCAACTAAACTTAGAATTTTTAAAACCGGTATATAAATTTAGATTTGTTAAACTATTATTGATTTATTTTAAGTATTTGTAATTGAAACAAAATAATTATGAGAAAAGTATTACTATTGATGCTACTGTTTACAATTATTATCAAATTGCCAAGTTTATTTGCTCAATCTACTGCAGCAACACCAACTTATCCAAGAGCGGTAGCCTATTTAAGCCTTATTTTACCAATAATTAAACTCAACCGCTCACAAACCACGTATGATTTCACAACTGCTACAACAATTGGCTTCCCGGTTGGAGTAAATATATTATACAGTGACAGTTTTGGATTCAGTTATGAGGTTACTCCTTTTGTAGTAGCCCAAAAAGGAATTAGTAAAGTAAGCAATCTGGTGTTTGACCCAGGCCCAATGTTCAGGTTTAAACATGGTCTGACATTAATAACCCGTCTGGCATTCGAGACTCAGGGAAGATATGGTTTTACTCCTGTTTTAAATAAGGTTTATTTGCGTACGAAAGCTGTAAATTACTTTATTGCCGCTTCTTTGCCAACACGTTTCGGTAATAATCAGTTACCCTCTATTGGTGGTAGTTTACAGTTTGGTTTTATCTTCAATTAAACAACGTTCATTCCAGTAAAAGTTTACAAAAAGAAGTTGTCTTAAATGCCTATAATGGTAGAAACTTAAATATACTTACTATTCCTGCCGGGGTTAACGAATACGTATTAAGCCAATCCAAAATATAACCTGTCAAAAGGAGAAAAAGAAGTTCTGAAGACAAAACTGTTATTACTATTTTATTATCCCAGGTGTTTTAAATATCATAAATTAATGCTGAAACAGCTTATTAGGCGTATAGAATATCCAGAGGATGTTTCAGCATTAATTTGTTTAAATATAGTTTTAGCACACCATATTGCCTGTCAGAATACCAGGATTCTAGAATATTTGCTAAATACTTATAGTTTAAAAGGCTTAGTTTGATATGAATACAAAATTAATTTTCGTTATTTCCTGCCTTCTGTTGTGTCTGGCAATATAATTCCAGTCTCTTTACTTTTTTATAACTGGATTCCTGTCATTGGTCTCATCAATATTCCTATTTCAAAAAACAAAAAAAAATAGTCAGTGGCAAATTTAGTATATCAATATTAATGATACAAATACCACTATGGCTTAAGAATTGCACGCACATTATTAAATCAATCTTATAGTTAATCAATTCTTATTCAATGCACTATTGTTTATTACTAACAGCTTGTATTAAACCGGAGCAGGTAACAATAAACCCAATTATTAGAATTGATCCTGCCATACGTATGCAGGATTATTTTTCAGCCTTGAAATTCTGGCTTGGGTATGAACAAACTTATTTTGATTCAATTGTTTTTGTTGAAAATTCAAGTTCAGATCTTTTTTTACTCAGAAATCTGGTAGCTAAGGAAAATAAATTTAATTTGAAAGTAGAATTTCTACAGTTTCAATCATCTCCTGTTCCAGATGGCGTGCATTATGGATATTCAGAACTTGAGATGATAGATTTTGCATTTGATCATAGTAAGCTTATTGCGAACACTACTCATATCATAAAAGTTACCGGCAGATTATACTTTCCTCAATTAATCAGGCTGTTAAAATGGATTCCAAAAGGTATTGAATTTGCATCAGACAGTAGAGATTATACCATCGCTAGTCGAGATGAACATTATATAGTGACAACGTTATTTATCGTTGAAAAAAGATTTTACGCCAGTCTGTTATACGATGCCAAAAGTACAATGAATACAATATTTGAATACAGTCTGGAAGAAACTTTGTATTTTCAAATTTTAAAACCATTATATATCAAAGGCATACATCATATCATTTTAAGACTTCCCTTTACATTAAGCCCCGTTGGCTTTGGAGCCCATTGGAATGTTAACTATAATTCATTCAAAAAGCAAACAGCTACCCTTTTAAGAGATTTCGCCAGGATTATTATTCCAGCTTTTTGGATCTAATTTTTTTTACTACTCTAAATAATTTTTGATAAATTATAGATTAAAGTAACTGCCAGTTATTGATAAGTTCCTTAATTGGAACAATAGTTGAATATTTAGTTACTACCTCTTTCTAAATTTTTTTATTTTCCTGTTTGAATTTTTTACCAATAAGAATAAGCCAATGAAAATTGATTACAAATCATTTTTTGAACAATCGTCAGAATCATTAATTATTTTCGATACAGATTATAAAATTGTTGCAGTTTCAGACAAGTATTTAAAATCAACAGTAACAAAAAGGGATAAAATTATAGGGCGGGATATCTTCGAAGTTTTCCCCGATAATCCAAATGATTTGACCGCAATTGGAGAAAGTAGCATTAAGGCATCTATTAAAAGAGTTCTTGCAACTAAAACAGCTGATTCAATAGCTTTAATAAAATATGATATTCCTAAACCGATCTCAGAAGGAGGCGGATTCTCAATTAAATATTGGCGACCATCTCATTCCCCTGTTCTGGATGAGTTTAATAATGTAAAATATATCATACAAAAGGTCGAAGATGTAACTGAAAATGCTTCACTGGCACTATCCCTTAAAAATGAAAAACAATTATTAAAAGAAGTCAGCGACAGTGAAAAAAGGTATAGCATGTTGCTCCTAAAATCACCCTTTTCAATTGCAATTTTTAAGGGTAAAGAAATGGTGATTTCTCTTGCCAATGATAGTATAAAAAAAATATGGGGTAAAAGTGGTCAGATCGAAGGAAGACCTTTGTTTGAAGTCTTGCCCGAGCTTCAAAACACACCTTTTCCTGGTCTACTAGATAATGTATTTACAACTGGTTTGCCTTATTATGGCGATGAAGTTCTAGCTCAGTTTCAGCGTGGAGATTTACTTGAAGACTCTTATTTTAATTTCATTTACCAGCCTTACCTAGAAGCAGATGAAACGATTTCAGGTGTTACTGTAATTGTTTACGATGTTACTGATCAGGTAATGTTGAAAAAAAAGCTGGCTGAACAGCGGGAAGCAGAAAAAAATATCTCCAAGATTATTGAAGAAACTAATAAACGTTTCTATTCGATGCTAATGCAATCACCATTTGCTTTTTCAATTATGAAAGGGAAAGAGCTTGTGGTGACCCTTGCAAATGATCTGATGAAAGATTTCTGGGGTAAAGGGAATGATATAGAAGGAAAACCATTACTTGAAATTTTACCTGAACTTATAGATCAACCATTTCCAGCGATGATTTCTCAAGTGTATGCAACTGGAGTACCTGTATATGCCAATGAAATTCTGGCTCAGTTAACACATAAAGGAAAGCTTCAAGACCGATATTTTAATATCGTTTATCAGACAGATCTTGAAGCAGATCAACGAATATCAGGAGTTATTACGATTGCTTATGAGGTTACTGAAATGGTGCTTGCCCGAAAGAGAGTTGAAGAGAGTGAGTATAGATTTCAAGCTGCTATAGCTGCTGTTCAGGGTATATTATGGACAAATAATGCCAAAGGTGAGATGGAGGGAGTCCAGGCAGGATGGTCTGCATTAACTGGTCAGACCTTTAAAGAATACCAGCAATTTGGATGGTCTGATGTTATTCATCCCGATGATAAACAAGCAACCCTCTCAACATGGAAAACCACTGTAAAATCAAGGAAAAAGATTTCATTTGAGCATCGTCTTAGATTAAAAGATGGAACTTGGGGCCGGTTTTCTATCAATGCCATTCCTTTATTAAATGAAAACGGTCTGGTTAGGGAATGGGTCGGTGTGCATACTGACATTACAAAGCAGCGTCAGGCAGAAGATGCCCTGAGAGAAAGTGAGAAAAAATTCAAACAATTGGTTGATTCCATGCCTCAAAAAATATATACCGCTGATAACCATGGTAATATATATTTTTTCAACCAGCAGTGGGTCGATGAAACAGGTAAAGGCTACAATGAACTAAAAGGCCTTGGATGGCAAAATTCGATTTATGAAGCAGATTTAGAAAATGTTAAGGAAAATTGGTCCAACGCAATCCAGTCTGGAAAAATATTCGACATAGAATGCCGGATAAAAAATAAAAATGGAGAATACAGATGGAATTTATGTCGGGCCGTTCCCGTAAAAGATGAAAATGGGTACATTACTATTTGGATTTGCAGTCATACAGATATACATCAACAAAAAGAAGAGGAAACACAACGTATAATAAACAGAACAAAAGCCCTGACCGAAAGTGAACACCGGTTTAGAAGCATGATGGAAACCCTGCCTCAGATTGCCTGGACAAATACGATGGAAACAGGAGTTGACTTTTTTAACAACCGCTGGTATGAATATACTGGACTTCCATTTCAGGAAATTAAATTGCTTGAATGGCAAAAAGTAATTCATCCTGAAGATCTTTCTCAAACCCTGTCTCAATTTGATAAGATCTTTAAATCAATAATAGGAGGCGGTTTTGAAACTCGTATTCAGGCAGAATCTGGTGAGTATCGGTGGCATCTGGTAAGAGTAATGCCAATTAAAGATCAGCAGGGTAAAATGCAATTATGGGTTGGTACTGCGACAGATATTCAGGAGCTGAAAATAATACAGCAGCAAAAGGATGACTTTATTAGTATTGCCAGTCATGAATTAAAAACTCCTATTACAAGCCTTAAACTTTCACTTGAACTGTTAAGTAAAATGAAAGAAAATCTGTCAGAGGCAATGATTACCAAACTGATAACTCAGGCAAATAAAAGTCTTGATAAATTTATTGTTTTAATCGATGATCTCTTAAATGCAAGCAGAGCAAATGAAGGGCAGCTTCACTTAACTAAAAGCTTCTTTAATGTTTCAAGAGTTATTGATAACTGCTGTTATTATGTTCGGCTAGAGGGTATTTATGAAATAAAAACAGAAGGAGATCTTAGTGTTAAGGTAAATGCAGATGAGGCTAGAATTGAGCAAATTATAATCAATTTTATTAATAATTCCATTAAATATGCACCTGAATCAAAAAAAATCAGAATTAAGATTGAAAAGCTACCTAACGAGGTAAAAGTTTCAGTTATAGACAAAGGTCCAGGCATTCCAACTGAGAATATACCCCATCTATTTAGCAGGTATTACCGGGTTGATAGTGGTGGAACTCAATATTCGGGCCTTGGGCTTGGACTTTATATTTCAGCAGAGATTATAAAAAAGCATAATGGGCAAATTGGGGTTGAAAGTAACATAGGAAAAGGTAGTATATTCTGGTTCACATTGCCCTTATAATGCTTTATAGCTGTGCAAACTAATTTTAGAAATAAGCTTTTCTAACAGGATAAACTGAAATTACTTATTAAACTGAAAAATTTAGGTAAGATCAATGCCCGAACATTTTAGACTAAAGGCATGTTCGCAGGGCTTATGATCAGGGAGAACTACTTTCAGCCCTTCCCTATCACGGGTAAATTCAAGCTTTCCATATCCTAAAAGTTCAATGTGATCAATCCTGCCGGTTTTTAATGAATTATCTAAGGCCAGACTACTTATCGTTAATTGCTTATTCTCAGGCCAACCCATAAAAAAAACATACAGGCACTTATCTTTTGTTGTGAATCGAATATTTGCAGTTGTGAAATTTTTTCTGCTTCCTTCATTAAATGAAGATCCGCCACTGGCAACGAGTGTTGTCGGATTTTCACCAAAAACCTTAAAGGGCCTGGTACCATAAATACCATCACTATTAACGGCCATCCATTTGCTGATTCCATCGAGCACTTTTAATTCATAATTATCAAGCATACCGCTGGCTGGTAATGGGAAATTAAGCATAAGATTACCATTTCTGCTCACGATATCAACCAGCATATCAATCACTGTTTTGGGTGTTTTATAGTGACCGACGGCGGCTTTACTGTAATGCCAGTCACCAATGCAGGTATCCGTTTGCCATGGCCTGGGCCAGATATTTTCTACTACTCCCCGTTCAACATCATAAACACAGGTTCCAATCTGTGAGTCTTCTGCTCTTTTACTAGTATAAACCGCCTGGGTTTTACCCCCATTTTTAGAAGCACTCTTATTATACAGGTGTGCCAGGGTTTGTAATCCGTATTCTTCAAAAGGGATATGACCGTCGCAGTATATTAAGTCTGGTTCGTACTGATCGATGAGGTCTTTCATGCGCTCAAACCATTTCTGCTTCCATGCCAAAGAAATACCTTTTTCATCCCATGGAAGATTTGAGAAGACCTCCAGTGAGTCACCATATAAATCTTTAAATGCAGGATCAGCTCCATCATAGGGGATATTTGCGAACGGTCCGTCTTTATCTGCTCCTTTACTGACTGAAAACCATTTAGGACTAATCCATAAGTGGTCACTTATGGCAAATTTAATTCCATGAGTTTGTGCGGCCTTTTTAAACATAGCGACTATGTCTATTTTAGGCCCCATTTTTAAAGAATTCCAGTTACTTTTTGAATTCCAGAGATCAAAATTATCATGATGAGCACCCATGGTCATAAAATACCTGGCACCAGCTTTCTTATATAATCCCATCAGGTAATCAGGATCGAATCGCTCAGCTTTCCAGTCTTGAATAGTGTCTTTATAACCAGTTTTTGAAGGATGGCCATAGTGAGCTATAAAATGCTTGTTTTGATTAGATCCCTGCATATACATATTACGGGCATACCAGTCTCCTTCTTCAATAGCAGACTGTGGGCCCCAGTGAGCCCAGATTCCAAATTTAGCGTCACGAAACCAATCAGGTATCAGGTAAGACTTTAAAGATTCTCTGCTACCAGTAAACGGCCCACTGTCAATCTGAGAAAGAGGCTGTCTGTTTTGTTCAGCCGATATTGAGGCATTTTGAAGTTTCTTAGATCCTGATAAACCGTATGCAAATCCCGGTAAATAATTTAGTGCCGGTACTGATAATAAGATTGCCCTGATTGCCTTTCGTCTTGAAACTGACATAGATGATAATGCTTGGTTTAAATGCTAACGTATTGATTACCTACCTAAATATAACAGCTAGCCTTAAATAACACAATAGAAAATGAAATTCATTTAATGGTTTTAAAATACTATGTGTCCCTCATTCAACAATGAAAAATTTGACCGATACACTTCTGCTACAGTGGATGTTCTATTTCCTTCAATAGAACAACATTACAACAGGCTTCAGCTTATTTTATGCAAAAAGCATATATCTTTGAAATTGAATTTTACAATAAATTTTTCATGGCAAAAGCATCAGAAATCAAAGTAGGCAATATTTTACGGTTCAATGGAGAACTGGTAACTGTTACAGAAGTACTTCACCGTACCCCAGGAAAAGGTGGAGCCTTTTATTTAGATAAGTTTCGGAATATTAAAACAGGGAAGATTGTCGAGGCCCGTTTGGCAACCGATGAACAGGTTGAAGTTTGTCGGGTAGAAACAAATGATTATCAATATTTATATGAAGAAGGAGATGCATTCGTAGTAATGGATAATACCACCTTTGAGCAGTTTAATATTCTAAAATCATTATTTGGGCAATCTGCAAAGTTTTTAAAGGAAGGAATGAATGTGATCATCTCCTTTGAAAGTGAAGAGCCTATTATGGCTCAAGCACCCAATACCGTAGATCTAGAAGTTACTTATGCAGAACCTGCAGTCAAAGGCGATACATCATCTGGTGCAATGAAAACTGTCACTACTGAAAATGGCATAGAAATTAAAGTGCCCCTGTTCGTTAACCAAGGCGACAAAATTAAGATAGATACCCGTACAGGTGAATACCTCGAACGGGTTAAATAATAAAAAGAATTTAAAGAAACACTCGATTAAAGGGTTATATGAGTTATACTAATGGCCCATTTTGACCAGTATCGAATTAATTTCTTAAATCTTCTACTGCAAATTGGTCAAATCCTATTTCATCCATGCTCTTTTTAACGTAATTATTTTCCCATCTTTTTAATAATATTTCTGTGAGTTTATTTTTCTGGACTAAGCATATAGTGCAACCTGCCAGAATTAAAAGAATGTGAGTCTGAATTCTTTTAGAGAATCTATCGTGGTTATTGAAAAGTATTAATCATTTTGATAGTTCCATCAGTATTATGAAATAATTCAGTAACCTTTACATTTCTCAGGTGAGTTTTACCCGACAGCTGGGTATCATGATAAAAAATGTACCATTTACCCTTGATTTCAATAATTGAGTGATGAGTTGTCCAGCCTTGTACAGGTTTCATAAATTGACCTTTATAGATAAAAGGGCCTACAGGACTGAAACCTATAGCGTAGCATAGAAAATGAGTATCTCCGGTAGAATAAGTAAAATAGTATTTGCCCTGAAACTTATGCATCCATGAACCTTCAAAATACCGTCTGTCATGATCACTGGTAAGTAATGGTTTTTTCAGACTATCAATAATCACAGCTTCTTTTACAGCCCCATCAATATTTTTCATATCGGGAGTTAATAATGCAACCCTACAGTTTATCGATGGGGCATTCTCATCTTTAGAATCTGTTTTTGAACCATTGGCATCATATTTATCATTCATCCAACGCTGAAGCTGACCACCCCAGATGCCACCAAAATACATATAGGTCTTGCCATCTGTATCGGTAAAAACAGCTGGGTCAATACTGTAACTCCCCTTTATGGGGGTAGGCTCAGCTTTAAAGGGGCCTATTGGGGTTTTAGCCGTTGCAACGCCAATGTAAAATACAGCATTTTTGTCTTTAACCGGGAAATAGAGGTAATAGACCCCGTTTTTAAAGGCTACATCTGGAGCCCAGAGCTGACGGCCGGCCCAGGGAATATCTTTAATATCAAGTGCAATACCATTATCCGTTACCTTACCACCTATACTATCCATAGATAGGATGTGATAGTCCTGCATGGCAAAATGATCACCGTTATCATTTTCCAGGATTCCGGCATTAATATCATGGGAAGGGTAAATATAAATTTTACCATTAAAGACATGCGCCGACGGATCAGCCGTATAAATAGAGCTGATCAGTGGTTGAGAAAGGTATGTAATCTTCCTTGCTAGTTTGGATTTACCCGTTTCGGTAGCAGTTGTTTTAGTTGTGTCGTTACCAACCGTTTTAGTCGCTGCAGAATTACATGCACTCAGCAGACTGACAGAAATCAGTACCACAATAAGTAATTTCACAGGGTCAATTAGTTTCTTGATCATTGTTAATTAATTAGTCTTTAATTAGTCATACAGTTATTTCCGCCAATGCCCAGAACACACTATTTTTTGAGTTCTTTACTATAAGATAAGGGATGTTCAAGTTTAGCGTAATCGAATTAATGAGAATACTGACCCTGAAAAGTAACAGGTTCAACAACTACCTTTTCAGTATTATGACCCAGAATCAAACAGATAAAATCGTAATTTTATGTTGAAACGCACCAGTAAATCAATGTAGTTTCATATAAATCTAGTATAACAGGATCATATCTGCTACCTAAAAGTATAGACATTAAAATTTTCAGAAAGCTGAGGAGCAAACCTCTTTTTATTCAAATGCAATCGATTGCTAATAAATAAACCTTTCTCTATATTTAAAAAGTCAACTATCATTTGCCCCTCAATTTTTTGATTAGTTTCCAGAGAAATATTTTTTTAGTCACTTGCAATCACACCGAATCGATGAAATTAACTGCACCGTTTATTCTGCTCACCGTATCAATCGGGATACTCTATCTGCTTTTCTGTGTACCTACTACCCAAGCTCAATCTTCACTAAAACTTGATGATGGAAAGGGTGCATTTGCCAGCACTGTACAACAGCCGCTCAAAATTGATGATGGAAAGGGTGCATTTGCCAGCACTGTACAACAGCCGCTCAAACTTGATGATGGAAAAGGTGCATTTGCCACCGGCAGATATCCTGACCCCTCGCAGTCAACCTTACTTCTTGACCACTTCTAACTGATAATATTGAATCAACGGCAAATTTTCTGGTGACAGGGTGAAGCTTATTTTAATATTCGCAGTTTCTCCTTCCATAATAAAGTAACCCCTTAGCTCATTTTCAGGTATTACCTGGCCAATACTTATGATTTTACCGGCTAGGGTAAAAGCATTGTCAGCTTCAGCTTTTAGTTTATCTGGGAAATAATCCATAAAGAAATTAAAAGCAAAAATGCCACTCGCTTTAGCCTTCTCCCAGTCAGAAATTATTTTAACCAATTCATTTTTGCGCTGGTTCAAAATAGCTGATGGGGGTAGTTGCCTTGGTTTGATATCGGTTAGAGTAAGTAGGCTATCTAAAACATGATTGTTTGGAGCACTGGCATCTGCATAGGTCAGGTTAGCAAAACATACTACTCCTATTCCAAATTCTGGCATAATTTTCCAATCGCTACCGAAACCAGGCAAACCGCCGGTATGAGAAATATAAATGCGGTCTTCACAATCTTTTAACCATTCAAGACCATAACCGTAAGCCCCTGCGATAGCACATGGTGAACCTTTAGGTGTATTCTTATTTACGTCTACGTAGTTTATATCCCATGGATACTGCATTTCTCTTATCGAACTTCTTTTCACAGGGCTTGTCTCAGCATCATCACGTGATGGCCAAGCATCAAGGTGTATAGCCATATATCTGGCCCAATCTTCAATTGTGGTAATCAGGCCGCCCATTGCTCCATATGCGCCATCATGTAACAAGGGTTGCTCTACCCATTTATTATCTAACCAGCGATAGCCATGTGCCAGCTTTTCTTTGGGTACTTTATCGTACTCCCAATAGGTATGGGTCATACCCAGAGGTTTTATAATATTTTCAGTTATATAATTTTCGTACGTTTTACCAGAAACTTTTTTAATAATATAGCCCAATGTGGCAAAATTCAGGTTACTGTATTCAAAGCTTAAACCTGGATTGTGTGAAAACGAAACCCCTTTTTTAAAAAATGCTAACAGTTCTTCATCAGTAATGGCTAGTTGTCTGTCGCCCCAGGGATTATCTTCAGGGTAACCTGAAGCGTGTGTCAGTAAATGCCTGATGGTAATCGGAGTTGCATCTTTTGTTAAATAATGAATCCTCTTCATTTCTGGAATATATACATAAACAGGATCATCAAGTTTTAATTTACCCTCATCCCGCAATTTTAATATGGCCATTGCTGTCAGACTTTTAGTCATGGAAGCAATGCGGAAATCTGATTTTGAATCGGCCACTATTTTGGCATTAATATCGGTATAACCCAAACTTCCTGTATGCACCAGTTTACCATCAACCACTATACCATAAACCATCCCGGGCCAATGGTTTGTTTCTGCATATTCTTTATATAACCTGTCTATCAGCGGGTAATCTGCTTCAATCTTTTTTAACCTGTCAGGCTCTGTAAATACCGCTGGTCTATAAGTTTGACCATGAGCAGCAAAACCATTAATAAGTAATGTTACTGAAGCTAAAAAATGATATATTTTTTTGGTGGGCATGTGAAACAATTGCTAGACTGCATATTACAAAATTTTATTAAATCATTTTTGAGATAAATAGCTTTAAGGATGGTATTAAATAGCAATGATATCATTTGCTAGAATACTGATTGTAGAATGGCTTTCGAACGGCTATACATTTACAGTTATAGCATAATCATGCCGACGCTTACATTGATTAAGAGCCCAAGAAATCAAAGAGCAGAATTACAATTTATGAAAAAAAGAGAAATTTAAGAAATTAATTAACAAAAAAACCCCTACCACGATTAGGATCAGGTGATTTGTAAAACCATATATCGCCAATCAGGATAATCATGAATGAAAATGTGATTTGTAGCCATAATATCCATCGTATATAAACCGCCAGCTGGCATGGGAGGTAAAACAGCTTTCCAAAAACCAGTTGAATCAGCAACCAGCAGCAACTTATGCT
>Ga0123337_10003155_pt1 | contig 17928 bp, 17 predicted proteins | sample frozenSSSSmetaG_FD_89792 | JGI IMG/M metagenome (GOLD analysis project Ga0123337, IMG submission 89792) | Glacier valley bacterial and archeal communities from Borup Fiord, Nunavut, Canada, to study Microbial Dark Matter (Phase II) -... | ecosystem: Environmental > Aquatic > Freshwater > Ice >... | reverse complement strand
TCTCGCCCTCGGCCAACAAGAACGCGGTGCTGCCGATCCTCTGCGCGACGCTGCTGAGGAGCGAGCCTGTCGTCCTGCATCGCGTGCCCGACATCACCGATGGGCGCAAGCTCCTCGCCTTCGGCACGGAGGTCGAGCACGGCCGCGGCACGCTCGTCGTGCGCGCGCGGCGGCGTCTCTCGGCCGCCGACCACTGGCCCGACCACACCTCCGTCACGACCACCGAGAACTTCGTCCTCTGCGCGGCCCTGGCGCGCGGCTGCCGAGACGATCGGTCAGGAGATCGTGGAGGAGGCTGCGGCGCTGCCGCTATCCTGGGTCGCCATGACCGCATTGCCCCCCGAGCGGCGCCTCGCCGCGATCGACGTCCGTCCGGGCGCTGCGATGGAGAGCCAGTCGGGGCTGCAGATGCTCCGGCCGCGCATCTACGGCGCGTACGAGGAGCCGTCGCGTCCTGCCGGGGGAGCACGGACGCGCACCGGCGCGATCGTCATGCATCCGGCGAGCAACTTCATGGGCCACTACCTGATCGCGCCGCTCGCCGAGCGCGGCGTCACCTGCCTCGGTCTCAACTCGCGCTATGCCGGCAACGACACGGTGCTGCTGATGGAGCGCGTGCTCCAGGACCTCGGCGCCGGCGTCAAGTTCATGCGCGAGACGCTCGGCTGCGAGCGCGTCGTCCTCGTCGGCAACTCGGGCGGCGCGGCACTGGCGGCGTACTACCAGGCCGAAGCCGAGCGCTTCGGCGCCGAGACGATGGTCGACGGCGATGCCACGCAGATCGTCGCCAGCGACCTGCCGCGGGTCGACGGCATCGCCCTCTGCGCGGCGCACGAAGGGCGCTCGCACCTGTTGCTGCGCTGGATCGATCCGTCGCTCGTCGACGAGCACGACGTGCTCCGGGTCGACCGCGCGCTCGACATGTACGACGCGGCCAACGGCATCGACGCCGCGGGCACGTCGGCCTCGTACGGCCCGGAGTTCCTTGCCCGCTTCCTGGCGGCGCAGCGCGCGCGCCGCGACCGGATCGAGGCGCGCGTCCGCGCCCGTCTCGCCGAGCTGCGATCGACGCCCAGGGCGCCGCGGGACGAAGCGTTCATCGTCTACCGCACGCATGCCGATCCGCGCTGCCTCGACCTCGCGCTCGATGCCAACGAACGCCGTCCCGGGAGCGTCTGGGGCGACGCGCGATCGGTCAACGACTCGGCCAATGCGATGGGCCGCACGACCTCGCTGACCGCCTTTCTCTCGCAGTGGTCGTCGGCCTCGCGCGCCGGCGGTCCCGAGAACCTGGCGCGCACGACGGTGCCGACGCTGCTCCTGACCTATACCGCCGACCAGAGCACCTTCCCCAGCACGCGCGACGCTTGGCTCGTCGCCGGTGGCGACCGGATCCGCAACGTCGACATCGTCGGCGGCGACCACTACCTCGTCGGCCGGCTCGACCTGCAGATGCGGGTTGCCGACGAGATCGCCGCCTTCGCGGGGACGCTATAACGGCCGGGCGCGCCGAACCGCCGGCGTGACCAGACACACTGGAGACGACCTTGATGCACGCGCGCCGTTTTCGCACGCTCCTCGCTGCCGGCCTGCTGGCCCTCGTGCTGCAGCCGCTGCCCGGTCTTGCCCAGGCACCCGACCGCGACGGCCAGCGCGACTTCGATTTCGAGATCGGCACGTGGAAGACGCGCGTCTCCCGCCTCGTCAAGCCGCTCACCGGCTCGACCACCTGGGTCGAGCTCGAAGGCACGTCGGTCGTCCGCAAGCTGCTCGACGGCCGCGCCAACATCGTCGAGCTCGACATCAGCGGCCCGTCGGGCCGGATCCAGGGCCTGTCGCTGCGCCTCTACGACCCGCGCTCGCGCCAGTGGAGCATCCGCTTCGCGAGCGCCGCCGACGGCGAGCTCGGCGTGGCGACGATCGGCGCGTTCAGGGACGGCCGCGGCGAGTTCTACGACCAGGAGACGTTCGCCGGCCGCGCCGTCCTCGTGCGCAACGTCTGGTCCGAGATCAGCGCCGACCGCTGCCGCTTCGAGCAGGCCTTCTCCGACGACGGCGGCAAGACCTGGGAAGTGAACTGGATCGCGGTCGACACCCGCATCCCGGACGCCGGCCGTGGCTGAGACCTGGAAGTTCGCGCCGGCATACGAGCTGCCGAGCTGGCCGTTCGTCGCCCCGCCCGAGCTCGCGTCGGGCGAGCGCACGCGCCATCCGGTCGTGATCGCCGGCGGCGGCCTCGCCGGCCTCACGCTGGCCTGCGACCTGGCGTTGCGCGGCATCGCGATCGTGCTGCTCGACGACGACGACACCGTCGGCGTGCGCGGCGCGTCGTCGCGCGGCATCTGCTACGCGCAGAAGAGCCTCGAGATCTTCGACCGCCTCGGCCTCTATGACCGGATCCGCGCCAAGGGCGTCACCTGGTCGGTCGGGCGGACGTTCTCGGGCGGCGACGAGGTCTACGCGTTCAACCTGAAGGACGAGAGCTTTTCGGAGCAGCCGCCGTTCATCAACCTGCAGCAGTTCTATCTCGAGTGGTTCCTGGTCGAGCGCATCCTCGCGCTCGCGCCCGAGGCGATCCGCTGGAAGCACAAGGTGACGAATGTCGAGCACCGCGATGACGGCGCGGTCGTGCACGTCGCGACGCCCGCCGGCACCTATGCGCTCGAGGCCGACTGGTTCGTCGACGCGACCGGTGCCAACAGCGTGATCCGCGAGGCGATGGCGTTGCCCGTGAACCCGTCGCGCAGCACCGACCGCTGGTGCATCACCGACGTGCGCTTCACCAAGTCGTTTGCGGTCGAGCGCTGGACCTGGATCGACGCGCCGTTCAACGAAGGCCGTGCCGTCTGGCAGCATCTGATGGCCGACGACGTCTGGCGCCTTGACTACCAGATGGACGAGGACGCCGACCCCGAGACGATCAGCCGGCCCGAGGTCGCGGGTGAGCGGCTGCGCGCGCAGCTCGGCGCTGACGTCGAGTTCGAGTTCGTCTGGATCGGGCCGTACGGCTACCGCGACCACCTGCTCGAGACCTTCCGCGTCGGCCGCACGCTCTTCATCGGTGACGTGGCTCACGTCGTCTGCCCGTTCGGCGCGCGCGGCGGCAACAACGGCATTCAGGACGCGGCCAATCTCGGCTGGAAGCTGGCGCTTGTCGTGCAGGGCGTGGCGCCCGAGCGGCTCGTCGACAGCTACCACGACGAGCGCTACGCGGCCGCGGCCGAGAACCTGCGCGTCACCAGCCGCACGGCGCGCTTCCTCGCGCCGCGCAGCGCGCATGAGCACCGGATGCGGCGCGCCGTCGTCGCGCTGGCGCGCACGCACGAGTTCGCGCGCCGGCTCGCCAACACCGGACGCATGGCGCAGGCCAACGTCTATCCGCCGTCGCCGTGGGCGCCGGGCGGCGCGCGCTCGCTGCAGAACGTGGCCGTCGGCGAGACGACGGTGATGCGCCTGCTCGCCGACGGCACGCGTTTCCTCGGCCTGTGGATCGGCGCGAGCGAGGCCGACCTCGCCGCGCTCCGCGACGTTGCGGCGCGCTGGCCGCTGATCGTGCGAAGCGCCGGTGCCGACGGCGACGTCGCGCGCATGCTCGGCGTCGGCGCGAATACGTTCGTGCTCGTCCGGCCCGATGCCTACGTCGCCGCCGAGCTCGTCGCGCCGACAGCCGAGGCCGTCGAGTCCGCGCTGCGTCGCGCGCTGTCGCTGGAGACCGAGTCGCCATGAAGACCGACCTCGCCATCGCCGATCCCGACGGCTTCTACGCCGCGTGGACGGCCGCGCATCAAGGCCTGGGCGAGAGCGAGAGCGCCGACCTCGACGCCCGCCTCCTGCTCCTGCTCGCCAACCAGGTCGGCGACATGGCCGTGCTGCTCGCGTGCATCGCGGCGGCGCGCCGCGCCGGCGACTGACGGCGGTTCACCGCCGTCCCGCGCCGACTTCTCCGAGCCTTCATCGCCGCTGCGCGCACGAGCGCGACAGTGCTCTCACCGCGGCATGGTGTCGCGAAGGGAGAGCGGCAATGTGGCAAGTGCGTTGGAAGACCTGGATCGATGCGGTGCGGGCGAAGCTGGCGCGCCGCCGGCAGCCGGTCGAGCGCGACGATCGCGGGCTCGACAGCGACTACGAGACGATCGTCGTCAGCAAACGCGGCAGCTTCGATCTGCGCCGTGTGGTGCTGCCGCTCACCGTCGTCGCCCTCGCGGTCGCGTCGGCGGCGGCGCTGGTGATGCATCCGCCCATGCAGGGCGTCGGCCGCGGCGAGGTCGGCGTGCGCATCAACCACCTCACCGGCAACGTCAGCGAGTGGAACGAAGGCAGCGTCTTCGTGCTCCCTGGCTTGCAGCAGATGCGCGTCTTCTCGCTGCGCGACCAGAGCTGGCGTGCGGCGCAGATGAGCCGCGCCGACGGCCCGGCGCCGCTGCAGTCGGTCGAGGGTCTGTCGCTCGGCGCCGACCTCACCGTGCGCTACGCGATCGATCCGCTCAAGGTCGCCGCGCTCGCCAGGAGCCTGCCCGACGACGTCGGCACCGAGATCGTCGCGCCGGCGGCGCAGGGCGTGATCTACAAGGTGTTCGCGCGCTACACGGTGCGCGAGATCTTCTCGACCAGGCGGACCGAGATTCAGGCCGCGGTCGAAGCCGAGCTGAAGCCGCGCCTGGCGGGCGACGGCGTCGTCCTGCGCAGCGTGCAGATCGGCAAGATCGATCTGCCCGCCGACTACAAGCGCGGCATGGAGAGCCTGCTCGCCGAGGAGCTCGCCGGCGAGAAGATGAAGTACACGCTCGACCTCAAGGAGAAGCAGGTCAAGGAGACCGAGCTGACGGCGCAATCGGACAAGGTGCGCCGCGAGATCGGCGCCGAGGCCGCGGCGCGCGAGCAGATCATCGCCGCCAAGGGCCAGGAAGAGGCGATGAAGCACGTGCTGCCGTTCAAGCAGCGCCAGATCGAGCAGCGCCAGCTCGAGGCCGAGGCCGAGCGCGTGACCCGCGTCAAGCAGGCCGAAGGCAATGCGCAGGCGCGTCGCATCGAGGCCAGCGGCGAAGCGGAGGCGCGCCAGAAGCTCGCCGACGCCGAGGTCTACCGGATGGACAAGGTCGGCAAGTCGAACGCCGAGCAGATGGGCCGCGAGGGCGCGCTGATCTCGCGCCATCCGCTCCTGATCCAGAAGACGATGGCCGACAAGCTCTCCGACAAGATCCAGGTGATCATCGCCGCGCCCGGCAGCGACGGCAGCTTCATCGGCGCCGGCCTTCTCGGCAGCCAGAAGCGCAGCGCGCGCGCCGACGCCGACGAGCAGCACCACGCCGCCGCTGACGACGCGAAGGAGGCACCGTGAGCGCCGACCGTCGGGACATGATCCGCATCGGCGTGACGGTGCTGATCGCGGCGATCGCCGCGGCGGCGGCGACGATCGCCGGTGCAGCCACGCTGGTCGCGCCAGCGCCGGCGCCGCCGGCCGCTGCGCCGGCGAGCTACGCGATCGTCGTTCGTGACCAGACGGCGCTGCGCGCCGCGCCGCACGAGTCGGCGCAGCAGCAGGCGTTGCTCTGGCAGGGCGAGGTCGTCGAGGTGCGCGGCGAGCGCGTCGACCATCTCCAGATCTGGGACTACCGGCGCGAACGCGGCGGCTTCGTCGACGCGGGCCGGGTGCGGCGCACGTCGCTGGCCGCCGCCGATGCGCCCGAGCTGCTCGCGGTGCTGCGGTTCGTCCGCGGCACGCCCGGCGCGGAAGCGCTCGGCATCGGCTTCGCCGCCGCGTATCTGAAGGCGGCGCCGGCCGACGTCGTGCAGGGCGCCGGCGGCGCGGAAGCGCTCGACGCGATCGGCACGATGGCCGATCGGCTGGCGCAGCGCGCGTCGTCGGGATTGGCGTCGACGACGACGGGAACGAGCACCGGCCCGAGCCGCGCCGAGACCGCGCTCGCCGCCCACCTCGAGGTCGCGGCGCGCTACGGCGTCGCGTTCAAGAGCTTCGAGCGCGACGGCGCGATGCGCATCTGCTACGACGGCGAGGCGTTCCGCCGCGTCCTCGCGATGCCGACCGCCGATGCCGGCGAGCGCGCCCGCGCCGCCCTCGGCCTGACGCGCCCCGAGTGCCTCGACCCTGCCCTGCCGGTCACCGAGCGGCAACGGCTCGATGCCTGGCGCGCCGAGGTGCTCGACCGCGTCGACGGCACGGGCCTGTCGAAGACCTGGAAGAGCCGCGTCGCGATGCGCCGGGCGAGCGTGTGGAGCGGCCTCGCGTTCCAGCGCATGCGTCGCGGTGAATCCGACGCTGCCGAAGCGGCCGCGAAGCGCGCCATCTCCGAGCTCGCCGACGACGACCTGCCGGCCTGGAACGACGCCGCGATCCGCGTCGGCGCGTCGCGCTGGGCAGCGGCGCCGATCGTCGCGAAGACGAATCGCAGCGTCGGCGTGATCACCATCGCGGGCGAGCCCGGTCAGACCTGCGTGCTGCTGATGGACACGACACGCCCCGCCGCGAGCGCACCGCTCGCGAGGCGCTGCACCTACGGCGTCGTCTGGGCAGCGTCGGCGACGCTGAATCGGGAAGGCAACGTCCTCGCGCTCGCCGTGCAGCCGATGGAGTCGTGGCGCGAGATGTGGGTCTTCGCGCGCCAGTCGAAGGACGCCTGGTCGGTGCAGGTGCTGCCGCCGTCGACGGTGACGCCTGAGCTCGGCTATGCCGAATTCGCCGGCTGGGTGCCGGGCGGCAGGCAGATGCTGGTCGTCAAGGAAGCGCGCGGCGGCAAGAGCCTCAAGCCCAACTTCGAGGTCGTGCGCACCGACACGCTGTCGACCGATCGGCGAACGAGCGACCCGTCGGCACTCGGCCCGTTCATGCGCTGGCAGGATCCGGCGTGGAAGCGCGAGACCGTGAGCCTGCGTTGATCAGAGCGAGTCGAGCAGGGCGGAAATCTCCGCCGGCGACAGCTCCTCCATGAAGGCCAGGCGCTCGGCGATCGCCTGCACGCGCGCCGAGTGGCGCGCGAGGAGCGCCGCGGCGGCGGCATCGGTGCGGTTCGGTGTCGCCGGGCAGACCGGCTCCGCGCAGCTCGGCGCGTGCCATCTCGAGATCGCCACACGATCGTGCCGGGTCGGGCCGGACCGCAGCGATGCGCTCGGCGGCGATCCGCTCGCTCGCCAGGCCGGCGCAGAGGACGACGGCGATGCTCTCCGCGACCTCGGGATCGACGCGCGCTTCGGCCGACGCGACCTTGTCGGCGGCGATCAGCTTTCTGCGGCTCAGCGCGGCCGTGACCTCGCCCGAGCCCCAGGCGTCGACCCTGAGCTGCAGCGCCGGAACGTGGTGCAGCGACAGGTGCGCCGCGACCGCGTGATCGGCGTGGCGGACGCGGCCTCGAGGCCGCGACGATCGTCGTCGCTCATGCTCCGGTGAAGCGGGGCGGGCGCTTCTCGATGAAGGCGCGCGGGCCTTCCTTCGCGTCGTCGCTCGCCAGCACCGTGTGCCAAGCCGCGTCTTCGAGCCGATAGGCGGCGTCGAGGTCGATGCCGCTCGTGGCCAGCGCCGTGCGCTTGATCGCGCGCACGGCGAGCGGGCCGTTGCGCGCGATGCGCTGCGCGATCTCCCCGGCCTTCGCCATCAGGTCGGCCGCGGCCACGACGTGGTTGACGAGACCGATGCGATGCGCTTCCTGCGCCGTGATCGTCGCGCCGGTCAACATCAGCTCCATCGCCTGGGACCAGGCGATCTGGCGCGGCAATCGCACCATCGAGCCGGCGAAGGGCACGAGGCCGCGCGTCACCTCGGGCAGGCCAAAGGTCGCGCGCTCGGACGCGACGCGGATGTCGGTGGCGAGCAGCAGCTCGGTGCCGGCGGCGAGGCAGGCGCCGTTGACGGCGGCGATCACCGGCTTGTCGAGCGCGAAGCCGCGCAGCTGCGAGGCCGCGGCGACGCGCGGATCGTCGATCACGCGCCGGTCCCAGTCGTCGACCGGCGCGCGCGCGCCGGTCATGAGCGGCAGCGTCAGGCCGAGGTCGCCGCCGGCGCAGAAGGCCTTGTCGCCGCTGCCGGTGAGGATCGCGACGCGCAGGTCGTCGTCGGCCGCGAAGTCCATGAACGCGTCGGCGAGGCGGCAGATCATCTCCGGCGTCAGCGCGTTGCGTGCCTCGGGCCGGTCGAAGGTGATCGTCGCGATGCCGGCGTGCTTGTCGTAGCGCAGCGGCGGCGGGGTCGAAGTCGTCATGAGGTCCAAGTCCAGGCGATGGCGAATCCGGCCATGATGGCGCGGACCTTGGCATCGAGCGCGGCAGACGGCGCAACTATCGCCACGCCGTCGTTCGCCGCGAGCTCGACCGCGAGGCCGCTCGGCCGTTCCACGCCCGAGACGCGCACGTCGCCTGCGATGCCGTCGCGTTCTAGCCGGTCGCCGATCACGCGCAGGGTCGCGCGCAGGCGCAGGCCGGGCTTGTAGACCTTGCCGACGGCGGTGAGCGGCAGCGCGTCGAGGAGGTCGATGCGCTTCGGATGCGCCGGCGGCTCGGCGATGTAGCGGCGCACGAAGTCGAGCAGCGCCTGCGGCTCGATGGACGCGCCCGGCCGCGCCACGACGAAGGCGACCGGCACTTCACCCGCGTACTCGTCGGGCGCGCCGACCGCGGCCGCGAACTGCACGTCCGGGTGGCGCATCAGCGCTTCTTCGATCAGCGCCGGCTCGATGTTGTGCGAGCCGCGGATGATCACGTCCTTGGCGCGGCCGGTGATGAAGACGAGGCCGTGCGCATCGACGTGGCCGATGTCGCCGCTGACGAGCCAGCCGTCGCCGCCGAAAGTGCCGGCGTTGCGGCGCGCGTCGGTGTAGCCGGCGCCGACGTTCGGACCGCGCAAGCGCAGCACGCCGGGCTCGCCCGGCGCGCACACGCTGCCGTCGCCGGCGACCGCCTCGACGCGCGTGAACGGCAGCGGCAGGCCGCACGAGCCAGGCCGGCGCACGTCGAGGAACGGCTCGATGCTGACGACGCCGGCGCACTCGGTCATGCCGAGGATGTTGCGCACCGGCACGCCGTAGCGCGCCTCGAAGGCGGCGGCGAGCTCGGGCGGCAGCGGCGAGCCGCCGGTGAAGGCGGCGCGCACGCTGGCGCGGCTCGCGTCCTTTGGGTCGACGCTCATCAGCGTCGACAGGATCGTCGGAACGACGGCGAGCAGCGTCACGCCGTGGCGCTCGACGACCTCCCAGTAGCGCGGCACGAAGCGCGCGTTGCGCATGCCGAGGAGCGTCGGCAGCACGAGCTCGGCGCCCGAGAGCAGCGTCGACAGGCCGTAGACGAGTGAGCCGGCGACGTGAAACAGCGGGAAGCCGTTGATGACGACGTCGCGCTCGTCCATCGCGTACATCTGCGCCGCCGACCACGCCGAGTGCAGCTGGTTGCCGTGGCTGTGCTGCGCGAGCTTGGGTGCGCCCGTCGTGCCGCCGGTGTGGAAGAGGGCGGCGAGCGTGTCGGCGCGGATCGTGCGGTCGAACGCGAGCGCGTCGCCGCGCTGCGACGCAAGCACGTCATCGAAGTCGTCGGCGCCTTCCGCGCGATGTGCGTTGCCGACCGCCAGCACGCGCTTCAGGCGCGGACAGCGCTCGCGCAGACCCGCGACGCGCGACCAGATGTCGAGCTCCGGATGCGGCCCGAGCGCGACCAGCAGGTTCGCGCCCGAGGCGTCGATCAGCTCGGCGATGTGGTCGGTGGTCAACAGGTAGTTGATCGGGCAGGCGACGCCCGCCGTCTCTGCGCCCCAGAGCGCGAAGTACATCTGCGGGATGGCCGGCAGCAGCAGGGCGACGCGCGGCTCCTCGGCATCGCACAGCGCGCTGAACGCGTTGGCGGCGCGGCGCACCTCGGCGAGGAATGCGCGATAGGTCCAGCGCTGCGTCGCGGCCGGCACGTCGGCGTCGGCGACGAAGGTGAGCGCGAGCCGGTTGCCGTGCCGACTCGCGGCGTCAGCGAGCGCGTCGTGCACGCTCGCGTGCGCCATGTAATCGGCGTAGGGACTCGACTCGATCCGTTCGATGTCGGCGTGCGAGGTGATGCGAAAGCTGCGCATTTGCGGATTCTTATACTCGAACGATTCGCTGCCTCCTGAGGTGAACGCCATGCCCGACCATCGAAGTCCTGCCGCCGTCGCGTCGGTCGAGCGCCGAGTCGACGCGATCCAGGCCGTGCTGCACGAGCGCGGCATGCAGCCGGCCGAGTTCATCGCGTCGGCCGAGCGTCTGGTCGAGGAGGCGTGGGTTCCGCAGAACGGCGCGCGCATCGTCGCCAGGGCATGGACCGATCCCGCGTTCCGCACGCGCCTGCTCGCGAACGGCAAGGCGGCCGTCGCCGAACTCGGCTTGGAGCTACCGCGCCATCACCGACATCTCGTCGCGCTCGAGAACACCGCCGGCGTGCACAACGTCATCTGCTGCACGCTCTGCTCGTGCACCGCGTTCACGATCATCGGCCTGCCGCCCGACTGGTACAAGGACCTCGAGTACCGCGCGCGCGTCGTGCGCGAGTCGCGCACCGTGCTTGCCGAAATGGGGCTGCTGCTGCCGGCCGACACCGAGATCCGGGTCTGGGACACGACGGCCGACACGCGCTACATGGTGCTGCCGCTTCGACCCGCAGACACCGACGGTTGGCCGGAAGAACGGCTCGCCGCGCTCGTGACCCAGGACGCGATGATCGGCGTCGCGCTTCTCTGAAGGCAGGGCGAAGAGATGGACGGCATCCACGATCTCGGCGGCAGGCAGGGCTTCGGCCCGGTCCGTCATTCGCCGACGGCGCAGGCGTTCCACGCGCCCTGGGAAAAGCGCGTCAATGCGCTCTACTCGCTCGCGGTCCGGCTCGGCGTCTTCAACATGGACGAGTACCGCCACGGGGTCGAGCGCATGGAGCCGCGCCACTACCTCTCGGCGAGCTATTACGAGCGCTCGCTGACGAGTCTTGCGACCCTCTGCGTCGAGAAGGGCATCTGCACGCGCGAGGAACTCGAGGCGCTCGCCGAGGGTGGATTCCCGCTCGCGCTGGCGAGCGCGCCCGGCCGCTCGAACGAGCCGGCGCGCGAGCTCTTCGCGCCGGGTGATCGGGTCCGGGCGAGGAGCGAGCACGTGCCCGGCCATGTGCGCATGCCGGCCTACATCCGCGGCAAGGTCGGCGTCGTGGTAAGCGAGTCGCCGGCCTATCCGTTCCCCGACGCGCACGCGCACGGCGTCGCAGCGGCCGACGAGCCGACCTACGACGTCCGTTTCGCCTCCGCGGATCTCTGGCCGAACGCCGCCGACGCCGCCTTCGTCCACGTCGGCGTGTTCCAGAGCTACCTGGAACGGGCGCCCTGAAACCGACCCTGATCGCTCTCGCTCCTGCCCGCGCTGATGGACCGCCTCGGCCTTGCGCGCGTGAGCCTCGTCGGCCATTCGATCGGTGGGCGGATCGCGTGGATCTTCGCGGCACTGCATTCCGAGCGTGTCGACAAGCTCTTGCCGGGTGCGCGCGCGGCGATGCTCGCCCGCATGGCGCAGACGGTGCTCGTCGACCCCGTGCCCTTGCTGAAGCGCATCCAGGCGCCGACGCTGCTCGTCTGGGGCGAGCGTGACGCCATGATCCCGTTCGCGAATTCGGCCGATTATCTTGCGGCGCTGCCGAACGTGAGGCGTGTCGCGATCCCGGGTGCAGGGCACCTGGCGAAGGAAGAAGCTGCCGACGCATCGGTCATGGCCGCCGTCGACTTTCTGGACAAATGAGGGACCGCAGGCGCATGTTGAAGCTTCACTACTTCCCCGGCAACGCCAGCCTCATCGTCCACATCGTGCTCGAGGAGATCGGCGCGCCGTTCGAGCTGAAGCTGGTCGACCGCGAGCACGACGAGCACAAGTCGGCCGCGTACCTCGCGCTGAACCCGAACGGGCTGATTCCGGTCCTCGTCGACGACAGCGCAGGCGCTGCCCCGCCGCTCGTGCTCTACGAGACCGCGGCCATCGTCCTGCATCTCGCCGACACGCATCCCGCGGCGAGCCTGCTGCCTCCGCTCGGCTCGACCGAGCGCGCCCAGGCCTACAAGTGGCTCGCCTGGCTGGCCAACACGGTGCAGGCCGCGCTGATGCTCTACTTCTATCCCGAGCGCTGGGCCGACGACGCGGCCGGCGCGGCGATCGTGGAAGCGCATGCGCAAGCCAAGGTCGTCGCGATGCTGGATCAGCTCGACGCCGAGCTCGCCCGCCACGGCGGCCCGTGGCTGCTGGGCGACGACTTCTGCATCGTCGATCCGTACGCGTTCGTGCTCTGCCGCTGGACGCGCGGCTTCGGCCGGCCGGCGCGGGGCTTGCCGCATGTCTCGCCCTGGCTCGATCGCATGCTCGCCCGGCCTGCCGTGCAGCGCGCGTTCGCCACCGAGCGACTGGCCCGACCGTTCGTCTGAGACGCTCGCCTTCCGCTGAGGTGCTCGCCGCGCCATGACGCCGGCATCACACCGGCCTGTCTACAACCGGTTCATCTCACCGAGGTGATGTGCCCGAACTGCTCCGCCGGCTTCGTCGACTCGCAATTCATCCAGGCCGAAGTCACCAGCGGCGACGGCGTGGCGATGATCGACGCCCTGCACACCTTCACCGTCGACGTGACCTGCGAGGATCCGCCCGACCAGTTCGTCAGCGCCAACGGACGGTTGACGGCCGCTGTTCCGACGGTGTCGGCGGTGCCCGAGCCCGTGACACTGGCGCCGCTGCTCGCCGGCATCGGTGCAGTCGGCATCGTCGCGCGCCGTCGCACGCGATCGCCGCGTCCGGCCTGATCGCGGTCTACGCGGCGCGCGCTGCGAGCGCGCGCGCCCACCACGTCGCGAGCGGTGTCGCCGTTCGCGCCGCGCGCTTCTCGCCGAGCAAGGCGCGCCCGGCGGATCGCCGTCCGCCGCGCGCCGCCGCCGCGAGCAGGGTCTGGTCGACGACGTCGCGCTGGGCATGGCTGCCGCCGAGACGCGCCGCGGGTCGCAGCGGCAGGATCGCGTCGATGGCCTCGTCGTTCCGGCCGCGCGCGAAGGCGAGCAGTCCGCGCATCAGCGGCGCCGCGATGTCGTGCGAGACGGCGCGATTCCAGGGGCCGCCGGCCTCGGCGCGATCGAGCGAGAGCTGTCGCCAGCGATCGGCCCGGCCGAGATCGCCGGCGCCGATCAGCGCGAGCAGTGCGTGGACGTCGTTGAACGCGGAGAGACCGGCGGCGTCGCTTTCGAGCGGCCACGCAGCGAGCAGCATCGACCAGCGGTCGCCGACGTCCGCGCCCTGGAGCGTGAGGCGCCACAGCAGCGAGGCCGCGTCGACGCGCTGCAGCGTGATCTCGTTCTGGTCGGCGCGCAGATAGCTGTCGAAGACCGCGAGCGCTCGCTCGTGGTCGAGGCGCTCGAGCGCGAAGAGGGCCTCGTGCCAGCCGAGGTGACCGGCAAAGCCGTTGCCTTCGGCCCAGTGCGGCCGCCACCCGGCCAGCCACGCCGAGCCTGCGTCGTGCCGGCCCTGCATCTCCATGACGTGCGCGACCGCATGGATCGCCCACGGCACACGCGCTGTGCCGGCCAGGGCGCGGCGGCCCGTGTCCTCGGCCTCGTCGTAGCGCCCCGTCTCCTCGAGGCCGAAAGCGTGCTGGCCGAGCACGTAGGGCAGCAACGGATCGCTCTCGCTCCATGCCGGCAGGGCGCGGCCGACGCGCTCGCAGAGTTGCGCCGCATCGCCTCGATAGAAGTCGAACAGGTGCGCCCACTGCAGCGCGAGCGCGTCGCGTGGATGGTTGTCGAGGACGCGCTGCCAGGCGACGCCGGCGCCCGTCCAGTCGCCGGCGGCGAGCAGGCGCAGTGCGACGAGATGGCCGCGCTCGCGATCGTTGCCTGCACTTGCCAGCGCCTCGGCCTCGTCGAGCGCAGCATGCGCGGCGCCGACGAGCGCTGGCTCGGTCAGGCTCAGCAGGAAGCCGGCGCGCATCAGCCTCGGCAGGAGCCAGCGCGGATCGGCGGCGACGGCGGCGTCGAGTTCGTCGAGCGGCGCGCCGTAGAACGACATCATTCGCCAGAGCGCGCGCTCGCTCGCGTCGAGCGCGTCGGCCGAATCGGTCGAGACCGGGTTGCCGCGCGGATCGCGCCGCGTCATGGCGATTGCGCCGGTGCGCTCAGTCCGGCGCTGGCGGCTCGGGCCACGGCCGCGGCGTCGGCCGCATCGATTCCCACGCGCTCGCGACCTGCATCACCGTGAGGTCGTCGTGGCGACGGCCGATGATCTGCAGGCCGATCGGCAATCCTGCGCTCGTCTGGCCGCAGTCGATGCTCGCGGCGGGCTGCTCGCTCATGTTGAACGGCAGCGTGAAGGCGATGTGCTCGAACGGCCGCTCGGGATCGTTGGTCGGGCACGGCCACTCGGCGTTGTAGGCGGCGATCGGCGCGGTCGGCGAGAGCACGACGTCATACGGCCGGCAGGCGGCGACGGCAGCGTCGCGCATCGCCGCCATCTGGCTGTAGCCGCGAAACACGCGCTCGCCCGAGAGCGTCGCGCCGCGCTTCGCCCATTCGACGATGAAGGGCAGCGCGCGTGCGCGCCGCTCTTCGCGCAACGTCGAGATGTCGAGCCAGGCGCGCATGCGCCAGAAGTCGTCCATGCCGTCGAGCATCGAGCGCGTGAGAAAGGGCGCGACGCGATCGACCTTGGCACCGGCCGCCTCGAATCGCTTGGCCGCCGCCTCGACCGCGTCGGCGACCTCGGGATCGACCGGCATGCCGACGCCGATGTCGGGCATGAAGCCGATGCGCAGGCCGGCGAGGTCGCGCTCGAGGCGCTGCCACTCGATCGTCTGCGCCGGCAGGCTCGTCGCGTCGCGGTCGTCGGGCTGGGCGAGCACGCCCATCATCAGCGCCGCATCGGCGACGGTGCGCGTCATCGGCCCGGCGACGCGGCCCGCGTACGCCGGATCGATCGGGATGCGGCCGAGGCTCGGCTTGAGCGTGAAGATGCCGCACCAGCTCGCGGGCAGGCGCACCGAGCCGCCGATGTCGGTGCCGACGTGCAGCGGCCCGTAGCCGGCAGCGGCGGCCGCGCCCGCGCCGGAGCTGCTGCCGCCCGGGTTCTTGCTCAAGTCCCAGGGATTGCGCGTCAGGCCGTGGAAGCTCGACAGCCCCGACGACAGCATCCCGTAGTCGGGCATCGTCGTCTTGCCGAGGATCACCGCGCCGGCCTCGCGCAGCCGCGCCGACGGCGGCGCGTCGCGCAGAGCGGCGACGAGCTCGGTGGCGCCGGTGCCGAGCGGCATCGGCGTGCCGACGGTGGCGATGTTCTCCTTGATCATCGCCGGCACGCCTTCGAGCGCGCCGACCTTCTCGCCGCTCTCGTGGCGCAGCCAGCGTGCCTCGGAGACGCGCGCCGAGGCGAGCGCGGCCTCGCCGTCGAGCGCATATGTCGCGTGCAGATGCGGCTCCCACGCGGCGATGCGGTCGAGCACGGCCTGGGTCACCTCGACGGGCGAGAGCGATCGCTCGCGATAGCGCACGAGCAGCTCGCTCGCGCTCAGGTCGTGCAGGGCGGTCATGGCGCGCTCACTGCCAGGTCAGCGCGCCGAGGTCGTTGGCGGCGATCGGCGAGCTGCTCCACATGCCCTTCAGCCGCTTGTTGCCGACCGCGAACTGCGGCAGCTGGAACAGGTACGCGTTCACGCTGTCGGTCGCGAGCTGGCGCTGGATGTCGCCGAGCAGCTTCAACCGCCCCTTGGCGTCGGCCGTCGAGTTGTACGCCGTGAAGAGGTCCTTGTAGGCCTTCGAGTCGTAGCCGTAGTAGTAGCTCGGGTCGGCGTAGCGGTCGAAGTCGAGCGGCTCGGTGTGGCTGACGATGGTGAGGTCGTAGTTGCCCTTGAACGCGCCCGAGAGCCACTGCGCCCACTCGACGTTCTCGATCTTGGCGACGACGCCGATCTTGGCCAGCTGCGAGGCGATGATCTCGCCGCCCTTGCGTGCGTAGGCCGGCGGCGGCAAGGTCAGCGTCACGTTGAGCGGCGTCGTGACGCCGGCCTCCTTGAGCAGCGCCTTCGCCTTCTCCGGGTTGTATGGATTGACGCTCGTGAGGTCGACGTAGCCGGCGTCGCTCGGCACCATGTGGCTGCCGATCGGCACGCCGAAGCCTTCCTGCGCGCCGTCGATGACCGCCTTGCGGTCGATCGCCGCAGCGAGCGCGCGGCGCACGCGCACGTCGTCGAACGGCTTCTTCCTGTTGTTGATCGTCATGATCGTCTTGCCTTCCGTGCCGCCGGCGGTCACCGAGAAGCGCGGGTCGCCCTGGAACTGCTTCAGGCTCTCGAGCGCGCCGTAGCGCGGCATGCCGTCGATGTCGCCGGCGAGCAGCGCTGCGACCTGCGCCGCAGCGTCGTTGATGAAGCGGTAGGTGACCTTCTTCATCTGCACCTTGGCCGCGTCGCGGTACTGGTCGTTCTTCACCAGCGTGATCGACGAGCCCTTGGCCCACGACTCGAACTTGTACGGGCCGGTGCCGATCGGCTTGGTCGCGTCGGTCGGTGCGCTCTTCGGATCGAGGATCACGGCGGTGTTCTCGCCCATCCGGAAGAGGAAGTTGCCGTCCGCATTGTTGAGGACGACGATCACCGTGCTCGCATCGGGGGTGTCGATCCGGCTGATGTTGTCGAACACCGCCTTCTTCGCCTTGTTGGTCGAGCCCGGCGCCTTGGCGCGCTCGAACGAAAACTTCACGTCGCTCGCGTCGAAGGCTTCGCCGTCGTGGAACTTCACGCCCTTCCTCAGCTTGAAGGTGTAGACCTTGCCGTCGGGATCGGTCGACCAGCTCTCGGCCAGGAGCGGGGTGATCTTGCCGTCCATGTTGATCTTGGTCAGTCCCTCGAGGACGCTCAGGTGCACGACCTCGCCGATCGCCGCGGCCGGCGCGACCGTCGGATCGAGACCGGGAGCTGGCTCGAGCACCATGCCGAGGACGACGCTGTCCTTTCTCGCCTGCGCGACGGCGTCGTCGGTCAGGGAGAGAGCGGTGACGCCGCTCGCCAGGGTCAACGCGAGGGCGACGGCACGGGACACGGTCGGGACGGCGGATCGAAGAGAGGCCATGAAGTGGCTCCGAAATGAAAGGCGACGACCGACTTTACGGGAAGCCGAGCGCAACGAGGCTGGCGCGCATCGCCTCCTCGAGCGGCGTCGCCTGCAGCGCGGTGCAGCGTGCCGCGAGCTTGCGGCCCGAGAGCGCGTGCGGCACGCGCCAGAGGTACGACATGCGCGCCAGCTCGCGCCACATCGGCACGACCAGGCCGATGGCGCGGATGACGGCCCATGGCATCCGTCCATGGCGCCAGCCCCGGGCGGGTGCGAGCCCGAGCGTCGTCGCGGCACGCTCGATCGAAGTCAGGAACCCTTTGCCCGTCACCGAGTGGCCGGCGAAGGTGAAGCGCTCGAACGGTGCCGCGGCGGGCGCCGTCGCGACGGCGACGAAGGCGCGTGCGAGGTCGGGCAGGTAGGCCCAGGCGTGTACCAGCGCCGGGTCGCCGGGGTAGTCGAGCGTGCCGCCGGCGATCTTCTTGACGATCGCCTGGTCGAGCCAGCTGCCGCTGCCGTCGCCGAAAAAGTCGCCCGCGGTGATGACAGTGGCGCGGAGTTGCCCGGAAGCGGCGCGGCGCTCGAGCTCGCTCTCCATCTCGGCGCGGATCCGGCCCTTGGGCGTCGTCGGCCGTTGCGGCGTCGCTTCGTCGAGGAGCGCCGGCATTCCTTCGCCGTAGTTGTAGACGTTGCCCGGCAGCATGAAACGCGCGCTGAGCCGCTCGGCCAGGTCCATCGCGGCCCGCGCGGCCGGCAGCGCCTCCTCGTCCCAGCGCGTGTAGATCGGGTTGATGCCGTGCACGACAACGCTCGGCGCCGGCCCGTCTGACAACGCACCGGCGAGCGACGCGAGCGGTCCG
>Ga0123337_10003153_pt1 | contig 17937 bp, 16 predicted proteins | sample frozenSSSSmetaG_FD_89792 | JGI IMG/M metagenome (GOLD analysis project Ga0123337, IMG submission 89792) | Glacier valley bacterial and archeal communities from Borup Fiord, Nunavut, Canada, to study Microbial Dark Matter (Phase II) -... | ecosystem: Environmental > Aquatic > Freshwater > Ice >... | reverse complement strand
TTTTGCGTGACTTATTGTTCTAGTTCAGGCACGCAGCACATTCGAAGGGAGATTTTGATGAAGAGAGCCATTTTACTTGGTGCATTGAGTGTCGTGGCAATGGGCGCCACAGTGCAGGTCGCCTCTGCCGCCGGTTCGGTAGCTGTCTATGTCGGCTATGCAGACGGAATTCGCGCCTCGGGCAATTCCTTTTTCCCCAATCCATGGGATGGCAGTGCAGGTGTTACCTTTCTGGGAGCCGGAACGAATTATGATAGCGGCGCAATCATGTTCGTCAACAATACAGCAGCCAACATCACTCTCGATCAAGGATTTCATGTCGATGGCTTCCACAATGGAGCGGACTTTCAGTTATGGGACAGCCTCATTGGAGCTTCCGGAACCGTAATCACTCCGGGGCACAAACTCATTCTGACCCAGACAGCGGACAACAACTTCGATTCGAGCGACCAGCCTATTTTGGGACAGGGAAGCAAAACGAGTGACCAACCGGTGATTCATGCCGGGTTCGACGGAAATGCTTTCAACACCTACGTCGATACCAAGCAGGTTCTCAACACCGGCGGGTTCGATCTTGCTTCGCTCGGAACCAACGAAGCTCTTAACTGGCGTCTCATCGGCACGACCGGTATCGAAAATCCAGGCGGCGCTGTTCCAGAGCCGGGTGTTGTCGGTCTGCTGGCGAGCGGCATCGTCTGCGGGGGCAGTCTGATTCTGCGTCGACGTGCCCGTAAATAATTTGCCGAATGCCCGATGTTTTCGCCTGATCTTGCGGCATCCCCTCTTCAGAATTATCGAGGAGGGGGTTTTTATCGCGTCAACGGTGATCGAGCCTGTGCAGTCGCTATTGCCTGGGAGAACGCGAGAAGTGACGAAATCGACAGATGAATCGGTGCGCAGGCAGGTTCGTTTGTCTTGCACCCGAGGGGATCGGTGTGTTATACTTACAGCATGAAGACACGGTCCCGGAAAAAGGAGTTTGCGCCCTTTACGCCGTCCGTGGGAGAATCATTATGCTGAGCGTACAGCACGCACTCCGCTCACTGCGCGTAAACAGCACCTGGCTCGGATTGCTCGACATACTCGTCGTCGCATATCTCATCTATCGCCTGATGCTGCTCGCACGCGGCACACGCGCTCTGCAAATTTTAGGCGGTTTGGGAACGTTGCTTTTCGCTCTGTACGCAAGCGAACGTCTGCACCTCGATACGCTCAACTGGCTGCTAAAACAGATCGTTCCTCTCGGGCCTGTCGCGATCGTGATCCTTTTCTATCCTGAACTGCGTCACGCACTCGAAGAGTTCGGACCACGCTTCTGGAGTCGTGGGCTCAGTCTGCTCAACCGCGAAGATTTGACGCAGATGATCGATGCAGTCGTACTGTGCGTGTCCAAGCTTTCGGCGGAGCGAGTCGGTGCGCTGATCGTCTTCGAGCGGCAGACCGGTCTCGACGAGATCGTCGCCACTGGAACACAGCTCGATGCCAGCGTTTCGGTTCCACTGCTCGATACAATATTCTACAAAGGCACCGCACTGCACGATGGCGCCGTCGTAATCCGTAACGGCAGAATCCTCGCCGCCGAGTGCCTGCTGCCGCTCACCGATCGCCCGAAGGTCGACTCCGCTGTCCATACCCGGCATAAAGCCGCGCTCGGGATGTCGGAAAATAGTGATGCGGTCGTGCTCGTCGTTTCAGAAGAGACAGGCACCGTATCGATTGCAGTCGCAGGAAAATTCATGCGCGGTCTCAAAGAAGAGGTACTGCGCGAACGGTTGATGCGTCTTCTGCAGCCGCCAGATCGTATACTTGCACGCAGGAAGGCTGTAGTTTGATCAGCCTGCGCACAATCGCCTAAACGGGAGTTATCGGTAGAGCCAGCAGACTCTTCGCGAGAGGCAATGCACGGGAATCCATCTGGACACGACAGGTTGATCTACGAAGTCGATTAAAGATACCGCTTTGCAGGGAAATGCGGAGTGAGCGTTCGCTGCAACACAGAAATGGCGTAATGAGTCTTAGCAGTCAGACCCTTCAGACACGGCAAAACCTGCGCCGTCAAAAACTCGCCCTGACCGCACAACTTCGTCAGAACTTCTGGCTCAAGCTGGTCTCGCTGATCGCCTCGGTGCTCCTCTACGTTTTCGTTCAAGCCGATCACAATCCGGTTGTGACACGCCCTTTCGTCGCGGATATCGTGCGTGAACATCTCGCGTCCGACATCGAAGCTGAGTGGGCTCCACGCCAGATCACCGTCAACGCGACCGGACCGCGCAGCATTCTCGATCGCATCAAGGATTCCGACGTTCACGCCTACGCCGATTTTCAAAACCGCACTGTCGATACGATTCAGAAAGTGCCGATTCCACTTCGCATCGAAGTGAGCCGGCTTCCTGCAGAGATGGTGAAACAGCTCGTGCTCGAGCCAAACCAGCCGATACTGCTCTGCCAGCTCTACCCACAGTCGACGCATTCGCTGACGGTCAGCGTGATGCCGAAAGCAGCCCCGACCGGATTCCACTATGAGCGACTGACAGCGCGTCCGTCTCTGGTCGAAATCAGCGGACGTGAAGACCGGGTTCAGGAAGTCGCGCGCCTGCGCGTCAGTGTCGTTGCCGATACCGAGGGTAAAATCGATGGTCAGTACGCTGTGTCCGCACAGGATAAAGACGGTAAGCGCGTAGAGGGGATTTCCCTCAGCCCGGCGAGCGTACGAGTTCAGGTTTCGTTGATCGCCGATCCTCCCGCGAAATATGCGACAATCAGTCCCGACATCAGCACACTTCCGCTGCCGCCTTACTCGCTCGTTGAATACGATGCCGTACCCGGTCGGGTGAAAATCATCGGCACTCTGCAGCAGCTCGACAACATATTTACGATACAGACCGAGAAAATTTCGCTGCGCGATATGAAAGAGAGTGGGACTATCGAAGTCGATCTCCTGCTCCCAGACAATGTGACCGCACAGGATTTGCAGGGGAATGCGGTCGTTCGGGTGAAAGTGCATATTACGATGCATAAGACGCCAGTTGCAAGCGTAAGTCCTCCAACGATGCCGGATGTTCAAATGCCCCCTCCCGGATAGAAACCAATATAGAAACCAATATAAAAGCCAATGCGAACGAACAGGATCGAACAGGATCGGAGACGCAGCATAATCCATGCAGGAAGTGAGAATGAAATCGAGTGAGCAAGGCAATTCGCAATGACCGCTGAAGAACCGTCCCTGTGGGCGCCGTTGTCCGCAAAAATCGGTATCGCTTCCGGAACTGCCGATGCCGCCGCCCTGCAGGACGCGGAGAATTTGCTGCTGCCACAGCCACTGAGCGGGGTGTTCGACGAGGCTTTCGACATCTATAAACGGCACTTCGTGACGCTGGCAAGCATTGTCGCCATCATCTTCCTGCCGCTGCAGACACTGCTTTATGCGCTCGCAAACCTCTGGCTGCGCCCGCTCGCCGCGCACGTCTCCGACAACGATACGCTCGGATGGACAGCGCTGATCTTCGGTCGTATGTTCGTCGGGGGTCCGGAATACGCGCTGCCCGGCGTGCTCACCATCCTCACGCTGATCGTCGTCAGCGCTCCGCTAACGGTCGCGCTCAGCGATATCTATGTCGGCAAGCCGCCGCTGCTGCGCGACTGTTACCGGCGCGCAATGCCGCGTGTGCCGCGCCTGATACTCGCCTGGGTACTGGGACTGTTCGCCTTTTTTGCGTTATCCTCGGTCGCAGCGATAGTCTATTTGATGGTATTGGGGACGTTTGCTACCGTGTACACCTTTTCACACGGTCCTGCTCCTGAAATCGTGATAGGCATCGTGACATATCTCGGTATGCCCCTGCCATACATTCTGGGAATGTCTATCATCGCCTACTCCTTCTCCTTCACGACACCGCTGATCGTGCTCGAGAACGCAAGTGTGGGCGCAGTGCCGACGCGCAACGCGCAGTTGGTCGGCAGGAAACGCTTCCTTCGCTGCTGGGCTGCCTGCACCTTCCTGCCGGTGCTCGTGCTCGGTCTGCAGGCGATCATCCTGGGATCCTCCGGTTCCGCTCTAGGGGCGCTGCATCTTCCGCCACTGCTCAATTTCATGCTGGAGACCTCGCTTTCAGCGGTACTCGTTTTTTTTCTGATGCCCTATATGATGATCTTTTTGACCGCCCTCTACTACGATTATCGGGTGCGGCGCGAAGGCTTCGACGTCCGTGTTCTGTCAGCCGACATGCCGCTCCCGCCCATGTTTGGAGCGGAGCAGCCCCCCGCGCCACTTCCATCGACGAATAACGCCGGATCAGCGTCAGAAGCTTCCTTTCCGCCCTCCCCCTCGGCCGTTTTCGGACAGTCGACATCGGCAATTCCGTACAATACGTCTGCTGGTTCTGCCGGGGCACAGGCGTCACGTCCGTCCTATTCCCTGCCCGCTCCGACTCCTGCGCCACCTGCAGCCGCTCCCGTCTGGAACGTTCCACCTGCGCCCAGCCTCGCACAAACGCCTGCCGACGTCTCCGGCCCCGATGAAATGGATGGGCGCTGATGGCTCGGACATGCACCGATTGTTGGGTTGAGACGCTCTTGAAACTAAGGGTGTGTAAACATATAATTTCCCGATGGGAAGTGGGCGCGGCATGCAGCGCTCCTACAAATGGGGTAGAGGGCGCGGCAAGCAGCGCCCCTACATATGCTCGGGAAATTATTCTTTTACGGTCCCCAAAAGTCATACAACTGAAACTCGTACTGGCTCCGCTGATTCTCCTGCTGCTTTTCTGGATTCCTATTCCTGCGGGCGCACAATCCGGGGGAGCAGCCAGATCAGACCCATCCGAGGTGAAAGCTAAGATTCAGCGCATCCTGAATGGAGCCGAGTTTCAGCCGGAACAGACCGTCGAAAATCCGTTCGCCTCCGTTCTGAAGTGGCTGGGTGAGCAGTGGAGCGCTTTCTGGAAATGGCTGAGCGGACTGTTCAGAGGCTTGAGTGTTCCGGGCGTAGGAGGCACGAGCACGGTACTGCCCTATACAGTCATCGCTATTTTTATCGTATTTTTCGCATGGCTGATCGCCAAAATTCTCAAGAACTATTCGTTTCAGCGCGCCGCGAAACCGAAGTCCAAAGGCACTCTCCATCTGACGGAAGACGAGGTCGAGATGGTGCGTGAGCCGGACGTCTGGCTGCAGCAGGCGGAGCAGTTCGCCGCTCAGAACGACTATCGCCGCGCTTTCCGTTCGGTCTATATCGCCATTCTGCTGCAGCTCGATCGCGCAGGGGCTGTCCAGTACGAACGCTCACGCACCAATGGCGAGTACCTGCGCTTCCTGAGCGGTAAGCGACTGCTCCTCCTACTCGAGGCGCTCCAGCCACTGACGGGCGAGTTCGATACACGCTGGTATGGAACCCGTGAAACGCTGCCTGCAGATTACGAACGTGTGCTGGCCGCCTACCGGCAGATGCCCGACATCACGCGTCGTGCGCTCGCAGACGCCGCGCCTTCTGCCCCCCGGAGTGCCGCGCTCACACCGCAGACAGGCAGGGCATAGCCCATGAGAATGCTCTCCTCGCGACCCCGCGGGCGCATTGAAATCTGGGGACTCGTGCTCTTTTTTGCGCTGTTTCTCGTGCTGGCGACGGTGCTCAACAAAGCCGGGCAGTCGGCAGTTCCAAACACCGCGCCGAGCAGCCTGAACGCCAAACCGCTCGGCGCGAAAGCCCTCTATATGCTTCTCGAACAGGTCGGCTACCGCGTGGATCGGCTCGAAGCGCCCTGGGGTACACTCGGTCGTGAAGATGGTCTGCTGGTCGCAATCGAGCCCTTCGATAAAGATCGGCCCTTCAGTCCTGCGGAAAACGCTACTCTCACGAAATGGGTGCGTGACGGCGGATCGCTGCTGCTGATCACTCAGCAGCCGAAGGACGCGCAGCCCGATGATCCGCTCGGTGGCGACATGACGATCGTCAGCAGCGGCAGCAATGTGCGCCTTACCGCTGGACCCGCTGTGTCCGATACGCCCTGGACAAAAAACATAAAACGCATCTCGATCCAGACGCAGGTACGGCTTCATCCGCTGCCGGGCACTGGTTACCAGACGCTATTTCAGGATGATGAGGGCGCATTCGTTGTCCAAAAATCGATTGGCAAAGGACATCTGATTGTCGCCGCCAACGACCTGTTCACCTCCAATGACGGCTTGAAAAATACCGTACAGGACGACAATGCGCTCTTCGTCGTCAACGTTGCCGCTGCAACCGTCGGCACGACCGGACACACCGTGCTGTTCGACGAGTACCATCATGGAGTCGGCTTCGAGACTGCCGTCGATCGGGGCGAGCAGTGGTATCAGGCGGCGCCGCTGCCGCTGGTGCTCGGTCTCTACCACCTCGGGGCGTTCGGCTTGCTGCTCGTCTACAATGGGAACCGCCGCTTTGGGCTCGCGCGCCCACTACCGCATGCCGTCTATCGACCGAGCACGGAATATGTCGGCTCGATGGCGAAGCTCTACAAACGCGCCCATGCGGGCGATATCGCCGTGCAGACGCTCTACGGAAAGTTCCTTCGCGATCTGACGCGCAAACTCGACCTGCCGCCCGATGCGCCGACAGGACAGATTTTGCAGTATGCGGAGCGCACATTTGGAGCAAACGCGGCGCCGCTGCCTGCACTGCTCGGGCGCTGCGAACAGATCGTAGCGGGCGGTGAACGCGTGAGCGACGCGGAAATGGTGAATCTCGTGCGCGAAATCGAAACGGTGAGAAGGAGACTCGATCTTGTCGGAAATTAACAGCGGGCAGCTCTTCGGAGCGGGAACGCCCGCCCAGCCGTCCCCGAATTCGCAGGCGCCCGCGCAGTCGATGCCATATACTACCGGCAGCCCGGTCGATCAAACTTTTGCTCCTGCAGCTGGCACTCAATCGACAGCTCCTGCCGCTCCGCGTACGGCGGCGGAACTGGCGCAGCGAATCACCACAGAAATGCACAAAGCAGTCGTCGGGCAGGATGAGCTCGTCGAGATGCTGATCGTCGCCGTACTCGCCGGCGGACACGTACTGCTCGAAGGAGTGCCCGGAACTGCCAAGACGCTCTCGATTCGAACGCTTGCGCGGATATTCAATGTCTCCTTCAAGCGTATTCAGTTCACGCCCGATCTGATGCCGTCCGATATTCTCGGCACGAGCATCTTCGACCAGCGCACGCAGGAATTCAACCTCAAAAAAGGACCTATTTTTGCCGGACTCGTGCTTGCCGACGAGGTGAACCGAACGCCGCCGAAAACCCAGTCCGCACTGCTCGAAGCGATGGAGGAGCGGCGCGTCACGATCGACGGCATTTCCCATGATCTGCCGCTCCCTTTCCTCGTGTGCGCGACACAGAACCCGATCGAATACGAGGGAACCTATCCGCTGCCGGAAGCGCAGGTCGACCGTTTTATGCTCAAAGTGGTCGTTGCCTACCCTTCTGCCGAAGAAGAGCAGAACATCCTCAATCGTATACAATCCGGATTCCGCGCACAAAATCTCGACACGGCGCATATCCAGCCTGCACTGCGCGGGGACGAGCTGCCGCTCTTTCAGGCGGAAGTCGAGCGCGTGCGCGTCGAGCCGACCGTGATGCGCTACATCGTCCAGATCGTTCGCGCCACCCGCGAGAGCCGCCATCTGACGCTCGGCGCGAGCCCCCGAGCCGCAATCACACTGCTGAATTCGGCGAAGGCGCTTGCGGCAATTAGAGGCCGCGATTTCGTCACGCCCGACGACATCAAGACGATGGCGCGACCGGTGCTGCGGCACCGGCTCGTCGTGCGCCCCGAGTCCGAGATCGAGGGCTACACCGGCGATCGTCTCGTCGATACTATATTGCAGGGCGTGGAAGTCCCACGTTAGTGATCCGTGTCGCACAGGTCGTGCGCCCGGCGACGGGCGGTATGCGCCGTCACGTCTCGCAGTTGCTGGCGGGGCTGGATACGGAGCGGTTCGAGTCACTGCTCTGCGCTCCGGCAGACTTTACTCTCGATGCACAAGTTCGCGATGCTCCGCGATTCAACGTGGCGATCGGAGCGCGATTTCAGCCAATCGCTGATCTTCACGCGATCGCGTCACTCAGGCGAAGATTACTCGGGACCAAATCAGCCAGCAATGAAAGCATGAGGGCGAAAGTTGATTTGGTTCATGCACATGGTATCCGTGGCGCGCTGATCGGGGTCATAGCAGCACAATCTGCTGGTCTGCCCGCGATCTTTACTGCACATAACATCGTGGCTCCAGTCGGATTTATACAGCGTACCGTGCTGCGGAGTGTCGCGGCGAAGGCGAAAGTTATTGTCTGTGTATCGCAGGCAGTCGCAGACTCATTGGTCGCTGTCGGGGTCACAGCAGACAAAATCAGGATCATTCCCAACGGAATCGACCTTGCTGAGTTCAATAGGTTCGATATGCCGGCTGACTCCGAAGCTGTTCGGGCACAGTATGGCGTTCCGCAATATGCTCCGCTGATCGTCGCAGCAGGAAGACTCTCTCATGAGAAAGGCTTCGATGTACTGCTCGAAGCATTCAAAATAGTGCATGAGCAGATGCCGGAAGCACATTTGTTGCTAGCCGGAAGCGGCAGTGAAGAGAAAGCACTTCGGGCAAATGCTGGCTGTAATGTACATCTTTGCGGACAAATCATAGACACGAGAGGCATTTTCGCGATCGCCGATGTCATCGCGATTCCCTCGCGTTCGGAAGGTCAGAGCATCGTCGCATTGGAAGCGATGGCAGCGGGCAAGCCGGTAGTAGCTTCGAAAGTCGGCGGTCTTCCCGAAACGGTACTCGATGGCGAAACCGGACGGCTTATCCGCAGTGGGGATGTCGGCGCGCTGGCGAAAAGTCTGATCGAACTGCTGCAGAATGCCTCACAGCGAGGCGTGTATGGCCGGGCCGGCCGCCTACGTGTCGTAATGCATTTCACGCTCGACCGAATGATCGGCTGCCTGGAAGAAGTTTACACCGAGGTGTTCGATATGCGCCAACCCCTAAGGCAACGCGCAAAAATTACCGCGCTGAATTCAGGGTCGTTTTGAGATCAAAATAGCCGAAAATTTCGCTCGATAATTATTGAGGTTAGCCTAAGCTAGCGAACGGGAGCGAGAATGCCACTGCACGCAGAACTGCACCGTCATCTGGGAGGCGCGGTCGTACCCCGTATTTTCTGGCGGTTCCTGCAGCGTCAACAAAATCCGATACTCGCTCTCTATCCAACATACGAGATGTTCGAGGCCTTCGTCACGCGCCCCCGCTCCAGCCTGACCGAATTCCTCGAACTGCACGAGATGGTTGAGCAGGTGCAGCAGCTCGATACCCTCCCTTATTTCGTCTCGAAACTGGTGCGCGGCGCGCACGTTTTCGAGAGCATTCTCTATCTCGAAATTCGCCACACGCCCTACTATCGCACCCATCCCGGACTGCCCGAACACGAGCGTATCCGGCAGATGCGCGAAGTCGTGCGCGTGATCGGCGAAGCGGGCTACAATCGCGACTATCCCCTGTTGCTGCGCCAGATACTCTGTATGCACAGCCGACTGCCTTATGCGGTGAACAAAGCGATCGTCGATCTCGCGGCGAGAGAGAGCAGCGATGTATGCGGCATCGATCTCGCAGGTCCCGACACGCTCTATGGTCCGCGCCTCGAAGAGTTCATTAAACTGTTTCAGTATGCGCGCTCCCTCGGCATCAAGACCACCTGTCACCTTTTCGAGACCAACAACGGTTTCTTCCCCGAACTGCTACCCTACCTGAACCGTATCGGGCATGGCATTCAGATTCCGCTGCAGCGTCCTGAACTGCTGCGAGAGGTCGCAGATCGTGGTCAATGTCTCGAAATCTGCCCGACTTCTTATCTGAAAACGGGGACGCTGCAGGACCTGAACGCGCTGCATACGGTCTTCGAGCGGTGCGAGGCGGCGGGCGTCGATATCGTGATCTGTACCGACAACCCGGGACTGCATAACGTGCGGCTTCCTTTCGAATATGAGAATCTGCTGACGCAGGACATCATCGATTTCGAGCAGCTGCGCCGCTGCCAGGACGCCGCCTTCCGTCATGCCTTCGCCTGGCCGCACGCCGAACCACCGGACGCACTTCTCTCCGCGCTGACGATGCCCATCCGTCTTCCCAACCCCACCTGAGTTGGTAACTGCCTCCTACTCGTTAGTCAAGTAACGTTTTGTCCCTCGTTTCGATGGCGAAATCGCTGAAATTACGATCTCATCCTGATTTCGCAACTGATAAAACGTGCCTTGACTAACCACTACTGAACCTCGCCAGGACATCTGCCTGCCCGCTCGATACCGACAGGCGGGCTTTTTTCTGCTTTCCGGTTTCATTGTGCAGTAAACAGGTGGTACTATGGCGTAGAGTGAATCAACTCTGGCCCGATTCACCATTTGCACTAAAATCCAGCATCGGAGGAATCTACCGTATGTGTCCCACCAACAAACGCCCTTTCACACGAACTGCTTCCCGATTTGGTTTTCCATTGAGCCTTTCCAACGGCAAACGCGGTATCGCGCTGGTCTCAGCGTTGAGCCTGCTTATGATCGGAATTCTCGGATGCGGACGCAACAACCCATCCTCAGACCCTGCTCCCGCTGCCAATACCCCCAACAGCGCCAGTTCCGATACGGGCGCGTTCAAAGTAGCGCTCGTAATGTCGGGTCCGACGAGCGACAACGGCTGGAACGCAGGCGCGAAAAAAGCGCTCGACGCGGTACAGAAAGAACTGAATCTGCCTGCCTCCGATGTCCAGTCTGTCGAGAGCCAGACTTCCGCGAGCCAGCAGGACGAGAGCCTTCGCGCCTTCGCGCAGAAGGGCTACAACATCGTTTTCGGGCACGGAACCGAATATGAAGAGCTGGCAAAAAAGATCGAAAACGATTTTCCCAACACAGTTTTTGTGATCTCCTCCGGTGCGGTTCCCGGCAAAAACACCACGCCGATCATCCTCAAACTGCAGGATGGAGCGTACCTCGAAGGAATGCTTGCGGCAGGAATGAGCAAAACGGGCAAACTCGCCTGCGTCGGCGCTGAAGAGATTCCGCCGGTCAAAGCCGTTTTCGAGGCGTTCGCGAAGGGCGCAAAATCCATCAATCCGAATATCGTCATTCTGCCCTCCGCCTACACCGGAAGCTGGGACGATCCGATCAAAGCCAACAAGCAGACCCTGCCGCTGATCGAACAGGGCGCAGACATCATCATGCAGGATGTCGATGCCGCCGCGCAGGGTGTGTTCAACGCGGTCAGTGACAGCGCGAAATCCGGCAAAGTCGTCTACGCGCTCGGCACAAACAACGACCAGAACGCCGCCGCTCCCGACGTCATTCTGGCGAGCGCGCCGATCTATATCGACAAAGCCTTCGTGCCGATCGCGAAATCTGTGCGCGATAAGACGTTCAAGCCGAGCGCGACGGTCTACGATATGAAGAGCGGCGTGATCGGGTTCGTTCTGAACCCACAACTCGAAAGCAAAATTCCCGCCGACTTAAAGGCGAAGATCGCCGATGCGCAGAAAAAGATCATCGACGGTACGCTCGATGTGACGAAGGCAGGTCCCTGAATGCCACAGGCGCGTGACACAGTGGAGGCTTCCCGCCCGCTCGCAGCGCAAATAGCAGACGCCCGAATCGACGCTCCCGCTTCGTTTCTGATAATGCGGGGCGTCGTGAAGCGTTTCGGCACGGCAGCAGCGCTGAATGGCGTGAATTTGACCGTCGGCGCGGGCGAAATCCATGCGCTGCTCGGTGAAAACGGGGCAGGCAAATCGACCCTGATGCACATTCTCGCCGGTCTGCTGACTCCCGACGCGGGCGAAATCTGTCTGAATGCCTCGCTGGTACGTGTCCGCTCCCCGCTTGTCGCCCGCCGCATCGGCATCGCGATGGTTCATCAGCACTTCACGCTCGTCCCCGCTTTTACGGTGGAAGAAAATCTCGCCCTCAATATACCCGCTTCAGGCATTATCAACAGACTCCGCTACACGCCCGACCGGATTGCCGCAGACGCGCTGTGCCATGCCGAGATGCTCGGCTGGACGCTGCCCGCCAAAAGCCGGGTCGCCGACCTGCCCGTCGGTACGCAGCAGCGCGTCGAGATCGTGAAGGCGCTGGCGACAGAGGCGCGACTGCTGATCTTCGATGAGCCGACCGCCGTACTCTCTGCCGAGGAGATTACGGAGCTTTTCGCAGTGCTGCGCCGACTGCGTGACGAAGGCAAAACAGTGATTCTGATCGCCCATAAGCTCGCCGAAATCCTCGCAGTCGCGGATCGGGTCACCGTATTACGACGTGGAGTCGTTGTCGGAACCTGCGATGTTGCGGATACGAACGCAGAAAAACTGGCAGTATGGATGGTCGGTCCGGACGTTCCGACAGTCGAATCTGCGTCCGCTATCGTCGCGTCTTCCGCAGCGAAAGCTGGCAAGAGCAGCAGCACCCCTGAAAGCGCCGCCGTTTCTAATGGCGACCGGACGATCGATAGCCTGCCGAATAAAACTTCCGCTGCAAAAGCTATGCTGACTGCCAGGGACATCTCAGTGAGAGGCGATCGAGGCGAACAGTCGCTGCGCGGGTTATCGCTCTCAGTAAAACCGGGCGAGATTTTCGGTATCGGAGGCGTGGATGGCAACGGGCAGACGGAACTCGCCGAGGCGCTCGCAGGATTACGACACCTTGAAAGCGGTTCGCTGACCTGGGCGGGAGAAGTGTTTCGACCGAGTATAAATCCCAGCACCGGTTATATACCACAGGACAGGCGCCGCGCTGGAATGGCGATAACGATGTCGATCGAGGACAACCTGCTTTTTGAAGCGGTGCATGACCATCAGTACCGCTTCGGTCCGTTTTTGAAGCGGCGCGAACTGACAAAACTCGCGAACGATTTGATACAGCAGTTCGATATCCGAACCGCCGACGCCAGACTACCTGCCTCCTCACTTTCCGGCGGCAATCAGCAGAAGATCGTTGTGGCAAGGGCGCTGCACTCGGAACCGGAATGGATTGTGGCGGTCAATCCGACGCGGGGTCTCGACATCGGGGCGACCCGGTTTGTCCACCGTCAACTGCATATGGCGCGGGCTCGAGGTGCGGCGATCGTACTGATCTCCACTGACAGAGATGAACTCGCCGCACTCGCAGACCGCACCGCGATACTCTCGAACGGCACACTCTCGTCGGCGCAGTCCGGTTTTGGAGACGCGACACAATTTGGACTTCTGCTGGGCGGCGTTAATACGAAAGACAGCCAACGTGCAGAAAACTCCGACCCTGGAGTGAGCGCGTGAGCGAGACCGAACCTCCGTCAATAATTCCTGAGGTCGAAGTGGGTATAGCAGCCGACGAGGCTGCCATCTATCCCTCCAACGAAATCAGCTGCGAAAACGCCGATGCAAAGAATAATTTTGCAGGCAGCAGTTCCCTATCCTCTGTGAACGGCAATCCAGCGTCTGCTGCGCTTCCCTCAATTGGACTGCGCTTATTTCGCTGGCTTATGCAGGCATGTGGCTATGCGATCGGCTTCGTCATTCTGCTGACGGTCACGTTTTTGCTGCTCGGAGTTCCCCCGGCGAACGCTCTGACGGAACTCTGGAAAGGCGCATTCGGCGATGCGGAGAGCGGGCATCTGTATGCAATTTCCGAAACGCTCGTTAAAATGACGCCCCTGCTGCTTGCCGGTCTGGGTGTCGTTGTCGCGTGGCGGGCAGGGCTATTCAGCATCGGCGGCGAAGGGCAGTTGCTGATGGGGGCACTTGCAGCGACCGGAACCGCGCGCATCTGTCATAGTTTTCCTGCGCCGCTGATTACGATTGCAATGATTATTTCGGGCACGGCAGCGGGTGCCTTGTGGGGATGGATTGCAGGCTGGCTGCGGGTGCGGCGCAACGTCCAGGAGGTCATATCCACGATTTTGCTCAACTACGCCGCGCTCTATCTCGTCGGTGCGATGGTCGGCGGACCGCTCCAGGAAGCAACGCACACCAGTCAGCAGTCCAGCCCGCTGCCCGATGCAGTGCTGTTTGCGCGCCTGCTTCCCCGTGCTCTGTCCAATGGTATGCAGACTCGCCTGCATGTCGGCGTCCTGATAGCATTGATCGCTGTGCCAATCGTCAGCCTGTTTCTATTCCGGACACGAAGCGGGTTCGGACTGCGCTTACTGGGGCAAAACGGCGAGGCAGCCCGTGTCGCGCGCTTTCCTGTCGACAAATTGCGGCTGCGAGCGATGCTGATCAGCGGCGGACTGTGTGGGCTGGCCGGGGTCGTCGAACTGCTCGGAATCAGTACACGGCTCGACGCCAACTTTTCGCCCGGCTGGGGCTACACGGCGATTCCGGTCGCGTTACTTGGCGGACTGAATCCGGTGGGAACGCTCGTTTCTGCGTTCCTCTTCGGCGCGCTAACGGCGGGCTGCGGCAATCTGTCACGCTTTTCTGGGGTGTCTGCCGTGCTTATAAATGTGATACAGGCGGCGGCAGTGCTGGCAGTCGTTGGCGGGCGGGCCTGGCGCACTCGACGCAGCAGCGAGGAGGCGGACTGATGCTGAATACGATAAATCCCATAGCGGAAAACCGCGCAGCGACACAATCACTGAACAGTTCGCCTCCTCACGCAGTCCACTCTACAATTGCCCTGAGGCACAGGCGCACTGCTGATGTCTGGAGACCGCTATGAGCGTAATCGGCGCCACGATAGTCGGTACGATTGCGAGCGCCACCCCGTTGCTGCTTGCCGCACTCGGCGAAAACGTCGTGCAGAAGTCCGGCGTCGTCAATGTCGGGCTGGAAGGGATGCTGCTCGCAGGAGCGTTTGCGGCTACGGTCGCCACTTTGCACACCGGGAATCCGTATATCGGCGTAACGTGCGGAGCGATTGCCGGAATTGTGACCGCGCTGCTGTTCGGGATTTTTGCGGTACGGCTCAGTGCAAATCAGGTCGTCGTCGGCGTTGTAATCAATCTGCTGGCGCTTGGTCTGACCGGAACGCTCTACCGTAAAATGTTCGTTTCGGGCGACTTCGTCAAGACCGCTTCGCTGCCGAGATTTTTCGGCGGGATCACAATTCTTTCAGTATTTGCTTTAATGGCAGTGCCGATAATCTGGTGGTGGCTGCACCGAACGCGCGGCGGGCTGGAAATTCGTGCCTGCGGGGAGCAGCCGATTGCAGCGGAAGCATCCGGGGTGCGCGTTTTACGGATAAGAATGCTAGTTTTATGTGTTGGCGGCGCAATGGCAGGGCTCGCTGGTGCGTACCTATCAGTGGGTGATAATAATACGTTCGTACCGAATATGTCGGCGGGGCGCGGATTTATCGCGCTGGCGATCGTGACATCGGGGCGCTGGAACCCCATCGGCTGTCTGGCAGCCGCACTCGTGTTCGGCTTCACCGAGGCTCTGCAGTATCAGGGACAGGCGTTAGGGCTCGACAGTCTGTACCAGAATGTGCTTTCGCACACGCATCTGCTGCATACGGCGCATACGCTGAACATCGAAAAACTGCCCTATCAGCTTTTTCTTGCGCTGCCCTACATCGCAACCCTGATTATACTGACGCTCGGAAGTCGTTCGGTGAGTGCGCCCGCAGCGCTCGGCAGACCCTATCGCAAATCCTGAGGGGAAATACACCACCTGCCAACCCCCTCCTTAGTAAGGAAAGGGAAAGAATACACGTACCGTTTGCTTCTACCGAATGACTGATACACTGGCTTAACAGGTACAAATGGGACACGAAACAATGATGATCATGACGCGCCGACTTACCTTTTCTGCGGCGCTCGCGGACTGGAATTCGGCGCTGTCACACGACGATAACGAGACGATATTCGGTGCAAATGCCAGTCCCGAACCGTATGGGCACAACTATCTGCTCGATGTTAGCGTAAAGGGCCGTATCGACCCGCGCACCGGAATACTGGTCAACATCAAGGAAATCGACCGCCTTGTTAAAGAGAAGGTCATTCAGATACTCGATCGCAAATTCATCAATCGACAGGTTCCGGCGTTTTATGAAAGTCCCGTTACCGCCGAAACCCTGACCGAGTTTATTGCAGAGACGCTCGTGGACGAACTTCCCCCCGCAGTGACATTGAGCGGATTGCGCCTTGAAGAGACGCCGACGCATTCCGTGATCTGGAATGCGCCCGAAACAGGACAGATTAGCAGTCGAAAGGTGAATGGAGCGATGCTGCTGACACGTGTGTATGAGTTTTCCGCCTCGCACCGGCTCGACAGCCCGCACCTGTCCCCGGCTGAGAACCAGGAATTATTTGGGAAGTGCAACTATGAGAATGGGCACGGGCACAACTATCAACTCGAGGTTACGGTCGCGGGACCTGTCGCGCCGCAGTCCGGGCGTGTGATCGCGGAAGAGGCGCTCGATTCGATCGTAAACAGTGAGGTCGTCAACCGGTACGACCATCATCATCTCAACTTGGATATACCGGAGTTTCGGGAGCGAATACCTTCCGCGGAGATCATCACGAAAGTGATCTGGGAGCGGCTCGTCGGGCACATTCCCGCGCCTGTTCGACTGCACAAAGTGCTGGTGCGCGAGACCGCACGCAATATTTTCGAATACTATGGGGAGGATGAAGACGTCCAATGAAATCACGTCTGGAAGAAATTTATACTGCGTTGTTGGAAGAAGTCGGTGAGGACCCGGAGCGCGAGGGGCTGGTCAAGACGCCGCATCGTGCCGCAGAAGCGATGCAGTTCATCACGCAGGGCTATCATCAGGACCTCGAGAAGCTCGTCAACGGGGCGATATTTCATGAGAAGTCCGACGATATGGTGATCGTACGCGACATCGAGTTTTTCTCGATGTGCGAGCACCACATGTTCCCGTTCTACGGGTATGCGAATATCGCGTATATCCCGGACGGCAAGATCATCGGGCTGTCGAAACTGGCGCGAATCACGGATATGTTTGCGCGGCGTCTGCAGGTGCAGGAGCGTCTCACAGCGCAGATCGCCGACGCTGTGCAGGAGATTTTGCAGCCGAAGGGCGTCGCGGTGGTTCTGGAGGGCAAGCATCTGTGTATGATGGCTCGCGGCGTCGAGAAGAAGAGCAGTGACATGGTCACGAGCCATGTCCTGGGCGTCTTCCGGGACGACCGTGCCACGCGAGCCGAGTTTATGAGCCTGCTCCGCAAGCGAGATTAGCTCCCGCTAACAATATCCTCCGTTCCCTTCTCTCGATCTCCGAGAGAAGGGGCGCTTTTTTGTCCTATGCTGAAAGCAGGATTCGTAGCGGAACCAATCTAATCTGTGATGGGACAAAGTGAAGATCGAGCCCTTCTACCAACATATTTGCCCGACTCATACGACTGAGTTCACCGCCGCAATCTCAAGGAGAATAGTATGCGAACCTGCCTGCCTGGAATATTGCTGATTGCTTTGCAGGCGTCCTCGACGCTGCCAGCTCACGCCGATCAGAAGGCGGATACGCTGCTTGCTGAGGTGCAAGCCGCCTACAAAGCCGCTAAAACCATGACGGTAACACTGACGTCTACCCTGCATACTCAGGAAGGCACAGAAGAAGACCGCTATACGCTCATCCTGCAAAAACCCGACAAGTCACGTCTCGTTCTCAAAAAAGATCAAGGGCGCAAAGGGTGATATGGATCACACTGAAGTTTCGGACGGAAGAACGACATGGTTCTACAAACCGATCAGGAATCAATACACCAGGGAAGCAGTCGTGTCGGGTTCCGTCCTCGGCTTAGTATTCGAGACCACTGGAATGTTGTTCTTTCAACCAGGAGGATTGGTTCCCCCTCGCGCTACTCTGGCGCTTTTGGGAACGAAGGTGACGTCACGTTATGCAGGCACAAAAAAATTAGGCAAGCTTGTCTGTAAGATTCTCGTTATTACAACCAGCAATGCCTTTGGCGGCAACACGCGAACGCTTTACATCGGACCAGACAAA
>Ga0123337_10003152_pt1 | contig 17947 bp, 16 predicted proteins | sample frozenSSSSmetaG_FD_89792 | JGI IMG/M metagenome (GOLD analysis project Ga0123337, IMG submission 89792) | Glacier valley bacterial and archeal communities from Borup Fiord, Nunavut, Canada, to study Microbial Dark Matter (Phase II) -... | ecosystem: Environmental > Aquatic > Freshwater > Ice >... | reverse complement strand
TGCGCGAGGAGCGGCATATCGAACGAGCGCCCATTGAAAGTCACCACCGCGTCGTGTTCGCACATGAGCGAATGCAGCGCACGGAGCATCGCGGGTTCTTCCGCCGGGTCGCGCAGGAAGAACTGCCGGACCTCGAAGCCGTCAGCGGTGAAGTAGCCGACGCCGACCAGAAAGACGAGCGTCCCGGCGCTGCTCGCCAGCCCGGTCGTTTCCGTATCGAGGAACAGGCAGCGGCGCGGGTCGGCATCCGCGAGGCGGTCATCGCCGGTGAAGGACGCCGCGCCCGCGAGGTCCTGCGCAAGCCAGTCGGTGAGCAGCCGCCCGCCGTGCCGATGATCGCTATCGTGGGCGGTCGGGATGCTGTAGCTCAGGCCAAGTTCGTTCGTGTGGACCGTGCCGCGCGCAAGGTCCTCGATAACCTGCGGCGTCCCCGCCTGCCGGAAGGGGAAGACGGGCGGCGCGTGGTGGCTCTGCAATTCGCGCATCCGGCGCAGGCGGTTTAGGGTATCGTTCATCGGGTTAAAACATCTTGAAGATAGCGAGCGTAGATCGACAGGGAGAGCAGCGCGAAATTATACATAAAATGGGTCAGGATGGATGCCGTCGTATTATAACGCTTGCGAACCCAACCAAGACCCAACCCAACGACAATTATAAGCAGAGTTGCGGGCGTGAGGGCATATTGAATATGGGTAAGTGCGAAGAAAATGGCGGTCGGCCACAAGCCAAAGATGGGCTGCAACGCGCCGCGAAACGCGATTTCTTCCCCGACTGCCGCCGCAAGCGCGATGATGAACGCGAAGGTCAGGTTATCGACGCTCAGAGAGATGAGGCGGCTGACCTGCGTTTGCTGGTCCAGTATATCGCGCGGGGTGAGCGTGGTCCACAGCGCGCCGACCATGAAGGCCATGATCACCAGCCCAATCGCGACGACCCATGCAATTACGAGTTCCTCTATCGTGGGGGCGCGCAGGCCGAGCCGCGCAAGCGCTGCCGGGAAGCTGCGGCGCACCGGGAAGCCGACGCCGAAGAAGGCGATCACGATCCAGATTGCAAGCTGTGTGCCAATCGACTCGACGTTCACGCCGGAGAAGTTCTCCGCGAGTCCGGTCAAGCCACCCGCAAGGATGAATTCGAGCGCGGTCTGCGCGACGAGATAGACGCAGAAAATCATCGCGATCATCTGCGGAATTGAAGCCGGATTATAGGTCGGTGGGAACAGACGGCGCAGGCTGATTCGCACACGTTCCAGCAGCAGGCCGAAGCACAGGCAGCACACCAGCGCGGAGGCCGACAGCGCGAGAATGGCAACCGGACGCGGATAATGTACCTTCCCGATGTCGAGCAAGGGGACAACCCCGAACGCGAACAGAAAGCCGAGGTTGGTCAGCGTCAGGAAGGTGTACAGCCCGCGCCGCATCGCCGGAGCGCCGTCCGTCCGATTGGCGATGACGAGGATCATGCACAGAAAGCCGATAATCAGCAGTGTGGGCGGCATGAAGCAGGAGACTTTGTTGAGTATGTAGGTAGATGTAGAGTATAAACGCTTGCGGGGCGGGTGGCGAACAAGAGCGATGCGAGAACAGCGGCAACGTACCCGGAGAAGGCGCGCTCGCGGAACCTGCTAGAATAGGACACTCCCGCAGCTCAGGGTAGATATTCATGAACGAAGCGAAACCATCCATCTTCACCGACAGCGAATTCTATGACGCGACCTTCAAAAACGTGGATTGCCGCAAACAGCTTCTGGATTATCGGACATTCGAGCGCTGTATCTTTTCGGGGTGCAAATTCACGGAAGCGCAATTCGAGAACTGTACCTTTCGCGATTGCCAGTTCAAAAACTGCAACCTGCACCTGATGTCGGTCGCGCGTTCGACCTTCCGCGATTGCGGGTTCAAAAGCTGCGAGGCGACCTATGTGAATTGGGCGCTGGCAAGCTGGAGCGCGAAAGGCTTGCTGCACCATCTCACCTTCGAGGAGTGCAATGCGAGCAACAGCACGTTTATCGGGCTGCCACTGCGCAAGCTGCGCATGGTCGGCTGTATCTGCCGCGAGGTCGATTTTTCTGAGTCCGATTTGAGCGAAGCCGTGTTCCACAAAACCGATCTCGAAGGTAGCCGCTTCGGGAAATGTACGCTCGCCAAAGCCGATTTTCGCGGCGCGCACCATTACACGATCTCGCCGCTGGATTGCGTCCTCAAGGGCGCGCAGTTCTCGCTCCCGGAGGCGGTCGCGCTGCTGGCGGCGTTCGATATACGCATCGCGTCGCTGGATGAGAGTGTTTAGTAGAAATCGGGCTGGATAAATCCAGCTCCTACGAAAACCCGCGTATCCGATGTAGGAGTCCCGGCTTGCCCGACCCGTCCGGCGTGGTATTCTCTACTCCTCAAATATAAATTCTGGTCGCAATGATGGATGTTTTCACCTTTGGCGAGACGATGATCCGGCTCTCCCCGCCGGATGGCCTGCGCATCGAGACCGCAGGACGCTTCGAGGCAGCGGTCGGCGGCTCGGAGTCGAATGTCGCGGTAGCGCTCGCGCGGCTCGGCAAGCGTGCGATGTGGTTTTCGCACCTGCCAGATCATCCGCTCGGAGGCTACGTCGCGAACACGCTGCGCGGTTATGGCGTGGATGTGAGCGCGGTCCGCTTCGTTCCGGGTGAGCGAATGGGCATGTATTACCTCGAAAGTGGAACGCCGCCGCGTCCCGCGCGCGTGTGGTATGACCGTGCCGGGTCCGCTGCGAGCAAAATGCAGCCCGACGATTTGCCATTCGACCGGATCAAAGCCGCGCGCTGGCTACATTTAACGGGAATCACGCCCGCCCTGAGCGCAAGCTGTGCGGCGACGATCCGTGCCGCGCTCGAATTTGCCAGAGCGAATAACATCCGCACATCATTCGATGTGAATTATCGCGCGCTGCTATGGTCGCCCAGCAATGCGGCGGCGGCGTGCGCGCTGCTTTGTGAAATGGCCGATGTGGTTTTCGTCGCCAAACGTGATGCGCTGAATTTATTTGGGGAGGAGAGCGCCGAAAAGCTGCGCGCGGTGTGGGGCGGGACGGTTGTTGTCACGCGCGGCGCGGATGGTGCGGAAGGGTGCGACGGAGCCGAAACTGCGCAAGTCCCAGCGCTCCCGGTGACGATGGTGGATCGGCTGGGCGCGGGGGATGCGCTCGCGGCGGGTGTGATCTGCAAATTGCTGGAAGATGCGCCGCTCGTGGAAGCGCTGCGCTTCGGGTGTGCCTCTGCTGCGTTGAAACTGACAATTCGCGGCGACCTCGCGATATATTCCCGCGCGGAGGTCGAGGCGCTTGTCGTCAGTGGGACGGGCGCTATTCTACGGTGAATACATTTTTATGTATTGGACATTATGCAATTGCGCTTCCCCCCACCCTAAATCTCTCACCACAAGGACGAGCTACCCTATCCTCACGTAATGTCGCCAGCCGCTGCAACCCCCGCTCGAAAAGCGTTACTATTGAGTGAGGTAGCACTCCTCTCACATCGCAAAAGGGTCGCTCGTCATGAATATCCTGTTCGCCTCGGCAGAAATGGTCCCCTTTGCAAAGGCAGGTGGCCTCGGAGACGTGATCGGCAGCTTGCCGAAGGCACTACGTAAAATAGGGGTGGATGCGCGCGTGATCATGCCGATGTACGGCTTCATCAACCGTGAGGCATTCAACATCGCGCCGCTTTTCGACTTTCGCTTTCCAAAGCGTGACGGTATGGCCGATGTTTACATCAGCACGACCGAAGCGGATGGCGTCCCGGTCTACTTCGTGACGAGCTGGCCGTTCTTCGGTGAGGGCGGTCATCTCTACACCGATACAGCCTGGGACGAGCAGCGCTTCACGTTTTTCTGTCAGGCGATCCTCGCGACGGCGTGGCAGCTTCGCAGCGGCGCGGGTGGGCGCGAAGCATGGTTCCCGGATGTGCTTCACGCGAACGACTGGCATACCGCGCTCGCGCCGTTCCTCGTTGCAACCAGTCGTAACAGCCCTGCCTGGTCCGCGATGGGGACGGTCCTCAGCATTCACAACATGGCCTATCAGGGCTACGCTGCCGCGGGTCCGCTCGATGCGGCGGGTATTCCCCCGCGCACGCACCCGGACCTCATTTATCAGGACAAAAGCGACAACCTGATGGGGATTGGGATCGCCTACAGTGACATCGTGAGTACAGTCAGCCCGCGCTACATGCGCGAGATGCTCACGCCGCGCTATGGCGAGGGCTTGCAAGACCTGCTCGCGACTCGCGCACACACGGGTGACGTGTGGGGCATCCTGAACGGGATCGATATGGAGCACTGGGACCCGGCAACCGATAAATGGCTGGCTCGCAACTACGACGCGAAGACGTTCCTGGAAGGGCGCGCCGTCAACAAGGCCGAGTTGCAAACGCATGCTGGTTTGCAGCAACGCCCGGAGGTTCCGCTGATCGGCATCGTGTCGCGCCTGACCGACCAGAAAGGGATCGATCTCGCAATTCCTGCGTTGCGCCAACTGATGCTCGATACGGAATGTCAGTTTGTGCTACTGGGTACAGGCGATTTCGCGCTCGAAAAGGCGCTTTACAACCTCGGTTCGGAGTTCCACTGGAAGGCGCGAACTTACCTGCAATACGACGCGCTGCTCAGTCAGCGCATCTACGCGAGCGCCGATCTGTTCCTGATGCCGAGCCGCTATGAGCCGTGCGGCACGTCGCAAATGCTGGCGCTGCGCTATGGCTCGCTGCCAGTGGTACGCGAGACGGGCGGCCTCGCGGATACCGTGCCGAACTACGATGGTGGCAGCGGCGAACAGGGGACCGGGTTTGTGTTTCAGGCCGAGACGACGGGCGCAGTATTGGATACACTGCGCTGGGCAATCGACACGTTCTACAGCCGCCCGCACGCCTTCCGCCGGATGCAGCGGCGCGGGATGGCCGTCGATTTTAGCTGGGCGAGCAGCGCGCAGCAGTACGTCGCAATGTATGAGCGGGCGCGCGAGCGGCACGACCTATAGCCGCCTGCGCGCATCCCTTCTTGCTCTAGACTTCGGCGGTCTCGTGCGGCTGGTGTGCCGCGATGAGTGGTGCGGCGATGTTCAACGGGACGGGTTCGTAATGACTATGCGTCAGCGTAAATACTCCGCGCCCGGCGCTCATCGAGCGTAGCTGATTGCTGTAGCGCTGCATTTCCGCGAGTGGGACCTGCGCCGTGATCACGCTGCGTCCATTTTCCGTATCCATGCCTTGCACACGTCCGCGCCGCGTGTTGAAATCACTGAGAATATCGCCCATGTTCTCTTCCGGGACGATCACGCGCACATTCATGATCGGCTCCATGAGGACGGGTCCCGCGTCGCGAAAGGCCTGCTTGAAGGCTTCGCGCCCCGCGATCTGAAACGCAATATCTTTGGAGTCGACCGAGTGCATCTTGCCATCGATCACCGCCGCGCGCACATCCAGAATCGGGTAGCCCGCGATCACGCCCGCATCCAACACGGAGCGAATGCCTTTCTCGATGCTGGGGATGAACGATCCCGCAATCGTTCCGCCAACCGTCTCGTTGGCATATTCAAAGCCTGCACCGGAGTCGCGCGGTTCGACGCGCAGGTGAACCTCTCCGAATTGTCCCGCGCCGCCGGATTGCTTCTTGTGGCGATACTGCGCGCTGGCCTTTTTCGTGACCGCCTCGCGGTAGGGTACTTTCGGTACGGACGCGATCAGGCCACAGCCGATCCGATCCGCGCGGCTGAGGGCGACCGCGACGTGAATATCTCCCATACCTTCAAGCACAGTTTGCTTCGTCTCCGGGTCTTGCCGCCAACGCAACGTCGGGTCGGCCATGACGAGCTGACTGAGCGCATTACCCATCTTGTTCCCATCGGCCTGCGTTCTGGGGTCGAGCGCGACGGCGTAAATCGTCGTGGGGTAAACAGGCTGACGCAGTTTGAGCGGTGTTTCCTTGCTGCTGAGGGTGTGACCCGTGCCGCTGTGTGCCAGCTTCGCGACCGCGCCAATATCGCCCGCGTGCAGTTCAGCAACCGGAATTTGCTCCTTGCCGCGCAGGACGAGCAATTGCCCGATGCGCTCTTCTGCGCCCGTATTTGCGTTGAAATACGTGCCGCCACTCTTCATCGTTCCGCTGAAAATGCGGAAGTAGCTCAACGTGCCGACGAACCGATCATTGATCGTTTTGAAGATGAACGCCGCGAGCGGACCCGTATCGCTCTGTGGACGATTGAGGAATTGCACGTCCTCGCCCTCCGAACTTTCCAGCGCGACGCGGCGCTGCGAGGGCGGCGAAACATAGACAGTGAGCGTTTCGAGCAGCGGATAGACGCCCACGTTGACATCACCCGCCGCGACGAACACCGGAACGGTCTTCAAATCGGCATCGCGCGCGGCCAGCCGCATCCCGTCGCGGACTTCCTCGAAGCTGAGTTCCTGCGTCTCGAAATATTTGTTCATCAATTCGTCGTTTGCTTCGGCTGCTGCTTCGATGAGCCGCAGGTGCGCTTCCGTAATTTGCGCTTGCATGGCAGCGGGCGCGTCCCGGCGGTCCTCGTCACGTCCGACGCCGTAATAGGCTTTCTGCGTGAGGACGTTGATCACGCCCTCGAAAGCCGGACCCTGACCGAGCGGCAACAGCACCGGGACAAATTTATAGGCGGGGAAGCGCGTATTCAGCGCGTCGAGGGTGCGCTCGAAGCTGGCGTTTTCGCGGTCGATTTTGTTGATGACCACGATGATTGGCTGGTTGAATTCATCCGCGAATTGCCAAGCCAGTTCCGTCCCGACTTCGGGACCGTTGACCGCATCGACAGCGATCAACACGCAATCGCAGACGCGAATCGCGGCCTGCACCTCACCCTGAAAATCCGGGTAGCCGGGGGTGTCGAGCAGGTTGATTTTGCAGTCTTTGATTTCAAGCGGAATAAGCGAAGTGCCAAGTGAAAGGGTGCGGCTTTTTTCTTCGTCGTCGTAATCGGAGGCGGTTGTGCCTTCCGCGACTTTGCCCATGCGTGAGGTCGCTCCGGTCGTGAACAGCAATGCCTCGACGAGGCTTGTTTTCCCGGCTCCCTGATGTCCGGCCAGCGCAACGTTTCGGATTTGTTCGGTGGAATAACTTTTCATGCCGCACCTCAATCTTTAAACCTGATCAGCAAAGCTAATCATTGCTTAACATTCTAGCGTAGGTGAAGCGACAGTCAAAAGTATCGATGGCCTTTTGTGCGAAAAGCGAACTCACCTTATACTCATCACAAGAAATACATCGTCGGGGAAATCACATGCGCGGCATTCGCTCCTTCACCCTGATTTTCGCAATCCTGTTTGCCATCGTTCTGCATACCGGGGTCGCCTTCGCGGACCAGCAAACCCACACGGTGCAGCCGGGCGAAACGCTGTTCCGTATCGCGCTGCGCTATGGCGTCACGGTCGAAGCGCTGGTCACGGCCAATAACCTCGTGGATGCGTCGCGTATTTACGCCGGGCAGCAGTTGACCATCCCGGATGGTACAGGAGCAGCACAAGCACCCGCGCCGCAAGCACCCCCGGCGGCTCCGGTTCTCGTCTATCACACAGTCGCGCCCGGCCAAACGCTCAACCAGATCGCGCAGCTTTACGGCGTGAGCATTCAGGCTATCGCGAGTGCAAACGCGATTTACAATACAGATTCAATTCAAGTCGGCACACGCCTGATTATCCCCGGCGCGACCAGCGCGATACAACCACAAGCAGCACAGCCAGCGCAGCCCACCGCCGCGCCCACGCTCGCGTTACAGGTCCCGCAGGGCAGCGGCCAATCGACGCTTACCGCCTGGAAGACGCATGTGGTTCAGCCCGGCGAAGGACTTGCGCAGATCGCGCGGCTGTACGGAGTCGATTGGCAAATCATCGCCAACGCGAACAACCTCACGGACCCCAACCGCATCTTCACAGGAACCGTCCTGAAAATCCCAACGGATGGTTCGGGCGGTACTGCCGGGATGCCTATCGCGCCCGGTCCGGTCGGTGATGGTCCCTCGACGGCGGGCGAACTTTCCGGCAAGATGGTCAAGGTCGTGCTACACGAGCAGCGCGTCTACCTCTACGAGAACGGTCAGCTATTGCGTAGCGTCGTCGTCAGCACCGGAATGGCCGGAACGCCGACCGTGATTGGCACATTCAAAATTTACATCAAATATTCGGCGCAGTTGATGTACGGACCGGGTTACTATCTGCCGGGCGTCCCCTGGGTGATGTATTTCTATCAGGGCTACGGCTTGCACGGTACATACTGGCATCACAACTTCGGAACGCCGATGAGTCACGGTTGCGTCAACCTGCCGACACCCGACGCAAAATGGATTTACGACTGGGCTCCAATCGGGACGCCCGTCACAGTCGTGTGGTAACGCCGGAAGCAATCATCGCGGAAAAAATCGTCGCGCGCTACGGACACCCGGCTCGTACTGCGTACCTCTATCTTTTTCAACTCATTGCCGACGCGGACCGTTCGCCGCTCATTCCACGTGCCGAAGCGGTGCTGGGTGCGTGGATCGATGAGGGAATGGGGGTACTACAGCCTGCCGACGCCGCAAACGCCCTTGAACGCTGCGCGGCTGCGCGCGATCTGCCGCTCACACGGCCTGCAACCCCGCACGAGCGTCGCCTGTTCATGGCGCGCGTCGTCACTTTTACGTTCATGCAGGGTGCGCCTGATGAACATCAGGTGATATTGATCAGCCGGGCATTACGTTTCACACCGAAGGGCGACCGAACCGCCATCGAGACGTGGCGACCCGCCGAGGGGTCATGGTATTCGGCCTATACTGGACCCGACTTGTAGCTGGCTGCTACTGGCGTGCGTCCCATTCGCGCATCACGCTCACCAGGTAATCGCGTACGCTGGCATCCTGCACATCGCTGATCCCGCCGTAATACTGCCCGTCTACCTCGATGCGGACGCCACCATCCGTCGTCTGGCGAATGTGGACGCTGCGACGATTAAAATCCGGGTGTGTGGACAGCTTGAATTGCAGAAATTCTTCGATCAAGTCGGCGATGCCGCTGGTTTTTTCGACGCGCGTGGTCGTGGCGGGCTGGCCTGTGATGGTCCGCGCGAACCCGCGACCAATATTCGGCTTTGCGGCTTCTTCATCGGCGGCCTTGCTGAGTAAACCCATCCGTGCGGGAGCCACAGCGGACAACGGCGTGTTTTCGACCGCCGGGAGCGTCGCGCTGGCGCGTGCCTGCCCGCCGACCATCGCCCATAGTTCGCGCACCACCGCCGTAAAGCGGCGTGTGAGGTCCGGGTTGCCGATCTCGTTCATCGTGCGGTATTGCTGGCCGCCCATCTGGATGATGAGCGAACCATCGCTGATGTCGCGCCAGACGCGCATCACCTCGACGGCATCCATCGGGGCGCGCGGCGTTCCTGCATCGGGAGTCACCATGACAATCTCCTGTTCCGGTAGAGTTGTAATCGAAGCGAGCGCGGCAGCCGCCACCGAGGGCAACCCCGGCCTTGCAGAAACCAGCATATTGAAATCGGGTTCCGGCAGGCTTGTCAATGAGGTCGTAGGGACAGCCATCCGGTTCGATTTGGCGGCAGGGGTGGCGCGTGTGGCGGGTAGATTGCCTTCATCCAGCATGTAGCGCGGCGCGGCGCTCTGATAGCGTTGTGGCTGCTGCCCCAATTCCATTGCTTTTTCTTCACGCCGCTTGCGCCGCCGCAGAGCACCACGTCGCAGGATATAGCCGAGCAGCACGATATACAGCACACCGAAGATGAGCGGTATAACAAGCAACTGTATTGGAATCTGCCTCAAAAGTGAACTGAAATCATCCATACGTGTTACCCCTTTGCATGTGCCTTTGCCGCTGTGCGCCGCACCTTCTGACACTTCGGACAGAAATGCGTCCCGCGCTGCCCGACCGTCATCGTCTGGATCGGTGTTCCGCACTCCGGGCAACGCTTGTCCTTCTCCTGACGTGGATCGTGATAGACGCGCAGGTGTTGCTGTTGTTCGCCCTTCGTCCCATCCGGCTTGCGATACCAGTTGATGCTCGCGCCCTGCATCGTGATGCCAGTTTCAAGCGCCTGCTGGATCGCGTGATAGAGCCGCTTGATCTCCGCGCTGGAGAGGCTATCGGCGGTGCGTAGCGGATGCAGCCGCGCCATATTCAACGCTTCATCCGCGTAAATATTACCCACACCCGCGATAAATGCCTGATTGAGTAGCAGGCTTTTCAGGACACCCTTGCGCCCGGCCAGCCGCGCCGCGAACGCCTCAAGCGTGAATTCTGGTTCGAGCGGCTCCGGTCCGAGCGCCGGGAGGATGCTATCGGGCGCATCGGTGAGCAGCACGCGCCCGAACTTGCGCGCATCGCTGAAACGCAATTCGTGGCCGTCGTTCAGCGCGAAACGGACGCGCAAATACGCATCCGCCGGGTCGCTTTGCTGCGGCTCGCGGATGTACAGCCGCCCGGTCATGCGCAGGTGAATCAGAAGGGTATCGCGGTCGAGCGCGGCGACAATGTACTTGGCACGGCGCGACAGGCTCCGCACACGCTGCCCCTGCACACGCGCGGCGAGCAAGTCTGCATCGATGTTGGTCATACGTCCGGCAGGTTTCGGGAACTCTGCCGCGAGAATGGTCCGACCGACCAGCGCCTCGCGCAGTCCGCGCACGACAGTCTCTACTTCAGGAAGTTCAGGCATAGGTCCAATGCAAAGTTAATCAGCAATTACCTTTGATCGGCTAACTGTATCGCAAATTTACCATTGTGTGTTCTGTTTCTGACAAAACTAAAACATCGCGATCACAGACGGCAGCGTGAAATTGCTATCGCGCTGTTCAATTCGTGGTCGCTCAGGCCGTGCCAGTGCTGGTTAACGACATCGCCACCCAAAATTGGCTGATTATCCAATGGCGCGAGCGTGTAATAGATGCCGCGCAGCGCCGCCGGGTGCTGGTTCCGCAGGCAGGTCGTATACAGCGCGTAAGTCATGCCCAATTGCGGATAGCTGTAAATCTGAAAGACGTTGTTGCCCGGAACCGGGCTGCTCACGCCGACGCGCACCTGCTGCGGATTGCCGAATTCAAGCAGCAGGTCGCCGACTGTGACATCGACGCGAAGAGTTAGACTTCCAACCATATCGACTGCTTCCAGCGGAGCGACCAGCATATCGTATTCGGGTACAATTGATGGGATATTTGGGGCGCGATTGGCAGCATCCTTCCAATTCAAAATGAACGCTCTGCATGTATCGCAGAGTGGACGGATCGACTTTGGATCGATGAGCGGATTGGAGAGCAGCAAGCGCACCGCTTCAAGCGTGGTCGTCACGCCGGGACGCACACCACCCCAACACGGCATCGCGCACTCGCCGGGGTCCAGCAGCGCCAGCTTGCCTGGTAGCGGTCCCGGCACGGCACTGAACCGCGCGAGACCGAGCGTACCACTGATGAGCAGTGTGAGAAGCGCCGTAGACGCAAGAAAACGGCGCACTTAAAACAGGCTTAGTTGAGCTTACGCATGACGGCCAGCACGCGACCTTGTATCTGTACCTTGTCCTTATCGACATAGATCGGAGCCATCGTCGGGTTGCGTGGTTGCAGGCGGACACGGCTGCCTTCATCGAAGAAGTGCTTGAGCGTCGTCTCGTTCTTGTCGATCAGCCACGCGGCCACCATATCGCCGTTTTTCGCGACTTCCTGCCGTTTGAGGATGACCATATCGCCATCATCGATCATCGCGTCGACCATCGAATGGCCGGAGACGCGCAGCGCGTAGACCTGCGTGCTATCCGTACCACCGATCAGGTCGCGCGGGATTTGCAGGGTCTCATCGGTGTAGCTGCCTGAGTCGCCCGGCCACACTGGAGCGCCCGCGACGATTTTGCCGATCATCGGTATGGAGAACACATCGCGGTCCTCAAGCAGCACGAACGGCGTTTCGCGCAGGGAATCCTTGTTGAGCCGCAGGCCGCGCGATTTATCGGGCGTGCGGGTGATGTACCCACGGTCGACCAGCCTGTTCAGGTTGTAGTTCACGACGGAGGTGGACGGGATGGCACATTCACGGCCAATTTCACGGATGGTCGGCGGGAAGCCGTTGTCCGCTGTGTAGGACTGAATGTATTGCAGGATCGCCCGCTGGCGGTCGGAAAGTGTTTCGTAAGTCATTGTCGTATCCTCGCTCAAGCGTTCCGAATTAATGTTCGGTTGATTACCAGCGATTATAGGGGGAACATATGTGCATTGTCAAGGGGCATACCCCAACATATACGGAGTAGATGGGTTTTTCCGATTTTGATAACTTTGTGAAATGCGTTTGCAGGCAGACCGATCTACAATCAACTCGTATCCGACCTTATTGCGCCGCATTCTGGCAGAACGAGACAACCCGATGGGAAACGATAGGCAATCCAATCCGCAGCTACAACGCCTGAACACCGCCTCGCTCCCGCCCGCGCAGCAGCCACAGGCCGCGTGGTCGCCACCCGCGATGCGGACAATTGAAGAAACGGGCTTGAACCTCGTCAGCATTTCCGATCTCGCGCTGAAAGTGGTTTACAACGGCGGGGTGATGACTGGCGGCAAAATCGCTGACGTTATCAAACTGCCCTATGTCGGCGTGGTGGATCAGGCAATGAACTTCCTGAAAAAGGAGAAATTCATCGAAGTTCAATCGCAAAGTGGTCTCGGCGAGGCGGCTTTCTCATACATCATCAGCAGCAAAGGGTCAGAGAAAGCGCGCGAGGCGATGGAACGCACGCAATACGCCGGACCCGCCCCTGTCACACTGGAGCAATACATCACCGCTATGAAGGCGCAAACGCGCGGGCGCGTCTCGGCTACACCGGAGTTGATGAAGAAGGCGCTCGGCCATCTGGTCATCAGCGAGAAAATGTATGGCAAGGTCGGTCCGGCGGTGAACTCCGGCAAGTCGATCTTCATGTACGGTCCACCGGGGAACGGTAAAACGACGATTTCCGAAGCGGTAGGGCGCGTCTTCCTGGGCGCGGACATGTGGATTCCGTATTGCTTCGATGTGGACGGCCAGATTGTGCGCGTGTACGACAACATCAACCACGAAATACTGGAAGCCGCCGAATCGAACGAAGCGCCGGGTCAGCGCACCATGCAGACAGGTGTGAAGCGTGATCCGCGCTGGATACGCATTCGCCGCCCGATGATTATGGTTGGCGGTGAACTCGTGCTGGAAGGGCTGGACCTGATCTATGACCCCATCAACAAATATTACGAAGCGCCGTTTCAACTCAAGGCGACGGGCGGTATGTTCCTGATCGACGACTTTGGCCGCCAGCAGGTGCGCCCGCGCGATTTGCTCAACCGTTGGATCGTCCCGCTCGAAAAGGGCGTGGACTTCCTGCAACTCGCGACGGGGCGCAAGATCGAGGTTCCATTCAACGTGTTGATCGTATTCAGCACGAACCTCGACCCGCGCGACCTCGTGGACGAGGCGTTCCTGCGCCGTATTCGCCATAAAATCGAGGTTGGCGACCCGTCACCGGAAGATTATCTGGAGATTTTCCGGCGTGCGTGCGACGTGAAGAAAGTCCCTTACGACGAGCGTGGTTATGCCTATCTCATTCAGGAATGGTATGTGAAGAAGGATCGCCGCTTCCGTAGCGTCCACCCGCGCGATATTCTGGACCAGCTTCTGGATATTTCGCGCTACCTGAACCGCCCACCGCAGCTCACGAAGGAACTGATCGACCGCGCCTGCGAAGCATATTTCGTACAACTTTAGCGTACCCGGAAAAGCAGAAGACCGGATCACATAATCCGGTCTTCATAGCGCGCGGTGTGGGCTTAACCGTCCTACGATTTGATCAGCATGGCGTACTGGTCGGAAAGGTCGGCGGCTGCGGCGAACTTGGCGGCGTGGGTGGGAACTGCATCGGTGACTGTGTGGAAGGCGAAGAACCAAAGGGCGATGCAGGTGGCGGTTGCGACGCCGGGAATTGTGCGGGCGGCTGCTGCACGGCAGGGCGCGGCGCGACGGGCGGCGGGTTGAAGGCGGGGGCTGGTGTCAGGCGTTCCGTACCCGCGTAGGGGTCGGGGATGCCCGCGGCGGGCGCGGCCTTCGGCCATGCGGCAATTTCCAGCGTGAAGCGCTCGAAGAAGCTGTTATCACCCGTCGCGCCCGAACCATAGGCCGTATCGACGACGCGCACCTGCACGCTGAGGGTTGTCGTTTCCAGCGTGGTACTCATCCCCGGCTTGACGAGGACAGCCTCACCCTTCGGTGCGAGTTCGGCGCGGATTGCATCATCCTTGTAAGCATATTCGCTCATCAGGACCTTCGTCACCGTCTTGATGTCGTTCTTGTCGAAGACCCATGCCTCGAACGCGGTCACGCGCTTGGGCGAACCCGTACCCAGTGTTTTGGAAATGCCCGCGCCTGTTTCGCCCAGGAATTCGCCCGCCGCGTTTTCGATGCTGAACGAATCATCGTACACATCGTCGTTCAGCAAATAGGTGGACATGAACTGCGCGACTGGTTTGCCGCGATCCATGGCGTCAGCCGCAAAGTCCGTCTTCTGCGTTTGCGCCTTCTGGAGTTCCTTGCGCCGAACGGCTTCCTGTCCGGTCACGACCGTCGAGGAGCCGGAAGCGGGAGGCGGGGCGAAGGCCGTGCGAAGCGAATTGCCCAGTACGAGGACGCTCGCTACGATAGCGAGCGCGATCACGCATAATACGGGCGTCAGGTCGCTGTTGAGCAGCCCGCCGCGTATCTTGGCAAGCTGCACATCGTTCGGCGCGGCGAACGGCTGGAGCGCGAGCAGGCGCGGGGTCAGGTTCGGGTCGGCCTGATTCGCGGTAAGCGTATCTTGCAGCACCTTGTCGGCGTCACCGAGCGAGGCGAGCTGGCGTTTCGCATTTTCCGCGTCGCCCGATGCGGCATACTGCCAGGCGATCTGCTTTACGTATTCCTGCTTCCAACTCGTCCCCAGGTTGACGGGTTCCGCTGCCGTATAAATATTGGGCGAGATGCGATATGCCCACAGGAAGCCGAGAATGAGGCCAATCAGCAGCACCCCGACCGGGACCAGCTTTGGCAAAAATGTTGGAATTGCTTGAAAGATGGTTTTTACGCCATTCATTGTTGGGACCTTTCCACGCCGAAGCGCCGCGCCGCGTAAACATGATTGTATAAGGACCGTTTTCTATCCGCAACATTTTCACACAATTGCCGCCCAATCTGGGTGAATTCCGATAGATCAGGGTCACGGGCGGACGCCACGCTGGGACTCTATATGGAGCGCGTATGGATATGTGGTGTCCTGCCAGATTGAGTTAGAATTGGGGAAGAGCTGAACAATGCAAGAGGACGCAACCCCATGAGCATCGACAACGAAAACGACGATCTGTGCGAGAACGCGCAAAATATCATCGAAGATGTGGAAACCCGCGCGCGTGATGCCGCCGAGTCGCTCTCCACAGAGGCAAGCCGCGCCTCCGCCGACCTGCGCCGCACCCTGCGCAGCAATGCCAATGGCGCGAAGGAGAAGGCATCCGATTCGCTGATCCACGCTGCCGAGGCGATCCGCGCCGAAGCCGCGAAGAGCGACAACGACGAAGTGGTGCGGCAGGCCGGGTCATTCGCGCGCAGCATGGAGAAGGCAGCGCTCTACCTCGATAGCCGCACACTCGAACAGCTTGGCGAAGACGCAAAGGAAGTCGTGCGCGAGAATGTCTGGCCGACGCTCGGCGTCGCAGTCGGGATTGGGTTCCTGCTCGGCTTGCTGTTCGGCGGCGGGCGCAGGCACGAATAGCAAGCCGATACAATGTTCCGTTCTTTTTTCCTGTACCTGTCCAATTCGCGGTGGGCGCGGCGGCTCTTGCTCGCGCTCCCGTTCGCGACGCGCGTATCTTCCCGCTTTGTGGCGGGTGAAACACTCGCGATGGGGCTGGATGCGGCGCGTGCGCTCAACGAGAAGGGTATCACCGTCGCGCTCGACCTGCTTGGTGAGAGCGTCCACAACGAGGCTGATGCCGTGCGGTCGGCGGATGAATACATTGCGCTGCTGGATGGAATGGTTCACGAGCAGGTGAGCGGTTATGCCTCGCTCAAGCTGACCGCGCTCGGCCTCGACATTTCCGAGGCGGTGTGCTTGCAAAATATGCGGCGCATCCTCGCGCGGGCGATAGAGCTGCACCGCTTCATTCGCATCGATATGGAAGGCAGCGCCTATACCGAGCGCACGCTCGCCGTTTTTCGCGAGATTTTGAAGGAGTATCCGCACAGCGCGGTTGGGATTGTTATTCAAAGCTACCTGAAGCGCAGCGAAGCGGATATGCACGCGCTCGCAACAGAGGGTGCGTTTGTGCGGCTGGTCAAGGGCGCGTACAAGGAGCCACCAACGGTTGCCTTCCCGGACAAAAAGGACGTGGACGAGTGTTACCTGAACCTGATGCGGTTCTACCTCTCGGAAGACGCCTTCGCGAAAGGCGCGCGGCTCGCGATTGCCACGCACGACCAGAAGATCATCGATGAGGCGTGTAACTTCACCGATGAACACAAAATCGACAAGGGCGATTACGAGTTCCAGATGCTCTACGGGGTGCGCAGCGATTTACAGCACTCGCTCGTAGGGGAGGGCTATCAGGTGCGCGCATATGTCCCCTATGGAACGCAGTGGTATCCATACTTCATGCGCCGTCTCGCGGAGCGTCCTGCCAACGTGTGGTTTATCCTGAAAAATTTCTTTAAAAGGTAAACATGGCTGAGTTGAAACAAGACCTGATCGACACCCTGCAAATGGAAGGGACCCGCACGCAGGCGCTTTTTGCGGCACTCTCTGAAACGGCGTGGTCGGTGGTGGTGTATACCGACCCGCTGCTGTGGACGCCGCGCGAAGTGTTGATCCACTTGATCGATGCGGAGCGCAACTTCGTCCTGATCCTCGAAAATGTGGCGCAGGGCGGTCCGGGTGTGCCGGAAGGCTATGACATTAACGCGCACAACGCGCGTGCCGTCGCGCGCCTCTCGGATAAGTGGCAGGACCGCGATACGGCGGCGCTGATTGCCACGTTTGGAGAGGCGCGCGGGTCGCTGCTGGCGCATGTGCAGGGCTTGCGTGACGACGACATGGCGCGCATCGTGCGCCACCCGCTAATCGGCGTCGTCCCCACCTCCGACTTTCTACGCGCGGTCTACCTGCACGCGAAGATACACGGGCGCGACATCAAACGCGCGCTGGAAGCACGACAGACGGATCAAGCCTGATCCGGTGTTTCCTCTTCTGGCGGTGGAGATAACGGGCGCGTCTTCGCTCGCGACTCAAGGACGGTCACTGGAACCGAGAGAGCAGGCGTCTCCGCATCCATCGGATCGGGAGGCGCATCGATGCGGATTTCTTCGGTGAACATCCCGACAGAGAGCGGCGCGTTTGCTTCCGCTTGTGTGATCTGAATATCAGTTTCAAACGGAAGCGGCGCGGGTGCTGCTGCCGATGGGGACACATCAGGCGGTGGCAGCTCGACTTTTCGCCCTAAAATTCCGGTCTTGATAGACGTACGCGACGACGGGATGGTGAGCGGTCCGGTTTTTGCTAAATCCGGCAGCGCGACTGGCGCAGGTAACGCGGCGGCTTCCGACAATGTAGGCAGGACATCCGTTGTCTGACGCGCCTTCGCGTTCGCTTCATATTCGCGCAGTGCGGGTTCGGCTTCCGGTAAATTCATACGGAGCAGCGCGGCCTCGGCGGTCTTGCGTACAATTGGGACGGGATCGTTGAGCGCGACGATGAGCGGCTCCATTGCCCAGGTCGCGTTGACCTGTCCGAGAACCGCCGCCGCGTTGCGCCGCACGGTCCAGTCGTCGCGACGCAGCGCACGCAGGAGCGTCACGACGGCGGGCGCGCTTTCCAGCTTGAGCAGTGCTTCCGCGACGGCCAGCCGCGCTTTCTGCGGCGCGAACGGGTTACGAAAGAGGACG